>Ga0207900_100252_pt1 | contig 11602 bp, 9 predicted proteins | sample LinPmetageLP39_FD_184052 | JGI IMG/M metagenome (GOLD analysis project Ga0207900, IMG submission 184052) | Marine viral communities from the Pacific Ocean - LP-39 (SPAdes) | ecosystem: Environmental > Aquatic > Marine > Oceanic | place: Pacific Ocean | collected 2010-06-14
TGAAGTAGGCTGCCAAGGCGAGGTGGGCTCCGCCTGTGCAATGGCGGCCGCTGGGCTTGCCGAAGTGCTGGGCGGCACGCCGGGCCAGGTGGAAAACGCAGCAGAGATCGGCTTGGAGCATAATCTGGGGTTAACCTGCGACCCGGTGGGCGGCCTTGTCCAAGTGCCTTGTATAGAGCGCAATGCGATCGCTTCCGTCAAAGCCATTAATGCCGCGCGTATGGCGCTGCATGGCGATGGCGAGCACTTTATATCGCTGGATAAAGTGATTCGCACCATGCGCGATACCGGTCGCGATATGCAGGATAAGTACAAAGAGACTTCTAAAGGCGGGCTCGCCGTTAATGCTATTGAGTGCTAAGCAGCGGTTTCTTAACTAAGCGAGTCCTTGGGCAAGACGCTAGCAATATTGGCGACCAGATAATCTACCAACTGGCGTATTTTAGGCGATAGATGGCGGTGGCGGGGGTAGACCGCCCACACAGCAGTATCGTGGTGCTGAAAAGGCTCAAGCACGGCGACCAGCTCACCGCTTGCCAGATAGGGAGCCACGTAATAATCAGGCAACTGCGCCAAGCCCAGCCCTTTGCGAGCAGCATCTAACAGCGCCGGACCGGAATTACCGCTCCAGCACCCCTCGACACGCACTTCCCGGCGTTGGCCGTTCACTTCAAATAGCCAGTTAGGTCGTGAGCCAATCAGGTGGCGGTGCTGGCTAAGCTTCCCAGCCTAAAGAACTCGATCGAGTATGATGGTCTCCTGCGCTTCCATAAGAGCTTCAGCACGGTGCATGTGTTCCCGCATGATAGTGCGGACTTCTGCCTTGTCTTCCCGTTTGAGAGCCTCCAGTAGCTCCATCTGGTAACGCTTACCGGTTTCCCAGAGGGCCGGGTTGGGTAGGTCGTAAATGTCGTGGCAGAGCCGCAGGTTTTTCAATAGCCCGAGCAGGAAGTGACAGGTAAAGGCCAATAGCGGGTTCGGGCAGAGCGTCACCAAGACTTCGTGGAAGCTGAGCTCGGCCAGACGCATGCGGTGTTCGTCGTCCTGGGTTTTCGGCGGCTGATGATAGATGGTCATGGTCGTCTGCAGGCGACGAAAGTCGTCGTCGGTGAGGTGGCCCACGACACTGGCTGCCAGCTCGGGTTCCAGCTGGATGCGCATCTGGTAGATGTTGTGGATTGAAATATCCTTGAAATAGAAATAGTTCGCCAGCAGGGACGTCATGTGATCCGACGGCATATCCGAGACAAAGGCGCCGCCGCCTGGCCCGGTTCGAGTGACGATCAGCCCCTGTGCCTCCAGCCCCTTCAGGGCTTCCCGGATCGTGCCCTTGCTGGCATGGAACTGGTCCAACAGCGTTTTCTCCTGCGGTAGGCGGTCACCTGGGCGCAGGCCTTGCTCGACAATCCAGTCTTTCAGATGTCCGATGACTTCATCCGAACGTTTGGTGGTTTTGTCGGGCATGAAAATTCCTTTGGAAAGAGACCGATACCTTCTCATTTTTCCGGATGATAACACGCCACGGCATGCGCGTCGGTGCCCTCCAGCTCGGGGTCTGCCTGTCGGCACAGGTCAGTTGCTGCCGGGCAGCGTGCGGCAAAGGCACAGCCCACGGGTGGATTCAGCGGGTCGGGCAGTTCGGCGTTGGCCTGGTCACCTACACCAAGCTGCTTGCCCGTGCCCGGCACCGAGTCCAGTAGCAGGCGGGTGTAATGGTGTTGCGGGTTGCTGAACAGGGTATCGGTTGCGGCTGTCTCCACAATGCGCCCCAAGTACATGACGGCTACGCGGTCACATAGATTACGCACCACCCCCAGGTCGTGACTGATGAACACATAAGTCAGATTGAAGCGCTTACGCAGGTCTTGTAGTAGGTTCAGCACCTGGGCCTGTACCGAGACGTCCAGTGCCGAAACTGGTTCGTCAAGCACCAGAACTTCCGGTTCGGCGGCCAGCGCTCGAGCCACACCAATACGCTGCGCCTGGCCACCCGAAAACTCGTGTGGGTAACGGCTGAGAAACTCCGGTCGAAGGTTGACCTGTTCCATGAGTTCCTTCAAGCGGGTTTCTATCTGTTCCTTGTTCATGTGCTTCAGATAGACCAGGGGGGCAGTGAGGGTTTGCCGGATGGTCTTGCGTGGGTTGAGGGAGCTTAGTGGGTCTTGAAACACATACTGGATCCGGTTGGCGAGCGCCCGCTGGTGGATCGGTTTACCAGATTCGGCCAGTGGTCTGCCGCCCAGCTCAATGCGGCCTGAAGTTGGTGCGTCCAGCCCAACCAGCATGCGTGCCACCGTAGACTTGCCACAGCCGGATTCACCCACGATGCCGAGAATTTCGCCTGCTTCTACGTGGAAAGCCAGTTTGCGCACGGCATGCACGGCGGGCAATTCACGGCCGAGCAGCGAACGGCCGCCTCCAAACTGTTTGACCAGGTCTGAGACGGCCAAATGGTTGCTGGCCTGCACAGTTGAGCCTGTCGGTTGTGCGGTCATACCATCTCCTTGGCGAAAATGCAGCGCGCTTGGTGCTGTTCGTTCAGGGTTTCCAGTTCAATGGGAGCCTGGCGGCACTGGTCTGTGACTAAGTCACAGCGGTCGGCAAACTTGCAGCCCTCGGGCAGATTATTGACTTGAGGCGGGAGACCCGGAATCTCTTCCAGCTTATCGGTCTTGCGACCCACGTCGGGCACGCAGCTGATCAGACGTCTCGTATAGGGATGAGCCGGTTGCGCCAGAATTTCCTCCACCGGGCCGATCTCGACAATTTCGCCGGCGTACATGACCGCGGCCCGATGGCACACCTGACGCACCACGCCGAAATCATGCGTGATGAACATCAGACTGGCACCCTTGTCGTCGCGCAGGCGGTTCAACAGCGCCAGTATCTGTGCTTGCACGGTGACATCCAGCGCCGTGGTCGGTTCATCGGCAATGATCAGCTTCGGTTCATTGGCCAGCGCCATGGCGATACTCACGCGCTGACGCATTCCGCCTGACAGCTGGTGCGGATAGGAGTGCGCCCGTTTGGTGGCATTTGGTATGCGCACTTCTTCCAGCAGGGCCACCGCTTTTTTCCAAGCGTCGGTATAGGAGATTGCATAGTGCGCCCGCATGGCTTCGACCAGCTGGTCGCCCACTGTAAAGAGAGGGTGCAGCGTGGACAGCGGGTCCTGGAAGATGTAGGCGAGTTCGCCACCGCGGTAGCGGCGCAGGTCATTGTCTGAAATGCCCAGGAGGTTGGTGTCGCGATAATTGACTTGGCCGCCCATGATCATGCCAGGAGGGGAGGCCACCAGCCCGAGCAGGGACATGGCAGTGACCGACTTACCCGAGCCAGACTCTCCAATGATGCCCAAGCATTCACCCGCTTCAATAGAGAACGTCGGACCGTTGACCGCCCGATGAACCTGGTTGTCCAGGTGGAACTCGGTGCGCAGCGAGCGCACGTCAAGGACGCCTTTCTGCTTGTACTGCACGGCTTGGCGCGCTTCGGCCGAGGTTCTGGTTCGCGCGGCCGGGCGGCGCAGGGCTCCGGCCTTGAGGCGCGGGTCCAGTGCATCGCGTATCCCGTCACCCAGAAGATTGATGCTCATGACCAGGATGAAGATCATGACCCCCGGCACGGTCGAAACAAAGGGCGCCGTCGAAATCAGGCGTCGGCCTTCCCCCAGCATTGATCCCAGGTCTGCCTGAGGCGGTTGAGCACCCAGTCCCAGGAAGGAGAGACCGGCTGTTTCTAGAATCATCCAGCCCACGGTAGTGGACATCGTGATGACGATGACGGGCAAGACGTTGGGCAAAATTTCCGTCACCAGTATCAGGAAATGGTTCTTGCCGGACAGCCGGGCGGCGTCGACGAACTCCCGGTTGCGCAGGGTAACGGCCACACCGCGCACATTACGCGCAAAGAACGGGATGTTCACAATGGCAATGGCATACAGCGCATTCAGCAGGCCTGGCCCGAGCACGGCAACAATAGCCAGCGCCAGCAGGATATAGGGAAAGGCCATCATCATGTCGATACCGCGCATCAGCATGCTGTCCACACGCTTGCCGAAATAGCCGGCCATAATGCCAATGGTCGAGCCGACGAAAGCAGCGACCAGAGTGGCGGCAATGCCCACCACCAGGGAGACCCGGGTGCCCCATAGCAGGCGCGATAGAATGTCACGACCAAGCTGGTCCGTACCCAGCCAGTGGCCAGCAGTGAAGGGGGAAATCAGCCGGTCACTGGGTTGGGTGGCGTTCGGATCGGGCAGCGGCAACCAGGGCGTAATGAGCGCGATGATAACCACCAAGCATAATACTACCAGGCCGGCGGCAGCCAAGCGGTTACGCACCAACAGGGCCAGAGGGGAAGTTCGGCTGTGTTGCCGTCCCAACAGACGGCTGAGCAGAGGCGTCTGAGAGTTGGTGGTCATGCCGTCACCCTCGGATCCAGAATGAATTGCACCACGTCGGCGGCCAGGTTAATGAGTACATAGGCCACGGCGATGACCAGGACCCCGCCCTGCACCAGCAGTAGGTCACGGGTGGAAATGGCATTGACTAGCATGCTACCCATGCCGGGCCACTGGAACACAGTTTCTACGTAGACGGCACCACCGAGTACAAAGCCAGCCTGAATGCCAATAACCGGGACAATGGATACCAGCGCTGCCTTGAAAGCATGCCGGTAGATAACGCGTCGTTCATGCAAGCCTTTGGCGCGCGCGGTGCGAATGAAGTCCTGACGCAGAACTTCTAGCATGCTGGCGCGGGTCAGACGGGCGATCACGCCGGTAGCGATAAACGCCAGTGTGCCAGCCGGCAAAATTAGATGGCGTATCAGGTCGGGAAGATCCCCGCCGCCATAGATGGAAAACATGCCACTGGCTGGCAGTAGTCGCCATTCGACGGCAAACAGCATGATCATCAGCAGGCCAAGCCAGAAAGCTGGCATTGAGATGCCGATCAGCACAATAAGTGTGATGGCTTTATCAATCACGCCGTACTGGCGGCTGGCGGAAATGATGCCAGCTAGCAGACCAAAAATAGAACACAGCACGAGCGCAGTGCCTGCGAGGATCAAAGTGGCATTGAAACGTTCAGCGATAATATCGATGATTGGGCGATTCTGGTGGTAGGAGCGGCCGAAATCACCTTGGAAGATATTGCCAAGCCAGGTCAGGTATTGTTCCGGCAAAGACTTGTCCAATCCCAGTTGGGCGTTCAACCGAGCCACGTTTTCCGGGGTGGCATAAGAGCCCAGTATGGCCTGAGCCGGGTCGCCCGGAATCAAGGCCATAATGAAAAAGACGATAAGACTAAGCCCGAACAGGACGGGAATCAGTAGGAGCAGTCGCTTACCTATGTAACGCCAGAGTTGTGTGGCCATGGTTCGACACTCTTGTTCACTTGTTCTGGGTTTATGGTGTTGAGACCGGGCGCAAAGCGCCCTCAAAGCTGAAAGGCCGTTGGCGAAGCTGACTGACAGTTAAGGCGCAGTTTAAACAAGCGGCTTAACTGTCAGCGTGCAAAGCGCGGTTGTTCTCGGTTACGGTTTACGTACATCCCGCAACTGCAGCAGGAAAGAGGGCTGCAGATGGAAGTTTTCAACCCGATCAGTAGCCACGGCATTTTGTTGCCAGTTGGCGACAAATATCCAAGGGGCGTCTTCCACGATCATCGCCTGTGCTTCCTTGTACAGCCGAGCCCGTTCTTCCTGACTGGTTGAGGTGCGGGCCTGCTCAAGCAATTTGTCCACATCCTCGTTGCTGTAGTAACCAGAGTTGAACCCACCCTCGTCCGGCATGGCGTCGGACCGCAAGGCTAGGAAGGGCAGAGTGTCTGGGTCGTTGGTCATCCAGGCCATTTCTGCCATGTCCGCTTCGCCTTCCAGCCCTGGGTTGACGCGGCCGAGGAAAGTGTTCCATTCATAGGTTTCAATGCTGATGTCCAGACCTACGGATTCGAGATTCGCCTGTATGGCGGTACCCATATTGATGGGATCCAACATGCCGGAACCGCCTTCGGTAACGTAGAACGTGAGCTCGCCACCCACGGCGCCGGCTTCCTCCAGCAGTTCACGTGCAAGTTCCGGGTTGTAGGGGTAGCCCTCCAACTCGTCGTTATAGGCCCAGTTGAAGGCCGGGGCAATCGGGCTGTCGGCAACGGTAGCGGTTCCCTGTAGCACGTCGTTGACCAGGGCATCTTTGTCGACCGCGTAATTCAGCGCCTGACGCACGCGTTTGTCCTGCAGCAGTTCATTGCGCATGTTGAGTATGACAAACCAGACGTGTGGTCCTGCCTGCTCATAAACTTGAAACATAGGATCTTCTTCAAACATGGAGACGTTATCGGGCGGCACTTCAACCATCATATCAATGCCGCCGGATCGCATTTCGGCTACCCGAGTGTTGGCGTCCGTGATTGGTCGGAAAACAACAGCTTCCAAGTCCGGCGCGCCGTCCCAGTAGTCGCTATTGCGGGTAAGCACAACGCGTGAATTGCTTTCCCACTCTTCGAACTGGTAGGCGCCGGTGCCAACAGGGTTACGGCCGATATCTTCACTGTGTTCACGCACGGCTTGCGGAGAAATCAGTAGGCCGGTGGGGTAGGCCAGATTGGAGAGGAAGGGCGCGAACGGTTCGTTAAGAGTAAAGGTGACCTCGTGCTCACCAGTGGCTTCCACGGCGTCTACCTGGCTGAAGTAGAAAGCGAGCGGAAACGGGCCGGTGTCATGATAGGGGTGGTCTTCGTTCAGCATGCGCTCGAAGTTGAAAACAACCGATTCAGCATCGAATGGTGTGCCATCATGGAATTTCACATCTTCGCGCAACTGGAATTTATAGACGGTGCCATCGTCGCTGGTTTCCCAGCTTTCGGCCAGCGACGGTTCGACTTCGAGGGTGCCGTCTGCATAGCGGACCAGACCGTCATACAGGTTAACCAGAATCCGGAAGTCGTTCACCGCGGTTACGGCATGCGGGTCCAAAGACTGGGGTTCAGCGATCTGGCCGACGACCAGAACGTTGGGCGGGGTTTGTGCTATGGCAACGGCGCTGGTCATGGCAAACGCCACCGTTGCGATGGAGTTGACTATTCTTTTCACGGTGATGCCTCTTGTCTTGGTTTGTTGATTTTTCCCGTTTTAACTACGGACGAGGTCGCAACCTAGCTGAGACTGTAGAACTACAATTATCATTATAAAAAAGTGGACGCAACCAAATTTATCATGATAAATGTGCTGTGTTTGCAGGCTGTGATCCAGGCCATGCATGGTGGTCTAGGCGCCATGAATGGCGGATGCTGTCGTTTATAAAACCGCAATTATTAATTAAACCTAGAATTGGCGATGTCATTGTGCAAGAAAATAATTATCCGGCCATTAGGAAAAAGTGAGCCCGATCTATGACCTATTCAATTATCGCCCGCGACCCCGATACCGGTGCTTTGGGTGTCGCTACGGCGACCGGCAGCGTGGCGGTGGGTGGCTTTGTTCCACATGCAAGATCCGGGGCAGGTGCGGTGGCGACCCAGGGAGCGTTTACCAATTGGCTATATGGAGAACGCGGCCTCAATCTGATGGCAATCGGCGTATCAGCGGCGCGCGTGCGGGAGCAATTATTGGAAGAAGATCCTGGGATGTCACAGCGCCAGTTCATTCTCTGTGACCGGGAAGGCAATACGGCCGGTCATACCGGCAGCGCCAATTTGGCGCAGATGGCGCACTATTGTGGTGAGGGCGTGGCGACAGCCGGGAACATGCTTGCGGATCGGGCGATCCCGCGGATTATGATGGAAACTTATCTGGCGCACACCGAGTACCCTTTTACAGAGCGCCTGATAAGGGCACTGGTGGCGGGAGCAGATGCCGGCGGTGACTTGCGTGGTACGCGCAGTGCCGCAGTGACTGTTTCTACCTTTGACCGTCCGCCTATGGACCTGCGTGTGGACTGGGCGTACGAAGACTGCATCAGTCGGCTCTGGCAGGTGTATGAAAAAACACAGGAGCCGGCCTTTATCAGTTTCCTTGCGGGCGTGCCTACCCGGGCTCACCCGACAAAGACGGGTCATGTCAAAGAGGGCGGAGTGAATCCATGACAGCACTTGATTTTACTGAATGCCGTATCGGTATGCAGTCACGTTCCTGGCTGGAGACGGCGGCTACCTACTCTGAACCCGGCCCAGGAGTGACCCGGGTGCTGGGTTCGGCTGAACACAGGGCACTTCTGCCCGTTCTGGCAGACTGGTACCGCGAATCCGGTGCCGATGCCGTCTGGCTGGACGACGCAGGTAACATGGTGGGACGCTGGGAAGGTTTGTCGTCTGAAGCACGTACTTTACTGATCGGATCACACCAAGACACCGTGCGTCAGGGAGGCGCCTATGACGGTATCATGGGAGTATTGTTGCCGTTGGCAGTGCTGTCGGAAATCAACCGATCCGGGCAGCGTCCTGCTACGGCTGTCGAACTTGTTGCCTTCTGCGATGAGGAAGGCACGCGCTTTGCGTCGACCCTGGTCGGCAGTTCAGCCATAGCGGGCAACTTCAATCACGATATGCTGGCAGTGACTGACTCGGACGGCGTGACCCTGGCCGATGCTTTGCGTTCATTGGGTTCGGATCCGGACCGAATCGACCGGGTGGCGCGACGGTCGGAGCAGGTGTCTGGTTACGTAGAGGTGCACATTGAACAGGGGCCGGTGTTGGAGGCGGAAAACCTGCCGGTGGGTGTGGTGACGGCCATTACGGGTATTGAGCGCCACCGACTGACGATTACCGGCAAGGCGGGTCATGCAGGTACGACCCCCATGCATTTACGCAAGGATGCACTGGTGTGCGCTGCGCGTGCGGTACTGGTCGTCGATGAGCTGTGTCGTAGCATGGACGATTTGGTGGGTGTGGTCGGGCAACTGGACGTCACTCCTGGGGCGGTCAACGTTATTCCGGCCGAGGTGGTGCTGAGCATTGAGCTGCGTTCGCCGGACTCTACCATTCGGCGTCGGGGGCGCCTTGAGTTGATGGAGCGCCTGGCTGGGGCGCTGGATGATTCGGGCTGCAAATGGCAGGTTGAGACGACCTATGAGCAGAATGAGGTGACCTGTGCTGAATCCGTTCAGCGGGCGCTGGCACAGGCAGTCGAGGACGCAGGTTATCCGGTACGCTACTTGTTTAGCGGCGCCGGCCACGATGGCTTGGCCATGGCGTACCTGACGGACATCGGCATGCTGTTTATGCGCTGCAAAGACGGCTTGAGCCACCATCCAGATGAGTCGGTAACCACCGACGATCTGGAAGCCAATGGGCAGATTCTTCGCCGCTTTATCGAATCCTGGCCGGGGTAGACGGCTTTGAAGACGGTCTTCCAGCCAAGGGGGGGAGATAACGTCACGTCGTCCAGACTATGGAGCAAACCATGCAAAAATTACCTTTGCCTCGTCCTGAGCGTCTGCAGGAGACTCTGCAAGAACTGCTGTTAGAATATAGTCCGGTGGGAGCGACCGATGGCATGCTACGACTCCTTCAGGATAAGCTGGCACCCTGGCCGGTACGTCAGAGCGTCACGTCACGAGGCAACCTGATTGCAACCTTGGGCGAAGGCGACCCGAAGCGCGCCATTGCCGCGCATATGGACACCTTGGGTGCCATGGTGCAATACATTCTGCCGTCTGGACGGCTCGAACTAACGCCATTGGGCTCTTGGTCTGCCCGCTTTGCCGAAGGGGCCCGCGCAACAATATGGTGCGACAACGGCAAGCGTATCCGCGGCACCATTTTGCCTAGGTATGCGTCCGGCCATGCCTGGAACGAGGTCGTGGATACTCAGCCTGTCAATTGGGAGCAGGTCGAGTTCCGCCCGGATATTGTTACGCATTCCGCTGAGGACTCTCGGGCAACTGGTATTGCGCCGGGTCAGATTGTGGCGCTGGATGTCGAACCGGAGTTTACAGAAACAGGATTCCTGGTAAGCAGGTACCTGGACAACAAGGTGGCCATCGCCTGTGCTCTGGAATGTCTGAGCCTGTTGAACGAAAACGGGTTGGCACCGACTGTCCCCTTCTGTTTTGCGTTTACCAATGCTGAAGAGGTCGGTCACGGAGCAGGTACATCATTGCCGCTGTCGGTGGACGACCTTGTAAGTGTGGATATTGCGCCGGTGGCGGCTAACCAGCATTCAAGCGAATTTTATGCGACTCTGGGCTATAAAGACACGGCCGGTCCGCACAGCCAGAGCCTGCTGGCCGAACTGGAAACCCTGGCACAGACGCATGAGGTGCCCTATGTGCGGGACGTGTTCCGCCACTATCACAGTGACGGGTCGTCTGTTAAAAATGCGGGTTATGATACGCGGACGGCATTGCTGGGTTTTGGCACTGACAGCACGCACGGCTATGAACGTACGCATATGACCTCAGTGCTGGCGGTGACCCGGCTGATGCTGGCGTGGATCCTCCGGCGGTAGTTATCCTCCATGTCTTGTGCGCGACCATCGAGTGCTAGGTCATCAAGTGCTAGGCCATCGTGTTACGGGGCAATACGCTATCGATATTGGCAACCAGATAATCCACTAGCTGGCGTATTTTAGGCGATAGATGGCGGTGGCGAGGGTAGACCGCCCACACAGCGGTATCGTGGTGCTGAAAAGGCTCCAGCACGGCGACCAGCTCGCCGCTGGCTAAGTAGGGGGCCACGTAGTAGTCCGGCAACTGGGCAAGCCCCAACCCCTTGCGCGCGGCGTCCAGCAGCGCCGGGCCGGAATTGCCGCTCCAGCATCCCTCGACACGGACTTCCCGGCGTTGGCCGTTCACTTCAAATAACCAGTTAGGTCGTGAGCCAATCAAGCAACGATGTTGGCTAAGTTCAGCCAGGGTATGCGGGCGCGGCGCTTGGCGAAAATAGCTCTGCGAGCCGACGATATATTCGCGCCGGTCGCATAGGCGCCTAGCGATTAGGCTGGAATCCTTTAACACCCCCATTCGAATGGCAATGTCGTAGCCCTCTTCAATCAATTCCACCGGCCGGTTAGTGAAGTGCATATGCACGTCCAACTGAGGGTGTAGACACTGAAAGTCGTTAACCAGCGGGGCAATAAAACGCTCTCCAAACGTAGTGGCCGAGGTGAGTTTAAGCAAGCCGTTAGGCTTGCCTTGCAGTTCGCTAAGCGCTTGTTCAGCATCGCGCAGCCCATCAAAAAGATGACGACAGTGCTCAACGTAAGTAGCCCCTGCATCGGTCAGGCGGATTTGCCGCGTGGTGCGGTAGAATAATTGTACGCCCAGCTGATTTTCGAGCTGGCTGACCAAACGACTGATATGCGAAGTGGATACTTTTAAGTGGCGGGCAGCGGCAGAGAACGTGCCCAAACGCACTACCTCGACAAACGCTTCGATACGGCTCCAGTGCTGCATGTTGATTCCTTAGGTCGATGGCGATTGTTGCTGAGTGGCAATAATCTTATGAGTGTATCCCGCTTTATCTACTGCGCCTAGCTGACCTACACTGCTAGCATCGTTAGCGTATCAATGGAGTGTATAGCTTATGTCTAAATTCCTATCTCAGTGGTCGCGCGGTGCGCTGGCCGTTGCTATTAGTGCTGGCTGTGCCGCTAGTGCTCA
>Ga0207900_100253_pt1 | contig 11598 bp, 9 predicted proteins | sample LinPmetageLP39_FD_184052 | JGI IMG/M metagenome (GOLD analysis project Ga0207900, IMG submission 184052) | Marine viral communities from the Pacific Ocean - LP-39 (SPAdes) | ecosystem: Environmental > Aquatic > Marine > Oceanic | place: Pacific Ocean | collected 2010-06-14
TCCCTGACAATGGTTATCAGTGCAGGGTAGTAGCTAACCACTTTGCCTTTCTCGATGTAGGCCATCCTAGGGTGGAGGCGTGCCTCCGTCTCGAGAACGCTAAGCATCGGCTTTACAGGCAACCCGCGGAACTGCAAGTAGCTCGCCAGCATGAAGCGACCTTCGCCTCTTCCCAGGGGTAGAGCTTCTTCCCAGCGCTTGCGCAGCGTTGGCCGGATGTCCTGCTTTTCCTCGACCTGCCGTGGCGGTGGCCGTGATACTGTAGGCGCCAGCGGCTCAACGGATTGTTCACCGAGAGCCCCCATTACCTGCTCCAGTATTTCGGGAAGAGCCCAGCCTTTCAGCTCTTTCAACAGGCTAAAACCATCCCAGTTACCGCAAGTGCAAATGGCCGTACCCCGTTGCTTGAAGCCGCGATCGAGGCGGAAGTCTTCCTTGCCACCATGTATCGGGCAATCGATGTGATGTCCCGGGTGGGCAATTGCATGCTCCAGCTCGGGGCACAGTGCCTGAAAGACCGTATCCCATTGACCTTCCGCGACACGCTTCACATCAGCAATTTCGTACTTGTTGCTATTCCTCATGATCTGCTCCTCTCTCATTTCCGGTCACCCGGATCTCACAATTAGATAGGGCGACCAGTGACGGCTATGAAGAGGTAGGGGAGACACTGCCACCAAATAAAAATGTTCCGCATGCGAAACAATGGCAGTTGGAAGTCCTATACAGAGAAAAGCCCCTCCCGATTAATCGGAGAGGGGCTTGAAGGGTGCCTAGTCGTTCAGTGTGTGGCTAAGCCGCGGAATGCGTCTTGAGCCACTTCTGTTGCCAGGCAGCTTTGTCCTGCTCACTAATACTTTGCAAGCAGTTGCCAATGAGGCGGGCCACAGCACGAAATGCACAATGCACCACTACTTGGCCCAGCAGTAACTCGACCAAGCATGGTCACGCATACCGAGCTATACGGAACTGCTTCATCACTTCGGGGCAGAGGGATTGCGGCGTGTGAGGCTCCCTATGTGATGGTTGCATGAAGAGCAAGGGGTAGAGCCGGATCACCAAGCAAAGCGGATCGACTCAGAGAAAAGACGTATACAAGCGTGTCTCAGTTCTATGCCGTCCGCTTCGCTATCAGACCAAGTGCTGCAAGCCTGTTGGCTGTAATTGGAAACCCGTATAGAGGCGGGCACAACGTCCCACACCTCCGCACGACTTGCACTAAGCGCGGCAGCCGCATTGTTACTCAATACTGACAGAGAGGGACAGCGGCTACCTAACCAGGGCGATGTGGACAGTTACTTGAGTGCGGTGCCCGGACAAGCAGCCTTGGTGACGGGGTTTACCAATTTCTTAAATCGCCAGCATGCCACCACACTGACCCCTAGGGTGGATGAGAAACGGGCAAGAAAACGGCGAAAAGAAAAGTTGGCTCGCACCATGATTCAAATGGCTAAGTGTACTGATCAAGGGGAGGAGTGGAAGGAACGATGGATCGTCACTACCATGGAATACTGTCATGACAAGAAAGTATCTAAAAAAGCACTCCGTCAACAGACCATAGAGCATTCAGGAGACGGGGTTCGGGTTAGCATGGAGGGCGTGAGCTACTGGCTGCCTATTGTATAAGAGTAAAACGTTAGCTCTGCTGTTTGTCGTTAGGTGCGCTATGGGGGCCGCCCCGGCCTTTTGGCCGGAGCGGTTCAGTTAAGGGAATTAAAGCATACCTTTTAGCTCCCCGTAGTCTCCTCCAACACGCAAGACCACGGTCACGTCGTTGTCATTGCGGTTACGGAAGAACCAGCCGTGGTTGCCGGTGAAAGCAGCTTCCAGCTCTCCCTCATCTTCGGGTACGCCACGCCCCTTCTCGTAGCTGATGGAGTTCCCATTGCCATCGCCGTGGGTGTCAAAATTAAGTGGCCCGCCGTCGGACGCCCAAGCGAATGTCGCGACAGCACCTTCTTCCATCGTTAGCTTATACTCGGTACCTTCACCCGGCGTGAGTGTGAAGGTCACCTCATCACCCCATGCCGCAGTTTCTTCAGTTGCCTGGGAAGGTGTCTCCTCAGCGGCAGGAGCGTCAGCAAGCGCTACGTTTGCTTCAGTCTGCACCATCTCTTGGTCTTCTGGTAACGAAGCGGCTACCTGCTCCGTCTCTACGTCTGAAGTTGGCGCAGCAGTAGCGGTTGCAGCCGAAGGTTGGCTATCACTAACGGCCTCTTGAGGTGCAGCGGGTTCAGAAGCCTGTTGGACACTGGCTTGGTCGAGCTCGGCTTCCTCAGCCAACTGGGTCTTGATTTCTCCCATCTCCGTCAGCCCCAACAAGCGCCCAGCGCCGGTCGGGTCAATGGCATACTCAGCAGGTAGCACGACGCTGATCAGCAAAGCGACGGCAATAACGACTGCCATCAACGTAGAGCGAAGTAACTTACCCGTTGACGGCAGTTCGGCACGGGTTGGAAGATCAGTGTTATACATTGGGGACTCCTTCAATTAGGCAATGAAATAGCCGGTCAGTTGATAACCTACCAGCATAAAACCAGCACACATCATGGCGACGTTGGCGGTATAGGCGTGGCGTAAGAAGCCCGTAGTGCGTCGCCAGAAGCCCATCACAATGAGAATGGCGCTCAATGCCAGTAGCTGGCCGATCTCTACGCCTATGTTGAATGCCAGAAGGTTAGGGACGAGACCATCGGGCGAGATATCGTACTCAATGATCTTGCTCGACAGGCCAAAGCCATGAAACAGACCGAACACCAACGTGGCTACCTTGGTGTTGGGCTGAAAGCCGAGCCAGCGCTGATACGCACCGATGTTATCGAGCGCCTTGTAGATAACGGATAGCCCGATGATGGCATCGATCAGATAGCTATTGATGCCGATATTGAAGTAGACCCCGAGAAGCATGGTCGTCGAGTGACCGATGGCAAAGAGGCTGACGTAAATAGCGATATGCTGCATTCGGTAGAGGAAAAAGATGACCCCTAACAAAAACAGGATGTGGTCATACCCCGTTACCATGTGCTTGGCACCGAGATACATAAACGAGATCAGATTAACGCCATAGATCTCTTGGATGTAGCCCTTGTCACCCTCAGCAACCGCGTGAGCAAAGGCCTCGCCACTGGCACCCAGCAGCATGAACAACAGTGTTAGAAAGGCTAAGGCGTGGCGTCGTGCCATCATAGGCAAGCCGAGCGCACCCCTTACTTGGGATGGAAACATGCAACCTCCACGGGTCTGTCATTAGTGTTGGCCATCGGATGGATGGCCCCAGTCATCAAGCGACGACTGGCCGTGGAGGGCGCTCCAAGCGGTAGACACGACGCAGGGGAAAAGCGCGTCGTTCGCCTAGCCGCATGGCATGACGAACGTTTGGTGCGATGGCAATGTTCGCCCCCAAGCGATCCGCTTGTTCGTGGAAGTGACTGCCGCTCTCATGAGAGAGGTGTCGACCGTCATCGTGTTCATGCCCATGGGTATGCCCATGGCCCTTCTGAACACTCTCATGGTGAGATGACTCAACGCCAACCATGCTCATTGCGCCATGCGCACTCGCTTCGCCCACACTGGTAAGCACCAGGCTAGGCAAAAACAGCAGTAGCAGGGTCAGATAGCCAAGACGGTGGCGCAGCCGATTGAGCATTTAGAGCAACCAAGACAAAAATTGACGATAAAAAATGTAGATAACAATTTGCTTACGCTGTAGCTCCGCATAGCACCAATAGATTATCATCCCCTCCAGGGGGATAGGAATAGAATAAGGAAAAGAAAATGACAATACATACACACCAGTCACATCCCGATATCATCAAGCGCTTAAACCGGGCTCGGGGACACCTTTCGAGCGTGACGCAGATGATAGAGGATGGTCGCCACTGTCTAGACATTGCCCAGCAGCTTCATGCGGTTGAGAAAGCTATTCAACAGGCCAAACGTACCTTGGTTTTAGATCATATCGATCACTGCCTAGAAGATGCCTTGGGCTCTCAGGATCAAACGCAGCGGGCGCGGACTGAAGAGTTCAAGGCCATTGCCCGCTACCTGTAAATGCATCTAAGCTCCCCTCACTTGAGGAACGCTCTATGCTCGATGTACTCGCCCATCGCGTCTATCGCCATCTCTTTTTCGCTCAGGTCATTGCACTGATTGGCACCGGTCTGACCACCGTTGCCCTAGCGTTACTGGCTCATGATCTTGCTGGGGGGCAGGCGGGTGTCGTACTAGGCACAGCGCTGGCGATTAAGATGGTCGCCTACGTGGGCATTGCTCCACTGGTGGGTGCTTACGCCTCACGCCTACCTCGACGCACGTTGTTGGTTAGCCTCGACTTGCTGCGAGCAGCCGTGGTTTGCGCACTGCCTTTTGTTACCGAAGTGTGGCAAATCTATGTGCTGATCTTTCTACTCAATGCTTGCTCAGCAGGCTTCACTCCCGTTTTCCAGGCGACAATACCGGACATCCTAGAAGACGAAGAGCAATACACACGAGCATTATCCCTGTCACGCCTTGCCTACGATTTAGAGAATCTTCTTAGCCCGATGGTGGCCGCGGCATTGCTGATGGCGATGAGCTTTGATGTCCTGTTTGTACTCAACGCCCTGGCGTTCGTGATCTCTGCCTCACTGGTTATATCGGTGATGTTACCTGAGCCACAACCACTAGAGGAAATTCCCGGTGTTTGGCGTCGCGTTTCTCACGGCATACGGATTTATCTAAAAACACCTCGCCTTCGCGGTCTGTTGGCGTTGAACTTGGCGGTCTCAGCCGCCGGAGCGATGCAGATCGTCAATACGGTAGTGCTTGTTCGCTCTATGTTGGGGCTTGGCGAGAAAGAAGTAGCTTTGGCCTTTGCGGCCGCAGGTGGGGGCTCCATGCTGGTGGCCGTACTGCTACCTAAGGTACTGGATCGATTGCCTGAACGACCAGTCATGCTGTTGGGTGGCGTTATCATGGCGCTCAGTCTCTACTTGGGCTGGCTAGGCCCATCGTTTGCGGGACTTGTCGGGCTATGGTTGCTACTGGGTGCAGGCGCTTCGATGGTCATGACCCCTACAGGGCGCTTGCTCAAGCGTTCGTGCCAGACGGAGGATCGTCCAGCGCTATTTGCTGCCCAATTCTCGTTGTCACACTGTTGCTGGTTGATCACCTATCCGTTGGCAGGCTGGCTGGGGATAAACCTGGGTCTGACGGGAACGTTCGCTTTGCTCGGGACAGTAGCTTTAACGGCGACAGGGCTTGCGATGCTTACTTGGCCTCGTCGAGACTCAAGAGAGATTGCGCATGAGCACTCGCCTATACGTCATAGCCATCTTCACTATCACGATGAACACCATCAACACGAGCATGAAGGGTGGGAGGGGCCGGAACCTCATAGCCATCCCCACCATCATCCCAGAAATGTGCATCGGCACATATTTGTCATTGATAACCACCATACACGATGGCCTTCGTGACACATTAAGGCTGACAAGTTAATAGATGCCTATTAGGTTAAATCACTACGGGTGATGCCTACTTTACTGAAGGCATTCACCCCAGAAGCTTCGCAGGGAACATTTTCCTTCTTGGGCTTAAGGTGCTTGAACGTATCGGCGATCCCTGGGCAGTGGCCAGCCAATTACTCAGCTATCTTGCTGCTGGTGTGGTGTTACCCCCACGTCACACTGACCACTAGACCGTTGGGCGTGCGATTACTAAGCGTAAGGCGTGCGTTTTGGCGCTGGGCCAACTCCGAGACAATCGATAAACCCAATCCGCTGCCGGTGGTGCCCTGGCCAGAATCGCCTAAAGCGCTCAGTGACGTTATCCAAAAGTGCCTCGGGGAGTCCGGAGGACGAGCAAACGCACATCAGCGACTTACACATTTGGTCGATTGGCCCCAATATCCACGCGGCGATTGTCGCGCTCGTCTCACACAGCCCAGAATCGCCTGATATTTACCTGCAGCGCATTCAAGCTCGATGCCCGTCGTTAGTACACATTACAGTCGAACCCCAGCTGTCTCACTGATCCAAAGAAAACTGACAACGGGATGAGTTAACCCTTTGAGCGATGTGAGCCAAAACCTGAAGGCTCAGATTGAGGAGTAGCCCGTTCGAATTATGGCGTTGCGGCAGGTCTTTTGTCGGGTCGGCGACATCAATGTGATCGGCACCTATCTGAGCAACAATCCGGTCGAGTCGTTGCACGATGGGCTGACCCACCTTCATATTCAAACGTACCGCCGACCGCCGCCACACTGTCGGAGTGGCGCTTTCCAAGCGCCGAATGCTCAGCGGAGACAGTCTTGGCGTCGCGTCTGATAGGCTCCCGGCGGTGTATCCCTATCATAAAAGTCACCTCCTCCGGATCAAGGGCTTGGCGCTGCTTGCGTAGGCGTCTGGCAAGCCGGACAAGGTACTTGTGCTCGGTGTTCATGTTGGCTCCAATCAGGGCAGTTGCGATCTATTTCTGCGTCCATACGATGATCGGGATGCAACAAGCTGCCTTCGACCCGCGCCATATAGTGGATTTCATGACGAGATTTTTCATGTCGCTAACATCACCCGGTTGCGCTCCTGATTTTTGGATACATACAGAGTCGGCGGGTTATACAATTATAGTCTTTCACGATTTAATAGGGTGGTCATTTCAGTCCTCTCACCCCGCCGAATCGGCTGGTGCCAGCAGCACAGGCTGGCCATCTTCCCTCCTGCGCAGTGTGCCCGTCAGCCGGAGATCGTGCCGAGAGGGATAGGCAACCTCATGTACCACTGGCAAATTGATCATGCCGACAGCGCGACGAATGACTTCGGTTTCCACGCTCACGAGTAGGATCGGCGTCTGCCTGCCTGTGTCGGAAAGCGCCGTGTTCGACTTCCAGAGGCGCAGGACCTCGCGACTCTTGCCGTCCTGTGCGGGCCGCACCATGGTCAATACCGAAAACTGGCCATCCTGCAGTCGAGGGATCACCGGCAGCGCCTCGGCTGAGACTGCCGGATCGAGATAGCGTGGCAGGGTCTGCAAGGTGAGGCCATCGGCGCGGACCCAGCCAGCAGTGCTCGCAGCTGCCTCGAAGGCAGTAGAGGTTCCCGTCCATTGCAGCGAGAAGGGTTCTTCCGTTTCACCCACCAAGTCGGTTCTACGCACCGGGAGGGTTTGCCAGTCTGCGGTAAGCCAGGCATCGCGGGAAATGACCTGCACAGGTGTCGGGGGCGGCGTGTACATGGCCACGGCCTGCGGCAGAGCGCGCCATGAGTGCCAGGCTCCAAATCCGAGGAAAACGAATAAGGCCAGCGCGATCGCCATACCTGGCCGGGCCTTGCGTAGGTCTACGCGACGAAAGGCCAGCGCAAAGCATAGCGTAAGCCCGGTTCCCAGCAGCATGCCGCCGACGACATCCGATGGCCAGTGGGCCGAGAGATACAGGCGCGAGGCGGCGATGATGCCCACGACCGCGGCGAAGGCCATGGGCATCACCCTGCGCCAAGGTTGTGGTAAGCCGAACCAAGCAAACCAGGTAAGCAGTCCCATCAGCGTCGCGGCCCCCGTGGCGTGGCCGCTCGGGAAGCCGAAGACCTGGGCGCCCTCGTAAAGTGCCTGCGGACGCGGTATCGCCAGTCCCGCCTTGAGGAGCGTGGCAAGTCCTGAGGCAATGGCGATGCTCAGTACAACCCCTAGGGCGAGGTGCCACTGCCTGCGCAGCAGTAGCCAGCAAGTGACCGCTGCAGACGAAGCGATGATGACATAAGCGTCACCGAAGCCGGTGAGGAAGGCGACGACTTTATCGCCCGGTTCGGTACGCAGGTGGCTAAGGGCTAGGCTAATCGACTGATCGGCGACCGCCAGCCCGCTCCGCTCGGCCACCTCTTGAGCCAGAGTCGCCAAAGCGGCGGCAACAAAGGCTAGCGGGACACCAATCAGGATGAGCGGTTGTAGGTCATGCGAGGGCGCGAGAAGTGACATTGCCAAAGTGCTGACACGACCCTCGCCACTTTTCCGCAATCGCCCGATAAGCCGCAAACGCAGAGCCTCAAGGGCTGGCACGCCCCTGGTCAGCATCAGACGAATCAACAACACAATGGCGAAGCCAGCTCCGAAGATGATGCCGACAAGCACCACCAAACGCATGCTTGCATGCCCTACCAAGCTGAGCCCGAGGCCAGCCACTGCACCGGGGAGGATGTGAGCAGGAGCCCATATGATTGCTGAAGTAATATTTGCCGCCAGAAAGCGAACAGGGGCCATGCCCGACACTCCTGCCATGACGGGTATCACTGCTCGCACGCCCGGCGTAAAACGAGCGATCAGGATACTCTTGCCGCCAGGCGTTGCTGGTATGGATGAGGTTTGGCCGCCCCCTTAGCGGCCATGCCGTAGTAATACCATCGCGCCAATGATGACCGACCCAAAAGGACAGCCCATCTCCTGCGATTGCCCCAAGGGTCGTGGCGATCAGAATTGGCCATAGCGCAAGATGCCCGAGACCAATGGCGGCACCCAAGGCAACTAGCAAGGCGGTTCCGGGAACGAGGGCACCGATAACGATGATCGATTCCGAAGCCGCGAGCATGAAAGCCGCAATGACCGCAACCCACTGGTGTTGTTCGAGATACGTCGTCAGCGATGCCATCATTTCCGTGAGCCACATGTCTTTTCCCTTGTCTTGAAGTGATCGAGTCGGAGCTTACGATGCACAGGCATACACACGCTCCCACCTCACGCTAACCTCAAGCCCACTAGGTTCACGGTTGGTGAGGGTAAGAATGGCTTGTTGGCGCTGGACTAACTCCGAGACAATCGATAAACCCAATCCACTGCCGGTGGTGCCCTGGCCAGACGCGCGCCTAAAGCGCTCAGTGACTTTATCCAAAAGTGCCTCGGGGAGTCCGGGGCCCGTGTCTCTCACCGTGAGCTGAGGCAAGCCCTCCCAAAGCGCTAACTCTACCTCTACCTGACCGCCTTCTGACGTATAGCGCAAGGCGTTATCCAATAAGTTACGAAACAGAATCCCCACCTCGATTTCGTCGGCGCGGACCTCCAGCCGGGTTAAGCCTGTTAGCCTCAAGTGCTGATCTCGCTCTTCAGCGAGTGGCCACAGCTCAGCTACCAGTTCAGCAATAATAGGATAAAGATCGATAGTGGCCGATGAGGTTGTGGCCACTTGATCCAATCGAGCCAAAATAAGCAGTTGTTCTACCACCCGCTGAAGCCGTTCCACACCTATATAAGCCTTTTGTAATGATTGCTCTCCTCCCGCCTGCGCGTTATCTAGGTGAATCCTCAGTGCTGCTAAAGGGGTGCGTAATTCATGGGCCGCATCTGCGGTGAAGCGCCGCTCGCGCTCTAACGTTTCTTTCAGCCGGGCGATAAAATCGTTTAGCGATTGACGTAATCCATTAAGCTCTTGAGGAACAGGATTATCGATTTCACTTAGGTCGCGGGCAGAGCGGCCTTGCACCTGACTAGAAAGCGCTTGGATAGGGACAATCCCCCGCCGGATAATACGGCTCATCAGCCAAAGAAGAAGAGGTAGCAAAAAAAGCATCGGCAATAAATTATTCCAGGTGATGCGCTCGACTACTTCATCATGAAACGAACCTCGCAGCCCCATGCTGATCCAGGTATCGGTGGTAATATCGAACATGCTGAAAACCCGCCAACGATGACCATCGTAGCTTTCCCAGCGAAATCCCTCCTCTAAAGGAGCGGGGAAAGGCCCTGCATCATTCCATTTGCCCCCTAACAACCTGGGTGAGCCATCTGAATTCCAAAAACCCAGCACTAATTTAAGCTCTTCCTCGTGGTAAAGCTTGGGACTTGATTCAGGGCTGTTCACGGGCACTGCGATACCGTCGCGATATAGCTGGGCCGGATATTCTGGAAGGCCCAGGTGCGAAGCCAGGCGAGCATAGTCGTCAATGGTCGCGTTTGGGTCGAGTTGGCCAGCTACAATCCGGCTATGCAGACTGAGCTGTGTATCGAGAATTTCTTCTAGCTCGTGATCGGTAATTAAGTAGGCAGCGGTAAACGCAACGCCCCCGGCGAGAACCAGGGCAATGGCGAGCGTACGGAGTAGATAACGCCGTATGGAGATCATCGCGCTTGGCTATCCAAACGGTAGCCAATCCCGCGCACGTTAATGATCAGATGCTTTTCAAGCTTTTTACGCAGATGATGAATGTGAACCTCCACCGCATTGGACTCGACCTCTTCGCCCCAACCATAAAGCAAATTTTCCAAACGGGGACGAGACAGCACTCTGTCGGGGTGCCTGGCTAGCTCTAACAATAGAGCATACTCCCGGCGGCCCAACTTTACGTCTTTGCCCCGCCAACTCACCGCATGACGCGCCTCATCAATACTCAGCGCTCCCAGTGTCAATATCTGCGAAGCGCGCCCCTCAGCGCGTCGCATGACGACACGCAAACGGGCGAGTAACTCCTGCAAATTAAAAGGCTTGAGCACATAGTCATCCGCCCCCGCATCTAAACCGCCAATACGGTCTTCCATCGCATCTCGGGCCGTCAAAATCAGAATAGGTAGAGTGGATTGCTGACGGAGTAACTGCAGTACCTGCATACCGTCCATATCGGGCAGTCCAAGATCCAAAATAATCACACTGAAGGTCTCGCTGCCGATAGCACTGATTGCCTCGCGCCCAAGCATAAACCAATCGACCGTGTACCCCTCGCGTTCCAGCGCCGTTTTAATGCCATCCCCAAGCAAGGGATCATCTTCTATTAGCAGTGCACGCATGCTGCTCCCCCAATCTACAAACCGCTATCTTCGCCACTAAAACTTAAGCTTTTCTTAAATACGGCAACGTATCCCCCACAAAGCATACGCATCTGAATTCAACCTGTAAGTCAGCCACCCTTTTTTGCAAACCTTTTACGCAGCTTAACTCTTCTTTAAGTTACTTAGGCTCAAGCTGCTTCTTTCGCCATGGGCAAAGCCAAAGCAGCGCCTTCACTGGCGGTCATTTTGAATCTGCCCTGTCGCTACCGCGGGCAGGTCATTTTCTATTAACTGAATAGAGCGCCAGAGTATGCACTTACTAACACTGATTAGAACAAACTATTATTTAAAAATAATGGCCCGTTTTGTAGAAAAAAGAATGAAGCGATTTTTACTCGGAGGTATACGGTATATCGTCAAAGCGCCTGCACCAGAAACCATTAATAACCTTGTGGGCATAGAAAAAATTCTCATTATTCGCCCCAATTTTCGTCTGGGCAACGCGCTAATCAGTACCCCTGTCATCGATGCTTTTCGTGAACGTTTTCCTTCCGCGCGCATAGATTATTTAGCGACGGATAAAACATGGCCACTGTTGCAGCAACGTCCTGTTGATCATTTTCATTTACTGTCGAGAACCGCCATTCTCCGTCCCTGGCAGTGCGTGACGCTATTACGACGCTTACGGGCACAACGCTATGATCTAGCGGTACAAGTGAGCGGAGGTTCAACGAGCGGCTTTATCGTGACCCGGTTAATAGGAGCACGGTACAGCATGGGTTCAGGTAAAGGTCACCAGCGCTGGTACAACATTGAGGCGGAAGGTAAGTCATCACATGCCTATGATGCCATCGTCAATTTGACACGCCCGCTCGG
>Ga0207900_100254_pt1 | contig 11434 bp, 8 predicted proteins | sample LinPmetageLP39_FD_184052 | JGI IMG/M metagenome (GOLD analysis project Ga0207900, IMG submission 184052) | Marine viral communities from the Pacific Ocean - LP-39 (SPAdes) | ecosystem: Environmental > Aquatic > Marine > Oceanic | place: Pacific Ocean | collected 2010-06-14
GGCGTGTGTCGATTCACCGTTAATGTGATTAAGGACACCTTGCTCTTTGAAGCGTTGAAGGTACTCCTGCGCGCGTTCGATGTTGCCTTGTAGTGTGCTGAAGATCGGGGTGTAGGCTCTGGTGACGGTTATAATCTCAATATCCCACTGCTACGGGGCGGTGGTGATGACGCTTATGGCTTTGCCATGGAAACATTGGTTGTACCCGCGCTTGAACGCTTTGAGCCAGAGTTGATCATTGTTACCTGCGGCTTCGATGCCAATGGCCTTGACCCCTTAGCCAGAATGCTGCTGACCAGCGAATCATATCGCGAGATGACGCGCACTGTCCGTGAAGCGGCTGAACGGCTTTGTGAAGGGCGCTTGGTAATGGTACACGAAGGCATCTATTCTGAAGCTTATGTACCGTTTTGCGGTCATGCGGTGGTTGAAGAGTTAAGTGGGATCCGCACTGCGGTTGAAGATCCGATGCTCGATTTTTTACGTCAGCAGCAACCTAATGAAGCACTACGGGCCTTTCAAAGAGAGCAGTTGGAGAGGCTGCGACATCAAACATAATCATTTTGCCAAGCCTTGGTCTTTTACTGATAACGACGAAAATAGGTAATGCGACCGGGATGACATCGCAACGAGAAAACCTAACTGACATTGAGCACATTCAAGCGCTTTCCCACTGCATTGATGCGTTACGCACTGCGCAGTTTACGTCTTACTTTATCAAGTTGTTGTCTACGCTAGTTACGTTTGACTGTGCGGTCATCGTGGGTTATCGCCTCGATAAACACCCGATTTATCTTTACGACTCCCTTCAACAGGAGCGGGAACTGCTTTTTCAACGTTATTTGCTCCAGGCCTACCAGTATGATCCTTTTTTGGTGCGCTTGGAGCAGCATCGGGAGGAAGGCGTCTTTCATGCCAGCCAGGTGACTTCGGTTGAGGACATGGACAAGGCTTATCTGGAGGATTTCTATCAGCAAACCGGTTGGCGCGATGAGCTGTGCCTCACCTTGCGACTTACCGATACCCGATGGGTCGTAGTGTATTTGGGTAGCTTCCAGTCTGAAGCATCCTTTGGTTGCGCCCAGCGTCAGGCATTGACAAGTCATTTTGATGTGCTGGCAGCTCTGTGTCGGCAGCACTGGGGCCAAGAGGCCTTCCACCTCGCTAAAGAACCCCTTAATAATCACGCTGCGACGTTATTGCAACAGGCGTTTGGCAGTTTTGGAGACATGCTGTTATCCGACAGGGAGCAACAGGTGGCCGCGTTGATGGTGCAAGGACTCGATCCCCAAGAAATTGCTGAGCATCTCAATATCGGCGCTGGTACGGTAAAAAATCATCGTAAGCGTATCTATGCACAGCTAAGCGTCAGCTCGCTAGGCGAACTGTTCGGCTTGTTTTTGAACCACGTCATTGCAGTGTCCCCCGTAAAGTGCTGATGCCTCTCTTTATCCTTTTAAGGATATCGTGTTGGGCCTCTGTGCCCCTTAGTCTTAAGTGATCGACCTCACATAAGTATGCAGGAAGGGCACTATGAAGGCAGCAGCACTACTTAACGACTTGCAACAGCGCGGCTTGATCGCTCAATCCACCCATGAGGAAGAATTACGTGAACTGCTAAATACGCCTCAAACGGTGTACTGCGGCTTTGATCCCACGGCGGGAAGCCTGCATATCGGCCATCTGGTGCCGCTGTTGATGCTTAAGCGATTTCAGGATGCAGGGCACCAAAGCGTCGCGTTAGTGGGTGGCGCCACGGGAATGATTGGTGATCCAAGCTTCAAGGCCACAGAGCGGACACTCAATTCGGCAGAGACTGTAAATGGTTGGGTAAAGGCGTTGAACGAGCAGTTTTACTGGCTGATGGCACCTCATTTAGATGCCCCGTTTGAAGTGGTTAATAACGCAGAGTGGATGGGGGATATCAATGTCATCGATTTCTTCCGCGATGTTGGCAAGCACTTCTCGATGAATGCCATGATCAACCGGGAGTCTGTCAAACAGCGTTTGGATCGACCCGACCAGGGAATGTCGTTTACCGAATTTAGCTACGTCCTATTGCAGTCCTATGATTTTGCTCACTTAAACCGTACGTTAGGCTGCCGCTTACAAATAGGAGGTAACGATCAGTGGGGAAATATTGTCAGTGGTATTGATTTAACTCGACGCCTGAATGGTGAACAAGTAATGGGTATGACACTGCCGTTGATTACCAAGTCAGATGGTACCAAGTTTGGTAAAACGGAAAGTGGCACTGTATGGCTCAACCCGGAACAAACATCTCCTTATAACTTCTACCAGTTTTGGCTAAATACCGAAGACAGTGATGTCTACCGTTTTCTGCATTACTACACTTTTATCAGCTGTGAGGATATTGCTGATATTGAAGCAAACGACACACTTTCAACAGGTAAGCCCCAGGCTCAGAGAATACTTGCTGAATCGGTCACTCGCTTTGTACATGGAAAAGAAGGCCTAGAAGCGGCGGAACGTATCTCCCAAGCGCTATTTAGCGGTGAGGTATCTACACTTACGCTTGATGAACTTAAGCAACTGTCTCTGGATGGGTTGCCTTGCGTCGAGATCTCTCCCGAGGAAGAAATGGACGCCGTATTGGTAAGAGGGAATATGGTGGGCTCTAAACGCCAGGCACGGGAATTAATTGAGCAAGGTGCCGTGCGTCTCAACGGTGAGCGTGCCTATCAAGGACGGTTAGGTGACAGTTTCGCATTGTTCGACACCTACTGGATTATACAAAAAGGGAAAAAACACTTTTGTCTGTTTAAACAGTTGATTTGATACGTTCTATCTGGCAACAAGTTATTAGAACATATTTCAGCAGCCCCTAACTTGCGCATCAAAGTAGCGTTTTCGCCAAAGATTCTCTTTTGACTAATATATTTTGGCTGCCACACTCACTGAAAATCCGCTGCTGGCAAGCTTCACACGTGGCTGCATCCAGTGTTGGTGCGGTGGCGCTGATGGCCGCTTGGGGTGTCTCGAAAAAGCGTTCCTCCCCAAGCCGCTGCAGGTCGCCGCGCTTACGCAATTCATCCAGCACATTGCCCTTGAGTGAGCTTATGATGAGCTCACTCCCCTGCTGGCGGAGCCGGTGGATTTCCTGCAGCAGCATTTCAGTGCCAGCGGCATCAATGAAGTTGATGCCCTTGCCGATAATTAGTACCCGAGTGCCCGGCTCGGCACTGAGTGAGCGCAGGCGACGCTGCACATAATCAATAGCACCGAAGAACAACGAGCCATCAATACGCAGGATTTTCAACTGAGGGCACTGGGCAAGCTCGTAGCGCTGGACATTGCGAATGTGCCGACGGGGATGGTCTTGCCGGGGGGCGACCTCAACAACGGTCGGCCGGGAGGTGCGCTTGAGGTAGAGCACCAGCGAGAGCAGCACGCCGATATAGATAGCAAACTCTAACGCGACAAGCAGCGTTGCTGCGATGGTTGTGGCTAGGACTAGCGTCTCTTGACGGCTAGTCCGCACCAGTTGCCCGATATGATGAATATCAATAAGGTTCCAGGCGATCAGCAAGATGCCGCCAGCCATGGCGGGTAACGGAAGATAAGCCGTGATGCCGGGCACCGCCACCAGAATCAGCATCAAGAGCGCGGCGGCGAAGACGGCGGCCATCGGCGTGCGGGCGCCAGCGTCGTAGTTGGCGCCAGAGCGAGTGAAAGAGCCCGAACTGGCATAGCAGGAAAAGAAGCTACCCACGATATTCGACAGGCCCTGGCCAATGAATTCCTGATTGCCGTCAATCATCTGATGCGAGCGCAGGGCGATGGCCCGGGCGATCGAGACTGCCTCGATCAAGCCTAGCAGAGCGATGGCAAAAGCTCCCGAGGTCAAGGCGCGTAGACTGACTGGCGACAATTCGGGCATCGTCAGTGGCGGTAGGGGGCCTGGTAAGGCGCCCACAAGGGCCACTCCACGGGCCTCACCGTCCAGAAGCCAGCAGGCCAGGCTACCGGCGGCCATGCCTAGCAAAAGATGAGGCAGACGGCGATTCACCCGGCGCACTAAAAGCGAGGTCAGCAGCGAGACGAGGCCAATCACAAGCGTGTAAGGATTGGTCTCAGGCAGTTTTTGTACCAGCGCGGCCAGATCCAGCAGGAAGCCTTGGCCGCCCGCGACACAGACACCCAGCAGGTGCTTCAGCTGGCTCGTCGCGATCAGAATGGCCGCGCCCGCCGTGAAACCGATGACGACGGTATGCGAGATGAAACTGACCAGACTACCCAGGCGTAACAGCCCCATGGCCAGTTGGATGATACCAACCAGCAGGGTGACTATGAGCGCAGTGGCAAGGTATTGCGATGGTTCCAGAGGGCCAAGACCACCGATGACGCTGGCAAGCACAATGGAAATCGCGGCAGTGGGGCCAGAAACCATTTGCCAAGAACTGCCAAAAAGCGCGGCGACAGCTGCGGCGACGATGGCGGTATAAAGGCCAATTTCCGGCGGGAAGCCGGCAAGAAACGCGTAGGCGACCCCTTGAGGAAGTACTAGGATGGCACCGGTCAAGCCGGCTATCAGGTCGGCGGTAAGCACCCGACGATTAAGGGCGTGCCCCCACTGGAGAAAGGGGAATAAGCGCGAGCGTCTAGATGCCATGGATGCCCATCTCGAAAGAAGCGAAGACTGCAAAACTGCAGAATAGCTGCCATGATGTAAAACAATTTTTTTTGGCCTGCATAAATAGAAAAACCGAAGGTGGCGATAGTGGATACGCGATTACTCGAAACGTTTCTTGAAGTGGGTCGGCTTCGCAACTTTGGCAAGGTCGATGGAGGTTCTGTATGACGCCGTCGTGGATGTAATGATGACCGAGCTGAGAACCTATATGACCTCTCGGTTGCACGGCGTTAACCGAGAACTGGGCAGGTAACTGCCGAGATATCTGCAGTAATGCAATGGCCCGCCGTGGCGCGGGCCAGCCGAAACGGATAGGAGTCCTCATGGATCCTTACCAGACCCCGAAGAGGTAGCCGCGCTTGTGTGCCATGCCTGTCTGCTCGGCGACGCGTTGATTGCTGACAGTGACCCGGCTGTTGCGATTTCGTGCCCAGTTGCTGAGTGTGGCCTGCAACGATTTTAACGTTTCGTCGTGGTGCTCTTCCCCTGCCAGATCATACAACTCGTCGGGATCTGTCTCCAGGTCGAACAACTGGGGGCGGTGGTGCTCATAGTGAACATATTTCCAGCGCCCATCGGTCACCATGAAGGCCCTGGCCTGGTCGGGGGCAAGCGACAGCGTCAGGCGTGCCGGCCGCCAGGCGTAGTCGGCTTCACTGAAGGCATGGGTGCGCCATGTGCTTAATGCTCCGCCCCACAACAGTGGCTGAAGCGAATAACCCTCCAGCACGTGGTCGTGTGCTCGGCTGTCGCCACCGCCGTAGTCGACGAAGGTGGGTACTAGGTCGATGGCCTCCACTAGCCTGTCCGAGACCGAGCCTCGGGTGGCATCGGCCTGGGGCGAGGGATCCACCACGATCAGCGGAATTCTGGCGCTGGGCTCGTGGAACATCTCCTTTTCGCCCAGCCAGTGGTCGCCCAGGTAGTCGCCGTGGTCGGAGGTGAAGACGATCAAAGTGTTGTCAAGCTGGCCGCGATCCTCAAGAAATGTCACCAGCCGGCCGATATGGTCGTCGAGCTGAGTGATCAGGCCCATGTAGGCCGGAATCACCCGCTCGCGCACCTCTACGCGAGAGAACTCCAGCGACTCAGGGTGGTTCATGAAGGCCTCAAGCACAGGGTGGGGCCGTTCACGTTCCTGCTCCGAGCGCACCGCCGGCAATAGATCCTCCTGCCCGTACATGGCGTGGTAGGGCGCCGGAGCTATGTAGGGCCAATGTGGCTTGATATAGCTAAGGTGCAGGCACCACGGCCCTTCGCCCGCTTCGTCGATGAAAGACATGGCGCGCTGGGTGGTGTAGGCCGTCTCGGAGTCTTCCTCGCGGACCCGGGCCGGTAGGTGGCAGTGGCGCATGTACCAGCCGCTAAGCACTTCTCCGTCCTTACCTTGCGCCGAATTGGCGAACGCATGCCACGGATTCGCGGCGTCATAGCCCTTGTCGCGAAGGTAGCGGTTGTAGCGAAGATCCGGGTTGGCTGTTTGGTCAGGATGCAGCCCATCATCGCGCTCGTAAGGTTCGAAGCCGCATTCGCTGACCAGAGCTCCGCGTGACGAGTTGGGATCGACCCCCAACCGCTGCATGCCCTCGTCGTCGCGTCGCATATGGGTCTTGCCCACCAGGGCGGTGCGGTACCCCTGGGGGCGCAGGTAGTCGCCGATTGTTTTCTCATCGATGCGCAGCGGTACATTGTTGTAGCTGGCACCATGGCTGATGGCGTAGCGGCCGGTGTAAAAGGACATCCGCGAGGGGCCACATACCGGGGCCTGACAGTAGGCCTTGGTGAAATTGACCCCACGCGTCGCCAGGGCGTCGATATTGGGGGTGCGAATGGTGGGGTGCCCATTGCATGCCAAGTAATCGGCCCGCAGCTGGTCGGCCATGATGAATAGAATGTTCGGTTGCTTTGGGGACATCTCTCTCATTCCTCTTCAGTCTTGTAAGCGGACGCCAAGCTGGCACCAACGCGATCTTAGAGCTCTCTTAACGAGCCTGATCCAGATGAAGAGCACTTTGTCTTGACAGAGAGAAGGAGACAAATGAGAATTTCACTAGATAAAATATAGAGAGCTATATGAATAAGCAAATTCGTGCCTTGGCAAGAGGACTAGACGTAGTTAGTGCTATCAATGATTCCAACGAACCTTTGTCGCTTGGTGATATCTATCTCGCAACTGGCATTGATCGTGCGACTATTTTGAGAATACTGGCGACCTTAGAAAATAAAGGGTGGGTCTATCGCGGAATGGGAGATAGACGTTACCGGTTAACATATAAGCTACACGACTTGGGCATACACGTAAGCGTGCATGATGCCATTGCTCATTCGGCAGCTCCTGTACTTGACATGCTTCAAAAGGCACTGCACTGGCCTTCAGATATTTCCGTTTATGACGGTGATGGTATGGCCATTATTGAAACATCACGGCGAAGGAGCCCGTTTGTAATCAACCGAGAGGTGATCGGCTACAAGCCGAGCATGCTAAAGTCTGCGATGGGGCGTGCTTACATAGCCTTCTGCGATGAGAAACAACTCAAAATGATACTCAGGCGACTCAAGGAAAAAGGGGGGGAAGACGCAAAACTTGCTAATGATAACCATTATATCAACCGTGCTATAGAAGCAGTAAGGAACAAAGGGTACGCGGTGCGCGACCCCAGCCAATCATCACTGCCTTCTGAAACGGAAGAAGAGTTTAGTGCTATAGCTGTCCCCGTCATGGTGATGGGGGATGTTCAAGCGAGCCTTAACATCGTATGGATGAAATCAGCTTATACTGATTCTCAAATAGAGGAATATTTTTTTAGTCACTTAAAGCCAGCCTCTGAAAAATTGGCAATATTGTTTCACGAAAACGAAATCTACTAAATTTTTGCTTTTTCACGGCTTCTAGTTGTCGATTTCCTTGTAATTGTTTATAAGTTTAGTAAATAACTTAGAGGATCTGCTCTGACATTCTTTCATCAATGTGTGCGGCAATTGATGATGCAAAGGTTTCTACGGAATATGATGATTGTAAAGTCGGTTGTAGCGTTTTATACCTGTTCAAAACTGCATAGTTATTACGGCTGTTAAACTGCCACTAATACATTATTATAGCATTTGTGATCCTTAGGAACCTAGAATCTAGCCCTTTTGCTTCAAGAGTAGCATAGCGCCCGCGCATCGGCGGGCGCAGCTTTTCTATCAATCCGATTCAGCAGGGATAAGGTTGTCTGGGATATCGAGTCCTATTTCTTCGTAGTAACGGATAGCGCCAGGATGTAGGGTAGTATTCATGTCCTGGAATACGGTATCAAGAGAGAGATTGCGCATCTGTGGAATCGCCTCCTGTTTTTGCTCCAGGTTCTCCCAGAATGCCTTAGTTATGGCGTAAATGGCTTCTTCCGGCATCTCTTTGTTGGTCGCCATGCCGATAGTGACCCCGATGGATCGAGCGGGCTCGGTATTCGCCTGATTGTCGCCATAGGTGTCTGCTGGCAGCTCGACTATGCGATAGCCTGGGCGGTTCAGCACCTCCGCAAGCTCACCTTCCTGAACATTCGGAATGTTCAAGAAACGAATCTTATTGGCCATGGCGATCTGGGTCAGGATCGGACTCGGTGCTTGGGTCGGATTAAAAAAGGCATCGATATGCCCGTCTTGAAAGTTCTGGGCTGCCGCATCCCAGCTGATGTTGACCACCTCATAGTCCTCGCCGGCCTTATAGCCAGTGATAGCTTCTATGAGCGGTTCAACGGTCTTTCTCGCTTGGCCTGTCGGAGGGCCAGTGAAAACACGCTTACCCTCTAGGTCGGCGTATGTCTCTATCCCTGAGTCCGCATAAACAGCGGCATGGTAGAGCCCCATCGGATAGTTGAAGAGCATGCGCATATTGCCATACAGCTCGGTTGACTGAGGCAGGGTTTCGAACATGCCGGAGCCGCTTTTCATTAATGCCGCGATGCCCGGCGAGAAACTGGCAGTAAACTGCGTAGCCCCTTGAGCCGTGGCGACGGCGTGCTCCGGGCCACTACCAGTCGCATCGACTTGAACACTGTAGTCCGTATGGTTGTTGACAATATCTGCATACACAGTCGACACCACATAGGGTGAGCTCCCCGTGCCGAGCGTCTTGAGCCTGTAATTTGATTGGGCATGAGTATCGTAGCTCATCAGACCAAGGACACTAGTTAGGATAGCCCCTCCCAACAGGGTCATAGCCGAGGTTTTTAGTACTTTTATCATGATGGCAATCCTTCTCAGTTTTGTTGTTGATTATAACGAAGTTGTCAGGGGAAGCTTGAAGCGTGAAATCGCTATTAAGACAACACCCCCCATGAAGGCACCGAGCAACTGGAGTGGCAGTGACGGTACCACGAGAGCAATCGACATGACCGCAGACAGGGCCCACCAAAGTCGACCGCGAATGCTAATTTTAGCAATCAGATAGGCTGCCATAACCAGCCGGGCAAGCGACCAGATTAGTTCACCGAATGAAAAGTCAGCAATCAGCAGCATCGATGGGCTATATACGAAGACGAAAGGCGTTAGGAAACCGATGAGCGCCAGGCGTCCCATGGCCGTCATGCCTATCCCCATTGGATTGGCACCGGCGATGGGTGCTGCCGCGAAGGCAGCCAAGGCGACGGGGGGAGTGATGGCCGACAGTACGGCAAAGTAGACCACAAACATATGCGCAGCGATGGTCGAGATGCCGAGTGCTTCCACGGCCGGCCCCATGGTCAGGATGATGATCAGGTAGGCAGGTACCGTAGGCATCCCCATCCCCAGCACAAGGCAAGCCAGAGCCATCAGCAAAAGCGACAGGAACAGGGAACCATCGGCAACTGATTGAATTGACGAGGCAAAACGCAACCCAAGCCCCGTGAGATTCATCACTGCGATGATAATGCCCACGGCTCCCACGGCGATCAGGATGGTACTGCCCGCGCTGGCGCTACCGCTGACGACATTCTTGAGCGCCTGAATATTACGAGCTCGAGGGTTGAATAACAGTCCCAGTATCAGAGCCGCTCCAATCGCCCAGAGCCCGGCCATGGCTGGAGATCGCCCCTGAAGCATCAACACGACGATGAGGACGAGAGGAACCAAGAATGCCGATAGCAGCAACCAATCCTGGCGGTTGAGATTGGGGAGAGAGCGACGATCAGGGGCAGTAATCCCTATTCGATGTGCCTCTGCACTTATACTGAGAAATAAGCTGCCATAGTACAGCAGGGCAGGAATCAGCGCTGCCAGACAGATCTTGAGATAAGGAATGCCGGTCATATCGGCCATGATAAAGGCGACAGCTCCCATGATAGGCGGCATGATCTGCCCCCCGCTGGAGGCCGCTGCCTCTACAGCTCCCGCAAAACGTGCACTGAAACCGCTCTTTTTGATCATGGGCATGGTCACCACCCCGGTGCCCACGACATTGGCCACCACACTACCGGAGACCGTCCCGAACAAACCACTTGCCATTACCGCTGCATAGGCGGCACCGCCGCGGAACTTGCCCAAGGTACGCAATGATAGGTTTAGCAGCACCTGACCAATGCCTAGAGATTCCAGTACCGCACCAAAAATAATGAACACTAGGATAGTACTGGTCACCACGGCCAAGGGCTGACCAAATACACCGTCGAAGCTGTACCAGAAAGTTTTCAGTAGTTCACTATAGGATATTCCTGCATGGCCAAGCATACCCGGCAAAACATCCCCAAAAAAAGCATAGGAAGCGACGAGCAAGACAACCAACACCAAAGGGAGGCCAATCACCCGACGAGTCAGCTCGAGAAGTGCCAATACTCCTCCCAAGCCACACCATAGGTCGAGAGGTTGAAGTAGATAGAGTCCTGAATCTAGATAGTCAGCAATGATGAAGTAGCGCCAGGCAGCAATCACAATCAGTGCCACAAAAACCAAGTCCAGCCACCATCTAAAAGCCTGACTGGGCTGACGCAGCGAATGCAATAGAAGGAAAAGTGCCCCTAGGGAAAAACCACCGACACGTACTAACGCATCATCGAACACCCCATACTGCGCCGTGTACAGAGCACCGATGACGAGCAGCAAGCCTACAATATACATTAAGCTGGTAGTGAACATCACCAGCAGAGAGCGGAAATTTACGTGAGCTGACATGGTGCCTACCTCGATTATAAGTATATGGTTTTATTGTTTTATGGTGGTTTTCTGTCATGCAGGACATTTTTGTGAATATCTTAATTACCTGCAACGTTAAAGTTATAGTGATAGAGGGTGCAATTAGAGATTTTACAGGATGAAATCAATTAAGCCGATTGGCATTATTGCTAACCAATGTTTTTATTCTCAGCCAACAGGAACATGAAATCCTATTTTTGGGTAAAACGCCTTAAGTCTCATAAGTAGAGGCTGCAATATGAGATATAGTCATGGGGGAGCAGCAAAAAGTTGATATTTGCATATGACCCACCTTTTAACTTGTTGAAGGTGCTGAAGGTATTTGCGGTGTCCCGCTCTCCTCCTAGTGCTCCCTAAATTGATAATTTTGTCATTCTGGTCATCATAATGTTCATATGTTAATTAAAATGCAGTTTGCGACTTTATACGCTGTCGTGAAAACCGATTAACTAGCAAGAAATTACGGCATGTCGGTATTTTCTAAGTCAGTTTTCCAAATGAATGCCCTTAAATAGCTTGATTTCTAGCACTCCTGGATTCATAGAATAACCGCAGCACTTTGGATCACACAGTAGAGGAAGGAGGGCCAGCGCCGGTACCCTCTCGACTTTACCGACCAAAGTGAAGCAG
>Ga0207900_100255_pt1 | contig 11328 bp, 9 predicted proteins | sample LinPmetageLP39_FD_184052 | JGI IMG/M metagenome (GOLD analysis project Ga0207900, IMG submission 184052) | Marine viral communities from the Pacific Ocean - LP-39 (SPAdes) | ecosystem: Environmental > Aquatic > Marine > Oceanic | place: Pacific Ocean | collected 2010-06-14
TCATCACTGTGGTATTTACAGCATCACGAGATGAAGTGCCTATGGCTTTCAGCTTAGTTTTTCGATCCTGCTTAGACATAAGTAAAAAAAGTACCGATGCCATTGCACCAAGCGATGCTGCCTCAGTGGGTGTTGCCCACCCGGTATAAATACTGCCAAGCACCACTATAATTAGAAGCAACAATTGCCAAGCTCGACGAAGCGAAGTAAAGCGCTTTTTCCAACCGACTCGTTCACCCTTTGGGCACATTTCAGGCTTGATTAAAGAAATAATAAAAACACCGGCAACAAAAACAGCAACCGAAAGCACACCTGGTATCACACCTGCCACAAGCATCTTACCCGCAGACACTTCCGTTAGAGCAGCATAAAACACTAACAGTACACTAGGCGGTATGAGCACACCCAACACCCCACCCGCAGCAACACAACCTGCTGAAAGTCGCTTGTCATAACCAGCCTGCTTCATTTCAGGTAAAGATATTGAACCTACTGTTGCTGCAGTAGCGACACTAGAGCCCGATGTAGCAGAAAAACCCGCGCATGTGAAAATAGTCGAAATAGCTAAACCACCCGGTAGGTGACCACACCAGCGTTTTGCGACATAGAACAGCGATTTTCCAACCCCAGCATGTAATGCAAAATTTCCCATTATTATAAATAGAGGTATCACCGTAAGCAGATAAGCTGCCGTTTTATTGAACGCAAAATTCTGCAATACATTGTAAACATAACTAACATCCTGTACGAAAACGATGCCTGCAATGCCTGCCAGCCCCAGTGCTGCAAATACTGGAACCCCTATACCCATTAATAAAAAAATAAGCCCTATAGAAAGAAGGCCAAGTAAAGTAGGATCAGTCATTATTTGCACCAAAGGAAATATAGATAGAAAGTAAAAAATGTAACATCATTTGTATAAATGCTAAAAATAATCCGCAGGCGACTATTATTTTCACCCACCAAATAGGCATTTGCATAATCCCCCAACGAAATTCTTTATCTAAGAAAGAGGAATATGCACCTTCAATTGTGGGTACAGTTATCACCAGTAAAAATAATGCCGCAAATAACCAGCCTATACTCTCTAATGCATTTTTCGTCCGCTTATTCTTATTCTCACTTATCAGGGAGACGCGAATATGCTTTCTATCGTACTGAGCCCATAGAAGGCCCAAATAAACGATAATAGCCATGGATATTTCAGAGAATTCGTAAACACCAGGCAATGGAAAGTTAAATAAACTTCTCGATGTGGCATCCAAAGCAGTAGACACCATCATAAAAAGTAAAGCTGCGGCTGCCATCACCCCTGTAATACTCGCAAGGCGCGACTCTATTTTTTTTAATACGTGCATTTTCTGGCACCCTTAATGAAAAATTTGCCTTAGGGCTGCCATTCAGCAGCCCATTTTGGCGACAACCGCTAATATCATCCGTTTAATTGCTATGATAAGCGCTGGTATATTTCAAAAGGGGTTTGCAAAACACCGCTACTATCATGACGCGCTATAGCTTCATCGATAATTTGCTGCATTTCCTCGCCGTCAATGCCTGCATCACGCGCAACCGTATTCACCCATTGATTAACCTGCTCTGGCTGAACTAAGTTTCTCGCTTCCTCAATTTGATCAGCATTCCAGGTTGAGAACTGAGCACCTTCTTCTAAAGCTTTACGCACTCGGTCTTCGGCTATATCCGAATAAATTTCCTGATATTTACCCTCGTAGATTTCATCGGCTAATTCCTGCATTACCTGCTTCACATCGTCAGGTAGCTGATTCCATACATCGATACCGATTACCGTCGCTGAAGGACCGTGTGGTCCAGCACCAATTTCAGTAATGTAAGGGGCGGCTTCATGCAGTGCATAACTAATTGCTGTAATGAAGTCAAAGCCATAAGCGCCATCTAGAACGCCTCTTTCAAGCGCTGAATAAACCTCTGGAGCCGCCATCGGGATCGCACGACCACCCAAGCTTTCGACAACATCCGTCCCTACGCCATAGCCCCGGATACGCTTACCTTTTAAATCCTCAATAGAGTTGATGGGCTCACGGGTAATTAGCGGACAATAATACCAATTAGTCCAATACAGAACTTTAGATTTATGGCGATTCTCCCACTCTTGCTGAAGCGGTTCATAGCGATCATAAACGTCGCGGCATACCTTCAATAGCGCATCCGCTCTATTCATTTTGTAGTACCACTCCAGCCCACGCGTCACAGGCAGATCACTTTGATAGTACCCGGGAGAAATAAGCGATATTTCAGAAATACCATTTTTTATCGCATTAAGATGCGCACCCGCCTGGTTTAACGATTGAGCCCAATAAAAATCAATTTCAACCGCGCCATTTGTTCGTTTAACAAGCTCATCTAGAAACCACTTATCAAGTACAGAAGGAGAAGCGTGCTCCGTGACGTAAGAATCGTATTTGAGCCGCATGCCTGACTGAGCAAAGGCTAACCCCGGCATTGTAGTAAGTGTAAGCGTGCCACCAACAGAAATAGCACTAAGCTTTAAGAATTCTCTTCTTTTCATAATTATCTCCTAGCAAGTACAATAATTTATTAGCGTTGTTATATAAAACTAAAGCTAGCTGGGCAGTAGTAGATGCGATTACTTTTTTATCATTGTTAGCAAGTAACCCTACAACTCATCCTAGCCCCTTGAGGTACGATGCGGTATACGTAGTACTACGTACTTTTATAAGGAGTCTGTTATTCAGTGAAAGCTTCTTCATCCACGCCTTTCCCAAAACGACATTAATCGTCTAACTGTATGATTTTTGAGACTAATTCAGCAGTATTGCGGCACCCTAATTTCTTCATAATTTTGGCGCGATGAGCTTCTACCGTTCTGTGTGATATAAGCAATATGCGCCCAATTTCCTTACATGTATGCCCATTAGCTATATAGCCTGATATCTCTAACTCTCGCATAGTCAAATCACTTGTTTTATCTTGCCCCACGTTGATTTTCGTAAATGACCACACTGCCAAGTCAAAAGGTGCGTTCGGCGTTAAGGTATTACCAATTGTTTTTGTCCAAAAAACCTCTCCCTGACTATTACGCATAAAGCGCTCATCTATACATTTTTTATTTTGCAAAAGGTCTTTATAACGAAGCTCACCAATTGACTTAAAATCTGCATATGAAGGATAAAGCTTTAGCATCAGTTGCCCAATCAACTTTTGCCTTTCATAACCAAACAACTCACAAAATGCATGATTACACTCCAAAACACGGCGATTTTTGGTCACTACAATTGCGCAAGGCGCGTGCTCAAAAGCTACCTGCAGAAGATCGCTGCCTAGCACCATTGCATTCATCTTTCATTACCACCGTTGTTGTTGTGAAAGAAAACTGATTATTGACACGTCCACCCACCATCGATAGGTAATGTACCACCAGTAATATGTGACGCTTGCTCACCCACTAAGAAATAAACCAAAGCAGCTATGTGCTCCGGCGGCACCAATTTACCCGTTGGCTGTTTTTCAGCCACCAAATTATAAATGGCGTCATCTCTGGTACTGCCCAATTGTGCCATCCGTTGTTCAATTTGAGGATCCAGAATGGGTGTGTCAGTCCACCCTGGCGAGATAGCATTAACCGTAATATTTTGAGTCGCCGTTTCCAATGCAATGACTTTAGTCAGCCCGACCACCCCATGCTTTGCCGCCACATATGCCGCCTTATTAGCAGAGCCGACCAACCCATGCACCGAGGAAAGATTAATAATTCGCCCCCAGCCAGCGTAGCGCATATCTGCCACCGAGTGCTGGATACAGCGATAAACAGCCGTTAGGTTAATAGCAAGTATATCGGACCACATTTGCTCATTGAATTCAGCTATGGGGGCAGTTTGTTGTATACCGGCATTATTAACCAGAATATCCACATGCAGCCCATCAGCTTGAAGTGCATCAAACAACCCATCGACTTGTGAAAGCTGCTTCAAATCTGCCTTGTAGTAATGAGCACCTACCGCACCCTCATTTTCCAACGCTTGCAAAAAATCCTTTACAGTACTGTTATAAACATCGCTAATGTCATGAGCAATAATGCAATATCCTTCACGAGCAAACTGTGAACAAATTGCTCTACCTATTCCCCCTAACGCGCCTGTTACTAAAATATTTTTTGGTACGCTATTTATTGTTTTATTCGTACTCATCATATACTCCAAAGGTTAATCTACACGCTGTAATAAACTTGCATAGTTAGCTACCGCCAACCCACCCATATTAAAGACCGCCCCTGTATGGGCATTCTCTATTTGACAACCCTCAGCAGCATCTAAGAGCTGGCGTGCAGCCATTACATGCATTGAAACCCCCGTTGCCCCAACAGGATGTCCTTTGGCTTTTAGCCCACCAGATGGATTAATAGGTAAACGCCCATCCTTCATTACCCAACCTTCATTTATCGCCCTGGCACCTTCACCATAAGCTGTTAATCCCATGCTTTCATATATCATCAGTTCAGCGATAGTAAAACAATCATGAACTTCAGCAAACGACAGTGAATCAAGTGTTATATTGGCGTCACGCAGTACGGACTCCCATGCCTTCGTTACGCCTTCAAATATTAGCGGATTTCGTTGTTTCATAGGCATAAAGTCAGTGACATGGGAGCGCGCTAAAAACTTCACTTTTTGCGCGGCTCCACTAGCCACATCCGCGCTTGAAAGCACTATGGCAGCAGCACCATCTGAAACTGGCGAACAATCCGTTCGTTTTAGTGGGCCAGCAACCACTGGATTTTTTTCGGAGATAGTATTACAAAAATCAACGCCTATATCCTTACGTAACTGCGCATAAGGGTTATGCACTCCATTCGCATGGTTTTTGGCCGCTATACGGGCCAAAGCATGGGTTTGGTCACCGTAAGCATCAAAATAATGGCTAGCTACATCGGCAAACACCCCCGCAAAACCGAAACGCTGATGCTGTGTTTCAGGCTGATAACTAGCACCCAGCAGACCTTTGCCGATGCGAACAGCATCTCCATCAGTCATTTTCTCAGCACCAATCACTAAAACATTACGCGCTAGACCACCCTCAATAAGGTTGATGGCTTGATGGAGCGCAGCGGAACCACTAGCGCATGCATTTTCAACTCGCGTAGTCGGCTTAAAGCGCAGCTCGGGTAGCGCATTTAATACAAGCGATGCGGGAAATTCCTGATCGCACATACCACTATTAAAGTTTCCAATATACACCGCATCAATTTCTTTTGCTTCCATAGACGCCGACGCTAAAGCCTCAATAGCTGCTTCACCGATAAGCTGCTCTAAAGAAGCTTCAAGCTTTCCGAACCGCGTATGGCCACCTTTACCGAGAATAAAAGTTCGCATGGATAACTCCCTAATATTTTTTAGCATCAAGTAGTTGACGCAACTTGGTTTTAAGAATTTTGCCATAGGCATTTTTTGGCAGGTCATCAACAACGTGGTACGCTTTCGGGCGCTTAAAACGAGCCATTTTGGAAAGGCAAAAGTGATCGAGCGCGTCCTTATCGATAGTTTCCGCACAGGATATAAACGCAATAACCACTTCTCCCCATGCATCATCATGCTGCCCTACCACAGATACCTCTTTAATACCGGGGTATTGCAACAGAACCTCTTCCACTTCACGGGGGTAAATATTGGTGCCACCACTGATAATCACATCCTTCAAACGGTCGGTAAGATATAGAAAGCCCCGTGAATCGATATATCCTATATCTCCCGTATGCAACCAGCCATTGCTTAGGGTTGCCTGGTTAGCTTCTGGATTATTCCAATAACCCCGCATCACAGTGTCACCGCGCACACACACTTCACCCTCCTCCCCAAAAGGCAAACAGGTACCCGTTTTATCTTGTACGGTGACTTCTAATTGAGGGTGCGACTGACCAACAGGCAACAGCGGCACCCCTTTATCACTTTTAGCGTTGTGAAGCTGCGCTAATGATTGATGCTGATTTTTTGCTAAATAAGTGATAGACATGGGGCTTTCACCCTGTCCGTAGATTTGCACCATTCGCAACCCAAATACTGTTAAGGCGTCATTAAGATCCTTAGCGTACATAGGGCCGCCCCCATACGTAATCGTATCGATATGATCAGGACTGAACTCAGGGTGGTGGACGGTTAAATAGTCAATTACGCGGCGCACCATCGTCGGCGCTAAAAACATGGAAACATGGCGGTGGTTCGCCAAGGTAGAAATGAAATGCTCGCCTGAAAACCTGGCATAGGTAGGTATTACGTTTGCCCCTCCCGCCATTAAATACGGCACCATATACAGCCCAGAACCGTGCGACATAGGCGCAAAATGGACTAATTTGCTTTCAGACGTAACCGTTTCAATATTAGCCACATAACATGCGGACATCGTCGCAAGGTTAAGGTGGGTAAGGGTCGCTCCCTTAGGCTTGCCTGTCGTCCCACTGGTGTAAAAAATCCACGCAGCCGCTTCAGGGGGACAAAACAAGGGATGAGTAAACACAGCATGTTTGCCAACGAAACTGCTAGGCAAAACAGGTGATAGGATAACGACATTGACAAGCTTATTGGCTACTTCATCGTTTAAGGTGATCAATACTCGACTGCTGCTGTCCTCAACAATGTAGTTAACCTCATCTGCGCTCAGTTTATAGTTAATTGGCACCGCGACCAATCCAGCATACCAAGCGCCCCATAACACCTCGATATAAGCACTACTGTTAGCCAAAAAAATGGCCACTCTATCCCCCGGCATCAGGTTCAGCTCGTCCGTGAAATAGGCAGCCCATCGACTAGCTTCGCTTGCTAAGCTCGCATAGCTATGAACCGGAACGTCCCCTTGGTAAATAATGGTACGCTCAGGAAACCGGCACGCATTAACGGCTAAATAATTGGCCACATTCAAAAGAGCACTCTCCTGTTATCATTGTTATTACTTCTCCAGGCTAGGCCGAGTGGCTACTTATAAATATACGTAGTAATACGCAGGCTACTAGACCAAAAGTCTAGAGCAGCCAAAAAAAGCCACTTCCGTAGCCCCTAATCAAGCAAATGACGCATTTCTAGCAGTTAGTCCAATAGTCAATGTAGGCGGTTAAGCTGGGTGTTCGTGTCGATGCCATAGCGTTTCACGCCCCATACCTACCACGTAACCTCGCCACACAGCCCGAGCGATTCATCATGAGTGTTCTCCATGCTTCAAATGAAATAGGCATCATCATTAATAATTAAATTTTTAATCTCTATCGCTAAGCCTAATTGGCCATTCTGCATGGCGTAAAGTAAGATTAGGCGTGGCGGCTTTGCGCCCCACCTCACTGATCGCGGCACCATATGGCACCACTCAGCTCGATGCCAAAGGCACGCACGGCTGACTGCGATTTTATTGATGATTGCATTTAAGGAACGTGGCTAATGGCAGACTTCGATTTTTACGGTAGTAACACACTGGTAGGCACACACGGCAACGACACGCTAACCTCGCAGGCAGCCAATCTGGTGTTTGGGCTGAACGGTGACGACCGGTTGGAAAGCGTACGCGGCACCCCCGGCGGTGAAGTCGTGGTTCTTAACGGCGGGCACGGCAACGACACCTATATAATCAATGCCTCGGTTACCCAAATTACCGACACCTCTGGCCATGATGTGATTTACCTACCTGCGCCGGAAAGCACCTATTTTGCAGGGTTTGTCGATGGTCGCCACCTTGTGCTACAAAACCAGTGGGATGGCCACTCTGTGCTTGTGATGGACTATAAAGGCGCGGGTTTTATTGAAAACTTTGTCGATAGTCAAGGCACCATAGTAGGCGGCGATCAGGTTCAGGCCGCGGTGTATCAGTTGGGTTGGGGCGATATCGCCCTGCATGATTTTATGGGCGGGTTTGCAAGCGACAGCGGTTTTTTCCGTGCACTGATTGATACCGACATCGCGGTAGGCAACCTGAACTGGGATAACGTTTATCAGCGCCTAGGCAGCCAAGACCTGACCGATAACCGCGCCGTGGCCGACGCGGTACACCAGGAAATCATGGCAACTCTTTCACCCCAAGGGCGGCAGGCCTGGGAAGCCTCCGGTGGTTATGAAGCGCTGCTCGACAGCCAGTTTACCGCCCACCAAAGCGCTCCTGTTTTGGGCGATATTCCCCGTGAGACCATCGAAAAAATCGGCCTGCTGTATGAAGCCGCGCTAGGCCGTATGCCCGACCAGGGCGGCTACGACTTCTGGATCGACACCTTTGCCGAAGGGTCGCCGCTGCAAGGGATCGCTAGCGCCTTTATGGACGCACCGGAGTTTCAGCAGCAGTTCGCGTCCAATAGCAACGCCGCGTTTATTGACCAACTCTACCTCAACGTGCTGGACCGCCCAGGCGAAGCCGGTGGCGTCGACTACTGGTTAGGCGTGCTGGATAACCAAAGCGCCAGTCAGGAAGATGTGCTACTTTCCTTCGCCGATTCAGCTGAATATATTGAAAACGCCGAGTGGCTGGCAGGGCTTTCCTACGATGCCGTTAGTGACAGCTGGATCATCTAACTAGCTCTGCTCTAGCGCCAACTCAACCCTAGCGCTAACTCAACACCTTTATCGCAAAACAGCCGCATAAGCGGCTGTTTTGCCGAGAGATTTATAATACCGGGCACTTTAATGGGTTAAACGAACCAAATACCATCCTCAATTAAAGGGCGCACGTTCTCACGGTTTTCGGCACTTTCTGAAAACAACGTAAAGACGGATGCTTCGCTCATCCCCTGCTCGATTTGCGATTCCCAGTAAGCGAACCCCGCCTGGTCAGGCGCCCGACCCAGTGTATTGTTATACATGGCCGTAATCAGCGCCTGATCGCTCACATCACGTCCATAAAGCTCAGCAAACTCCCCCGAGTCCATAAACTGGGTGGCCACCTCCTCTAGGGTGTTACCTTGATCCATTTGCCGAACCCAGTAACCCAACCCAGCCTCATCCGGCTCGCGATTAAACGCCGCCTTATAAACGCGATAGGCTTGTGCAGCCACCGGATCGTTTAACAGTGCCAAGGTTGCATCATTGGTTTGTATCCGCTCTATATTGGTGAGCAAATCCGCACCATCCGCCGACATCACCTCAATAAAACCGTCCGCCCGAGCACTCACCCCAATCTGGCCACGGGTATCGTCCACGATGAAGGTATCCGTTCCCCCTTTACCATCTACCCAATCATTACCTTTACCGCCCATGATCTTATTGGCCTGATGGTCACCAATAACGGTGTCATTGCCGCCCCCAGCAATCAGATTTTCAAAATTAACAATCACATCATGCTGGCTTCCTTCGGAATAGGTCGACGTGAAATACACCTTTCCGCTTTCCATATCAAAGGTCGTGCCTGAGGAGTCGATGAAGAAAGAGTAATCCACGGTATCCTGCCCTTCCTGACCGTCCAGGCAATCAAACCCCCAGCCGCCGTCGATCACATCATCGCCAGCGCCACCATAAATAGTGTCGTTGCCATTCGTAACGTTGGTACCGTTTGCATCGGAAACAAGATGCTCTGAAGCATCCGAGCCAACGATCGTATTATTGCCCGCACCCAGCCGAACGCCTTCAATAGAGATCCAGCGCTCATAGCGCTCGCTGTTATCATTTGGGAAGTGCACGTTGCCACTGGCAAGGTCAACATGAACATCATTACGGTAGAACGTCATATCAACCGTGTCGAAGCCTTCCCCACCATCCAGGGTGTCATAACCATAACCACCATCTAGCAGGTCATCGCCTGCATAGCCACGCATCACATCATCCTGGCTGGTACCCACTAGCCTGTCGTTATTGGCCGTTCCATTGATTTCAGCCATGATAAAAGTCTCTTAGCGTTGTGTTATTGATGGATGAGTCGCAATGATACCGGCATTAACCAAAATTAATGTAAGCAATCGGCTTGATGGTTGTAAGCCTTTTCTTACGGATTGTAAGAAAAAGCTTACACAGAAGCGCTGCCCAACGTTACCCGCCTGGCGGCTTCCGCCAGGGCGCGGCTGGCGATGGCTAGCTGGCCGATGGCCCATTGGCGCTGCTGCGGCACCAGGTGCCAGCGCTTAGCGCGGTAATGTTGGCAGGCGGTAAGAGCAGCTTTACGGCCCTGTTCGGGGTCGGTTGCAACGCCAACACTTAGCCCATTGGCACCGCTGCCTTGCAGAGCTTTCTGCAGGCGGGTGAATAGCGCTTCGGGCATCGGCTCGCCGCGCAGTACCGCTTCGCTGGGGCGAAATTGCTGAGTGGTGGTCAGCGCTAGCATGTAGTCCGAGGCATCGCACAGCTGCGCCTGCCCCCAGGGCTTTATATGCACCCAGGGAAAGTACGGCGCCAGCGCGGGCAGCAAATGATTGGGGTGCATCTCACCCTGCCAGTAGCGGCTAGCCACCTGGGCGTAGTGGCGGTAGTCGGCCACGGCAATTAGCAGTGATTGCTCAAAGGGCAGGATTTCTATTTTGGGCTTAGTGGGCGTGACGGTATCGTTGGCTACATCCACATATAGGCCGCCGAACTGAAAGGCATTTTGAAAGTAGTCGCCGCGTAAATCGCCCCATACCTGGCGAATGCTACCGCCCGCTTTGCTAAACGCGGTCAATGCATAGCGCCCTTGGGTAGCCTCGGCGTCTAACGGTTGGGTGGCACCGCTACGCCATTTAGCCTGCATGGCTTTGCAAACTTCCAGGCATTGGCCCACGGGGTAGCGTTTACCTAGCTTGACCGGCTTTTGCTGGCTAAGTAGCGGGTCTAGCTCAGCGCGCAGCGCCAGCAGGTAAGCCGCAAGCGGTTCCAGCGCGGGCAGCAGGTGTTGCTCGGTGAACGCTTGCTGCTTGCCCACCGCCGCGGCGGGCTGGTTGGGCAGCAGCGCGGCGGGCAGGCGGTTAAATGACCCGCGTTTTATGTGCATAAAGAAAGCTCCAGGCAATAAAAAACCCCCGGCATGAGCCAGGGGTTATTACCGTTATCGCCTTCGCCATTAGGCGAAGTTAAGGGGTTAGCCTTATGCGACTTCAGCAGCAGTACCAACAGACAGGAAGCCGTTGCTGAAGGTTACTTCTTCAGCATTAACGCCAGTCAAGGTAACGGTAGTAATATCTGCGGTACCAGTTGAGTTGCCGCCTGTAGTGTCAGTTTCTGCGTAAAGTACCAAATCGGTACCTACTTGATCCCAGAACACTTCAAGAGCATCGGCTTGGCCAACACGATCGCCAATAGTTTCGTCATCACCAAGCGCAACTAGGCTATAGTCGTCACCGAAGAAGATACGGTCGACACCTTCTGCACCGAAATCACCAACGGTAGCTGGAGTAACGTCATCAGA
>Ga0207900_100257_pt1 | contig 10963 bp, 9 predicted proteins | sample LinPmetageLP39_FD_184052 | JGI IMG/M metagenome (GOLD analysis project Ga0207900, IMG submission 184052) | Marine viral communities from the Pacific Ocean - LP-39 (SPAdes) | ecosystem: Environmental > Aquatic > Marine > Oceanic | place: Pacific Ocean | collected 2010-06-14
CCCTGCGTGTCAGTTATTAGAGCGCCAAAGAGATAAGTACGCAGCGCTATGGGTCGTAGGCCCGCCTGTGGATAGCTGGCTTATTGACCAGTCAGCGGGAGTGTTGAGCGGTGATTTTGCGGTGCTAAATGAATGGAAGGCAAAGGGCAAGCAAGCCCGGACACCTTTTGACTCGGCCGCGGGCGAGCCATTAGGGAAAGAAGTGGTGCTGTTTTGGCCAAAAGCCCATCAGTTAGGTATCTGGTGGCTGAAGTGGTTATGTGAACAGCTACCTAGCGGCACGCCGTTAGAGATTGTTGGTGAGCATCAAGGGGGAATCAAGCGCGTTCCCAAGATGCTGGATGAGCTGGGAATGACGTGGGAAAAGCGCGATAACGCGCGTCGCTGTTCACTCTTTTCCACCCATACCATTGCGTTAGATTCAGCTAGTGATAGCGCTTGGCAAAACATTGAAGCGCTGGGGTTAACGCTGGCCAGCCATCCCGGTGTCTTTGGCCATGGCAAAGTCGATGAAGGTACGCTGCTAATGTTGGAAAGCATTGAGGATAGCTTGCCGAAAAAACCGCTCAAAGTACTGGATATGGGCTGTGGCGACGGTATTGTCAGCGCTTGGTTGGCCCAGCGTGGCCACCTTGTGACCGCCGTGGATATTAGTGCCTTTGCGATAGAAGCCTGTAAGCGCACGTTAGCCGCGAATGGGCTCGAAGGGCGAGTACTCTGTAGCGATGTCTTTAGCGCGCTTGACGATGAGCAGTTTGACTGGATTATCAGCAATCCACCCTTCCATAAAGAGCGCGATATCAGCTATGGCCCAAGCCAGCGCTTGATTAGCCAAGCGCCTGAACATTTAAGCACTGGTGGACGCCTAGTCATTGTGGCGAACGGTTTTTTGCCTTATCCCGATCACTTGCAACGTGCCTTTCAGGACTTTCAAACCCTGGCGGACAATCGCCGTTTTAAGGTGTACGGCGCGATTAAACCAAGTCGTTAATCACACAAAATATAAGCGTGGTTTACTCAGCGAAGAAAACATTCAATACATGGTCAAGGTGGACTTCCATGGCGTGGCGGGCGGCAGTCGGGTCACGCGCTTCAATCGCTTTTACGATCCTCTCATGATCGTTCTGAGAGCGTTGTGGCATGTCCGTCTCCATAAATAGTTCCTGCAGGCGGCGGAACATGGCGCCGTACTGATGGCCAAGCAGGTGCTTGATGACGAGCGCGTAGGCTGCGTTCCCTGAGGCTTCGGCGATGCGAATATGCAGTAATCGGTCGCCTGCGCAGTTGCGCCCGCCATCAGCGTTATCAGTTACATTTCGCTCAAAGGCGAGGCGGATTGCCTTTAGATCCTCTTTGCTGGCACTTAGGGCTGCTAGCGCCGCAATCTCGGGTTCTAGATAGCGGCGCGTCTGGAGAAGTGAAAAGGGGGGTATCTCTTCATCCAGGTTAAGCTCAATTTCGCTCTCAAACTCTGGGTCTAGTGCCCACGGCTCGCTGCGTGCCGCTGCGCGCATGACGGGCTCCAACGTCGCTGAACTAGTCTCAAGCACTACCACGCCGTGGCCCACTTTGACGGCAACCTGCCCAACGACTTCTAGCGCAATCAAGGCCTCCCTGACGGAAGCGCGGCTAACGCCCAGGGAGTTCGCTAGCTCCCGTTCGGGAGGCAGCAACGTGCCTGGCGGAAACTCGCCCGCATGTATCAGTTGCTGCAGTTGATCTGCAATCTGACGATAGAGTCGCGGAGAGCGGATGGTTTGAATCGGCATTCTTGATGTTTCCTATCCGTTTCATCGAAGGCATACGACTAAGGTTTTAAAGACTAAGGTTTATAGCGACTAAAGTTGATCCTCTAAAGCTAATATTTAGCTTTTTGAGGCTTGCCAGGGCCAAAGTGGTTCTAGCATACTCGACTCATTGGTCAGGCCATTAGATATCTGGATGTTTTGGCCTGATGTATGTTCCCACTCTTTGCTAGGACGTGCCACCGCTTTTGGGTACTTCCTATAGCCGTTAGGGATAGCCATACCATGAGACTCAAAAACAAGACTGCTCTCATCACTGCCGCCGCAAATGGTATTGGTCGCGCCAGCGCCGAACGCTTTGTTGCCGAGGGCGCGCGGGTATTTGCCACTGATATTGATATTGCCACGCTAGAAGGGGTAAAAGGCGTTGAAGCGTATCGCCTCGATGTCACGGATAGTAAAGCGATTCACGAACTAGCCAGTTCTCTACCCAATATAGACATACTCTTCAACTGTGCGGGAATGGTGGCGGGGGGATCTGTGCTGGAGTGTGATGAAGCCACTTGGCAGCGTTCCCTCGATATTAATGTCACCTCTATGTTTCATACCTTGCAGGCTTTTTTACCGGGCATGCTAGTAAATGGGGGCGGCAGTATCATCAATATGGCTTCCCTGGCATCCAGCGTTAAAGGGGTGGCGAATCGCTGTGCTTATGGCGCTTCCAAAGCGGCGGTGATTGGGCTCACAAAGTCAGTGGCAGCAGATTTTATGACCCAAGGCGTTCGTTGTAATGCCATTTGCCCAGGCACTGTTGAGTCGCCTTCATTAAAGCAGCGCATCGCTGAGCAGGCCCAGAAAGAAGGGCGCAGTGAAGCGGATGTACTGGCGTCTTTTATTGCACGTCAGCCAATGGGCCGGTTGGGAAGAGTTGAAGAGGTCGCGGCGTTGGCAACATTTCTGGCCAGTGATGAGTCTGAGTTTATTACGGGTACGACGCAATTGATTGATGGCGGCTGGGCAAACTGATTACTTTAGAAGGAATAACAATATGAAGCTTGTACGTTTTGGCACTCCGGGACAGGAAAAGCCGGGCATCTTAGACAGTCAGGGGAAGGTGCATGATCTTTCTTCCATCGTGGGTGATATTGCCGGCGATGTTTTGAGCGATGAAGCATTAACTAAATTGCGCAATGTCGAGGTAACAACACTGCCTGAAGTCTCGGGTGATACTCGTTTGGGGCCATGCGTTGGGCGTGTGGGTAAGTTTATCTGTATTGGCCTCAACTATTCAGACCATGCGGCTGAAACCGGCGCTGAGGTTCCCCCTGAGCCTGTCATTTTCAATAAGTGGACCAGCGCCATTTGTGGCCCCAATGATGATGTTGAGATTCCCCGCGGCTCCAAGAAGACCGACTGGGAAGTGGAGCTTGGGGTCATTATCGGCAAAGGTGGCCGTTATATTGATGAAGCTGATGCGATGTCCCATGTGGCTGGCTTCTGTGTCGTCAACGACGTATCCGAACGCGAATTTCAGCTAGAGCGCAGTGGTACCTGGGATAAAGGCAAAGGCTGCGATACGTTCGGCCCATTAGGCCCCTGGCTGGTAACGCGAGATGAAGTCGCAGACCCTCACCAGCTGAGTATGTGGCTTGAGGTTGACGGCCACCGCTATCAGGATGGCAATACCCGCACCATGGTCTATCAAGTGCCTTTTTTGATTAGCTATTTGAGTCGCTTTATGAGTCTGCAGCCTGGTGATGTGATTTCAACCGGAACGCCGCCAGGAGTTGGCATGGGGCAGAAGCCTCCTGTTTACCTTCGTAATGGACAGCAAATGCGCTTAGGGATTGAAGGCCTTGGTGAGCAGCTACAGCGCGTCGTACAGGTGTAGTAAATAAAGTCTCTGGAATATAACTATCAGCGGGTGATGCCCGTTGATAGTAGCAACACTATCAGTGTCAGGCCCGAGGTTAAAATATTGGTAATTTTTTACCTACAAAGGCCTGACCACTGGATCAATGTACCCATCGCTCTGCTTGGTTAGCCTTAGTGGCTTGGTGAGTTATTGGCGTGGTGAAAAGGAGCGCACTCATGCAAGTGCTTGTTTGTACAAAACCGCACCATTTGGAGCTAGGTCACTCCGATAGACCTGAATGTTCTCCTGGGCATGCCGTGGTGCAGATTCGACGTATTGGTATCTGTGGAACGGATATTCATGCTTATGGTGGCAATCAACCCTATTTTAAATATCCCAGGGTGTTAGGTCATGAGCTTGCCGGTGAAATAGTTGAAGTCGCTGATGACCAAAGTCAGCACTTACTGGGTAAACAGGTTTACGTTATTCCTTACCTACATTGCGGTGAGTGCCGCGCCTGCTTACAGCAAAAAACTAACTGCTGCCAGAACATGCAGGTTATCGGTGTGCATAGAGATGGTGGCATGGCGGAGTATTTGGCTGTTCCCACTACTCATTTGGTGGTATCGGATACGCTTACTATCGATCAGCTGGCGTTGGTGGAGTGCATGGCGATTGGGGCCCATGCCGTTAGGCGTAGTGCTCTTCAAAATGACGAATTGGCCGTTATCGTAGGCGCAGGCCCCATTGGTATGGGCGTACTCCAAGTAGCTAAAAGCCTCGGTGCTCGTACGCTGATGGTAGACACTAACGCCTCACGCTTGGCCTTTTGCCGTGATGTGCTGGGGGCTGATGCTGTCGCTAATCCTCAGGCAAACGATGTGGCTGCGCACATTAGCGATATGAATGGTGGAGCGCTGGCGGACGTCGTGTTCGATGCTACTGGAAACCCTCACGCTATGCAGGCAGGTTTCGATCTTGCCGGTCATGGCGGGCGTTATGTGTTGGTAAGCGTAGTGAAAGCAGATATTACCTTTAGCGATCCTGACTTCCATAAGAAAGAGCTGACACTGATTGGTAGCCGCAATGCGACTCGTGAAGACTTTAACTGTGTGGTGTCGCTAATGGAGAGTGGAGGCATTAACGCTGAAGCGATGATCACACATCGTGCCAACCTTGCTGACGTACCGGCCCACATGCCCCAGTGGTGTGACCCGGCTAATCAGGTCATTAAAGCCATGATTTCGATTGACGTTGAGGAGGCGCATCCATGAGTGACCTGATTGCCAGTCAAACACCTCACCTTACTCTGCGTGTGCATGCGCTGGATAATGTCCGCGTTGCCTTGACCGACCTACCGGCGGGAACAGTGGTAGAAGATCAGGGCGGAATGATCACTCTCCCTGGCCCTGTAAGGCATAAACACAAGTTTGCACTTAGTGAGATGTCTGTCGGTGACATGGTGATCATGTATGGCGTTAGGGTCGGTAAAGTGACTCAGCCCATTGCAGCCGGCGGGGCCGTCACGACTGAAAATCTAGTTCACTCAACGGAAGATTTACCTGTCAATACCTATCAGCAAGCATGGCAGCCTCCAGTAGTAACCGCGTTTGAGAAGACAACGTTTGATGGGTATCACCGCCCCGATGGAAGAGTGGGTACCGCTAATGTCTGGTTAGTGGTGCCCTTGGTGTTTTGTGAGAATCGCAATATTGAAGTATTGCGCCAGTGCGTTGCGGATGCTCTCGGGGATGACCCTTTTTATGCCTATAAACGCATGGCTAGGCAATTGTTACACGGCGCAGACGTCGCTGAATCAACGCTGCCTGCTGGTGAACAGCTATTTCCCAATGTAGATGGCGTACGTTTTCTGGTACACCAGCAGGGGTGCGGCGGCACGGACGGCGATGCTGGAGCACTTTGCGAGTTACTCGCAGGCTATATCTGCCACCCTAACGTGGCCGGGGCCACGGTGCTTAGTCTGGGTTGTCAGAAAGCGCAGATCAGTATGCTGCAGCAGGCGATTACAGTGCGTGATCCGAAAGGTCACAAGCCCGTAAGTTACTTCGAGCAGCAGGCATCCAACAGTGAAGAAGAGCTTATTCGTGATGCGCTGACAGCCATTTTTGATGGGCTGAAGAAAGCTAATCAATTGACACGACAGCCGGCACCGCTCTCTGAGCTTACCCTGGGCGTTGAGTGCGGCGGTTCGGATGGCTTTTCTGGGCTTTCTGCCAATCCCGTTGTCGGGGCGGTGGTAGATAGGCTTGTGGCGCTGGGAGGGAGCGGTATTTTAAGTGAGTTCCCTGAGTTGTGTGGCGTTGAGCATGAGTTGCTCGCCCGCTGTGGTGATCCACAAGTGGCCGAGCGGTTTACGTCGTTAATGACAGCATACCAGCGTCACGCTCACGCAGTGGGAGCCGATTTTTCCATGAATCCTTCGCCGGGCAACGTTCGTGATGGCTTGATCACCGATGCGATGAAGTCGGCTGGGGCTGCTAAGAAAGGTGGGGATAGCCCAGTGATGGATGTGCTCGACTACACCGAGCCCATGTCTCGCAAAGGCCTTAACCTGCTATGCACGCCCGGCAATGACGTTGAGTCCACAACAGGACTAGTGGGATCCGGCGCCAACTTAGTGCTGTTTACTACGGGTTTGGGTACCCCTACTGGTAATCCTGTGGCACCAGTGATCAAAATTTCCAGTAACAGCGAGATGGCCAGACGGATGAGCGATGTCATCGATTTCGATGCTGGTCCGATTATTCGTGGTGAAGCCGGCATTGCAGAACTCGCTGATGCATTGCTGCAACTGTGTATCGATACCGCGTCGGGTCGTTATACGACCAAGGCAGATCGCCTTTCACAGTTGGACTTTATTCCTTGGAAACGAGGAGTGTCATTGTGAAACTGCCGCTCTCTCAGGCGAGTATTATTCAGTTTGGTACTAGCCGTTTTTTGCTGGGTCATGTGGCTGCTTTTGCTGCACAGGCAATTGAAAACGGTAACAGCCAGGAAGCCATTCTTGTCGTACAAACTTCTTCACGGCCCGAGGGGAAAGCCAAAGCAGTCGCGTTGGTACAGCAATCAAGTTACCCGCTGCATATTAAGGGGCTGCGCAATGGCCAGCCCGTCGACGAGCAGCTCTCGATTGGTAGCGTTGCAGGTTGCCTGGTGGCTCAAGAGCAGTGGCAGGCGTTAGAGCACCACTTTATCTACACAGCGCGCTGGGTGGTCTCCAACACAGGGGACAGTGGCTACCAAGTGGCAGATGACACTAGTCTCGCTGATGTGCCCTCAAGCTTTCCCGGTAAGCTTACCAAGCTACTCTATGCACGTTTTATTGTAGGGCAGCCAGGCTTGACACTGCTGCCTTGTGAATTGATCGGTAGCAATGGTCACGTATTGAAGGAAATAGTGCTTCAACTGGCGCGCAGAGATTATCACAATACACGTTTTGAAGAGTGGCTAGAGGCCCAATGTTGCTGGGTCAATACGCTGGTAGATCGCATCGTTTCGGCCCCTTTGGATCCGGTAGGCGCAGTTGCCGAGCCTTATGCGCTTTGGGCAATACAACAAACGCCAGGTCTGGTAATGCCCTTTGAGCACCCTGCCGTTGAGGTGGCAAGTTCACTTCAGCCGTTTGAATTACGCAAACTGCACATTCTCAATTTAGCGCATACCTATCTTGTCGATCAGTGGCGCCAGAATGGGTTAACAGAGTCCGTTACCTACGTAAGAGAGGCTATGCAGGAGCCATGGCTACGTAATGGCCTCAGCGAAGTCATGATGCAAGAGGTATTGCCCGTGTTGGCCCCTGAACTGCCGGATATGGATTTAAATGCCTATTGGCATAACACCTTGGAGCGGTTCGACAACCCCTACCTGGATCATCGGCTTGAGGATATTGCAAATTATCATGGCGATAAGCTGACACGGCGATTGGAACCTGTGGTGGAACTAGGAATTAAATATGAGATCGCCACTCCACGGCTTTGTGCAGCGCTTGGCAGGAAGTAGAAGGCCGTAAGCCCCTTATAAGGAGGTGCTATGTAAATCACATGGCAGAGATAATAGCGCTCTATTACTGCAGTATTATCTTATGTAGATAAATTGTATATAAAACAACACTGCCTTCAGGGTAGGAACAATAACCGTCGTTACACACAAAAAAAATGGAGTACATCATGCGTCTAAATAAACTCTCTATCGCGATTACGCTTGCTACGGTCACCAGCATTGGATTTGTCAGTGCTGCCCAAGCAAACACTGTGATTCGTGTGGCTTATGGCAACCAGCCCGGTGAACCGGTAGATGTCGCTGTCAATCAATGGGCCGAATGGGTCAATGAAGCAAGTAATGGTGAAATAGAGCTTAAAGCTTTTCCAGCAAGCCAATTAGGCTCTGAAACCGAGGTGATGGAACAGGCTCGTTTCGGTTCCGCCATCATTTCGATTACGGCTTACAGCAACTTTCTAGATTCGGTTCCCGACCTCGCCGTACTGGATGCCCCCTATTTGAGCGAAGACTTTGAGACCAAACTCAAGGTATTTGACTCTGAATGGTTTGCTAACCAAATGACACAGGTAGAGTCCTCCGGGTATCACATTGTGATTCCTAACGCCGTATACGGTGTTCGCCACTTGTTAACACGTGAGCCGGTGAATAGCCCTGATGATCTCGACGGTGTGGGCGTACGTGTGCAGAACTCGCAGATGTATGTCGAAGCCATCCGTGCCATGGGTGCGACACCAACACCTATGTCACTAGGGGATGTCTATCCCGCTTTGGCTCAGGGAATGGTAGATGGCGTTGAGAACCCTGCTGCAGTGCTCTTTGGCGGAAAATTCCATGAAGTGGTCAAGCATCTTAGCTTGACGGCGCATATGCATACCGTTGCTCCTTTTGTTACAGGGCAGGCATTTTGGGATCAACTGGATGAAGAGCAGCAACAGATTCTGACTGATACCGGCCAGCAAATGGCCGAATATCTTTCTGAGCTTGTCGCAGAAGATAGTGAACAAGCGCTGGAGAAACTGCGTAGTGAGGGCGTAGAGATACACGAAGTGGATACTACCCCCTTCCGTGATCGCGCTGCAGAACAGATTCCAATCGCGTTCCCTCAGTGGAGCGATGGTCTTTATGACACTGTCTACGAGATCATCAACGGCTGATGAGCGTGTGATTTTCTGGTACCCCCCCCGCGCCTGCGGGGGTACCTGATCAAGGAGTCTGGTATGAAGCGTATTTTTACGTGGCTAGATCGAATGATGCGGCTGGATGAGGTTATCGCTACGGCAGCTGTTTTCGCGCTTTTTTTAGTAGCTATAAGTAATATTTTTATGCGTTACCTTTTCAATTCCCCTTTGGCTTGGACAGAAGAGATACTTCAGTTGCTGCTGGTCTGGGCCACTTTCCTGGGGGCTAGTGCGTTGGTGCGCCGCCGAGAGCATGTTTTTATCAGCTTCGTTACCGATAAGCTCCCACCCCGCTTAGCGCATTGGAATGAGCAGCTATTCAGCGTGGGCATCATTTTAATGAGTGCTCTGGCCATGCTGTATTGGGGCACCCAATTACTCAGTATTTCAGCATTTCGCAGTACGCCGATGCTGCAAATTCCCTATTACTGGATTCATGTAGCGATTCCCGTTAGCGCAGTGGTAATGATATATCACTGCGTGGTGCGGTTGTTTCAGCGGCATAAACCATAGGAGACAACCACATGGCTGTCACTACTGCTCTTGGCGCACTGTTTTTGTTATTTTTGTTAGGTACGCCTGTCGCCTTTGCCCTTTTTTTCTCGACTTTTCTGTACTTCATCGTTGGTGCCGATCAACCGATGATGTTAATGATCCAACGCCTAGCCGGGGGACTGGAGTCTGTTTCGCTGTTGGCGATCCCGTTTTTCATTATGGCTGGCGTCTTTATGAACTATTCGGGTATTACTGATCGTCTTCTCAGGCTGGCTGAGCTGCTGACCCGGCGCATGCATGGTGGCTTGGCCCAGGCCAACGTGTTGTTGAGTACTTTTATGGGTGGGCTTTCCGGCTCCAACATTGCTGATGCCGCCATGAACGCAAAGCTGTTAGTGCCCAGCATGACTGAAAAGGGCTATCCCAAGCCCTTTTCCAGTGCAGTAACGGCGGCGTCGTCATTGATTACCTCGACAATTCCGCCTGGTATTGCTTTGATCGTGTATGGCTACGTCAATAACGTATCAATTGGACGTCTATTTCTAGCGGGAGTAGTGCCGGGCGTGTTGATGGCCATCAGTTTGATGGTGCTGGTTTCATATTTATGTCGTCGGCATCATTATCAGCCGCCCGAGCGGAAGAAAGTGACACGTCATGAGTGGGTGAGTGTTACCCGTGCAGGTGTTATCGCCTTGATGCTGCCACTGGTGGTGATTGGCGGTATTCGGATTGGTGTCTTCACACCAACCGAAGCGGGCGCTATTGCGGTGCTCTATGCGCTAATTGTTGGTACTTTTGTTTATAAGCAGTTGACGCCTAAAAGCATTGCTATGGCAACCAACGAGTCGCTTTTGGCATCGGTCAATGTGCTCTTTATTATTGCGGTGGCATCAGGGTTTGCTCGCTTTCTTACTTGGGAGCAGATACCTCAAGAGATTGCTATGCTGCTCTCATCCCAAGTAGGTAGCGCGATTGTCTTTCTGCTCTTAGCTAATTTGCTACTGTTGGTGTTAGGGATGTTCCTGGAAGGCAATGCCATCCTGATTGTACTTTCACCGTTATTAGCACCAGTAGCTGCTCAGTTCGGTATTGATCCCGTTCATTTCGGCATCATTTTCATCATAAATGCTACGATTGGAACGATTACTCCGCCCTTGGGCACGGTAATGTTTACTACCTGCAGTATCACAGGAATTAGTGTTGCCTCCTTTATTCGAGCTGTAATGCCATTTTGGTTAGTAATGGTGGGCATATTATTGCTAACCACTTTCGTGCCCGCGATATCTCTCGCATTGCCCGAGCTCGTTTTCTAAGCAAATCGTTTTAATACCTGCTCTCTGCTTAAATGCAGGGAGCATTTCCTCAAACTTGCCACAATCAGCCGCCGACGGACTAATATTTCAGGGCTATGATAGCTAATCAACCATTGGGCATTTTGCCTGGCGTTGGACGAGGTGGCTGTGATGGCAGGAAACATACGTAATACGGCGGTACTGGCAAGTGCCGTTTTGCTGGGCGGGCTGCTAGCGCTGGGGCTGATTGTCGGCGGCAGTTATATCAAGGGGGCTGCTGAAGTGTGGCAGCAGTCGTCCCGCAGCGTGACGGTGCGCGGCTTGTCAGAGCGGGAAGTGCCAGCAGATTTAGTGCTTTGGCCGTTCAACTACAGTGTC
>Ga0207900_100258_pt1 | contig 10930 bp, 13 predicted proteins | sample LinPmetageLP39_FD_184052 | JGI IMG/M metagenome (GOLD analysis project Ga0207900, IMG submission 184052) | Marine viral communities from the Pacific Ocean - LP-39 (SPAdes) | ecosystem: Environmental > Aquatic > Marine > Oceanic | place: Pacific Ocean | collected 2010-06-14
CGGTGCAGCCGCTGTACTGGAGCGAATTCGCGCCAAAGTGGGTCATCATCCTGCTTACGTCAGCCTGGACATTGATGGCCTGGACCCCGCCTACGCCCCCGGCACAGGCACCCCGGTCTGCGGAGGCATGTCTACCGACCTGATGCTGAAAGTCATTCGCGGCATGGTGGGCATGGAATTGGTTGGCATGGATGTAGTGGAAGTCAATCCTGCCTACGATCATGGCGACATTACTTCACTTGCCGCCGCAACGCTGGGCTTAGAGTTTTTGTATACCCTGGCAGCGTCCAAAGACGCTTGATAGTTAGCCCCCGCCGTCTCTTGGCTTTTATGGCATTGAGATGGCGGGGGCGAAACAGACTACCCTTGAGAGGCTGCCAGCGCTTGATCAATATCCGCCAACAGATCGTCGATATGCTCAATGCCGATCGACAGGCGCACCATATCCGGCGTGACGCCAGCGGCTTTTAGCTCCTGCTCGTTGAGTTGCCGGTGCGTGGTAGAGGCGGGAATGGAAGAGCAGCTTTTGGCATCGCCGATATTCACCAGGCGAAGAATCAGCGCCAGCGCATCGTAGAAGCGCTCACCAGCGGCCTGTCCACCTTCAATGCCAAAACTAAGAATCCCCGAGGCATGGCCGTTCATATAACGCTGGGCCAGCGCATGATCCGGATGGTTTTCCAAACCAGCATAATGCACCCAGGTGACTAATGGATGGCTTTCCAGATGCTTGGCAACCGCTAAGGCATTGGCACAGATACGCTCAATCCGTAGTGACAGCGTTTCCAATCCCTGGAGCAGGTTCCAGGCCGCCTGAGCAGAAAGCGCTGCGCCCATATTACGTAGCGGCACCACCCGGGCGCGGGCAATAAAGGCCGCATCGCCCACATCACGGGTATAGCTCACACCGTGGTACGAGACATCAGGCTCATTGAGCAGCGGAAAGCGGCTGGCATTCTCGGCCCAGGGAAAGGTGCCCGAATCAACAATCACACCTCCCACCGTGGTGCCGTGGCCGCCGATATATTTGGTCGCCGAGTGGACAACGATGTCCGCCCCGTGCTCAATCGGCCGACATAAGAACGGCGTCGCCGTGGTGTTATCGACAATCACCGGCACTCCATGACGATGCGCCGCCTCAGCAAGCTTTGCTAGGTCGACCACGCCACCCGAGGGGTTACCAATGCTTTCGCAGAAAACCGCTTTGGTACGCTCATCGATCAGCGCTTCGATGCCATCAATATCGTCTTTGTCGGCAAAACGCACCTGAATGCCTTGGCGCGGCAAGGTGTGGGCAAACAGGTTGTAGGTACCGCCATACAGCTCGCTGATCGAGACAATGTTATCGCCCGCTTCAGCAATGGTCTGGATCGCATAGGTGATCGCTGCCATTCCCGATGCCACCGCTAGCCCAGCGATACCGCCTTCCAACGCGGCTACTCGCTGCTCCAACACGGCGCAGGTCGGGTTCATGATGCGCGAGTAAATGTTTCCTTCGACTTTGAGATCAAAAAGATCCGCCGCGTGCTGCGCGTTATCGAATGAAAACGACGTGGTTTGATGAATCGGCACCGCCACGGCGTTTTGTGAATCAGGCGAATAGCCATGGTGAAGAGCAATGGTTTCTGGCTTCATGAGAACGGCTCGCTATTTTGTTATTAAGGTTCGCTATTGATCCTAAACAAGCACTGAAGGGAAGGCCAATAATCGTTTAGCCTTCCGAGCCAACGTCATGTTTAACAGTGAAGGCTCTCATCCATGCCACTCGCTGCGCGCCACTGCGTCATGGACGTGGAGACTTTTGGCATGCACCCTTTTAACGATGCACCATAGCCATGCCGTGCCTAAGAGGATTTCATGGCTGTACATTATGTGTTTAGTTTAGGATTAAAAGTATCGTGGCTCGCTGGGTTGATCTGCAATACGGGAAGCGACGGGAGGACTTTGTTATTTCTAGGTAGGTAGATATAACCATGATTAATCGTGAAGGCATTCATCAGCGACCAGACCAAGTGATTGATATTACGGGCTGGGATGTTCACCAAGATTATGAAGTCTTTCCAGTAGGCGCTCGCGACAAATCACTCCGCGTCTGTCCTGACCCAGCTCCTTATGATTTTTGTATGCCTGGGCACCGCTATTTATTTAAAGAAGCTATCAAAAGCGCGAAAAACTCTGATAAGCCTCGCTACCCTGACCAATACTGGTCTGAGGTGATCGCCTTTCATATTGGCCGATTAATGGGGCTTACGCTCCCTCCCGTTTTTGTTGCCATTGATTCCTCTCGAAACGAACCAGGTACAGTCAACGAATGGTTCATTGGCTATGACGATAGTAGGGAAGATCGCTATGTTGCTGGCGTAGATTACTTGCAACGGCTGATACCAGCTTTTGATGTAGATAAAGGAAGGCAGCATAATTTAACATCAATTATCGAACTAAGCCGTGTGCTAGAGAGAGGCGGATGGCTTACCCATGATTGGCGACAATACTGGGGGCTTTGCCTATGTTTTGATGCGTTAATTGGCAACACTGATCGCCATCAAGAGAATTGGGGATTGATTTGGGGAGAAAACGGCCCAACTGCCCGTTACACGCCCTACTTTGATAATGGCACCAGCCTCGGTCACGAGTTGCAGCCCCAGAAAATGCAGCGCATGATGCGCGACCATAACGAATTCAATGCCTACCTTAAAAGAGGGCAGCACCACATGCGCTGGGCCAAAGGCGACAAAAAGCGCCTGCCGCTTATTCAGGGCGTTACTCAGTATTGTCAGCAATTCCCTGCTATTCGACCAATACTGATAGAACGCTTACAACGTTGGTGCGATGATGACATTAGAGACATCCTGCATGACTTAACTTACTTTGACATCCCACATCCCATTACCCAAGAACGTGCTGACTTCATAGCGTTTTTGACTCTGACAAGGAGAGAGCGCCTTTTACAGGCTCTGGAGAACTGATATGACCCGCTTAATCGAACACTTGGTGGAACCACACCGGCTGCTGCTTTATTGGCAGGCACGCGAGAGCAAAATGCGCTCTCGCTATCTAGTGGGAGAATTGGTCAAGCGGGACAATAACGTGGTTCTGGTGTATGCCCTGGATAGCTCAGAGATGGCAGAAGCAAAGCTTTTGGGCTTTCGAGGCTACCCGGCATTTTCTATGAGGCAAGCAGAGCACAATCATCAAGTATTGGAAGCTTTCACTCGCCGCTTGCCGCCACGCAGTCGTCGTGATTTTGGGCGTTATCTGGAACTGCGCGCTATCCCAGAGGATGCCAACATTAGCGACTTCGCTTTACTGGGTTACAGTGGCGCCAAGCTACCCAATGACGGTTTTGAACTTGTTCACCCTTTCGAAAATCCACCTGAAACTTTCGAGGTATTAATCGAAATAGCAGGCTTTCGACACGAATCACAGCTTGAGATAACAGATTTACAGGTAGGCAGCAGCGTTCAATTTGTCCCCGAACCTGAGAACCCTGTGGATGCTGATGCTATCCGCATCGAAAGCGCTGGGTGCAAACTGGGCTATGTCCCGAGAGGAAACCTCGACATGCTGCACCGCATGTTAAAGGAAGGCGCGACCCTCGAAGGGGAAGTATTTCGCACCAACGGGACATCAGTACGCCCGCTTGTCTATATTCTGACGCGTATTTTAAGAGGCGACCTACCCTTTCAAGCGCTAAAAATGCAAGCTTAGACCCATTGATGTTGAATACTCCATTATCTAGAGCTCCCCTTGCTGCTTGCGCTTTGTATAGCGCGGGTAGGCCAGAAACAGTCCAAACACGTTTACCAATTCCACTCACTGCGCGCCACCGCGTCATGGGCATGCAGGCTTTCAGCATGCACAACCTTGAGCTGAAACCCTGACACACCCGGCGCTTGCCGTAGTGCTTTATCCAGCCGCCTTGCCGCGTCTTCACAGAACATCAGGTTTTGTCCGTTGGAGAGGGCAAAGGCCTGTTCATCGATACGTTTTACTGCGGTTTGCAGAGCGGTACCGAGTGCTCGTTCGATACGGTCAATCGAGTTTTCTATCGAATCAGCAATCGGCAGTTCTCCGTTTTCGCTTACAGAAAAACGCAAACTGCACTCGACACTGCTGCGCTGACTATGGGGCGTTGCGAGTATCCCTTCTTCGCTGCCTAGCCACGCAGACACCGCAGATTTGGTTAACGGGATTTCCGCAAAATCTTCCTCAAAGGCCTGCTGAATCAGCTGCCTTGCCAGCGCCGCCGAGCAGGGGCAGGTGGACGAATAGCCCACTGTAAGGTCGAGTTCAGCCTGAAAGCCAGCAGGCGTTATTTGGCAGCGCAAGGCGAGGGGTAACTTTTCCACCCGGCTAAAGGGCTGATCAAGGCTTGCCGCTTAAGCGGAAGCTCGCCTTCGATGCTTAGATAAGCATGCTGCGATAAGCCATCTTGGCTGGTTAAAAATGCATTCAATACGTCCTTAACCGCTGGAATTGTCAGTGATCCTTCTTCAAACGGTGCCAGCGCCAAATACAGCCGGGACATATGGATGCCCCGTGCTTCTGAGTCATCGAGGCTCACCCCCGCGTTGAGTTTGGCCGTCAAACTGCGGCTGCCTAGCTGGATGGGGAGCGCGATGCCCTCCATGCCCACCCAGCTCAAAGCGGCCGGAGAGCGGGCGGTTTGGCTGGCTACATCAGGCAGGGTTAAAACAGTCATTGGGCCACCTCTTGGGATGCGTGAAAAAAGCTGTACAACTCAGCCACCGTTTCCGGCGTCACGTTTTGGGTAATAAATACAAAGCGAGATACACGGTCTCCCACGCTGTTCTTAGGCAGCGGCGCGGGCGGATGAAAAATATGCTGCACACCATGCAGTGCGAGTGGCGTATCCCGGTCAGTAAGATGGACAATGGCTTTAATGCGCAGCATTTTATCGCCCATTAGCGACATCAAAATATCCAGCCAATTTTCCAGCACCTCTGGCTCAATACGCTCGTTAACACTAAAGCAGAACGATTTAATGTTGTCGCTGTGGGAGGTGCCTTCGGGCTGATATGAACCGAGCGGCGCGTCGGTGAGCAGCCGGGGCGTTAAAGGCGCTGCTTGATGCACGGTGTAACTGCCTGCTTTGAGCCACTTCTCGACCTGATACTCCTGGGAGTCCTTGTGAGCGTCGCTGCCCGTGTCGGCATAAGGGGCATGGCGGGCCAGCCCTGCCCCCACTAACAAGTCCGCCGAAAGTTCGCCGTTGATTACCTGCCATTGCTCAGCCGCCGGGTTGAGTTTGGCTAGCCGGTTCCCCAACTGGGAAACCATCTCCTCGCTGGCCAGGTCGGTTTTGGTAATTAATAGCTTTTCGGCCACTGCAACCTGCTGCTGCGACTCCCTGTGTGCATCAAGAGTCCCCATGCCGTTCGCCGCATCGACGCAGCAAACCACACTATCCAGCTTAAAGCGGTGCGCCAGCCAGTGATCCGTCATCAATAGTTGTAGCAGCGAGGTAGGCGATGCCAGCCCGGTGGTCTCGATCACTACCCGGGAGGGCAACGATTTGCCTTGGGCCTCAAGATCTTCCAGCGCTTGTTGTAGGGTGCGGCTCAGGTCACCCCGTAGCGTGCAGCATAAACAGCCGCTGCTCATTTCGATCACCGCCTGCTCATCGCTCTGGGTAATCAATTGATGATCCAACCCGATGGCGCCAAACTCGTTGATCACTACCAGGGTATTGCGCATGGAGGTCTGGTGTACCCAGCGGTTGAGTAGCGTGGTTTTGCCGCTGCCGAGGAAACCGGTCAGTACATTGATCGGGATTAATGGTGGCTCCTGTATCACGGCTCACTCCCACCTGGCTTTACGATAGTGGTGTTCTTTACTCTCCTGACGCTCTTTGGCCTCAATGCATAGTTTCGCGGTGGGCCTAAAAAACAGCCTTGGGAGCCCGATAGGTTCGCCGGTCTCTTCGCAGTAACCGTACTCGCTGTTCTCAATTCTTTTTAATGCTGCCCCAATATTGTTGAGCAAGCGGCTCTCCCGATCGGCTTGGCGAAGAGCTAGACGCAACTCCTCTTCAAACGAGGCTTGATCCGCTTCATCGCTATCACGCTCATGGGAGGCAATGGCTGTCTTGACCTCTTTTAAGTGCACCTCAAGTTCACTTCGCTCGGCGAGTAGGCGATGGCGAAAGAACTGCAGCTGTTCATCGTTCATATAGTCACTGGCGGGCATGGCTAATAGCTTGGCTTCCCATGCTTTTTCAGATGACTCATTCTCCCAATCAACGTTGACCGCCTTTTCATCCGGACTTTGGTTACTCATATGTTGCACATTCATACTTTGGTTACCCATTCATTGTTCTCGCGATATTGCCCTGATCAAGACATAGCCGCACTCGTCGGTGATCATTCGTAGTGGTCGAGATAGCTGCTGAGATAGCGGCTATTAAGCAGGATCAATGCTCATCAGCAGCCGCTTGCTACCGTTCTCCAACGCAGGGCTTCTATGCACTAAACCCCGCTCTTCGCAGCCTACCCAGCCACTTCCTTTGATTAACGCTATATCCCCCGTCGAAAGGCGTTGAATAGCGCGGGTATCAGTTGCGATATCGGGTCGCTCGGGATGCGGCGCGCCCAGGCCCTCGCGGTTAATGGCCTGCTCTGGCAGCCATTCGCTGCCTGGGCCGAAATAGGTAGTCACCATGCGCACGGGGAGGTTATCGCAGTGAAAGCGCGGGCACATGGCGCTATTAAGCAGGCGCAGGCGAATTCCGACGGTTTGGGTGTCAAACAGAAAGGCGATGGCTTCGGCGATCGTCGCCATATCCTCAATCAGCGGGGAAGCCGCGTCTGGGGCGGGAATGTGACGGCGCAGGTCGGCGATGAAGGCTTCATCGGGGTGACCAAGCCAGCTATATTGCCAGGCGCGATCCGTTTGGCATTGCGCCTGGGCGCTAAAGGCAACATCGGCGGGCAACGGGCGCTGGAAGATCGCGATGTTAATGGCGTCTTCAAAGATACGCGGCAACACGCTGATGTCGTGATCCCTGGCGGCATGGTCTGGCAACGTCAATTGAGCGGCGGGCCGCCGTAGTGGAGACGTAGTTGAAAACATAGTTGAAGACATAAATGGCTCCATAAGCGCTGTTAATGAACTAACGGGGTATAAGGCAAAGGAGGTTGCCACTGCTTCCACCGCGCTATTTACCGGAATGACAGGACGCGGGCTGGAGGCGCTGACGCAACAATCGCCAGCCTTGGGTCACAACCGTGGCCAGGGTGAACAGCACAGCGGCTAGCGTGACAATCGTCGGGCCAGTTGGCGTATCCATCACATAGGCGGTTCTAAGCCCTGCCGTCACCGCCAGCATGGCAATCCCCGCGGCCAGAATCGCCATAGCTTCTGGCGTACGGCAAAAAGGCCGGGCGGTGGCCGCCGGGATGATCAACAAGGCGGCTATCAGCAGCACGCCCACTACTTTCAGCGCCACGGCGACGACCACCGCGAGCGCCAGGGTGAGCACCAGCTGTTCGCGCCGGGGCTGGATGCCGCTGGCATAGGCAAGCTCGTCGCTTAACGTGGCGGTCAATAACGACGACCAGCGCCAGAAAAGCAGCGTCAGCACCAGCGCCACTCCGCCGCCGATAATCCAGATATCCGTTTTCCCAACGGCCAGAATATCGCCAAACAGATAGGCACTCAGGTCGATGCGTACCCCGGCAAGGAACGACACGGCGACCAGACCGATGGCCAGAGCCGAGTGCGCCATTACCCCGAGCAAGGTATCCATGGCATAGCCACGCCCACTGAGCATTGACACACAGCTTGCCATCACCAGGGCGACCGTCAGTACGCCTAAGAAGATGGAGACGTCCAATAACAACGCTAATGCCACGCCCAGAATGGCGGCGTGGGCGGTCGCATCGCCGAAGTAGGCCATGCGCCGCCACACCACGAAACACCCCAGGGGGGCGGCGGCCATGGCCACCAAACCACCGGCGATCATCGCCCGCCACATAAAATCATCCAACATTGGCCGCCTCCTGATGATGGTGGCGGTAGAGGGCTAAGGTTTGGGCGGTCTGATCACCAAACAACGCCTGATAATCCGGCGATGAGGCCACTTGATCGGGCTTGCCCTCGCAACAGATAACGCGATTTAGGCACAGCACATGATCGGCGGTACGCATCACGACGTGGAGGTCGTGACTGACCATCAGCACAGCGCAGCCGTAGCTGCGGCGCACGCTTTCGATATGCTGGTAGAATTCTGCGGTGCCTCGGTAGTCGAGCCCTTGTGTCGCTTCATCAAGAATCAGAATGTCGGGCTTTGTCAGCAGCGCCCGGGCTAACAGCACGCGTTGAAACTGTCCCCCCGAAAGTTCGCTCATAGCCGCATTGATCAAAGCCTCGGCACCAGCATCTTCCAGCGCCTTTTGCACGCTGCGATGGGGATGGCGACGCGGCAAGTTGATAAAGCGCTTAACCGTCATGGGCAGGGTGGGATCCAGGTGAAGCCGCTGGGGCACATAACCGATGCGCTGCTGCGGGGCGATAGTCACCTGGCCGGAGGTGGGCGTTACCGCACCGATCAGCGTTTTAACTAGTGTGGATTTCCCCGAGCCATTAGGTCTAATCAGGGTCACCACCTGTTGCCGATATAAATCGAGATTGATGTTCTCGAGAATATGCTGCCCGCCGAAACGCACGTTCAGTTGGCGAACGTTCAGAATCGCATCGCTATCAGGGAACTGAGCAAGCCGCATAATCGAAGGTCGTCTTTTGTATATTTGTTATGTTATAACATATGATTCAAGCATAGGCGAGTATCGATGCCGATGGTCGAACCGAGAAAGGTCATATTTGATGATGAGGACAACCTTAATGAATAACCGTTTAGCTCGTTTGTCTTGGCCGCTATTGGCAGCCTTCCCGCTGGTTGCCACCGCAGACGTGCCGCGTGTGGCGGTGGATATTCCACCCGTGTATTCGCTGGTCGCCAAGGTGATGGGGGATCGCGGCGATCCTGAGCTGTTTATTCAGCCCGGTGCCTCGCCGCATGGTTACTCGCTACGGCCTTCCGAAGCACAATCCCTTGATGATGCTGATCTGGTGGTATGGATAAGCGACGCGCTGACGCCCTGGCTATCAGGCCCCATTGACAACCTAGCGGGTGATGCACGCCACCTTGAGCTAATGGATGTGTCTGGCATCACCACATTGGAATACCGCGAAGGCGCGACCTTTGCGCTCAACGATGGGGATGAGCACGGTCACGGGCACCATGATCATGGCCACGACCACGACCACGACCACGACCACGACCACGACCACGACCACGACCACGACCATCATGAGCATGATCATGGCGATCATGAACACCACCATCATGAAGACAGCCATGACGAAAGTGGGCACGATCATGACCACCACGGCCATGATCACAGCCATACCGGCATGAATCCCCATGCTTGGCTGGATCCTGCCAATGCCCGCCGTTGGCTGGATGCCATCGCCGAACAGTTAAGTGAGATCGACCCTGATAACGCCGCTTACTACCGCAACAACGCCGCCCAGGGCAAGAAGGACTTAACCAGCCTTCAGGAGACTCTTCAAGACCGTTTAGCCAACAGCGCCGACACCCGCTTTATTGTCTTCCATGATGCTTACCAGTATTTCGAGGAGGCCTTTAACGTGCATGCGGCAGGCGCCATTTCCATCGGCGACGCATCGTCACCCAGCCCGGCGCGTATTGAGGAACTGCAGACGCTGGTGAATGACGAAAATATCCAGTGCGTGTTTAGTGAACCCCAGTTCAATCCGCAGATGGTCAATAATGTCTTTGGCGATACGTCCGCTTATATCGGCGTCATGGATCCCTTAGGCGTGGGTCTGAAGCTGGATGCTGGCCTTTACGATGCGCTACTGGAACAGCTGGCTAATGAGATTGCGCGCTGCACCGATGCCTAAACAGCGGCTTTCTTAAACAGGATTTTTCTTAAATAACTCTCCAAGTTGATAAAGGTCGTGCATATACCTATCCAATGTTGAGATAAGGAAGATCATGAAGATAAAGGCATAAATAACCAGCATGACGATCAAGGGTTCGTTTAGCCAGGCCAGCAAAGGCGTCGATATCGTATAGCTAATCGTGTAGACAGTCATGGCCGCTAATAGCTGAACCAGGAAACAATTAACAATCACCAGGGCAATCAACGCTGCTCGTATATTGATATGTGGCAGCATTGTTTTCCAAAACGGTAAATGGCGTACTTTTATTCGCTTTCCCTCTGCACCTCCTCTACCGCCGTTAAAGCTCAATCTTTTTTACGCCGCAGTAAAGGGATTGCATAGCTGCCTGTTTCCCCTTAAGAAAACGCTGTCAAGGCGATATCCCGATCGAATTCAGGCCCCAGAGTGCTCGCCACCATCTGATCAAAATCTGTTCGCGCATGGGTTTGTATGGCGACTTTGGCTTGGTTAGCAAGCTTGTTTAGGTGGCTTTTATCGGCTCTCGACAGTTTTTTATCGTTGCCGACGTTTATATTGTAATGAATTTCGTAGACCTGATATAAAGCAACGATTACACCCACAAAAATCATAAAAGACACAATATATATCAACATACTAACAGGCACCTCCTAAACAGAACCGAATCAGCTAGGCGAAAATGATTTTGTTAGCCTCCAAACTAACTCAAGGACTATGCCTGTATACGGCTGATAAGTACAGGCTCAGAAAGCCTCAGAAAAAGCAGATCAGATCAACTGACTAGTGGTCGCCTCTCTACAAAAACGCCGGATTCCTGCCTCAGCGGGTATCTGGAGTTTGTCGCTACTCCAGCAGGCGCTGGTTAACACTCAATAGCATTAACGGCTAATCCACCTTTGGATGTCTCTTTATACTTATCCAACATATCTCTCCCCGTATCGCGCATGGTACGAATGACTTT
>Ga0207900_100262_pt1 | contig 10685 bp, 11 predicted proteins | sample LinPmetageLP39_FD_184052 | JGI IMG/M metagenome (GOLD analysis project Ga0207900, IMG submission 184052) | Marine viral communities from the Pacific Ocean - LP-39 (SPAdes) | ecosystem: Environmental > Aquatic > Marine > Oceanic | place: Pacific Ocean | collected 2010-06-14
TGAACGTAGACGACTTGACTCTGCGGCTGTTACGTAGCGCGTTCTGGCTGCTGTTGGCGTTGTTGATGCCGATATTGTCCGGGGCGAATGCCCAGCGCATGCTTCCTGAACTATCCAAGGTAAATATCAGATTCGGGGCTACTGACTCAACCAGCATGAGGGGTTGCTGGCTGACAGCAGCCTGGGTCAGTCCTGCATGGCAGATCAGAGAGAAGGCGCTTGCACTGAGCAGCACCTTCATAATAGGAGAGGCCGGCTTCATGTCGTCATCCTTGATTCGAATTAGTTGTAGATACGATAAATAGTTGAGCGCAGGCGCACTACGCCATCTCCGTGCGTGGCCTGGCTGTTGATCTCATATCGGAAGGTGCCGACCCCCATCATCATGTTGCCATACTCGGGGTTCTCGCTTTCACCGGCATTTGCTCCGCCGGGTGCTGGTATAGCATACCAATTGATGCTCTCGTCGAACTCGGTGGTGTCATCCGGCGCGTATCGCTTTCTCTTGGCGGCGTCGGTGAAGTCCTGCTGAAACCTGGGATCCTCCAGAAGCAAACATGGATCCTTGAAGTCGGTATTTGCACAGGTAGCGGTGGCGTTCAGCGGCCGTAGGGCCGTCGCTAGACTGTATTCCCCTGGAATCTTGACCTTGGTGCCGATTGTTCGATACTGGCCATCGGTCAGGCCTGCCTCTGCTGCGTTGAACAGCCTTTTATGATCGATGAGGTTGCTGGTGATACGTGAATCCAGAGCAACTTCTCGCATGCTTGTCACTGCGAGAGTGGTGATGATCAACAGGAAAACCAGAGCAACAAGAAGGACGGCCCCGTTCTGTCTGTTAGGGGAGAAAGAACCTTTTTTTTGATTTTTCATTTGGCCAGGTTCCTCAATGCAATTGTATTTTCGGTTGAAAAATAGAGGGCGCGGTCCGGGGCGACGGCCCCGCTTTCGGAATACCATTTATCGCGCCAAGCGCTGTATATTCGACTGTTGTCGTCGGTAAGGTTTTCCGAGCGGCTTTTCAGTAGCGCTGCGTAACGGACAGAGCGTATACGCTCATTGGTAGCCGGCACGTCGGTGAACTTCTGGGTTTCCCTGGTGAGATCATCACTGACCCCAAACATGAGTTTTATATCCATCATGTTGTTGATCAGCGGCACGCCATTGCAATGCAGCGAGTTGCCCGAGATTGTCAGCTCTACCGTAACGGGGGGGGCGTCAGCTTGATACGGGTCTGCCAAGCCAGGGACTACTTCGCCAGAGCAAACAGTGAGCTGGGGAAGAGACGGCTGATACCGAATGCATATGCGTTGGTCTTCCACATTAAAATTGATGACTTCGCCGGCAGCGAACGAGCAATTTGCTGATGCGTTGGGGGCGGCACGAAATGCGTTCTCGAAGCCGTAATCCGCGCTGGCTTGGTAGCCTGTGCGATATAGTTCTTCTTCAAAAAGCATGAGCGCGTAACGAGCATTTTCCAGATTATCGGACTGGCCTTGCTGAAAGGCATAGTTTCTCTTGTTGTCGATATATACCTGGGTAATACCAAGAATAAGCAGCGTGCTAAGTAACAAGGCGACCAGCAGCTCGATCAGAGAGAGCCCGCGGTGCCGATCTATTAGGGAGTTCGCTTTCATATTTGGCTCCTGAACGTAAATGTACAGAGGCTATTCTCGACATCGCCCGCTGTAAGGCAGCCTTCGCCAGTTGCATTCCATGCCAGACGAATTTCCACGGCGGCGCCGTTGTTGTCGCATACGCCCGGCTCATTGGAGATACACGAGACGAAGTTTTCGCCAAGGGAGTCGGCTCCCGGCAGTAGAGTGCGTGCCTTGGTAGCCCAGCAGGCTACTTGGGTTTCCATCAATTTGTTCTCTATGTTGAGACAGGCATCGCTAGTGCTGGCCGGTAGCGAGTCGAACAGGGGCGAGCCATCGGTGCTCAGGAGACTGCTGGGCGTGGCGCGTATAATTTCGAGAAGCTCATTTGCCAGCATGGCTGCCTGGGTGCGCTCCACTGAGTCTTGGGTGTACTGGATCGCCTTGCCCTGCATCGCGACCATGCCCAAGATGCCTACAGCCGTCAGTAGGATGGTTATCAGTACTTCAAGAAGGCTGAAACCGCCGGATCTTGCATGTGTCATAACGTGCAGCTCCCCAGATTGGCGCCGTTGGCTTTCTTGCCCTTGTTATGCAGGGTGGTAGTGCCGCTGCCGGCAATGGTTACGAGCCTTGCGTTATCGACGTTACCGTCGCCGCAGAGCACTGCTTCGAAGCCGGGCACGGTGGTAGTGCCATTAGGGCGGTAGCCGGCGGTGGTGGCGCTGACGTCGAGACTGATGATGGTGGGATCAAAGGATGACGTCCGCAGTAAATCGCCATGCACGCTTGAAGCGAACACTTCAATTTCGCCTTTGCTGGGATCGATGACAACGAAAGTATCTATCTTGCGGATCACTGCTTCACTACGGGCGAACTGAAACAGTGCGTTGAGGGTTTCTGCCTGGGCTTCAGTGCGGTTATCTCTTATGAGTGTGGTGAAGCTTGGCACTGCGATAAGAGCGACGACGGCCAGGATAGTTAGTATCACCATCAACTCTATTAGCGTAAATCCCTTATAACGATTCATCCAGAATCCTCCTTCTAGTGCCTGCACTATATGCTGGCCAGATGGCAAGGCGGTGGCCATGGCGATGACCGGTCATTTTTTATGGATGAAGTGTCTTGCAGAGCGAAGGGATACCTTACGGGGCGTGAGGCGCTGTCTCATCCTGAAGCGAAAAATAGCTTTCGCCGAAAGCACTTCTGCAACGACACCGTTCTAGGTCATAGCCACCGACCTGTAACCAATTGTTTTTTTGCCGTCATTGCTGCGTCACGCTGAGCCCATAGTTTGTACGGGAATCCAACTCTCATGGACGCCCCGTCATGCCCAGTATGCAATGGAAAAGCTTCAGCCTTCTGGCAACCTGTATTGCCCTGGCCGCCTGTAACAGCGACAGTGACTCATCCTCCGATAACGCAAATAACGGCCAGCCGCTGGTGCTGAATATTGTCCATATCAACGACCATCATTCCAATCTGGAGCCACTCGAGCTGACGCTGCAGTTGGATGGTCAGCCTACGACGGTCGAGGTGGGGGGCTTTCCGCGGATAACCCGTTTGTTCAACGAGGCGGAAGCCGAGCACGCGAATCTGCTCAAGTTGCACGCCGGCGATGCCGTTACCGGCACCCTGTATTACACCTTCTACGAAGGACAGGCGGATGCCGATCTGATGAACACGGTGTGCTTTGACGCCTTTGCCCTGGGTAACCACGAGTTTGACGATGGCGACGCCCAACTGAAAGCGTTCTTGGATCATCTGGCCGATGGCAGCTGTAACACCCCCGCACTGGCGGCCAACGTCAAGCCCGCGGTGGGCACGCCATTGGCCCCATCAGCGGTGGATGACTACATCAAGGCACATGTGGTGACCGAGGTGGATGGTGTCCAGGTGGGCATCGTCGGTATCGATATTGCCGGCAAGACGCAGAACTCATCCCGCCCGTTGCCCACCACGGTATTCGAAGACGAGGTCACTGCCGCCCAGCGCAGCATCGACGAGCTGCAGGAGCAGGGCGTCGAGCATATCGTGCTGCTCACGCATCAGGGCTATCAGAATGATGTCGACATGGCTGCCCGGTTGAGTGGGGTGGATGTGATTATCGGCGGTGACTCTCATACGCTGGTCGGGGATTTCCGCAATCTGGGCCTGCAGGGCCCTGACGATACGCCGCTGGCTTATCCGACTGTGGTGACCAACCGTGATGGCGAGATGGTCTGCATCGGGCAGGCCTGGGAATACACCAAGGTGTTCGGTCTGATGACGGTCAACTTCAATGCCGAGGGTGCGGTGGAAAGTTGTGGTGGTCAGGCGTCGCTGGTTATCGGCGACGAGTTCCAGCGCGATGACGCGCCCTTGAACGAGACGGAAACAGCGGCGCTGCTGCAGGTGCTGGCCGAAATGCCGGAAGTGGCGGTGGCTCAGCCGGACCCGGATGCCCAGAGTATTCTCGACCGTTATCAGGACCAACTGGACGCTGCCCGGCGGGAGCAGATTGGTTCTGCCGAGGTTCCCTTCTGCCTGGTGCGAGTGCCAGGGACCACCCGCAGTGGTGGGGTTCCTGGTTGTGAGATGGCAGATCAGCTGGCCCAGGGCAGCGACGCAGCGCAGTTGGTGGCCGGGGCTTTCCTTGAAGCCAGCAAGCGGGCTGACTTCTCCCTGCAGAACGCCGGTGGTGTGAGAACACCCATGGCGGCAGGTGTCATCACCTTCGATACTGCTGCAACCATGCTGCCGTTCACCAACGTGCTGGTCGAGCTGGATATAACTGGTGCGGAGACGGTTGCCGCCCTGGAAGATGCCGTGTGGAGCCATGTGGAAAATGGCGGTGGTGACGGTTCACATCCTTACGCTGCAGCGCTGCGCTGGGATCTGGATATGTCGCAGCCACGCGGTAGCCGCTTCAGCAACGTCGAAGTGAAAGGTGCGGATGACCTGTGGGCACCCATCAACCCGACCCAGACCTACGTCATGGTCACCAATGATTTTCTTGGTGAAGGGCGCGATGGGTATCTAACCCTGGGCGAGGTGACCGCAGATGGCCGGTCGATCAACACCGGCTTGTTATACACGCAGAGCCTGGTGGATTACCTGAAGGCCCGTCCCTCGGTTGGCACCATCCCGCGGGACGAATATTCCCATCAGAGGGTGATTACTGTCAGCGGCACTGAGCTGACTTACTGATCGGGTAATCGGCCTGGGCGACAGGTAAATACATCACCCAACCGCTATAAAGCGACAGCGAGACCACACCAGTCTCGCTGTCTTGCCCCGGGTTTACGCGTGAGCCGGCTGCGGGGAAGCAGCTTTCGCATTACTTCCCAACGCCTGCTCCACCACCCCACCAATCATATCCGCCGTAACGGCGCTCAGTGTCCAACCCAAATGGCCATGCCCGGTGTTGTAGAACACGCAGGGCGACTTGCCGCGCCCGACCTTGGGCATCATATTCGGCATCATCGGGCGTAAGCCGGCCCAGGGCACGACGCTGCGGGTGTTGACGCCGGGGAAGCATTCGTTCACCCAATCCACCAGCGGACGAATGCGGTCGGCGCGGATGTCACGGTTGTAGCCATTGAACTCGGCGGTGCCGGCCACGCGGAAGCGGTCATTGCCCAGGCGGCTGGTGACCAGTTTGGTCTCGTCATCAAGCAGACTGACGGTGGGGGCCGAGGCGCGGCTGATCTCGTCGGTGAGGTTGACGGTGATGGAGTAGCCTTTGACCGGGTAGATGTTTACCCGGTCGCCCAACTGGGCGGCCAGGTCGCGGCTGGCGGTGCCGGCGCAGACCACTACACCGTCAAAATGCTGTGTCTCATCGCCAGCATTGCTGCCCGTGGTCACGCTGGCGCGCTTGCCATCGGTGGTGACCGCTTTCACGTCCTGGTTGTAAAGGCAGCGCACGCCGAGCCGATCGATAGCCGCCGCCAGGCCGTTGGTGAACTTGTGGATGTCGCCAGTGGAGTCGCATTCGGTGAAGTAACCGCCGTAATACTGGCCGGCCAGGGTGGGCTCGATGCTGCGCATTTCTTCCGGTGTTACGCTGCGGCGGGGTAGGCCCCCTTTGGCCAGCAACTGGGATACCCGTCCGGCGTGGTCGAAACCTGCCTTGTCGCGGTAAATGTGCAGGATGCCTTTTTTCTTCAGGTCGAAGTCGATGCCTTCCGCCTCAGCCCAGGCAAACAGATGCTCGCGCGCGGCTACTGCCAGGCGTGCGGTTTCGATGGTGTTCTGGCTGTAGCTGGGGATCGAGGCGATGAATTCGGCGAACCAGGAAAGCTTGTGCCAGCTGGGCTTGGGGTTGACCAGTAGCGGCGCATCGCTCTTGAGCATCCATTTCAGGCCCTTGACGATGGTCGACCAGTGGTTCCAGACCTCGGCATTGGAGGCCGACAGTTGGCCACCATTGGCAAAGGAGGTTTCCATGGCGGCGTAGCGGTGTTTTTCGAACAGGGTAACGGCGAAGCCGCGTTTGCTCAGGGCGTAGGCGGTGGTGATACCGGTGATTCCGCCACCAACGACAGCGATTGTTTTCATTGTTGTAGCTCCAGTAACGTCAGGGGATTGAGGCCCGTGCGCACCATGCGCGGCGAGCGCCCCCTCTGTTCTGGACCTGAGAGTTTCACGGCGGCGCCAATGCGCTGCCGCTTGCTCCTTCGGTGCGCCCGACGACGTAACGGGCGGCTCTTCAGAGTTTACCGGTGATAGCGGTCCGTTTGCCTGAGAGTTTCCGGGGCGGTTGCTCCTTCGGCGCTGCGGCGGATCAAGCCGGCAGTCTCTCCCGATATCACATTGACCCGCCCCGGGTGCGCAATCTGGCGACGCGGTGCGGAGTCATGGGCGCTACATTGCCAGAAAATGCAATCGTTGTAACCCTGATTATGCGCGGTTCTGCCAACTTGATGCCGGGCGGCTCAGTACACCCAGAGTTCCACGCGCCGGTTCTTGTTTCGGCCATCATCATGGGTATTGGCAGCCACCGGCAGGTCATCGCCAATGCCCATAACGTCCTTGACGAAGATGCCGCGGCCGGCCAGCGCGGCGCTGACCGTTCTGGCTCGCAGGCGCGACAGTAGTTCGGCGCCTCTGCTTCTCGGGTCGCTAAAGCCTACCAGGACCACTTTGTACTCGGTCTTGTTTTCAGTCTGCAGATATTCGAGCAGGCGGTCGATGTCCTGCCAGGCCTTGTTATCCAGCCGGGCGCTGCCTTCACTGAAGCGGATGTTGACCGACAGGCGGTGCGCTTCTTCGGCCAGTTTGCGGTAGTCGTCCGGCATATAGGGCTGCGGCGCGATCCGAGCGGCTGTAATGTTCTGGCCGACAAAGCCCACCTGGTCCACGATATCCTGCCCGGCTTTGCTCTGGGTGAAGGCAATTAACTCCAGTGCCAGCGGGTTGGTTTCCTCGGGGCTGATGTACATATACAGCCGGCGGGCCAGTGGGTAATCCTCTGTGGCTACCAGCGCTTTGCTGGGATACATGGGGCGGGACTCTCCAGCCGTTATGGCCAGCGCCTTGGCTTGCTGTATATAGGCCAGCCCAACGAAGCCGACAGCATTGCGATCACTGCTGACGGCCCGGGACAGCTCTGCGTTGGATTCGTAGCGGTGGGCATCTGCGAGCAGATCCACCTGATTGGGTTTCAACACCAGGTCCCGGAAGGTCTCCCAGGTTCCGGAGTTACCGTCCCTGGCGTGTACCCTTATTTTACCCTGGCGGCCGCCGAGCTGCGCCCAATCGGTGACCTGGCCGGAGAATATCCGGGCAATCTGTTCGACATTCAGACTATCGAGCGGGTTTTCCGGGTGCATGATGACCGCCAAGCCATCCAGGCCGATGACCTGCTCTGCTTCCTTGCTGAGCATGTCGCCGGCATTTTTCAGTGCTGTGACTTCACTGTCCTTGATCGGCCGGGACGATGCTGCGATCTGCCCTGTGCGGTCGATCAGCCCGGTAAAGCCCGTGGTAGAGCCATGTGCGTTCAGACTGATTTCGATCGATTCGCCCTGAGCACTGACCGCAGTGATGCGGTGTTCCTGGGGTTCGGCATCGAGCCGTATATCAATATCCGTAGCGCCTGACTCTTTCAACATGCCTTCAACCAACAAGGGTGCCAACTGAGCGCCTATGGTGTTGGAGCCATTGATCTGTAGTTGCAGTGGTGCGGCGATGCTTGGAAAAGAAAGGCAGACAAGCCCGGCAAGCGATAACTTTACTAATCGGGCTCGCAGCCCTGAGGTGGTTTTCAACGTGTAACTCCCTGTAATGGCGGAACAGCCCTCCACTGGATGGAGGTTTGCTGATAGATGATGCCCTGCGTCTGTTAAGAAATCTTTGCGCCGTGCGAATAATGGATTCACAAGCAGGCCGCTGTTTTGCCTTTGCCGGTGCCTCTGGTATGGTCGGGCCTTTTGCTAGCGGAGGCTCCATGTCCTTTTACGTTTATCTTTCCGGCGAAATTCATACCGATTGGCGCGATGAGATTCAGCGCGGCGCTGAGGCCAAGGGCCTGGATGTCGTTTTCACTTCGGCAGTGACCAATCACGACGCCAGCGACGCGGCGGGTGACCATCTGGGTGCGGAAGACAATGCCTTCTGGCGCGACCACAAATCAGCCAAGGTCAACGCCATCCGCACCAAGACGTTGATCGAGCAGAGCGATCTGGTGGTGGTGCGCTTTGGAGATAAGTACAAGCAGTGGAATGCCGCCTTCGATGCCGGTTACTGCGCTGCGCTGGGTACACCCTACGTCACCCTGCATGCCGAGGATATTGTCCACCCGCTGAAAGAAGTTGATGCTGCGGCGATGGCCTGGGCGACGACTACGGAGCAGGTGGTTGATATTCTGGCTTATGTGTTGAAAGGCTGAAAGTCATCGGCAAACGGGGCAGCTTACTGCCCCGATTCTGTCTGGCGTTTCAGTTTGTTATTCCGCCGCTGTAACCGAACGGACAACGGAGTGGCGAGAGCATGGATCTGCGCGTCGTTAAGTATCGCAGTTATCCCCGCGCGATGATCGCCAGTGAGTTCGCCATAGAAATCATGGGCGCGCTGCCACATCCATAGGTTATACGGAAACACCAGTCGCTCTTCCTCCATGTCACCCAGCCGATAGCGAAGCGTGCCGATAGCGCGGGGAATATCCTCGGCGTCGGGGTTGGCCTCGGTCCATTCTTTCAGTTGCCGAGCGGTTTCCAGCAGTACGGGTACCTGTTCATCGAACATCCGGTTGATGATGGACAATAGCGTTTCCGGTACCTGATCATCCGGCAGAAAGCCGCCGTCATGGCTGCTTGCATCCGGACTGATCATGCGCTCAACCCAGCGCGCTACCTGCGGCGCGCGCTCGCGCATCAAGCGTCCGGAAGCAGGGTCGCGATAGAGGTGGGCATACAGGGGGCCAATCAGGCCGAAGTCGCCGATGCAGGGCTGATCGCCGAGTAGATAGTCATGATCGCTGAAGTGGATGTTCAGTTCATCGAGCAGCGACAGATAACTTTGCTCGATGGCGGCGCGGGAATGATCGGTGATGCCCAGACGGGGTAGGGCGCCGGCAAAGGGGCCGGATGCCTCCAGTCCAGCGGCATATTGCTCTTTTGCGCTGGCGCCGGGCAGGCGAGTGCGACCGAACTCCTGAATGGCAAACTCGCGGTTTTCTTCGATCTTCCAGCGATAGAGCATGGCGGGATTAACCAGCCATTCATCACCGTAGATTTCCAGCAGCAGCGCAACCAGCCGCTGACAAGGACCGGTTGGGTACACGGACCTGTTCGGGAAATGATGTTCCAGATGGTCGATGATTTCGGTGGAGTCCTGGATTACCTGGTCATCCGGCGTCACCAGCACCGGAATATAACGCACCCCGGTTCGGGGAATGATCAGCTCCTTGAAAATCTGCGGCGTGGACAGAACTTCTTCAAATCTGATGCCCTTGAATTGCAGATAGCAGCGTACCTTGCCGGTATAAAGTGAAACTGGTGCGCCGATCAGTTTATGCATGCCTGTTCTCCTGATATCTGCATGAATTGTCGGATACTCGGCGGTAGTGATCCAGGCCCGAATGGGTGATTGTATAGATAGAAACACGCCAGAAGACGTTTGAAGCTGTAGAGATTGTTCTGTTTTTGTAAGGTATTGATGTGGCGAATCAGCCTTCTGGGCCAGTCGATAAACGGGTAGGCTGTCTATGACTGAGACATTCTGGGCGACAATGCCGACCAATAAAAACAGACATTGAGGCGTGCCATGCAAGAGCTGGACTCCCCCCACGTTTTCTTCCGCCGGGTGATTTTTGATGTAAGCCCGACCGAATGCCTGGTTGCCATGGAGGATGAGCACCATTATTTCGTGTTACAGCTGGGTCACGATGGTGAGTGCATCACCTCAGTAGCCAGCACCGCCCGACGTACGCCCTGGACCCTCTGCCCCGAGGCAGAGCGGCAGCTGCAGGCCTTCGTTGGCCAACCCCTGCGCCAACGCATCGCCATCAACCTGCCGGATATCGACAGCAAGCAGCAATGCACGCATCAATATGACCTGCTGATGGTGGCCCTCTCCCAGGCACTGCGACCGGGGAGGCGGGAATACGTAGCCAAAGTGGTCGGCGCGATGCACGAGTACCGTCACGCCCAGCTCTGGCTGGATGATGAAAAACTACTCGACTGGCGCCTGCGTGGCACGGTAATCGACAGCGAGGATCAGTGTAATCAACAAGACCTGCGCAGCGTCATGCCGTGGGCGGACGAACACCTGGATGACCAGATGCTGGAAGCCCTGTTCGTACAGCGACGGGCGGTGATGGTGGCGGCGAGCAAGGGGTTCGACCTGGACCTGATCCCCAACGCGGGCGTAGCCATGCGGGCACGCGCGGGGGCTTGTTTTGTGTTTCAGCCGGAGCGGGCGGCGCAGGCGGTGCGGGTGATCGGGAGTACGCGGCAGGATGTAAGGGGGACGGGGGATCTGTTGGTGGGGTGGAGGGGTGTCTGAGTCGCTCCTTCGCATAGCTCTTCAATCAGCCGATATTCACGAGTCGAATGTAATCACTGGCGTTGGTAGTAGCGTGTTTACTTGGATAGTCTCTGA
>Ga0207900_100263_pt1 | contig 10608 bp, 4 predicted proteins | sample LinPmetageLP39_FD_184052 | JGI IMG/M metagenome (GOLD analysis project Ga0207900, IMG submission 184052) | Marine viral communities from the Pacific Ocean - LP-39 (SPAdes) | ecosystem: Environmental > Aquatic > Marine > Oceanic | place: Pacific Ocean | collected 2010-06-14
GAGTGGCCGCATGGTGCCACGGCTGAAAGCACGGTGCTGGCTGCGTACTGCGAGTAGCCGCCGCATATTGCTAAGCAGCGAGTGCGAGTCACGAATTTGGGCTTCGACATTCACCGTCTGGTAGCCGTAAAGCGGATCCATGATCGGCGGTAGCACCAGCTTGGCCGGGTCGGCCCGAGAGAAGCCGCCATTGCGATCCACCGACCACTGCATCGGCGTACGCACACCGTCACGGTCGCCGAGATAGATATTGTCACCCATGCCAATCTCGTCGCCATAATAGAGCACTGGCGTGCCCGGCATGGAGAGCAGCAGGCTGTTAAGCAGCTCGATACGCCGCCGGTCGCGCTCCAGCAGCGGCGCCAGCCGACGGCGTATGCCTAGATTGATGCGTGCACGGCGGTCGGCGGCGTAGTGATTCCAGAGGTAGTCACGCTCCTTGTCGGTGACCATTTCAAGGGTCAGCTCGTCGTGGTTGCGCAGAAAAATCGCCCACTGGCAGGTGGCCGGGATTTCAGGCGTCTGACGCAGAATATCGGTGATGGGGAAACGGTCTTCCTGAGCCAGCGCCATGTACATGCGCGGCATTAATGGGAAATGGAACGCCATATGGCACTCGTCGCCGTCGCCGAAGTAGGGGCGGGTGTCCTCGGGCCACTGGTTGGCCTCGGCGAGCAGCATGCGGTCGGGGTAGCGCTCGTCGAGCACTGCTCGGATCTTCTTGAGCACCACATGGGTTTCGGGCAAGTTCTCGTTGTTGGTGCCTTCGCGCTCGACCAGATAGGGAATCGCATCCAGGCGCAGGCTATCAACGCCCATATCGAGCCAGTACTCCATGACCTTGAGGATCTCGTCGAGTACGACAGGGTTATCGAAGTTGAGATCCGGCTGGTGCGAGTAGAAACGGTGCCAGAAGTAGGCGCCAGCCACCGGGTCCCAAGTCCAGTTGGACGATTCGGTATCCAGAAAGATGATGCGGGTGCCCGTATAGGCTTGGTCGGTATCTGACCAGACATAAAAATCGCGTTCCGGTGATCCGGGCGGAGCATGTCGGGCGCGCTGGAACCATTCATGCTGGTCTGAGGTGTGGTTGATGACCAGTTCGGTTACCACGCGTAGGCCACGGCGGTGCGCCTCTTCAATAAACCGCCGGGCGTCCTCCAGTGTGCCGTAGTCAGGGCTCACACCGGTATATTCGGCAATGTCATAGCCATCGTCGCGGCGCGGCGAAGGGTAGAACGGCAAAATCCAAATAGTGTTGACGCCCAGGCTGACGATATAGTCGAGCTTTTGAATCAAGCCTTCGAAGTCGCCGATACCATCGTCGTTGGCATCGAAGAAGGCCTTAACGTGTACCTGGTAAATCACGGCATCCTTATACCAGAGTGGGTCATCGAGGAAATCCATCGCCTCGACGGCGTGTGTTTCGCTGCTGGCATCCATCATTGGCTTACCCTCTCTGCTTTAAATCATTAGGTAATAATTGTCATGAACTAGCGGCTTCCAAGCGATTAGTTGCAAGTAGGCTGGCCGCTAGTGAACCGGGCGAAGTCGCCATATGGCGAACGGCATCACGGTTGGATCCAGTCGCATCGATTGCCATTTGCCGTGCCATGTCCATCGACCGCCACTCATCAGATCCTCCACATGCAGTGCCGCTTCGTCGGGAAGTTCGAATAGCGCCATGGGCAACTCAAAGGCGCCTTCCTGAGGCTCGAAAGGGTCAAGATTGACGGCGACCAAAATGGCCTCAGCGTTTATCTCAGTGCGCTTGGCGAAGAGTAATAAGCGGTCGTTGTGTACCGCGTGAAAGGTCAGCCCCAGATGACTATGCAACGCCGGGTTCTCGCGTCGGATGCGGTTGAGCTGCGTAATCTCATAGATGATGTTGCCGGGGGCGCTATAGTCGCGCAGGCGAATCTGGTACTTCTCTGAATCGAGGTACTCCTCTTTGCCGGGCACTGGCGCGCCTTCGCAGAGTTCAAATCCCGAATACATGCCCCATAACCCTGAGCCCATGGTGGCAAGTGCTGCGCGAATCAGAAAACCCGCCCGCCCAGACGATTGAAGGAAGTAGGGGTTGATATCCGGCGTATTGACGAAGAAATTGGGCCGATAGCCGTCCCGCAAGGGCGATTCATTGAGTTGCGTAAAATATTCGGTTAACTCCGCCTTGGTATGGCGCCAGGTGAAGTAGGTGTAGCTTTGCGTAAAGCCCAGCTTGCCCAGGCGCAGCATCATGGCCGGGCGGGTAAACGCTTCGGCCAGGAAAATCACATCGGGGTCACGTTGGCGAATATCGGCGATGAGCCACTCCCAAAAGGGCAGCGGTTTGGTGTGTGGGTTATCGACGCGAAATATTTTCACACCTTCATCCACCCAGCCTTGCACTACATTGCGCAGCTCAAGCCACAGTGAGGGAATGGCCTCGTCGGCGTAGAAGTCGACGTTGACAATATCCTGATATTTCTTGGGGGGGTTCTCGGCATAACGAATAGAGCCATCGGGTCGCCAGGAGAACCAGCCTGGGTGCTCCTTGAGCCAGGGGTGGTCCGGCGAGCACTGAATGGCAAAATCGAGCGCTATCTCCATGCCGTGTTCGGCGGCAACACGCACCAGCTCGCGGAAGTCTTCACGGGTGCCAAGCGCCGGGTGGATGGCCTCATGTCCGCCTTCTTCGCTGCCAATGGCGTAAGGGCTGCCGGGGTCGTTCGGCCCAGCAACGAGGGTATTATTAGGCCCTTTGCGGTGTGCTCGGCCGACGGGATGGATCGGGGGGAAATAGAGCACGTCAAAGCCCATGTCGCGGATTAACGGCAGCCGCCTGTGTACATCCTTGAACGTGCCGTGGCGATTGGGGTCGTCGGTTTCCGAGCGGGGGAACAGTTCGTACCAGCTGGCAAAGCGCGCAGTAAGTCGCTCTACTTCGAGCGGATAGAGGGCGTCGCTTCTGGTTAAATGCGGGCGAGTGTCCGCTTCGTGCATTAGCCTAGTGGTTTCATCGTCTAATAGCAACGCGACGCGGTCAGCATCATTCTGCGCCAGCCGAAATTGCTCAAGGACGTCAGCCAGTGAGTCATAAAGCGCCCCTTCGCTACGCTCGGCGGCTTGTTCCACCAGTCGCCTGCCTTCTTCAAGCTCGAGCCCGATGGGAACCCCCGCCTGGTGTTTCTTGACAAGTTCGTAGTGATAGGTGGCATACACATCCCACCAAGCTTCAATAATAAAACCATGTCGGCCGACCCGATGGGGCGTGAAACTTCCTTCCCACACATCTAGGCCGAGGGGTTCGACCTGGCTCATGGGGGCGCGTTGTTGCTGCCCCTTATCGTCGTGCCAACAGACCGCGGCCGCCAACACATCGTGACCGTCAGCGAAGATGGTTGCTTTGACCACCACCGTTTCGTTAACGATGGCTTTGGTCGCGAAACGCCCTTGGTCCAGGGAGGGGGTCACAGCCTCAATGGCAATGCGCGGGGCTTGAACCGCCGCCAGCACATGGCTCGGATCCTGCGCTTGTGCTGGGTCGGCCACAGGCGTTGGAGGGACAATTGAACTCATCGCATGCTTCTCCTTGCAGCGTGAAAACAACAGCGGTCATCTCCGCGCTGCCTAATGTCTAGGTAACGGGGTCGTTTGCCTGCTGCACTAGCTCCAGCAGGGCCAGCGAGCGGCTTTCCATCACATGCTCATCGCCAAAGGCGCGCTGGAGCGGGGTTTCCTCAATGGTTTGGCTGGTGTCGAGACGGCACAGCCAGCCGCTGCCGCTTGGCGCTTCTGGAAGTTGAAAAGCGACGGCCTCGTGGTGGGCGTTGAAAATTAGCAGCAAGGTGACATCGGCCCCCGCACGGCGTATGCCGGAAGGCTGGGCGCGACCATCGAGCAGTAGGCCGAGGGTACGTGATTCGCCATCTTCCCAGCGCTCAACGTCCATTTCGGCCCCATCCGGAGCTAGCCATGTCACTTCCTTGAGCCCCATTTCTTCGTTGTATTCACCGGAGAGGAAGCGACCACGCCGCAGGATCGGGTAACGCATCCGAAGCGCGATCACGCGGCGCAGGTACTCGATCATGGCGTGGGCATCACCATCGAGGTTCCAGTCCAGCCAACTGATCTCGTTGTCCTGGCAGTAGGCGTTATTGTTGCCTTGCTGGGTGCGCAGCAGTTCGTCCCCCGCCAGCAGCATCGGCGTGCCCTGGGAGAACAGCGTGGTGGCGATAAAGTTACGGATCTGACGCAGCCGTAACGCCTGAATCTCTTCATCGTCGGTGGGGCCTTCCACGCCATGGTTCCACGATAAATTGTGGCCATGGCCATCCATGTTGTCCTCGCCGTTCGCCTCGTTATGCTTATCGTTATAGGCCACCAGATCAAAAAGGGTGTAGCCGTCGTGGGCGGTGACGAAGTTGACCGAGGCGAAAGGCCGCCGGCCTCGACGCTTAAAGAAATCAGCCGATGCCATTAGCCGAGTTGCAAGCTCCGGTAATTGCCCTTCATCGCCGCGCCAAAAAGCGCGTACCGTATCCCGGTAGCGGTCATTCCACTCTGCCCAGCCCGGCGGAAAACCGCCGACCTGGTAGCCGCCGGGGCCGCAGTCCCAAGGTTCGGCAATTAGCTTGACCTGGCTGAGAATGGGGTCCTGGCGGCAGGAGTCGAGAAAACCGCCGCCCTCATCAAAACCGTGGGGTTCGCGGCCGAGAATGGTGGCCAAATCAAAGCGGAAACCGTCGACGCGCATTTCTGTGGCCCAATAGCGCAGCGAGTCGGTGACCATTTGCAGCACACGCTGATGGCTAAGATTAAGCGTATTACCCGTGCCGGTATCGTCGATGTAGTAGCGCGGTTCCTCTGGCATCAGTCGATAGTAAGAGGCGTTGTCGATGCCCTTGAGTGAAAGAGTGGGGCCTAGTTCGTTGCCCTCCGCGGTGTGGTTATAAACCACGTCGAGGATGACCTCGAGATCGGCGGCATGGTAACGCGCCACCAACTCTTTAAATTCATTGATGCTTTCGCCGGAGATATAGCGTGAATGGGGCGCGAAGAATCCCAGCGTGTTGTAGCCCCAGTAATTGCGCAGCCCCTGCTCTAACAGGCGTTGATCATCAACGAAGGCGTGGATCGGCAGTAGCTCCACCGACGACACGCCAAGCGAGCGGATATAATCCACCACGTCGTTGACCATCAGCCCGGCAAAGGTGCCGCGAAGCGCTTCCGGCACCGAGGGGTGGCGCATGGTATAGCCGCGAACGTGGGTCTCATAAACAATGGTGTGATCCCAAGGCAACTGCACATCGCGGGAGCGACCCCAGGTAAAGGCCGGGTCGATCACTCGGCAACGCGGCATAAACGCTGCACTGTCCCGCTCATCGAAACTTAAATCACCGTCGGGATGGCCGATGGTGTACCCAAACAGCGCCTCGTCCCATTTAACGTCACCCACAATTTGCTTGGCGTAAGGATCGAGCAGCAGTTTATTGGGATTGAAACGGTGGCCCTCCTCGGGGGCGTAAGGGCCGTGTACTCGATAACCGTAAAGCTGGCCGGGGCGGGCGTCGGGTAGGTAGCCGTGCCAAACTTCGTCGGTGTATTCGGGCAGTTCTACACGTGCCAATTCCTGTTCGCCGGTGTCATCAAACAGGCATAGTTCAACCCGGGTGGCATTTGCCGAAAACAGCGCAAAATTAACGCCTAGGCCATCCCAGGTCGCCCCTAAAGGAAACGATGATCCTTCATGAACCCGTGTATGCCGCATAACGCTTGGAGTTTCGTCGGCGGCAACGGACTTATCGCTGTCCCGCGGGGCGTGGCTTGTATTCATCACATGCATCCTTGAGCCATTCGGGCACTTGGCAGTTAGCTAACGTTTTAACGCCTGTTCTTTCACTAGCGCTGTTAATGACCGTTTTAACTATCGGGGTCACTTTTCTTAGCCGTGTTGGTTTTCTTTGCCTTTGGCGTCGCTTTTTTTGCTGTCTTGGCGTCTGGCTTTTTAGCCGTTGCCGTCTTACTCGCTTTCTTCGCTGTCGTCTTAGTGGTATTAGCTGTGCTCGTCTCTTTGCTAGCGGCCAACGGGTCGCTGCTACGCCGCGGGCGGCGGGTACGCGCCACCGTGGCGGATTCCTCAGGCAGCGGCTCCATCGAACTTGCTGTTGTGTCGGGGTCGGTGGGTGCCTGGGGCGGATGGCCACGATCCTGAACCGGCACGTCCTGGCCTATTAATGTGTCGTCACGAAAAGGGGCTTCATCGAAGGCGGGGTCACCGTCGGGGTCTTCGAGCGGTAAACGGTTCTCCTGGATACCCACTTCGTCATCCTCCAGCGGCAAGTCCTCTTCCAGTATGGGTGTCTCGTCCACTGGCTCACCGACTTCTTCCAGGTCGGCTTCGTTACCGGCTGCTTGCTCAGCGGCAACGATTTTTAACGCTCTATCCCAGTGGCGCTGCTGCTGGCCTTCGGGGCGTCCTTCCGCTTCCCAGATGCTGTAAGCCAGTTGCCGCACGCGTTCTTCGTCAGTCATCTCAGCTCTCCCTATGTGCCTTTCAATGTTTAGCAAAGTTCAGTGTTTAGCAAAGTTGATGAATGGTTGCGGTAACTCAAGCGCTCACCTCAGTAGTGACGTGTTCACGCAGGAAAACACCGAGGGGGAACTCTTTGAGCAGAGTCGCGATGGGAATGCTCTGGTCACCTACCGTAAGCGAGGTCTCTGCCACTATCCCTTGCCAAACACCGGCCTCCGGATGCAGAAACGTATTTTCCCAGTGATGGGGGGAGATATGTGGATGCTCGGCGTTGGCAAGCAGGGTCGATGTAAACCTGGGCACCACCACTAGCAGCTGATAACCGGCGTATTGCCGAGTAAATGCCATCAGGTGGTCGGCATGCTCACCCGTTGCTGAAAGCGGGCGATAATCGCCATGCATAAACAGCAGCGGATAGCGTTGGCGCACGTTCAGCAAACGGGCGATGAGTGCTTGCTTTACACGTCCATCCCGCCACGTTAATAGCGCGTCTTTGGGGGTTAGTAATTCTTTCAGTGCTGCCTGGCGCGCGGCATGATCGACGGGGCGGCGGTTGTCAGGGTCGACCAGGCTGTAATCCCAGAAGTCGCCCCCTTGGTAGAGATCCGGCACGCCGGGCACGGTTAGGCGCAGTGCCGTTTGTACGAGGCCATTGAGGGCGCCCGATAGGTCGAGAGTACGCGCTGCCGCTGCAATGGAGTCGCGCAGGGCAGGCGTTGTCAGTAAGTCTTCAAGGAACGCTTGTGAAGCGGACTCATAGCTATCATCTGGCCATAGCCAATGGCTGCGTAACTTGGCTTCACGCAAGGCTTTTTGCTGCCACTGAGCGATCCGCTGGGTAAACATTTGCATCGCATCGTTGTCCAGCGGGTCAAGCGTTGGCGCCCATGCCCCTAATAGCACCTGATAGAGAATCAGTTCATCGCCCGGTGATGGGGCTGTCCCATCGGGCAATGATCGGCGCAGCGGGGCCGCTAACCGCCGCCAATGCTCCACTTGCGTCGCAAAGTAGGTGGCGTGTTCACTGAGCGCTGCCAGCCGCGCGCGAACGTCCTCGCCACGCTTGTGGTCGTGGGTGGCGGTGGTCACCATGGAACGGGGGAACTGGCGGGCACGAAAGGCATTCGCCTCGTGAAAGTGCCTGGGAGAATGGCTGAAGTGCTCGCCATCAAAGCCCACATCGTTGCGCGAGATCAATACGGCGCTGCGATACCCGGCGGTATCTTCCACCGCCTTCGCCGCCACCGGTGAGGTGAGCTGCTGAAAGCGCACAATGGCGCGCTGGCGCAGTCGGCGCTCTTCATCTTTATCGATATCGCGAGGCGCTTCGCCGCCCAGCCAGCGCTCTAACGCTTCGAGCACTGCCACATCTGGCGGGTTCAGCGCTTGCCGAGCCCCTCGCATCGCTTGAGCGAAAAAGGGAGCATCGGCCTCGGGGCGTCCGGCCTCATCGGCATAGCTGCGATAGATGGGGAAGTGAACGATTAATGCTTCCAGTGCCCGGCTGATGGCTGCCAGGGTAATATCACGGCTGGCAAGCTGGGCGCGGGCAACGGCATGCAGGGCGTTGGCACAGGCATTGAATTCGCTGGCCAGCAGTGAGGTTAGTATCTCGCGTCTGGCCAGCCTTACCTCAGCTAAAAAATCAACGTCTCGGCCACTGATTTCCTGCCAAAGCGTGCGCAGTGGTGCGGCGCTGGTTGGGTCGTGCTGTATGCCTGAGACCTCGTTCATAAACTCATAACCGCTGGTGCCGTCCACGCCCCAGTCGAGATGTAGCGTTTCGCCATCACCCAAAATCTTTTCCACATAAAGAGCGACTTGGCGAGGCACATCGGACGGTCGATTGGCTTGCAAGGCATCCAGGCGCTGGCGCAGCGTTATGCAATAACCGCGTGGGTCGGCAAGCCCATCAACGTGGTCGACCCGTAAGCCGTCGACCCAGCCCGCTTCGACTAAGCGCAACGGCAGGGCATGAACGGCCTCGAACACTTCTAGCACTTCAACCCGTAGCCCACCCAGTTCGGTGACATCGAAGAAACGCCGCCAGTTGATCTCATCAGAGGCGGTGCGCCACCACGCCAGGCGGTAATGCTGGCGTTCAAGCAAGTTATGCAGGCGAATGGCGCCGTTGGGGTTGGTGCCGTCAAACAGGGGCAGAACATCGTCGAGCGACTGCTGGGCAGTGGGGGATTCCAGCACCTTGCTTAGCTGGTAACGCGCCTCGTCAGCGGCGGTATAAGCGTCTTTGCGTTGCTGTAGGGCATCGAAAAAAGCGGCCTGTTCGTGCAACACGTTATGTTCAGCAAAGCGGAGTATGTTGCCGTAATGACGAGGGTCGATGGGAAAGCGGTGTTCGTGATAGTCAACATGGAAGCCCGCCGTATCGGCGTCGTAGCTGAGTTCTAATTCACCCGAATGGAGTATCTCGGCATAAGGGTCACCCAAGAACGGCACCAGCAGCTTGTCAGCTAGCGAGGGGTCGGCGTGGTCGAAGTCGATATCGAAGAAGTCGGCATAAGGGCTATCTTTCCCCCAGGTCAGCACGTCCTGCCACCAACGGTTTTGTGAGCCACCCACCGCCAAGTGGTTGGGAACAATATCAAGAATCAGCCCCATACCGCGCGAGCGTAGCCGCGACACTAAACGCTCAAGCGCCGCCTCGCCGCCTAACTCAGGGTCGATGCGCGTTGGGTCGATGCCATCGTAACCATGGGGCGAACCGGCACGTGATGCCTGTAGCGGTGAGGCATAAATATGACTAACCCCCAGGCTGGCGTAATAGTCTACCCAGTGTTCGGCATCCTCTAGGGTAAAGTCGCGGTGAAACTGCAACCGCACAGTGGCGAGGATTTCATTCATGAGTCGATTTCCCAAAGAGGGCGGGTCGTGATGGTTTGCTAGAGGAGGTGGCTTTGCGCGCACGTGTCAGCGCCACGAGCCGTTGACGAACCTCATCGGATGCCAGTAGATCATTGGCATCGGATGCCCAGCGCCGACGCCAATTCGGATGTTCATCCACCGTGTTCGGTAAGTTGGCTTGCTCCTCAAGCCCTAGGGCGTCTTCAACGGGGAGCAGGAGTAACGGCGCGGGCGTGGCGGCTAAGTGGCGCGCACACGCATCGAGTACCTGCGAGGCGGGTATATCGGCCGCTTCTAGTGTCTCGGTCGTCGGCTTTACACCCAGTAAACCCAGCGTCGCGGCGAGTTTGGCACGCTCCTGTCGCCTGGCTAGCTGTTCACTTTCAGCACTTTGTGTTTCTTTAAGCAGCCCCAAGCGGCTGCGCCATTCAATATCGCGCCCTGCCCACCAACCCGCCACGGTGGGCAGGTCATGGGTTGAGGAGGTTGCCATGGCATTGGGGTTCCAATCGCTGGCGGCAAGATAGTTATCCGCCTCGTCCTGTTCAAACCACAGCACCTGCATGCCCAATATGCCACGGGCGGTAAGGCGTTCGCGAAAGCCGGGGGCGACGGTGCCCAGATCTTCACCAATTACGATGCCGCGGTGTCGCCAGGACTCCAGCGCCACCAAGCGCAGCATGTCGTCTAAGGGGTAGCGGAGGTAACCGCCTTCAGTGGGCGGTGCACCACGAGGAATAAGCCATAAACGCAACAGGCCGAGGATATGATCGATGCGCACCCCGCCCGCATGGGCGAAGGCACTGCGCAACATATCGATGAAGCTACGAAAGCCTGAACGCTTCAGGCCATCGGGTGAAAAGGCGGCGAGGCCCCAGTCCTGACCATGGGCATTAAACAGGTCGGGTGGGGCGCCGATCGAAACGCCTTCCAGCATATCCGTTGGGCGGCTCCAGGTTTGGCTACCTCCGGCGTCCGCCCCCACCGCCAGATCAGCGATCAACCCAATCGCCATGCCACTCTCGCGGGCTGTGCGCTGGGCACGGGACAGCCCATCGGCGGTTATCCACTGCAAGAAAGCATGAAAACCGATTTCGTCGGCACGGGTTTCAGCGAAGTGAGCAAGCTTCGGGCTGGCTGGGTCGCGCAATTCCGCGGGCCATTCTCGCCAGTCGCCGGGGCCGAGTTCTCTTTGCAGCGCTTCGAAGCGGCAGTGATCCTCCAGCAAG
>Ga0207900_100264_pt1 | contig 10584 bp, 9 predicted proteins | sample LinPmetageLP39_FD_184052 | JGI IMG/M metagenome (GOLD analysis project Ga0207900, IMG submission 184052) | Marine viral communities from the Pacific Ocean - LP-39 (SPAdes) | ecosystem: Environmental > Aquatic > Marine > Oceanic | place: Pacific Ocean | collected 2010-06-14
AGCACTGGCAACCGCATTTCAGCTGTTCTTTATAATGAGGCGGGACAGCAGGTAGCAGAAGCTTCCAGCCCACGGGGGCACTTCGAACTTATTCGTCAGCTGCAACCTGGAAATTATCAGCTTGAGGTGAGTGGTAGCTCATTGGGAGGTAATAACCAAAGTGACAGTAACCGTTATGAACTACATGTCGCCTATTGATATCCTTTAGTCTTGACATGAATTAAGAAGGTCAGCCATGAGCTGACCTTTTTTATGAAAAACTAGTATCTCGGCAAACAAATTCAGCTTTAATTCAGGAATTTTCGCTAACCTTATAGTGCCGCAATCGGCGTAAAAACAAACCAATTCATAAAAAGGTGTCATCATGTGGAATAACAAAAAAAAGGCTTCCCTAGGCGGACTGACGGCTATGGCCCTGGCAATGGGGACGACTTCTGCGCTGGCCCTGGAAAGCCAGGTGGGAGAAACCACCGTGGGGCTGTATGGTTACGCTAGGCTCAATATGGCCTACAGCTTCGATCAAGATGCCGGATCGGCTAACGAAGGTTACTTTGGAGATATCGAAAGGTCGGAAGATAAGGTCGGAGATCAGTTCCAGGCATCTGCCACACAGAGCCGTATCGGCTTTCGGACCAGTACGCCTGTCGAGGGGAGCACGCTTTACACCGTAATCGAAGGGGACTTCTGGTCCTATAATGATGATAATTCGCGCTTCAGATTACGGCATGCCTATGGTTCCTGGAATGGGATCCTTGCCGGACAGACCTGGTCGAATTACAACACCTTCGTCGCCGCCACGCCCACACTGGATTTCCTCGGCACGGCGGGAAGCAATGGCTATGGGTCGCGCCTAGCCCAGTTGCGCTACACCATGGGAGGATTCTCGATAGCTGCGGAGGATCCAAAGGCACAGCTGGCGGAGAACATCGATGGCTCCGTGCCAGAAGATGATTTGCTACCGGATAATGACGATGCCGTATCATCGATGCCCGCGTTGAGCCTGCGCTATGAAGATAGTATGGGTGACTTTTCCTACTCAATCGCCGGCATCGCCCGGCAGCTGAAGTACGATACCGGAAGCGAAAAGGATACGGAAATGGGCTATGGGGCCTTCGCCGCAGGTGCCTACCATGCCGGACCGGTGACCTTGAGAGCGATCGTGAACGCCAGCGAGGGGGCGAACAGTTACCTCTATCTGTCTGGCGATTACTTCAACGGTGCCGATGCCTACGTCGATACCAACGGTAAGCTGCAAACGCTATCTGGCGATGGCGGAGCCCTTGGTCTTTCTTATCAAATATCACCACAGTATTCACTGAACGCGTCCCATGGCTATACCGATGTCGAATTGGGCGACCCTACCGTAGGTGGGAATGCAGGTAGAAAGAACAAGAATACATTTCTTAATCTGATGTGGACTCCCAACGAACGCTTGATGTACGGAATTGAGTACGGCTACTTCGAAACGGAGTTGGCCGATGGCCGTGAAGAAGATGCGAGCCGTGTGATGGTGGCTGCCCAGTATAGTTTCTAGGGTGAGTTAGTAGCATAGCAGAGAAGCTGTTTTGATCGATTGCTTGGGCGTATGCCCAAGCTTTTTTATGGTTCTTCGTCACTTCATGTGGGGCCTGATCGAACAGGCGACCCACAATACCACTGTCACTAAACTGAATAAGAAAGATCAGTCGCGTCGGGAACACTCTTGATGACCAAATCGATACAGATGAAGTCGCGCATGGCCTGGCTGTCATAGATGGCATCTTCAAGCGCTTCGTCGACCAGTGCATACCATTGCTGAAGGAAGTAGATCCGCAACATCTGTCCCAGGAACCGTTCCCGGCGGGTGACCTTCTTATTGTTCTGGTGCTCAGCCTGAGCAAACGAGATCTGTTTCATCGAGAACTCTGGCGGGTAGTGGAAAACTGTATTTTGCCCTGCCGGTGGCACTTAGGCAGCAACGGTCGTATTTATGCAGTGTTTCCTTAAAAGAGGCTCGCAGTAGGCTTGCTTCTACTAGAGTTTATTTCAAAATAATTACCTCAATAATTTGAAAGCCTGAGTTAAAGCAAATGAATTTCTCCATAGAAGTTCACGTCGAGCCGGAGCGCTCGCCCCGGCTGGCTTAGAGCTTAGCTGGCCATTGCGGCACATTCTTCAGCGCAGCGGTGACAAGCTTGGGCACACTCTTGGCAGTGGGATGCATCATGTTTTTCACACTCATCACCACATTTCTTACAAATGTCGGCACATAGACGGCAGATCTCGTGCGCAAACTCACTTTCTTGTGCCATAAATGAGGCGGCTAACCGACAAATTTGAGCACATTGCATGTTAAGGCGAATACATTCCGCCATCATTTTTACGTTGTCTTCTTTTAGACACTCAGTTGCACACTTGTCGCAATAAGCAGCGCATATGTGACAAGCTTCAATGCAGTTTTCGTATTTTTTGAAGTCCATCTCGGTTCTCCATTTATTAAATCAAATTTTATTTACCATAGTTCTTGCTTGGCATAATAAAGCTAGAACAACCTAAAAGATAAATCAAGGAAAGGGAACCTGGTAACTAATCAAAAAATATAAAAATAAACCAGGTAGCTGTGCGTTACTTGCCGTAATTTTTATTATTCAGCTAGGATTCAGGAAGGCCTACTATAATAAATTTTTTGTCAAAAAAACACTGAAACGTTCGCTGCGCTTGTAAGTTACCTCGCCACGAGCTCCTAATTAAAGCAATTAGTCCGGATTTCTCATAGCCTCTCAGCCAGTACCGAACTCAGGCTGTAACACCGCTAAACATCTACTGGCTAGACTTACATTGGCTACTTTTTAATCACTTTCCGTCGTTCAGACACACTTCCCCCTTCCCCCCATTGCGTCGGGCCGGGGGGCGCCCGAGCAGTCAGTTCGGCACCAACCGCCTGACGAGGTTGGATAGCGCCGTTTTATAAGGATAGCTGTCACTCATCAGCACTCGGATGCGGCACGTATTGCGGATGATGACCGCCCCCACTTTGATGAGCTTGAGCCTCAGGTTGCTCGGGCTCATGCGCGCGAAGGACGTTTTCTTCAGGTAAGTCCGTAACCGCTCGAACAGCGTATAGGCGAAGCCTGACAAGATTAGCCGCATCAGCCGCCACTGATTGGCCCACCAGTGCGTACTGGAGGTCCGGTCAGCGAACAGGCTCAGTTGTTGATCTTTGATTCAGTTTTCCATGTTGTCTCGAGCAAGTACTGCGCGTAGTAAAGCTTGAAGCTGTCATCGTAACGGGAACTGATGATAAACCGGGGGTTGGAGCCCAGCTCGCTCTCTTCTAGACGAGCCACCACTCAGCGTGGGCATTGCCAGGAGTGGGCTTGATACGGGAAGCGGAACGTCCCTGCCACTTTTTCTCCCACCTGCCATTGGGTTTTGCGTACCAGCATCATGGGCACATCCACTTCCTTGAGCAGTCGGTTGTTCTTGGCGATTCCCACGATGTAGTCGACGTGATGCCGATCGCACCAGTTCAGCATCTGGGGACGACAAAAGTGGCTATCACCTCGTAACACGATACGGGTATCAGGCCAATATTGACGGATAAAGCGTACCAGTAGTGAGAGGATGGTCCAGCTATGGCGGCTGTCGCTTCGGTCACTGGTGCGCAGATAGCTCACCAGTAAGTGGCGACCACAGAAGACATACAGCGGGAAGTAGCAATGGTGGTCGTAGTAGCCGTTGAAGAACTTGCCCGGCTGCTCGCCGTGAACCGGGATATCAGTACCATCAAAGTCCAGCACGATTTCTGTCGGTGGCTCCTCGTGCTGCTCGATGAAGTGGTGCCACAGCACCTCATGGGCCTTCACTATTGCTTGCCAATCGGCGTGCTGTTCCACCCGGCACAGCGTCGACTTGCCCGCCAGCGCCTCCACTTCACCGAGCGCCGTCTGAAGCGCCTGGTCATAACGTAGGGCCTCATGGTCGTTGAAATCTTCGTAGCCAGCAGCGACACCGAACACCCGCTGACGAACCAGAGTGTCGAGCTTATGACGAATCTGTTCCGGTGCGCGGGGATCATGAAGCACGGCGGCCAAGCGGCGTGTCAGGCGATACTGTTTATCGACTTCACGAAGCAGGAGTAATCCGGCGTCTGACGTAATGTGGCCCCCAGAGAAGTCGGCTTCAATTTGGCGGCGTGAGAATGGCTAGAAGGTGAGCTTTTCAGGTACCATTTTGGAAGCGGCTGTTGGTGTTTGATGGATTGGTTAGGTTCTTGAAATCATAGCTCTTTCAGCCGCTTTCTTTTATACCCTGTGAGAAAACCGGGCTAGAGTAATTAACATAAAAATTAAATCTATTAATTTTTGGAACGCTAGCAGCCAGCATTTTTTCGGTTCTTCGTTACTTCATGTGGATTTAGCCTGATCGAATAGGCGGCCCGCCGGGCTGCCAATCAGATAGATCATGGCGATGAAGTTAGCCTCGTTCCGATAGCCACGTGCGCGTGACCGAGCCGCCTGAAAAAGGCCGTTCATCCCTTCCAGTCTTGCGTTCGTCAGTCCCGAGTGCCAGCGCCTAACCACTGCTTCCGCGTGCCGCTCAAGTGTCGCCAAGGCCTTTCCCATCGGCTTCAGTAGTGACTTTTCAGAAACCGCCGCTTGCATAACTTTGAGGTAGTTCGTGATGCGCCACCGAGCCGCTCTGGGCGTTGGGGCCTTCTGGATCCAGCGTAGCTTTTCCTTGATTATCCAGGCATCGGCCGTGGCGCTCTGATCGGCTACCAACTCCTGGAGCGCCGCCAACTGTTTAGGTCTCAGGTTCTCGTTGTCCAGATTTTTCAGCAGTGCCCAGCGCAGCGATTTAGGGTGTTCCTGCTCGCGGCGCTCTTTCTTGCGGACCTCGTCCAGCCGCTTGGTAAAGGTCTGCACGATATGGAACCAGTCGACCGTTACCTCTGCCTTGGGAAGGTGCTTGGTGATGCCGCTAAGGAAGGCGGGCGACATGTCGCAGACTACCTCGACCACATTGTCCGTATTGCCGCCATGGGTTGTCAGGAAGGCGCTAAATGCTTGGATGGCATCCTTGCCGCAGCCTGGAACAGCGAAGATCACCGGTGCCTGCTTGCACTGCATGTCGAGGAATACCGGGACATAGCGATGGCCGCGCCGGGACGCGGTTTCGTACACGCCGACCGTCGCCACCCGGGACAGATCCAGTTCCCCCAGCATTCGGCCTACGTAGTGATGCACGATGCGCCATAGTCGTTTGTCGGAAATCTCCAACTGGCGAGACGGCCAGCACCGGCATCTCTTTGACCAGTGACATGGCCGCTTGCTCAAACAGCAGGGTGAAGTCGCTGCCCGGCCGCGCCCAGGGCACTTCTATGCGTTTGACGCCATGTTCAGGACACTTCGTGCGAGGCACGCGAGCATGCAGGTAACAGTGATGCTGAAAGAAGTTCAAATGCCGCCAGGTTTTGTCGGCAAAGTCGTGAGCTTGACAGGCCTTACCGCACTCCGGACAGGGGTAGAGACTACCGCGCTCCGCCTCGACATAGAGATCCAGTCGGTGGGGCGACACGGCGGTATCCAGGTGCTGGTTCTTGAGGATCCAGGGCGCTTCCAAGCCCAGGCCGAGAGTCAGAATTTGGGTGCCGTCCATGTCATACCTACTGTCGTTGTGGAGACTATATTCTGGCCTAGCTCAGGGCATGAATTCCACACTCAGCGTCGAAGAGCCATTTTTTCAACATCTGTATGGGCTAACTTCGGGAATACAACCCAGGATCTGCCCTTACTAGAAAGAGGAGTGTCTTCTACACAGCTGCTTGCCCAGGGGCAACCCAAGCGTTTCAATATGAACATTGAACAAGCGACTACGCTGAAAGTGGATAGTGATCACTTTCCAGGCTTTACCAGTACTGGCAACCGTATTTCAGCTGTTCTACTCAACGAGGTAGGACAGCAAGAAGCAGAAGCTTCTAGCACACGGGGGCACTTCGAACTTGTTAGTCAGCTACAACCGGGGAAATACCAGATTGATGTGACAGGTAGCTCAAGGGGAGGTGCTAAGAAAAATGATAATAACAGCTATGAACTGCATGTTACCTACTAATTATTAACTACCAGCGAATGCCGTCCCCCACATCATGGAACAAATCTTCCGGTTTATAGCTGACTACATTTGATGAGCTTCCAGTAATTTTTTCCATAAACCTCTGATCCGACTGACGATTTCCTTTATCGTATAAAAGATCATTTTTAGTAAACGCATCAGTTCTCAACGAAGTCTGAGATTGTGGCTTAACAATTACCGCATGCCCTGCAGAGCAATCTTTGTTTAGCTCTATTGAGTTATTGGCGAACACCAGCGGGCTTGCAGTGATACCCATGCAAAGACCTACTAAGCACATTTTTTCGCTAGATTATTAAATAACATAACTATCTCCTTATTTTACCTATAGCCGCCTTATATTTAAACGTTACAGTAACGTTAATTTTAAGCGCCGTTTTTCTCACACCACTCTGTGCTCTGAAATTCAAAATCATTAAATTTTTTATAAAAAAATTAATTACCATTGATATCAATGGCAGGTTAAATACATTAACAAGCAATGGCGGTGTAGTTTTTTGTCTAACCAAATTGCATCTTTCTAAAAGCTGCTGAGTGGCCACCCCTTAGCGGTGGTCATTCGGCATTGTTCTAATCGCTGTTAATTGAGGTAATCACCGAATCCATGCCCTTGGACGTGAATTCAAACTCGACCTCATCGCCTTCCTTGAGATTCATAAGCTGCTCAGGCGTAGCCTTGAACCCCATTGTCATGGCCGGCCATTCGAGCTCTGGCACCGGACCATGAGCAATGGTAACGGTTCCTTTCTCCATATTTATCTTACGTATGGTGCCGGCAGCCTTGGCTATCTCAGCTGCAGCGTCGTTCTGATCCATCTGCATGTTATCCATCGCAGTATCCTGATCGTGCTCCATCGCGTTCATGTCGCCAGCAAAAGCGGCAGGAGCTATCGCGAGGGTTATCATTAATGCGAGTTTGGTTCTCATCGTGTTTCTCCAGAGGTTGGATGGGTTAGGTGAATAGATCGGCGTCTCATCAATAGATAAGCCGCTGGGAGGACAAACAAAGACAGTAGTGGGGCAGTGATCATCCCTCCGACCATAGGCGCAGCGATGCGGCTCATAATCTCGCTTCCGGTTCCACTCCCTAGCAGTATCGGTAGCAAACCGGCGATAATAACTGCCACGGTCATCACCTTAGGCCGAACGCGCTGCACGGCTCCCTCACGGATCGCCCCAAAAAGTGCTGGTTCGTCAAAATGACCGGCTTTATTGCGCTCGACCCAGGCGTTGGTCAGATACAACAACATAATCACACCAAACTCAGCAGAGACTCCAGCCAGAGCAATGAAGCCGATACCCGTGGCGACCGATAAATTGTAATCGAGCAAATACAGTATCCAGACCCCGCCTGTAAGGGCGAACGGAAGGGTAGCCAGAATCAATAGCGCTTCGCTAAAGCGTTTAAATATCAAATAAAGCAACACGAAGATGATGACTATCGTTGCTGGCACCACCAGTTTGAGTTTCGCGTTGGCTCGTTCCATGAATTCAAATTGGCCTGAATAACGAATACTCATGCCGGACTCGAGCTCTATTTCATCATTGATCTTGGCACGAATATCTTTCACTACCGTGGCCATGTCTCGGTCGCGAACGTCGACATAGACCCAGCCTGTCAGGCGGGCGTTTTCGCTCTTCAACATGGGCGGGCCGTCGGTGACCTTGATTTGCGCCACGGTGCCTAATGTGATCTGGCTGCCTTGAGGAGTATAGATAGGCAAATTGCGCAGGTCGTCCAGTGAGTCACGCCATTCGCGCGGATAGCGCAGGCTGATCGGATAGCGCGCCAGTCCTTCTACGGTTTCACCAATATTCGCGCCACCAACCGCACCAGCAACGATGGATTGAACGTCGGAGATGTTCAGCCCGTAACGTGCTGCTGAGCTGCGTTCAATGTCGACATCAATGTAACGCCCGCCCGTGAGGCGTTCAGCGACTGCGGAACTTACCCCTGGGATAGTCTGGGCGATCCGTTCCACTGACTGGGTGATTTTATCGATTTGCACCAGATCCGAGCCGTATACTTTGACACCTATGGGGCTTTTTATACCGGTGGCAAGCATATCAATGCGGTTACGGATTGGTGGAATCCACAAGTTAGCCAGACCCGGAACCTGCACCGCCTGGTCCAGCTCAATCATCAGTTTTTCCGGTGTCATGCCCGGTCGCCACTGGTCTTTCGGTTTGAACTGGATAGTGGTCTCGAACATAGTTAACGGCGCTGGGTCGGTCGCGGTATCAGCGCGGCCGGCCTTGCCGAATACCCGCTCAACTTCCGGCACCGACTTGATCATCCGATCAGTCTGTTGCAACAGCTCCGAGGCCTTCTGAACCGAAAGGCTCGGTAACGCTGTTGGCATATAGAGCAAGTCTCCCTCGTCAAGCGGCGGTAAGAACTCTCCGCCGAGTCGCGAGGCCGGCCAAAGAACAGTCAGAAACACTAGCAATGCTACCAGCAATGTGGACTTCGGCCATCGCAATACCGCTTCAAGGGCCGGCTGGTAGATCCAGATCAGTCCACGGTTGATCGGGTTGCGATGCTCATCCGGAATTTTGCCGCGAATCCAGTAGCCCATCAGAACCGGGACCAATGTAATCGAAAGGCCCGCTGCTGCTGCCATGGCATAGGTTTTGGTGAAAGCTAATGGGCCGAACAACCGCCCCTCCTGGGCTTCCAGCGTAAAGACCGGAATGAACGAGAGGGTGATGATCAACAGGCTGAAAAACAGTGCCGGCCCCACTTCAATCGACGCATCAGTAATGACTTTCCAGTGCGCTTCACCCTTAAGCACCTTGTCTGGGTGCTTCTTGTGCCAGGCTTCGATGTGCTTGTGTGCATTCTCAATCATCACGATAGCCGCATCGACCATCGCGCCGATGGCGATGGCGATCCCGCCCAACGACATAATATTGGCGTTGACCCCTTGGCGCTGCATAATGATAAAGGCGATAAGGATGCCCACCGGTAGCGAAACAATCGCTACCAGCGAAGAACGAAAATGCCAAAGAAAAATCAGGCAAACCAGTGCAACTATGATGAACTCTTCAAGCAGCTTGTAACTAAGATTCTTCACTGCGCTGTCTATCAGGGTGCTGCGGTCGTAGGTGGTGACGATCTCCACCCCGTCAGGCAGGCTCTTCTTCAGCTCCTGCAATTTGTCCTTCACCGCCGTGATGGTTTCGCGGGCGTTCTTGCCGCTGCGCAGAATTACCACGCCGCCAACTACTTCACCTTCGCCGTTGAGTTCGGCAATGCCGCGGCGCATCTCCGGGCCTAACTGGACATGCGCTACATCGCCCAACGTAACCGGCACACCGCTACTCTCCAGGCGTAATGGGATGTCGCGAAAATCATTAAGAGACTCCAAATAGCCTGAGGCGCGCACCATGAACTCGCTCTCACCCATCTCCAGCACACTACCGCCCGTTTCGCGATTGGCCGCGTCAATTGCCTGGGTAACCTGTTGCTGCGTCACTTTGCGATTAGCCATACGCACCGGATCAAGCACCACTTGGTACTGTTTGACCATTCCGCCGATTGGTGCCACCTCGGCAACATTCGGCAGTGTCTTCAGCTCATAGCGCAGAAACCAATCCTGTAATGAGCGCAATTGCGAAAGGTCATGGGCGCCGGTGCGATCGACCAGTGCGTACTGGAAAATCCAGCCTACCCCCGTCGCATCAGGCCCTAGCGTTGGGGCAACACCAGCCGGCAGCCGGCTTTGTACCTGACTTAAATATTCAAGCACTCGGGAGCGAGCCCAGTACAGATCGGTATCGTCGTCAAACAATACATAGACGTAGCTATCACCGAAGAATGAGTAGCCCCGCACCGTTTTGGCCCCAGGCACCGATAGCATGGTGGTTGTCAACGGGTAAGTAACCTGATTCTCAACGATCTGTGGCGCCTGCCCAGCATAGGGCGTACGGATAATGACCTGCACATCAGAGAGATCCGGTAGTGCATCAACCGCCGTGTTCTGTACTGACCAAATGCCCCATGCCACAGAAAAAAGCGTGGCAAGTAGCACCAGAAAACGGTTGACGACCGACCAACGGATGATTGCTGCGATCATAACTGGCCTCCCAGTTTTTCGATTCGCTTAATCACCAGCCCTTCATCACTTTCGCTAACGCCTACACGCACCCTGTCGTCCTGAGCCAGGTCTTGCAGCAAAGACTCCTCTGCGATTGGAAAAGACATTGTCATACCTGGCATATTAAGTGTTTTGAAGGGGCCGTGAGATAGCACAATCGCACCCTCTTCCAAAGTAATGATGGTACCTTCAGCCTCGTGCAATGCAGGCTCAGGAGCCGATACTGGCTGATTCATTTGGGTAGTTAACCCGCGCAGACTGGCTTCTGAGTCAAGCAGGAACTGACCAGAAGCGACTACCTGCTGATTTTCCTCCAGCCCTTCAAGCACTTCTGTTTTACCACCAGCTTCACGGCCAGTTCGTACTTCTATCG
>Ga0207900_100265_pt1 | contig 10497 bp, 8 predicted proteins | sample LinPmetageLP39_FD_184052 | JGI IMG/M metagenome (GOLD analysis project Ga0207900, IMG submission 184052) | Marine viral communities from the Pacific Ocean - LP-39 (SPAdes) | ecosystem: Environmental > Aquatic > Marine > Oceanic | place: Pacific Ocean | collected 2010-06-14
GCCAGCGACGGCATCAGCGCGAAGCGTTCGCTCTTGATGTCATCTACCTGGCTCGCCGCATCACGCACCACGCCGACCAGGCGATAGTTTACCCGCCGCCCTTCATCCAGCGGGGCGCCGATATCGAATGCGGCCTGCTTGTAATCGTGACTGCCATAGGACAGTTGCAGCTGACGATGGGTGTCATAACCCGGCTTCTTGCTGGTCATCGCCACCAGTCCGCCCGGCAGGCTGCGACCATAGAGTACCGAAGACGGGCCCTTGAGAATGTCGATCCGCTCGACAAAGTAGGGATCGACCTGCAGCGTGCTGTAGGTGGCGCTGTCGCCCAACAGCTTCTGGCCATCCAGATACAGGTTGTCGACCGAGCCGTCGGTAATACCGCGCATGGCGACATAGTCGTAGCGGCTGGTCGCGCCATAGGGCGAACTCATCAAGCCTGGGGTGTAACGCAGGGCCAGGGCTACGCTCTGCGCGCCCTGGTCATCCATCTGCTTGCGGGTGACAACGGATACGCTCTGGGAGGTTTCCAGCAGTGGCATGCTGGTCTTGGTCGCCACACTGCTATGGGTAGCGCGATAGCCTTCGGTCTCACCCAGCGCATTACCCAGGGAGCCCCTGATGTAGGTGGGCTGCAGCTCAATGCCGGTGCTTGCTTCGGCTGGTTCGCCGGCGGCCATGACCGGTAGCGCCAGGGATATGGACAGGGGCAGCAGCAACAGGCTGAAGGGAATGGCGGTGCGCGGCATGGAGGTTCCTTTTCGTTTCAGGGATAAAAACGAAAGGAATATTAATCTTACTGATAACGATTTGCATTAATTTATTTGCTGTTCAGTCAGGCGCGCTATAGTGGGTGGAGCATCGGATCAGTTCACGGGAGGCAGAACAACATGAGTACATTGACCCAGCAGCATTGCGAAGCTTGTCGCGCAGATGCGCCCAAGGTCAGCAAGCAGGAACAGGTGGAGCTGCAGCGCGAGATTCCCGGGTGGGAGATCATCGAGGAGGGCAATGAGCAACAGCTCAAGCGCGTATTCTCTTTCCGGGATTTCGCCGCCGCGCTGGTCTTCACCAACAAGGTGGCGGAACTTGCCGAATCAGAGAACCATCACCCGGCACTGCTGCTGGAATACGGCAAGGTGACGGTACGCTGGTGGACGCACAAGATCGGTGGGCTGCACCGCAATGACTTCATCATGGCGGCGCGAACCGATCAACTGGCCTCCTGATCAACCCTTGAGCTTTTCCGCCAGTGAAACGAAGCGGTCAATATAGGCTTGCAGGAAACCATGGCTGGCAGGGCCGATCTCGCCATCGCTGGTGATCAATTCTGGTTTGAACTGGATATAGGCTTCGCCGCCCAGCACCACGGAGCCCAGAATGCCCATGATCTGGCGCAGATGCTGTTGGGCGTGTGCGGCACCCATGGCACCCGGCGAGGTACCGGTGAGGGCGACCGGCTTGTCGCGCCAGACGTTCTTGTCCATCGGCTTGGAACCCCAGTCAAGAGCGTTTTTCAGCACTGCAGGAACCGAGCGGTTATGTTCGGGCGTGACGATCAGCACGGCATCGGCAGCATTGATTTCGTCGGTGAAGCGGTTAACGCTCGCCGGACGCTCGACTTCCAGATCCAGGCTGTACATGGGCAGGTCGTCAATCTGCGGATAGCTCACGGAAAAGTGCGCGGGCAGCAGCTTGGCCAGCGCCTGGGCATATTGACGGTTGATGGATACACGGTTGTTGCTGCCTACCACGATTGCCAGATGGATATTGCTCATTGGTGTCTCCAAAGGGCCACGCGCAGGCGTGGCGGGGAATGATTGGGCTATTGATGGTAGCGATTATCGATCATGATCGGCGATGAATAAATCGCTTATTTTGCGTTATTCATATCAAATTAATCGATATTAAGATGGCTCAGTTGAAGGCCGTCTCAGTGAAATTCGCCCGCACGGTGACCCGCTGGTGCCAAGCGGCCAATTCCGGGTAGCAGGACCGCCAATCAATCTCGGGCAGCCGGAACAGCACATAATCCAGGGCTACGGCCGTCACGATAATGCTGAGGTCCAATGTCTGCTGACCATCATCCCGATGCTGCGAAGCAAGAGCCTGGATGCTGCGGTCAATGGCCTGCAGCCGGCGTTGGCCGAGGACTGACTGATCCGCTTCGGCATCATGCTTGCGGCCGATCACGGTAGTGAAGGCTGCTTCCATCAGACCATAGCCCAGACCGGTGCGCTGCAATACCGCGGCGAGCTCTGCCGGTGGCAGCAGCCGCGGCGACGGCGTCAGGTTGTCCAGGTACTGGGCAATCAGCAGCGACTCGGCAATGGCATGACCGTCCTCGGTAACCAACACCGGAATGCGACCCACCGGATTGGCCTGCAGCAGCGCCGGGTCGTTCGTCCAGGGATCGCTCCAGCATAGTTCCAGCTGATCCTGCAGTCCCTTTTCCAAGGCGATGATGCGGGCCACGCGGGCAAAGGGGGAAGTGGCATTCAGGTAGAGTTTCATGTCACAGGCTCCGTGGTGAGGCGGCCGGTTGAAAGCGACCGCTGAAGATGATCAGTAACAACCCAAGACCGAGCAGGGCGCTACCCAGGGCGAACAGCGGTTGGTAGGTGCCGAGCATGGCGTACAGGCCGGACATGGCATAGCCCGACGCCGCCTGCAGCACGGCAAAGGCGGCCGTGGCATAACCCCACAGGCGTTTATGCTCGGCAGGGCCACCGAGTTCGGCCAGTCGCCCGGAGGTCATGGCCACGAGACCGGGTACCATGGCACCGACCAGGAAAGAAGAGATCGAATTGCTGAGCAACCCGCTGGCAAACAGCGGCAGGGCAATGGCCAGGCATTTGATCAGGTACCCGGTAGCCAGACTGCGGTGCCAGCCGAGGCGACTGACCAGCAGTCCGGCGACCAGCGGGCCGATGATCGCGCCGGCGCCAAACATTGCCCATTGCGCGGCCGCCGCGCTGCTCGTCTGGCCCTGCTCGCGGGCCAGATAATCCACCCAGAACACCGTATGCGGAATGAACCCGGCGGCGTCCATCGCGTAGGCCAGCATCACCAGTATGATGGCGATGCTCAATACAGGGGCGCCGCCGCCGGTTCCGTTGGCAGCTGTGATCGTCGCGGCCGGCGGCAGCCGCGCCAGCCCCTGGTCACAGATAAAACCAGCCAGTAGTGATAATACGCCGAGGGTCAGCCAGCTCCACATCAGGTCGTATTGGATAAGCAGCGGCAGCAGCGTCGCCGACAGCAATGCCCCCAGGCCGATACCGCAGAATACCAGCGGGCCGACGACCGGGCGTCGAGCGATGGGGGCGCGGGTCAAGGCCAGCGAGGGGCCGACTACCACCAGAATCGCTCCGGTAATACCGGCGAGCAGACGCCAGAAAAAGAACCAGGCGAAACTACCGGGCGTAGCGCTGGCGAAAAAGCTCAGGGCGATGCTGATAAAGCAGAAGGCGAGTAATTGCCGTGCGCCGAACCGTTCGGAGAGCCGATGGGCCATCAGTGCGCCCAGCAGGTAGCCCAGCAGATTGGCGGCGCCGAGATAGATCGCGGCACTGGCATCGAACCAGCCCTGCAGCACCAGTATCGGAATCAAGGGGGTATAGGCAAAACGGGCAAGTCCGACGCCGACCAGGGTGGCCATCATGCCAGTCAGCAGAGGTGGCAAATCGTTGCGCTGAATCATAAGAGGTTACAGGCGCTCCTTCAGCGCAGGTCGATCTGATAGCGAAAGCCTTCGGCCGCGCCCCGTGACAGGCGGTATTCCAGCGGCGTGGCATCATAACCCAAGGCGATGCGTTCAATTGCCACCACCGGCTCACCGGCGGTAATGCCGAGGAGCTTCGCCATATGCTTGTCGGCTGATTCAATGGTCAGGGTTTCCCGAGCCGAGGCGATCAGTTGGCCACAGCGTTCCTCATAAAAGGGGTAGAGCATGTTGGCAAACTGGGTGGGATCAATGTCCAGCAAGGGGGAGAATCGATCCTTCGGCAGCCAGATCTCTTCGCGAAACAGGCGATCTTCCTGAATGATCCGCTCACGCGTCAGGTATACGGCGGGCTCGTTCTGTTCCAGCGCGAGGGCATGTCGAACAGCCTCTGGAGGCAGTTCAAGCGAGCGCGTGAGAATACGGCTCTGGGGCACCGGTTGGTTACCCGTGGGGCTGACCTGACGGAAGAACCGGAAGAACGATTCGGCAAACTGCGGTCTGCGCACAAAGGTTCCGCGCCCGTGACTGCGTTCCAGTATTCCTTGCGTGACCAATGTATCGACAGCTTTTCTGACCGTGCCGATGGCCACGCCATGGAGCCTGGTCAGCTCCGTTTCGCTAGGGATGGGCGTGCCGGGTAGCCATTCTCCGGCGGCAATCCTGGCCAGCATTTCATCGCTGAGCTGTTGATACAACGGCAGACGTTCGTCAGGTCTCATTCTCGCGGGCATGCACATATCCAGGTGAGCGAAGGCGCCATCTTACCACCAAGGTCGCAGGTGAAAAGATTTGACAGTCTGCGGCGTCATCAATATTGTCCTCTAGTCATCTATATGAGTATATCTCTAGGCGAACCTGCGCCATAACAACATTAAAGGTATTTCCATGAAGTCCTCCCCGCTTGCAGTAACAGGGATTGATACCCATGCCCATATTTTTCGTCATGATCTGCCCATGGCGGCCGGTCGTCGTTACAGCCCCTCCTATGATGCGCTGGTGGAAGACTACCTGGCCCACCTGCAAGGCAGCGGTCTTTCCCATGGGGTGCTGATCCAGCCAAGTTTTCTTGGTACCGACAACAGCTTCATGCTCGAGGCGGTTCGCCGCTACCCGGAGCAGTTGCGCGCCGTGGTGGTGGTCGACCCGCAGATCAGCGATGCGGAGCTGGATAGGCTGGAGGCCTCGGGTACGGTCGGGGTACGATTGAATCTGGTGGGTCTGGCGCTGGAAGATTTTGCCCAGCCACGCTGGCAAGAGTTCTTCCTGAAACTGGCTCGTCGTCACTGGTCGGTTGAGATCCAGCGGGGGATGGAGGATCTGGCGTTGATCCTTCCCAGCATTCTCGAATCCGGGGTGGCAGTGGTGATCGACCATTTCGGCCTGCCCAAAGGCCTGATTGACCCGGACCACAGTAGTCACGGCCGCTTCCTCAGCCTGCTGGCCCATGAACAGCTCTGGATCAAGCTTTCCGCGACCTATCGCAATAACCTGACGCTGGACCAGGCAGCGGCCAACCTGCGGGTGCTGACCAGTGCCTGTGGCGGTCATGACCGATTCCTCTGGGGCAGCGACTGGCCGCATACCCAGTTCGAGGATCAGGTCAGCTACGTTTCCCAATATTCCATTATCGAAGCGCTGCTGCCGAATCCTGAGCACCGCGCCAAGGTGCTGGTGGACAATCCCGGCAAGCTGTTCAAGTTCGCCTGATCACAACTGCAAAGGTACTTCAGCATGACGAGTTTCATTGTGGTTGCTGCCATCATTGCCGCCATCGCCCTGGGCTATAAGACCAGGATCAATATCGGCCTGTTTGCCATCGCGTTTGCCTACCTCATCGGCTGCTTCGTAATGGGTCTGAGCCCGTCCGAAGTCATCGGTATGTGGCCACTGAAAATGTTCTTCATCATTTTCGCCGTGTGCCTGTTCTACAGTTTCGCCATCGTCAACGGCACTTTGGAGAAGTTGTCGGAGCACCTGCTCTATCGTTGCCGAAACGTGCCACATCTGCTGCCCTATGCCATTTTCTTCACATCGGCGCTGATTGCCGCGATGGGTGCCGGTTACTACACGGTGCTCGCCTTCATGGCGCCGATTACGCTGATGCTGTGTGAAAAAACCCGCATGAGCCTCATTATCGGGGCGATGTCGGTCAACTATGGCGCGCTTGGCGGGGCCAACTTCGTATCCAGCCAGAGCGGGATCATTTTCCGCAGCTTGATGGTCAACTCGGGGATCGCCGAAGAAGTTGCCTTCATCAACAGCTTCGGTATTTTCGCCAGCACCATGCTGATTCCGCTGGCGGTCATTACCGTGCTGGTGTTCTTTACCGGCCACAGGAAATCCATGCAGGGTGCGAGTCTCGGAGTAAGCCTGCCGACAGCATTCAACCAGCAGCAGAAAACCACCCTGTGGCTGACCCTTTTGATGATGGCGCTGGTGCTGATGGCGCCTATTGCCCACCTGATCTTCCCGGACAGCGCCACTGCCACTTTCATCAACAGCAAGATGGATATCGGATTGATCGCCAGTGTTTTCTCGGTGATTGCGCTGTTGCTGAAGCTGGGCGATGAGCGCAAAGCCATGGCGTCGGTGCCCTGGAGCACACTGATCATGATCTGCGGTGTGGGCATGCTGATCGCCATTGCGATCAAGGCGGGCACCATCGACATGCTGGCCTCATGGATCGGTACCAACATTCCGACCAGTCTGGTGCCTCTGGCGTTTGGCATCGTCGCAGCGCTGATGTCGCTTTTCTCCAGCACGCTTGGTGTGGTGACGCCCGCGCTGTTTCCGATCGTGCCCTCCATTGCCGGCAACCTCGGCCTCGATCCGGTGATCATTTTCATCTGTATCGTCGCGGGCGCTCAGGCGACGTCCATCTCGCCGTTTTCCTCCGGGGGCAGCCTGATGCTCGGTGCCTGCCCTAATGAAGAGGCACGTTCGGGCCTGTTCTCGCAACTGCTGTTCCGGGCTGCGCCCATCGGTATTGTGGCCGCGTTGATATTCAGTATCGTGCTGACGTTCTTCTTCTAATAGGGAATGCAATGAAAGAAGGGCAGCTGGAAAGCTGCCCTTCTTTGCCGCTTACAGAGATATTACCTGACCGCGTCTGCCAGTCCGGTTTCTATGGTCGTCTCGGTCTCCGGGCCGATCTCGACAAACGTATCGTTGGACAGGGTGTAGACCGGCCAGTCCAGGCCATTGGTGCTGGGGTTTCCAGTCTTGGCGAAATTGGTCCACATCAGCATCATCTGCTGCGCAACGGCGGCGTCCTTCGAGCCCCATTCCATGGATGCATAAACATCCGCCGCATCCCCTTGGCTGCCGGTGATACCGTTGTCGTTCAGGTCGCCAATTTGTGGCCGGCTACCATCCGGGGTGGTTACCAGGCCGAGCTGGAAGTTCTGCACCATGCCCGTCGGATGATTGAACAGGTAGGGCAGTTCACAGCCATGGCAGCTTCTCAATCCCATCTCGGCCCAGCCATCGGGTACCCGGCTGAACTTGTAGATGAACTGGTTTGATTGATAGTAGTCCGAGCGCTGCTCCAGCCAGATGGGGAACGATGACCGATGGTTCAGTCCGTCGCCCGATGTAACGCCGGCCATGAGCGGAACATCGCTTGGCATGCCGTTGAGAGCATTCTGGTAATAGGTCTCGGGCTGGTAATAATGATCCGCGTTCGGCCGATAAGTCTGACGTGGGATGCTGTTGTCCGCTTCTGCCTGGACGATGGCGGTCCACGGCAGCGCCCGGGCCTCTTCGAGGTTGCTGGCACCGATCCGCTCGAACATGGCTACCCCAAGCTCCTCTGCCGAACGCAGCGATTCGGAGGGCGAGCCGGTTTCATCCATGGGCGCAAAGGCGCTTTGCACAATGACCTTGTGAAACAGGCCGGTGGCCTGGGGAGAGTTCATCAACGAGTAGGCTTTTCCGCCACCGCCGGACTGGCCGAACAGGGTGACATTGCCAGGATCACCGCCAAACTCGGCAATATTGTCCCGCACCCATTTCAGCGCCATGACCAGATCCATCTGACCGTAGTTGCCGGAGCCACCGTACTGGCTTTCAGCGCTCAGCTGGGGATGGGCAATATAGCCGAAGGGCCCCAGGCGGTGGTTGACCGTCACCAGCACCACCCCTTCATTGGTCAAGCTGTCGGGGTTGTTGTACTGCCGAGAGTTGGCCGAAAGAATGGTGAAGGACCCGCCATGGAACCAGACCATCACCGGCAGGCCGTCGGCGTCCTTGGGTGCGGTGACGTTGAGATAGAGGGAATCCTCGCTCATGCCCCCTTCGTTGATGCCTTCCAGTGCCATGTCCTGCGCTGACTGGTCCGCCCAGGCGATGGCATCGCGAACGCCTGACCAAGGTTCGGGCGGCTCCGGTACACGCCAGCGCAGCTCTCCGAGCGGGGGAGCGGCATAGGGAATACCCAGAAACTGCCAGGTATCCTCAGTCGCTTCGAAGCCGCGCAGCTCTCCCCCGGTGGTATTGATTGTTATCCGCGGGCTGGTCGCGCGCTGGAAGTGTTCGATCGCATCCGTAGCGGAGGCGATGGCGCGAGGACGGGGGTCGGTATCGGAGAACGCCCCGGCGTCTTCCAGTGCTGTAATCAATGGCTGGAGGCTGGTGCGGAAATCAGCCGTTGGCTGGTCGAAGTCAATGTCGGGAGCATGTAAAGACACCTCAGTACTGATGGTATCGGTGAGCTGGATGCCATTATTCAAATCCCCATCGGCATCAAGAGTCTGCAGCAGGATCAGCTTGTTGTTCACCCGCTGATCCTGCGCCGAGCTGGCGCCTGCGGTGATGCTCAGCGGCGTCAGTATTTCCGCTCCCTCGGCGGCTCCCAATTCCAGCGCGCCGATAGAGAAGGTAATGGTTTCCCCTTGTCGATACTGAAACTGACCCTGGTCGTCCGTGGCGCTCGCGGCGGTGTCGGTGCCCTGGTAATCGAGCCCTGACACGGCGCTGTCGATGAAAGTGCCGGTAAGCACCGTGGGTTTCGAGGAGGAAGAAGAACCACCGAAACAGCCGGCCAGCAGCAAGGGTACCAAGGAGGTGGCCAATACAATCGAGCGATTGCCTGGTCTGGTCATGCGATACATGAATTGAACTCCAATTATTGTTGTTTTAAGCCTTTCGGGACAGATGCTTTGCTCCGCACCGAGAATATCCGTTGCGGGCCACATCCATGGCCTAACGAAAGAACGTTGCGTTCCGATCGGGAACGCCGGGCAGTATAGAAGCGAATAGTGAGACGTAACCCAAATTGGTTAGGCTTGGAGCACAGAAGTGCAGATGGTGGCGGGATGGAATCAGGCGGGATCTCCATGTGATTTTAAGTCATTATCAAGATATGTCTCTACTGATGCAGAGCGCCTAAGGCCATTTATGCCTGGCAAAATTGAATCAGACCTACTTTTGATTTTCCGTCTTTATGGTGACCGGTCATTCACTAACAGAATGATTGGTCATTAGTTGTCTTGGCTAGACTGACAGTGCCGCTCATTCACGACGGTAGGAGGAGAGCAGCCTCATGCAGCAGAGGACTGCATTGGTGGTCAGGGGTGACGGCCTGCGGCAAAAGCACGGTATTGCGCTGGATGACGCCGGCCGGGGAGCTTGGCTTAGGTCAGCGCATTTCAAACAGTTCCTGATGAAAGTGCTGGTGGACCGGGAAACCCGAAGCGGCGAAATCCCGGCGCAGCGCTTCGCCAAATTTCGCCGGGCCACAGAACCAGATACTTGCGTCACGCCATTCAGGAACTGCGGTGCGGATGCGCTCGGCAGTCAGATAGCCATCACGGGCATCGATCAACAGGTGCAGGCGCACGTCGGTACTGCTGACGTCCTCGGTCAGGCGGGCGAGTGCCTGTTCATCCACTTCGGCGGTGCTATGGAAAAAATCCACCGGCTGATTTGCCGCCGGATGCGCAGCCAGATGTTTCAAGCGGGCGACAAAGGGGGTAACACCAATCCCGCCGCCGATCCAGATCTGCCGCGGGCGCGGGTCGTCGAAGGTAAAACAGCCGTAGGGGCCTTCCAGGATGATCGGCTGGGCGACAGTCAGCCGTTCATGCAAGGTACGGGTATGGTCACCCAGCTCCTTGACCACAAAGGTGATATCCGGCTCGTTGGGGTCCCAGCTGGAGGCAATGGTGTACGGATGAAAACCTTCCTTTGCATTCGAGCTGGCAAAGGCGAACTGGCCGGGTTGATGCCCCGGCCAACCCGAGACCCTGGTCTGTATTTCCAGTGATTTGACCCCGCCATAGTAATGCAGCCCGGTAATGCTGCCCGGTACCCGGCGCTGGGCACCTACCCGACGTAACAGCGAGATCACCGCAGCCCAGCTGCCAACGACCAGCAGCAGACCAGTCAGCCAGCCAATGGGAGATTCCCAATAGCTGAACTTGAGCAGTACCAGGCTATGCATTGCCAACACCAGATAAATGATGGCCAACAGCCGGTGGACCTGGGAAAACAGTCGGTAGGGGACGCGCTTGATCAGCGCCAGGACGATGAAGATAACCGCAACATAGAAAGCCCATTCGCCCAGGCTTTCGGCGAGGCCGCGTTGGTTGTAAAAAAAAGCTTCCAGTGGTTGCTGCACAGCCTTGGGGCCTTTTTGCGGTTTTACCAGCCAGCCCCAACCCACTGCCCATTTTGGCCCTTTGGCAGCCAACCAGTGGAGAACGGAAAGAACCAATGCGCCCATGCCGAGCCATTTATGCAGCCGGTACATCTTGTCGAGTCCGTTTAGC
>Ga0207900_100266_pt1 | contig 10423 bp, 10 predicted proteins | sample LinPmetageLP39_FD_184052 | JGI IMG/M metagenome (GOLD analysis project Ga0207900, IMG submission 184052) | Marine viral communities from the Pacific Ocean - LP-39 (SPAdes) | ecosystem: Environmental > Aquatic > Marine > Oceanic | place: Pacific Ocean | collected 2010-06-14
CTCGATGAGCGGAGCTAGCCGGAAACACTGACGTCGCCGGCTGGTTTTGGTACGAGCTGGTGCTCGAACCTCCCAGGGGGCGCCGCCCGGTGCCCGCGAATCAACCCAGCATAAAGGCTGCGGCCCGCTCCGCTGCCTGATCGATCAGGTCAGTCTGGGTCAGGCCACTGCTCTTGAGCGGCTTGAGGTCATGATCGCCGGTATCCAGCCAATCGACCTGGACCTGAGCTGATAACGGGTACCGCGCCACTTCATCGGGCTTGCCGAAGGGATCGCGGGTGCCCTGCAGGATCAGCGTCGGCGTGCGCAGCTCCGCCAGATGCGCAGTCCGCGTTTTTTCCGGCTTGCCCGGCGGATGAAAGGGATAGCCGAAGCAGATCAGCCCATCAGACTGCAGCTCGTCGGCCAACAGACTGGCAACCCTACCGCCCATCGATTTGCCTCCTATATAAAGAGGCTGCGGCGCAGCACGGTAATGCTCGCGAAAACTGTCCTGCAGCACCGGCATGGGATTGGGCGGGCGTTTGCTGCCGCCTTCGCGCCTGCCGGCCATGTAGGGAAACTCGAACCGCAGCACCCGCACTCCGCGCGTCGCCAGTGCCCCGGCAAGTTGATCTAGGTAGTCGCTGTCCATCGGTGCACCGGCCCCATGGGCCAACAGCAGGGTTGCCCGAGGCGGGATGGCGGCCGGGGTGTCGAGAAAAGATGTCAAATGGCTGCTCCGATGGCGATATCTTGACGAGTAACTGTATCTTCGGCCAAATAACCTTGATCTTGATCATCTGCGACATCATGCCACAGCGGCGTGTCGGAACCATGCCTTCACAGGCACTACCCCGGGGACTATCCTAGCAAGCCCGGTCAGATGGCCCCGTGCCGAAGGCCGCCCGACCCCGGAGCAACCGCCACGGAATGACGCGGTTTGGCCTTCCCGAGAGCATCGCCAAACCACGCCAATTGCGCAGCACCGCCCCAGGCAGACCGGGCCATTACATTGACATGTGTCATTGCAAAGAGTACAGGCATTCCTCATACTTGCCGCCGCTTTGACCCCCTTTAACCATTGCTATCCGTGGAAATCTCTCGCATGAGCACAGCTACCACTCCGACAGCCTATAACTACAAGGTGGTTCGCCAGTTCGCCGTCATGACGGTGGTCTGGGGTATCGTAGGTATGGCATTAGGTGTCTTCCTTGCGGCCCAGTTAGTTTGGCCCGCACTCAACTTTGACCTGCCCTGGACCAGCTTCGGCCGCCTGCGCCCGCTGCACACCAACGCAGTGATCTTTGCCTTTGGCGGTTGCGCGCTGATGGGTACCTCCTTCTATGTTGTGCAGCGCACTACGCAGGCGCGGCTGTTTTCCGACCGTCTGGCCTCGTTTGTATTCTGGGGTTGGCAGGCTGTCATCGTGTTGGCCGTGATCACCCTGCCACTGGGCTACACCAGCACCAAGGAGTACGCCGAGCTGGAGTGGCCTATCGACATTCTGATCACGATAGTGTGGGTGTCCTATGCGGCGGTGTTCTTCGGCACCATCGCCAGGCGCAAGATGAAGCACATCTACGTCGCCAACTGGTTCTACGGCGCCTTCATCATCACCATCGCGGTGCTGCATGTCGTCAACAATGCGTCGATGCCTGTCAGCATGTGGAAGTCCTACTCCATGTATGCCGGCGCGACCGATGCGATGATTCAGTGGTGGTACGGTCACAACGCGGTAGGCTTCTTCCTGACGGCAGGCTTCCTCGGCATGATGTATTACTTCGTGCCCAAGCAGACCGGGCGCCCGGTATACTCATACCGCCTGTCCATCGTGCACTTCTGGGCGCTGATCGGCCTGTACATCTGGGCTGGCCCGCACCACCTGCACTACACCGCCCTGCCTGACTGGGCACAGACCCTGGGCATGGTGATGTCACTGATTCTGCTGGCTCCGAGCTGGGGTGGCATGATCAACGGGATGATGACGCTGTCCGGCGCCTGGCACAAACTGCGCACCGACCCGATCCTGCGCTTCCTGGTGGTAGCACTGGCCTTCTACGGCATGTCCACCTTCGAAGGCCCGATGATGGCGATCAAGACCGTGAATGCCCTGTCGCATTACACCGACTGGACCATCGGCCACGTACACGCCGGCGCGCTGGGCTGGGTTGCGATGATCTCCATTGGTGCCATCTACCACATGCTGCCGAAGGTGTTCGGCCGCGAAGAGATGCACAGCATCGGTCTGATCAACGCCCACTTCTGGCTGGCGACCGTCGGTACCGTACTGTACATCGTCTCCATGTGGGTCAACGGCATCACCCAGGGTCTGATGTGGCGCGCGGTCAACGTTGACGGCACCCTGACCTACTCCTTCGTTGAAGCGCTGGAGGCCAGTCATCCGGGCTTCATCGTGCGCTGGATCGGTGGTCTGTTCTTCCTGATCGGCATGCTGCTGATGGCCTACAACACCTGGCGCACCATCCGTGCTGCCAAGCCGGCCGAAGCCCAAGCCGCAGCCCAGATCGCCTGAGGAATTGATTGATGAAACAGCATGAGATAGTTGAAAAGAACGTTGGTCTGCTGATCGTGCTGATCGTGGTAGCGATCAGCTTCGGCGGCCTGACCCAGATCGTACCGCTGTTCTTCCAGGACGAAACCACCCAGCCGGTTGAGGGTCTGCGCCCCTACACCGCGCTGGAGCTGGAAGGCCGCGACATCTATATCCGCGAAGGCTGTGTAAGCTGCCACTCGCAGATGATCCGTCCGTTCCGTTCGGAAACCGAGCGTTACGGTCATTACTCCGTTGCCGGTGAGAGCGTCTGGGAGCACCCCTTCCTGTGGGGCTCCAAGCGTACCGGTCCGGACCTGGCCCGGGTTGGCGAGCGCTACTCCGACGACTGGCATCGTGCGCACCTGATCAACCCGCGTGACGTGGTGCCGGAATCGAAGATGCCGGCCTACCCCTGGCTGCAGGAAAACGTCCTGGATGGCAAGCACACCGCCAAGAAAATGGAAGTACTGCGCAAGCTGGGCGTTCCATACACCGATGAAGACATTGCCGGAGCCACTGCGGAAGTCAAAGGCGTCGCCGAAATGGACGCCCTGATTGCCTATCTGCAGCACCTGGGCACTGTCATCTCCGACCGCCGGTAACCAACAATGGATATCAACACTCTACGCGGCATCGCCACCATATTCGCCATGGTGGCCTTTATCGGCATCGTGGTATGGGCCTACAGCTCGTACAAGAAGAAGGACTTTGATGAGGCCGCTCAGCTACCCTTCGCCGACGACGATGAAGACCAGAAGACGCGGGAGCAGCAAGACACCGGGAGTAATGAAAAATGAGCAATTTCTGGAGTGGGTACATCATTACCCTCACCTTGGTCTTCCTTTTCCTGACCACCTGGCTGCTGTTTGCCACGCGCAAGGGACAGCGGCCTGACCAGACCGACAGCACCACCGGCCATGAGTACGACGGCATCGCCGAGCTGGATAACCCCCTGCCCCGCTGGTGGTTCATGCTGTTCATCGCAACGCTGGTGTTCAGCGCGATCTATCTGGTCCTGTACCCCGGCATGGGCAAATGGCCGGGCGTTCTGAACTGGACCCAGGTCAATCAGTACGAACGTGAAGTGGCGCGCGCCGAGGAGCAATTTGCACCGATCTTCGCCCGCTACACCGATCTGCCGATCAGCGAAGTGGCCCGTGACGAGGAAGCTCTCCGCATCGGTCAGCGCCTGTTCGCGACCAACTGCTCGGTATGCCACGGTTCCGACGCTCGCGGCGCCTTTGGCTTTCCGAACCTGACCGATAATGACTGGCTGTGGGGCGGTGAGCCCGAGCAGATCCTGACTACCCTGCGTCAGGGTCGCCAGGCTGCGATGCCGGCCTGGTTGGCGGTGGTCGGTGAGCAAGGCGTTCGCAACGTCGCCGGCTATGTGCGCAGTCTCTCCGGGCTGGAGTCCGAAGGCGTAGATATCGACGCCGGCAAACAGGTATTTGCCAGCAACTGTGTGGCCTGTCACGGCCCTGATGGCAAGGGCAACCCGCTGCTGGGCGCGCCCAACCTGACCGATGATAACTGGCTGTATGGTTCCAGCATGTTGCAGGTCCAGCACTCCATCCGTGCCGGCCGTAACGGTAACATGCCGTCCCAGGCTCACCTGGGTGAAGACAAGCTGCACATGCTTGCCTCCTACGTCTACAGCCTCTCGCTGGACGACGAGTAACACCCCCGCGCGACGCCCTGTCGCATGGTTCGAGACGCCCGTCCGGTTTAAGCTGGTCGGGCGTCTTCGCATATCCTGACCAGCACTGCTCTGGCCAGGCGTCCCTTCTCATAACGATATGGCCAGCCTGATATGAGCGAGAAGATACCCGTTAAAGATGTTTCCCCGGACAAGATAGAAGCCGTCGACCTGTATGCCAAGCGCGAGAACATTCATACGCGCTCCTACCAGGGCTTTTTCAAGAACATCCGCCTGGCGGGTGTGGCGGCGTTGTTTCTGCTGTTCTTTGGTACCGTGTGGCTGAATATCGACGGTCGCCAGGCGGTGCTGTGGGATCTGCCCGCACGCCAGTTCCATATCTTCGGTGCCACCTTTCAACCACAGGACTTCTTTCTGCTGTCTTTCCTGTTGATCATCTGCGCCTTCGGCCTGTTCTTCATCACCACCTTCGCCGGGCGCATCTGGTGCGGTTATACCTGTCCGCAAACCGTGTGGACCTGGATTTTCATGTGGGCCGAGCGCGTCACCGAAGGCGAGCGCAACGCGCGTATCAAGCTCGACGCGGCGCCAGTAAGCGCCAACAAACTGCTGCGCCGCAGTGCCAAGCATACGTTGTGGATCGGTGTGTCACTGGTCACCGCGCTGACCTTTGTCGGTTACTTCACGCCCATTCGCGGCCTGCTGGTCGACCTGGTCACCTTCAACCTGAACGGCTGGGCGGCCTTCTGGATATTTTTCTTCACTGCGGCGACCTATATCAACGCCGGCTGGCTGCGCGAACAGGTGTGCTTCTACATGTGCCCCTACGCGCGCTTCCAGAGCGTGATGTTCGACAAGGACACCATGGTGGTGACCTATGACTATCATCGCGGCGAAGACCGTGGCCCGCGCAAGAAGGGCGTCGAACCCGCCGAGCTGGGCCTGGGCGATTGCATCGATTGCACGATGTGCGTACAGGTCTGCCCCACCGGGATCGACATCCGCGACGGCCTGCAACACGAATGCATCCAGTGCGCGGCCTGTATCGACGCCTGTGACGACGTCATGGACAAGATGGGTTACGACCGTGGCCTGATCCGCTACACCACCGAACACAACATGGCTGGCCAGAAGACCCGCATCCTGCGTCCGCGCCTGATCGGCTACGGGGCCGCGCTGGCGCTGATGATCGGCATGTTCATCTTCACCATTGGCAATATGGCTCAAGTCAGCCTGGATGTGCAGCGCGACCGAAACGTTCTGTATCGGGAAGCCCGTGGCGGGGCCATCGAAAACGTGTACATAATCAAGGTCATGAACAAGGGTCAGCAGGCCCGCACCTTCAATCTGACGGTAGAAGGTCATCCGGAACTGGAGCTGGTACTGGCCGCCAATCGGCTCGCCATCGAGCCCAGCAGCCTGCTGCAGGTGCCGGTCAACGTCCAGCTGGAGCCAGAGTTCATGCAAGGCACCAACATGCCAATCACTTTCATCGTTACCGCGGCCGATGATGACAGCGTCTCGGCAACCTCCGAGAGCCGCTTCATGGGCCCGACACTCAGGTAGACACATGCAACACGACGAAAACATACCCCCGTGGTACAAGCAATTCTGGCCCTGGTTCCTGATCAGCATCCTGGTGTTTGCCGTGGTGATCGGGCTGGGCCTGTTGTACGTCTCCATGCTCAACCCCGACAGCATGGTGCGCGACAACTATTACAAGGAAGGCCGCGCGATCAATATGCACATGGGGCGCGATCATCGCGCCAGCGAGCTGGGTCTGAGCGCCAGCTTCACGGTCGACGAGCTGACCGGTGATATCAGCCTCCAGCTTGATGGAGAGCTGCAGCAGTTGCCGCCCCAGTTAGCCCTGGAGCTCATATCACCCACCCATGCCGAGCGTGACCGTACAGTGATGCTGCAACAGATTTCCGGCAACCGCTACACCGGTCAGTTGGAGTGGGGCATCCGGGGTCGACATTATATCGACCTGAGCGATCCGGCCCTGCCCGGCGAAACTGGCTGGCGCCTGACCGACGAAATCACTCTGGTCATGGGACAGCAGCACCAGCTCGCCGCAAAATGACCCAACCCGCGCCTTGCTATCACTGCGGCGAACCGGTTCCGTCCGGTTCGTCATGGTGCAGTATCATTCTCAGCGAGCAGCGCGCCATGTGCTGCCCCGGTTGCCAGGCCGTGGCCGACGCCATTGTCGCCGGCGGCCTGGAGTCCTACTACACCCACCGTACGGAAAACTCCGCCAATCCTGAAGCCCTGCCCCGGGCTCTGCAGGATGAGCTGGAGATGCTCGATCGCAGCGATGTACAGCAACGCTATGTCCGCAGCGAGGGCGACCACCAGCAGATCGAACTACTGATCGAGGGCATCAGCTGCGCCGCCTGCGGCTGGCTGATCGAAAAGCGCCTGGCACAGATGCCGGGTGTAATCGAAGCCACGCTGAATCTGGGCAACAACCGGCTGAATCTGAGCTGGGGCGCTGCCGATACGCGGCTGTCCGCATTGCTGGGTGAGATCAAACGCATCGGCTATGCCGCCCATCCCTACGAGCCAGACAAGGCCAGCGAGCAGATTGCCAGGGAAAACCGCCAGTATCTGCGCCGCCTCGGCCTGGCCGGGCTGATGTTCATGCAGGTGATGATGGCGACCATGGCACTGTGGGATGGTTTCAATCAGGACCTGACCCAGGAGATGGCGGTTACCCTGCGCTGGGCCGCCCTGCTGATGACCACCCCGGTGGTGCTGTACAGCTGTGCGCCGTTCTTCCGCGGCGGCTGGCGCGACCTGAAGAACCGTCGACTGAGTATGGACGTGTCGGTCTCCATGGCGATCGGCAGTGCCTATGGCGCGGGCATCTGGGCGACCTTGACCAATTCCGGCGAGATCTACTTCGATTCGGTGACGATGTTCGCGTTCTTCCTGCTGGCTGGCCGCTATCTCGAACGCCGCGCCCGCCAGCGTACCGTGGAAAGCACCGCCAAGCTGGTCAACCTGCTGCCGCCCAGCACCATCCGGGTAGATGCGCAAGGCCAGCCACAGCGGATCATGCTGGACGATGTGCGCCCCGGCGATCTGCTGGAAATCAAACCTGGGGAAAGCATACCGGCGGACGGCATCATCACTCGCGGTGTCAGCAGCATCGATGAATCTGCCCTGTCCGGTGAATACCTGCCGCTGGCCAAGCAGGTCGGCGATCAGGTTACTGCGGGGACCCTCAATGTCGAAGGGCCGCTGCAAATCCGGGTCAATGCCGTGGGCACCGAGACCCGCCTGTCAGCCATCGTTCGCCTGCTGGAACGCGCCCAGGCCGACAAGCCCAGACTGGCGCAGCTGGCCGATCAGGTAGCGCAGTACTTCCTGATCACCGTGCTGCTGGCCATCGTACTGGTCGGCGGCGCCTGGTGGTGGTTGGTCAATGGCGAGACGGCATTCTGGATCATCATCGCCATGCTGGTGGCAACCTGCCCCTGCGCCCTGTCACTGGCCACACCGACAGCATTGACCACAGCCACCGGCAGCCTGCAGAAGCTCGGCCTGCTGATCACCCGCGGGCACGTGCTGGAGGGCCTGAACAAGATAGATACGGTCATTCTCGACAAGACCGGCACGCTTACCGAAGGCCGCATGACTCTGGAGCGGATCCTGCCCTTCCCCGGCCACGACGGGGAGCAGGCGCTGCTGCAGGCGCGCATGATCGAATCGCGCTCCGAACACCCCATCGCCCGCGCCTTCGGCCGTAGCGCGGCCCAGGCCGACAGCGTGACCAGTCATCCGGGTCTGGGGCTGGAGGGGCTTTGCAACGACCAATTGCTGCGTATCGGCAAACCTGGCTATGTGGCAGAGCTGGGCAGCTGGAGCGCACCCGCGGTGCCCGACGAGCCCGGCCAGTGGCTGCTGCTGGGCGATGCCCAAGGGCCGATAGCCTGGTTCGTGCTCAATGATCGTCTGCGCACCGATGCCGGCCAACTGATCCGCCAGCTCAGGGATCGGGGCCTGCGGGTGGTGTTGCTGTCGGGGGACCATGCGCCGGTGGTAGAACGCATGGCCCACAATCTGGGCATCGAGGAAGCCATCGGCAATGCCACACCGGCGGACAAGCTGGCCTTTGTTCAGCAGTTGCAGGATCAGGGCGCCCAGGTACTGATGCTCGGTGATGGCGTCAATGACGTGCCGGTGCTAGCCAGCGCCAATATCTCGGTGGCCATGGGCGAGGCTTCTGATCTGGCCAAGACCAGCGCCGATGCGGTGCTGCTCAGCAGCCACCTGCAGGTACTGAGCGATACCTTCACCGTGGCCAGACGCACCCGGCGGATCATGATCCAGAATCTGTTCTGGGCAGGGGCGTATAATGCCGGGATATTGCCGCTGGCTGCGCTCGGACTGGTCTCGCCGGCCCTCGCTGCGGCGGGCATGTCCGCCAGCTCGCTGCTGGTGGTACTCAATGCCTTGCGTCTCAGCCGGTTACCACACAGCACGCGACGCCCGTCATCCAAGCCCCTACAGGAGCAGTTCGCATGACTATCCTCTACATTCTGGTGCCGGTCGCCATAGTGCTGGTGATCATTGCCATCTGCGTCTTCAACTGGGCCGTCAACAATGGCCAGTACGACGACCTCGACAGTCCCGCCCACAGCATCCTGTTTGACGAGGAAGATCCTGCTCACTTGGCCGCCCGCAAGAAAGCCGATCAGAGCGGCACGCCATCGAAGGATGACGGTCAGGACGAGGGTCGCAGCTGAACATGGAGCTGTTACCGCTGTTTCTTACCGCATTGGCCCTGGGGTTGCTGGGCGGCGGCCATTGCATTGGTATGTGCGGCGGGCTGATGGGCGCGCTGACGCTGGCGATTCCTGCCGAACAGCGCCACGGCTGGCGACTATGGCGTGTGCTGCTGGGCTACAACGCCGGGCGCATCGCCAGTTACGGTATGGCTGGCGCATTGATCGGCAGTCTCGGCTGGCTGATTCAGGATCTGGGGCTGGGCCAGGGGCTGCGCGTCATCGCCGGTCTGCTGATGATTGCCATGGGGCTGTATCTGGCCAATTGGTGGGCCGGGCTGACGCGCATTGAGCGACTCGGCCGCGGCCTGTGGAAACATCTGGAGCCACATGCTCGCAAGCTGCTGCCGGTCAGCCGGCTGCCCCAGGCTCTGCTGCTCGGCGCCCTATGGGGCTGGCTGCCCTGCGGGCTGGTCTACAGCACCCTGGTCTGGGCCAGCAGTCAGGGCGATGCGGCGGTGTCCGCAGGCCTGATGATGACCTTCGGTCTGGGCACGCTACCGACGCTCCTGGCTACCGGGCTGTTCGCCAACCGCATGATGGCCATCCTGAAGAAACGCGCGGTGCGCATCACCGCCGGCCTACTGATCATCCTGTTCGGTATCTGGACCATACCCGGGCCGCATACCGCCTGGTTGATGGGCGGGCATCATGGCAGCGAGCAACATCAGGCGCCCCATACCGGGCATTGAACTCAAAGCGGTGGTAGAATTCCTGCTTACCCGACAGAGCACGCCGGCTGTTCGGCTACCGGCCGCAGGAATAGTTGAGGATCGACCCGTCATGACCGATGCCATGCCATTGTCAGCCCGCGAGGCGCACTGCAAGGACTGCAGCCTGGCCTGCATGTGCCTGCCCATCGCGCTGCATGCCGATGAGATGGACGCGCTGGACCGTATCGTCAAGCGCGGCCGGCCGCTGCGCCGCGGCGAGGTGTTGTTTCGCCAGGGCGACGAGTTCAACTCCATCTATGCATTGCGTACCGGCGCGATCAAGACCTACAGCCTCTCCGATGAGGGCGACGAACAGATCACCGGCTGCCATCTGGCCGGCGAACTGATTGGTATGTCCGGGATGGATACCAGTCGCTATACGGTGACCGCCGTGGCGCTGGAGACCACCTCCGTATGCGAAATCCCCTTCGAGACTCTCGACGAGCTGACCGCGGTCCTGCCGCAGCTGCGCAAACAACTGATGCGCCTGATGAGTCGGGAGTTGCGTGAGGATCAGGAGATGATGTTGCTGCTGTCGCGCAAGAATGCCGATCAGCGCATCGCCACGCTGCTGATCAACCTCTCGGCGCGCTTCCGGGTGCGCGGCTATTCGGCCAAGTCCTTCCGGCTGGCCATGTCGCGCAGCGAGATCGGCAACTATCTGGGGCTGGCGGTGGAAACCGTATCCCGGGTATTCACCCGCTTCCAGCAGCAGGGG
>Ga0207900_100271_pt1 | contig 9965 bp, 11 predicted proteins | sample LinPmetageLP39_FD_184052 | JGI IMG/M metagenome (GOLD analysis project Ga0207900, IMG submission 184052) | Marine viral communities from the Pacific Ocean - LP-39 (SPAdes) | ecosystem: Environmental > Aquatic > Marine > Oceanic | place: Pacific Ocean | collected 2010-06-14
AAGTTGTGAAACCATCGAAGAATGCCATCGGTTAATAAGTAATGTACTAGCGTACTAGTACGCTACATTATTGCTCAGGGAAGTCAAGCAGCTCGTTCTCTTTTGAGGAAACACGATGACCAGTTATTTCATTCAGGCATTTATTTATCTTGTTGCCGCGGTAATTGCAGTACCGCTTGCCAAGCGTTTTGGCCTGGGTTCTGTGCTGGGTTACTTGGTCGCCGGGGTAGTGATTGGCCCAATCCTGGGGCTGGTGGGTCAGGAGACCACCACTATTCAGCACTTTGCCGAGTTTGGCGTGGTCATGATGCTATTTTTGGTCGGCATGGAGCTTGATCCCAAGGGCCTTTGGGCGATGCGGGTGAGGCTGATCGGGCTAGGTGGGCTTCAGGTTGTGCTAACGGCGGCCGCTGGTACCGCTATTGCCTGGTGGCTTGGGCTTGTGTGGCAAACCGCCCTGGCGGTGGGGCTGATTTTTGCGCTCTCTTCCACGGCGATTGTGCTGCAAACACTCAATGAAAAGGGGCTCGCCAAAACGGAGGGTGGGCGCAGCGCTTTCTCGGTGCTGCTGTTTCAGGATATTGCGGTGATCCCCATGCTGGCGCTGATCCCGCTGCTGGCGCTGCCTGAATTAATGGGGGCGGGCGGTGATGACGGTCATGCCAGCTTAAGCCTGGTAGCGCACTTGCCCGGCTGGGCGCACGCCTTAGTGGTCGTGGGTGCCATCGTGAGTGTCATCGCTGGCGGCTACTACTTAATGCCGCTGCTGTTTCGCTATGTAATTGGCTCTGGCCTGCGTGAAGTGTTTACCGCTACAGCGCTGATGCTGGTGATTGGCATCGCCGCACTGATGAGTGTGGTCAATTTATCCCCCGCCCTTGGCGCTTTCCTGGCGGGAGTGGTGCTCGCCAACAGCGAATTTAAGCACGAGCTGGAAGCCAATATTGAGCCCTTCAAAGGACTGCTGTTGGGGCTGTTCTTTATTACCGTAGGAGCGGGTATCAACTTCTCGGTGTTAGCAGCGGAGTGGGGCACGGTGCTATCGCTAGGCTTGGCGGTTATCGTTATAAAGGGTGTGATTCTGCTGGGCTTGGCGTTGCTGTTTCGGGTACATGGTAGCAACGGCTGGCTATTCACTTTAAGCCTTGCCCAAGCCGGTGAGTTTGGCTTTGTACTGCTGACCTACAGCGTTCAAAACAACGTAATTCCTACCGATATCTCCCAGGTGCTTTCGTTAGTCGTGGCGCTATCGATGTTCTTAACGCCGCTGTTATTTATAGCCTATGACCGGCTGGTGCTGCCGCGCTACCTTATTGCTAAAAACGATGACACCGAGGCCGATACTATTGAGGAGCAGGCACCCGTCATCGTTGCGGGCGTAGGGAGGTTTGGACAAATTATCTGCCGCTTGTTGCGCGCCAATAATATCCCCATCGTGGCGCTGGATCTGGAGATCGAGCAGATCGAAAACCTGCGCAAAATTAACATCAAAAGCTACTTTGGCGATGCCAGCCGCTCCGATCTATTAGAAACCGCGGGGATTGAGCACGCCCGGCTACTGGTTATCGCGCTAGACGACCGTGAGCGTGCCGTGCAGATGGTTAAGCATGTGAAGAATGCCTACCCCCAAGTGTGGGTGCTGGCCCGTGCATTCGACCGTGGGCATGGCTATCAGCTACGTGACGCGGGTGCCGACGACGTTATCAGTGAAACCTATCATTCAGCGCTGGAGCTGGGCGGGCACGCACTGACAGCCATGGGTGTGCACCCCATGCGCGCCAAGCAGATGACCTGGGCATTTGTGCAAAACGAAGATGCCCATGAAGATGAATTGTTTGCAACATGGAAGGATATTGAGGGAGGGAATGCTTTCGGCCCTCGCTATAGTGAGCTGTTCATGAAGCTCGAAGAAGCACTGAATAGCGCCATGCAGCAGGATTGGCCAGAGCCTCAACGGGAAGATGTGCCGATCTGGACACCGCCAGAACTGGAGCGTGAGCCAAAACCTCAACAACAGCCTAGCAACGGTGTCCAGTAATACTATTCGTTCCGGTATTTATATAAACGAGCAGAGGCCAACAATCGCTCAGCTAATCAAGATAAGCGCCAGTGTGGTGGGTATGCTGCATCGAAAGCTGGCAATGCTTCTAAACGAGCAAGCCAGTTGTCGATTGCGGGGTAGCGAGAACGGATCTCATTAAACTTCAAATTGAATGCCAATGCACCTTGCCGACTGCCTACACGCATAAGCATCAAAAGATTGGGCAGCACTGTAAAGTCTGCCGCCGACACCTTATTGCCCGCGAGATAATCGAATGTTCCCAAAGAGGTCTCCATTCTATCCAATGATGCGTACACGGTGTTGGCAGCCATTTTCAATGCATCAGTGTCATTTAGCATCGCCCCTTGGCTAAGTGGACGAACCACACCATCGTCTATAACATCGCGCAAACTGTTAACGAATTCAAAAATCCGCTGCCATATCAGCCCCGTTTCGGTAGCTGTTACACCAAAAAGAGGCGGCTGCGGGTGTACTCGCTCCAGATAAGCCATGATTGCAATCGATTCAGCGACGACGACATCGCCATGCTTGATAACAGGTACTTTGCCTAAAGGATTGAGTTCCAGGAATGCTGGGCTTTTCTGCTCCTGCTTGCCGGGGTCAAGCCTATGGGAACGGTAGTAAATTCCTTTATGCTCCAATGTTAGCATTGCACGCCAAGCGTTAGGGCTACCGCTGATCCAATAAAAGTCATATTCCATTGCATATCTCTTGATAATTGGTGGGAATGAGCCAGCTACTCTAGCTGCTAATTTTCTGAACCGCGGCGAACCCCCGAATATCCGCACCAGGGGGGAACCTGGCCGCCGTTCACTGTCCAGTACCCTGCGCACGGCTGCACCAATGGCTTTTCCTTTGGGACTCGGCGCGGTTCCGATCAACAATACTCAAAGACACAGAAGCAGACTTGCCGGTTGCCTACGAAAGTGTATGGGGACGCATCTCCAGCATCACACCTTTTCGGCATCAGCTGAGTAGTAGCGGAAACCTTGGCCGTCTTCTACACGCCGGAGAGAACCGCTGGATCGCCATCGCGCCATACGTTATCGATCGTCGCTCGCTGAATCAGCCAAGCTTCCCCTTGTCGAACCAATTCGACGTCATAGCGGTTTTTCATGAGGTAGTGCCGTGAGTGGTCGTCGCGAGGCAAGTGCTGCGCTTCCACTATCGCTTCCAGATACGCCTTGTCACCATCTATACATACTCGAGGGTTGGTGACGGTGTGGGTGGTGTCGAAGGGCTGCAATGAGTCCGACAACGCAGAGACGATAGTTTCTCTGCCTTGCAGTATTGGATATTCAAATCCAGCTTTCGCCGCGGCAGGCCGGAAATCGGATATCGCATCTTCTGTGAAGGTCGCTGCGAGAAGTACTCTGTCGCGCAGATCAATGCCTGCGGCGAATCGGTAGAGCACATCAACAACCGAGAGTTTATCTTCCATTTTTTTGAGATGAATTGACGACATGAGGTTGACTCCTTTCGAATGAATTCAAATGGTATACTTCTGATACCAGATATCAATTACGCACTTAAAAGTCATCAGGTATATCGGAGGTAACTGGATGCAGGACAAGACTGATCGGATATCGGCTCGAAACGGGTCAACCGGAAAGGACAAACCAGTCGATTGTACGAGCCGCTTCTTGCTGGATCAGATAGCGGATAAATGGTCGATACTGATCCTGGCGGCACTTTGCGAGAAGCCGCTCCGGTTCAACGAACTCAAACGACACCTGGAAGGCATTACACAAAAGTCGTTGACTCAGGCGCTTCGTCGTCTTGAGCGAAATGGAATTCTCGCTCGTCGGGTAATCCCTTCCTCGCAAGTCGCGGTGGAATACAGCATCACCTCTTTGGGACGAACGCTGGAGGAGCCGTTCGGGGCCCTATACCGGTGGACGATCAACTATCTGGAAACCGTCACCCAGGCGCAGAGCGAATTCGATAGGCGTGAGGATAAAATTTTGTAACTCCCACTCCCGGGTGGCCAGCCTCTATCCTAAAGATCAATAATCGTCGTACCCGCAATGGTCTCGGCGAAACCGCTACCGAATATCTGTGCCGGGGTTTCGAAGCCTGGTCGCCGATCACCTTGCAGTACACGGCGCGCAGCCTCTACGGCCACCAGTGGTGTGTAGGAATAGCCATTGATTGTTTCGATCATCGATCGGACAACCGTTCCGTCAGCCGCCGTCACTTCGACCACAGCACGAGCTCGGTGGGAATCGCGTTGCTGAGCGGTTGGGCCATCGGGCAACTGTGATAGATCCCCTTCGGGGAACGCGTCACCACTGATATGCACGAACATAGCGATATTTGGGATGCCGGTAGAGTGCCAGCCGGTGACCAGGTCACCAAAAGACAATGGTGCGCAAAGCACCGGTCCATCACCAAAATCAAAGTAGCGAGGTTGCGCATCGGGCGTCGGTACAAGCTGACCGTCGACCCTCGCCAACAGGCCTGCGCCAATGATCTCGCTAACGCTCATTGCCGAACCCCGCGACATCGAGCCCGGAACCTGAAGAGCTACACTCAGCGACTGCGGCTTCCGCACACGACGAGCGACATGCACTGCTAGGCAATCTGTCGGTACCACATCCCAGCCGACGCCCGGCAAGAGCATGACACCGGCTTCAGACGCTTCAGAGCCCAACTGTTCCGCTAGCCTATAGATGTTGATCTCAGCGGTGATGTCCAGGTAATCGACCCCGGCGTTAATGCATGCCCTCATCAGCGCATTCGCCGTTTGAGCAAAGGGCCCCGCGAAGTTCAGCAGCACATTTACGCCGTATAATGATTGCTCTGCTTGAGCATCCGCGTTGAACTCGCGATAAGGAACGTCTAGCCGGTTGGCAAGAGCCTGTAATCGCTCGGCATTGCGCCCAGCAATCTCGAAATCAAGGCCTAACCTTTTTGCGTGTTCTGCGGCCATTTGGCCGGTATAACCTGTTGCACCATAAATTAGGAGAGTATTCATTGTGCGTGCTGCCAATTCTTGTAGACGAATTCAAGGCTGTAACCGTCTGGGTCTAGAACGTTAGCCGCGTAGTAGTTGGGGTCATAATGCAAACGTGCGTCGGGCGTGCCATTGTCGAGAGCGCCTGCTCCCATGGCTGCGGCGTAGGCTGATTCGACCTCGGCTCTACTGCTCGCTACGAAGCCAATATGAGCCGCGCGGCCTTCCACGACTCCTTCACGTAACCAGAAAAACACCCGACCATTGGCACCAAACCCCTTGAGATCCGGGTGGCCTGCAGGGCCATCCTTACCGTTGTAATTGAGCCGCGCTGTGATACCGAGAGGTGTTAGAGCTGCATCGTAGAAACGGATGGAGCGTTCTATGTCGCTGACAGAAATGAAGATATGATCCAGCATGCTGTATCTCGCTTGTTGAGAGGTGGTCGATAGCAACCAGAGTAATCCTGTGCTTTGTAGCTAACGAGGCTATTTCTCTTCCAAACCTGCCTATTTCTACTTTTTGCTTGCGCTAAGCGTGCGTCCGGGGTCAGCATGATGCCCATGAATAACCAACTCAACGAACTTCGATCATTGGCCTCAAACGCAGAAAGCCGCCGTACTGAAACCGGGATACCACGTATCGCCATGATTCAGGGTGAGATTCCAGAACATATGCTGGCCGCCGTTTACGATCCGATGATCAACCTTATCCTGCAAGGCAGCAAAACAATGACGGTTGGTGACCGCACGCTGCGGTATGACCCGGCAACGTATTTCGTTATGTCCATCGAGTTACCAGCAGTAGGGACCGTGCACCCTAGCAGTTCAGGCGAGCCTTATCTCGCTTTGAGTCTGACACTTGAGCCGGCAAAGCTGTCGATGTTGCTGGCTGACCTGCCAAATCCCACCAGACGTTACGAAAACGACCCAGGGTTTTCAGTGGCCGATGTAACGACCGAGCTAATAGACGCTTGGGTGCGCATGTTGAGATTGATGAATAACCCGGAGGAAATCGCGGCGCTTGCACCCGTTTACGAACGGGAGATTCTGTATCGGGTACTGCAAGGCCCTCATGGATGGATGTTACGTGAAATAGCAGCCCCTGATACTGCCATGGCCCGCGTCAGCCAGGCTATTCAGCGGATCCGCCAAGACTTCGCCGAAACCATTAGGGTGGAGTCGCTTGCTCAGAAAGCCGCAATGAGTGTCTCTGCCTTTCACCGGCACTTCAAAGCGGTCACTACGTTGAGCCCCTTGCAGTATCAAAAACGTGTTCGATTGCTTCAGGCGCGAACGCTAATGATATCTAGTGCTAAAAGTGTTACGAATGCAGCTTTCGAAGTCGGCTATGAAAGTGCGACTCAGTTCAGCCGTGATTACACCAAAGTATTTGGTCTATCCCCTGCACGAGATACTGCGAGGGTGTTAAGCGAAATCAAAGGAGCTGGAGGATAGGGTGCCGCTTCGAAGGTAAACCGAAGTGTCACTTTACACTGAGGTAATCAGAAATTTCTGGCTTGGATTTTACAGGAGCGCATCTTTGAACCAACTGCTCGCCATGCGGGTTTTTATTCGCATAACGGATGCCCGCTCATTTGCGAAAGCGGCGGACTCGCTAGATATTCCGCGCTCCTCCGTCAGCAAGCTTCTTCAGGATCTTGAACAACATCTTGGAACAAAGCTCATTGAAAGAAGTACGCGTTCATTTACTGTGACACCGGCGGGTGAGGCCTACCGGGAAAAAGCCTTGAGCCTTCTTGCGCAACTAGAAGACATGGATACGGCCGCTGGTGAGGGGCGAATAAAGCCCCGTGGCAGGCTTCGTGTTGATATAGGTTCATCTTTGGCCAATCTGGTCATTATCCCCGCGTTGCCTGAATTTCGTGCAAGGTACCCTGATGTGGAGCTGCTGCTTGGCGTGAGTGATCGCCCTGCCGATATTATCGGGGAGGGGGTTGATTGTGTTATTCGCGGCGGTGCTTTGCCTGATAGCTCGCTAATAGGGAGGCACCTTTGCAGCGTCGATTTTGTAACATGTGCGACGCCGTCTTATCTCTCGAAGAACGGCACTCCTATGCATCCGCGGGAACTTGAAGAAAAGCACCAAACAATCCGCTATTTCTTTCCCCACACGGGTAAGTCGCAGCCTTTGCACTTTAGTAAAGGGGCTGAGAAGTTCGAAATTAATGGGTGCTCTGTTATGAATGTGAGCGAGAGCACAGCACATACGGAAGCTTTATTAACTGGTTTGGGTGTTGGTCAGATATTTCGATTCAGCGCGCGTCCTCATCTCGGCTCAGAGCGGTTAATCGCAATCTTGGAAGATTGGACTCAGCCATCTCACCCCCTCCAGCTTGTCTATCCTGCAACGCGCTATCCAAGCGCGAAACTACGTGCCTTTGCTGAGTGGGCAGTAGAGTTATTTAGTAGAGAAAACTGTAAGCCTAGTAAATAGATCTAACAGAATCTGGCAATACAGTTGTTTTGTTGGTTTAACTCTATTGATTAACATTCCATTCTAGGAAGATTTGATTATCCAGCCCGGTGAATTATGTGTTCAGCCTAGCGGGCTTCTGCTCTGCCTTAAGACTCCCTAGACTCGTTTTTGGATACTGACCTGAATCTTTCGGGTCGTCCTCTCCAGACCCCGGGTAAAATTATCATGTCCAATAGAGTCGGCGGCACAATTGCAGTGAAAACGGAAGATGATACGTTCAAGCGATATGTGAAAGCGATGATTTACTCCGTCCAAAATGCATTGCCACTTCTGACAAAGGGAACCTCCATCATTTTAGCCGGTTCCAGTGCCAGCATTGAGAGCTGGGCTGCATTCAGTGCTTATTCCGCTACCAAAGCCATTGTGTGCAACCTTGCCCACAGATGGGCGATTATCCTTAAAGGGATTGTTATTCGTGCAAATGTTTTAAGTCCTGATCCTATCCGGGCACCGTTTCTCTTCGACTTCGCTTGCAATGATCCCAAACAGCAGCATGGCATGCTTGATTATCTGAGTATCCGCATCTCCTTGGTCGGGTTCGTGAGCCTGATAAGACTGCTAAAGCTGCGTTCTTCCTTGCTAGCGAAGACCCAAGTTTCGTATATGGCGCCGATACGTTTGCGGATGGTGGCCAGACACAATTCTGAACTGCGCGTTCTGTAAAAGCCCACCTGTTACCAATCGGCAGGGGGTTCTAGTGCCATATGAATCCAAGGAATCTAGCAAATGACTTCAACTGAAACTCTTTTTCGACCCTTTAACCTAAAATCGCTTTCACTTCCCAATCGAATTGTAATGGCTCCAATGAGCAGAGCCTTCGCGATCGATGGTATTCCTGAACGGGGCCATGCTAATTACTATCGTCGTCGAGCAGAAGGAAGTGTCGGACTGATACTGTCTGAGGCGACTGGTATTAATCGTCCAAATTCAATGAATGATCCAGAAATGACACTTTTTCACGGAGACCGACCCCTTGCGGGTTGGAGAACAGTGTTAGAGGGTGTTCATGCGGCTGGTGGCCGTATGGCACCGCAGCTTATGCATGCTGGATCAGTTAAAAGCCCTTCGACTGATTGGGAGCCTACTAAATTACCTGAGAGTCCTTCTGGTCTTGTGGCAACCGGCATTCGCCGCGGCGGGATTATGGCCGACGAGGCGATCGCTGATACAGTTGCTGCTTTTGCACAAGCCGCAATAGATGCAAAGCGCATAGGCTTCGATAGTATCGAGATTCATGGAGCCCATGGCTATCTTATTGATCAGTTTTTTTGGGCCGCCACTAATGAGCGTAAAGACCGCTATGGTGGCACTTCGCTTAAGGAGCGATCGCGGTTTGCTTTAGAAGTTGTTTCGGCGGTTCGATCCGTAGTGGGGCCAGACTTTCCCATTATTATGCGACTTAGCCAATGGAAGGGACAAGACTATGCCGCGCGCTTAGCAGGGACTCCAGAGGCAATGGCCGAATGGCTAATACCATTGGTAGACGCTGGTGTAGATATCTTGCACTGTTCTCAGCGGCGTTTCTGGGAACCAGAGTTTCCTGAATTAGATGGAGAGCATGGCTTGAACTTTGCTGGATGGGCCAAAAAGCTTACGGGAGCTGCCACGATAAGTGTTGGATCGGTAGGTTTATCGGGTGATGTTTTTGGCGCATTTGCTGGCGAAGGTTCAACGCCGGTTCGGCTTGAAGAGTTGGTGCGCCGGATGGAAAACGATGAATTCGATTTAATTGCGGTGGGGCGCGCTTTAATCACAGATCCAAATTGGGTACAAAAGGTTCGTGAGGGAGACTATGACAACATGAAGAACTTTGAAAGTTCATCGTTAGCGCAGTTAGTTTAGTGATGATTACCATTGATTTAGGCGAAAGATGCTGACTTATAAAAAGCACTAAATTCGGTGTTGTCAGACTCTGCATAGACGCTAAAAGCACCTGTTCGGACTCTGACAAAACAATGTCTCCGCCTAAGATAAGCTTATCCATAATATGAAGTTGAGTGCTGAGTGATCATCACACTGATTTCTTTGGGAAGTGCGTTGATCGTCTTATTCGTAGCGGGACTGGGCCGAATAGCTCGCTTATTGGCTAAAAACGCGTAATTAGCCAAAGACGGATTGGAAGAACATTGATTGGCACAACACTGGCTTTTTGTGCCTCACTCTTCTTTGTCGCCGCAAGGTAAATATTTCGGTAAGTTCTAAATACTGTTGCATGAAGCGACGTTCAGTAAACTGAGGCGACGGTTGTCCGTGTCCATAACTAAATGTCTACCACGGGCTCGCCGGCATCGCGATGCAGTTTAAAACGGTAGATGCAACGAGGCGCTTAGCATAGTGAGGTGTTCAAGTGTGGGGGAGTTGATACGTTCGTATTCCAGTCGGCTAACAAGCCGATTGACCGTTACGGTGGCACCGAAGCCTTGCAGCATCGCGGTGCCACTTTCATCG
>Ga0207900_100272_pt1 | contig 9947 bp, 8 predicted proteins | sample LinPmetageLP39_FD_184052 | JGI IMG/M metagenome (GOLD analysis project Ga0207900, IMG submission 184052) | Marine viral communities from the Pacific Ocean - LP-39 (SPAdes) | ecosystem: Environmental > Aquatic > Marine > Oceanic | place: Pacific Ocean | collected 2010-06-14
GTCGGTAAAACAATCTTCACATGAATCGATCTCTCTCCGGCCTGTTGCCGGGTCGTTCCAGCCAACCCGGCAAGCGTGTCTTGCCGGGTTTTGCTTTGAGCCTTGGCGTTTCGCTGTTCTTCATCAGTATCGTCCTGCTGCTGCCACTCACTGGCCTGATCATGCAGACCGCAGATATGGGCTGGGAGCGGTACTGGGCGGTGGTGACTGATGAGCGGGTAATCGCCTCCTATAAGGTCACTCTCTGGGCCGCTGCCTTGGCATCGATAATCAATGGTCTGGTCGGCTTGCTGCTGGCCTGGGTGTTGGTGCGCTACGACTTCCCCGGCAAACGCATCATGGATGCGCTCATCGATCTGCCGTTCGCGTTACCGACGGCGGTGGCGGGGATTACCCTGACTGCGCTTTTCGCCGCAGATGGTTGGTACGGTCAGATTTTCTCCCTATTCGATATCAAGGTCGCCTTTACCCCGTTGGGTATCATCGTGGCGATGTCTTTCACCAGCCTGCCGTTCGTGGTGCGCACGGTGCAGCCGGTGCTGGAAGATCTGGCTCCGGAGGATGAGGAGGCTGCGGTCAGTTTGGGGGCAACGGACTGGACGGTGTTTCGCCGGATTCTGTTTCCCGCCATGTGGCCGGCGCTGATGACCGGGGTGGCGCTTTCGTTTACCCGGAGCCTTGGAGAGTTCGGCGCGGTGATCTTCATTGCCGGTAACATGCCCTATGTCAGTGAGATCATCAGCTTGATGATCTTCGTACGGCTGCAGGAGTTCGATCACGCGGCCGCCAGCGCCATTGCCTCGGTAGTGCTCATAGCCTCGCTGATCCTGTTGCTGGGCATCAACCTTTGGCAGGCGCGCTATCTGCGCCGGCTGCACGGACGGTGAGCGCCATGCACGAACGCAAGACAATGCGCGCTGGTGATCAGCCCTGGGTGAAGTGGTCGTTGATCGCCATGGCTTTCGCGGTAACCATGCTGATGCTGGTGATCCCGTTGGTGATCATCTTCAAGCAGGCCTTCGCCGCCGGTGGGGCAAACTACTGGGCCAACCTGACTGACACCTATACGATGCACGCGATCGGACTGACGTTGCTGGTGGCTGCGCTGACAGTCCCGATCAACCTGGTCTTTGGCGTCATGCTGGCCTGGCTGGTGACACGCTTCGATTTTCCCGGCCGCAAGGTGTTGATCACCTTGATCGATATACCCTTCGCAGTGTCACCGGTGGTGGCCGGTCTGCTGTACCTGTTGCTGTATGGCAGCAACGGTTGGCTGGGTAGTTGGCTGATGGATCAGGATGTGCAGTTGATGTTTTCCTGGCCAGGCATCGTGATGGTAACGGTCTTCGTGACCTGTCCCTTCGTGGCCAGGGAGCTGATCCCGCTCATGCAGCAGCAGGGTCGCGAGGAAGAAGAGGCCGGCGTGGTGTTGGGTGCCACCGGCTGGCAGCTGTTTCGCCGAATCACGTTGCCGAATATCCAATGGGCACTGCTCTACGGGGTGGTGTTGACCAATGCCCGGGCGGTGGGTGAATTTGGTGCGGTCTCGGTCGTGTCGGGCAACATTCGCGGCGAGACCAACACCCTGTCGCTGCATGTCGAGCTGCTATACCAGGATTACAACGTGGTCGGTGCTTTCGCCAGTGCGTCGCTGCTGGCAGGTATCGCGCTGATCACCATAGTCGTGAAAAGTTTTGTGGAGTGGCGTCAGGCCCGGCAGCGCGCCCCTCTCGATGATCAATCGGATAATCGCTGATGAGTATTTCCATCGAAGGTATTACCAAGCATTTTGGCTCCTTTCAGGCGCTGAAGGATGTGTCGCTGGATATCCCGGATGGCCAGTTGGTCGGGCTGCTCGGGCCGTCCGGCTCGGGCAAGACGACGCTGCTGCGGATCATTGCCGGTCTGGAAACAGCCGATGGCGGGCGGATCCTGTTTCATGGTGAAGACGTTACCGGCTTGCATGTGCGCGAACGCAAGGTTGGTTTCGTGTTCCAGCACTATGCCTTGTTTCGGCACATGACGGTGGCCCAGAACGTAGCGTTCGGGCTTGAAGTGATGCCTGCGAAGGAAAGACCGCCGGCGGCGGAGATTCGCAAACGCGTCGATATGCTGCTGGAAATGGTTCAACTAGGGCAGCTGGCGGACCGGTTCCCGGCCCAGCTGTCCGGTGGGCAGAAACAGCGGATCGCGCTGGCCCGTGCGCTGTCGATGAAGCCGCAGATCTTGCTGTTGGATGAGCCCTTCGGTGCGTTGGATGCCAAGGTTCGCAAGGATCTGCGCCGCTGGTTGCGCGCCCTGCATTCGGAGTTTCATTTCACCAGCGTCTTCGTTACCCATGACCAGGAGGAAGCGCTGGAGCTATCCGATCAGGTCGCGGTAATGAGCGCCGGGCGCATCGAGCAGGTGGATCGGCCGCAGCAGTTGTATGCCGAGCCGAGCAGCCAGTTCGTATTCGATTTTCTCGGTCATGTGAATGTGTTCGCCGGCCAGCAAAACGGTACGCTGCTTAATCAGGATGACGCCTGGGTTCGGCTGCCTGTCGGCGCAGCGGAGCGGGTGGGGCAGACGGCGCAGCTGTACATGCGCCCGCACGAATTAACCCTCCAGAGTGCGCCGGCAGCCCATGCCCATCTTCCGCTGTGCATCGAGTCGATCAGCCTGGTCGGCGCCGAGGTGCGGCTGGAATTGTCTGCCCGCGGTTGGGCGACGGCGGAGCATTGGGAAGTCGGCATAACCCACACCCAGTTCAATAGCTGGCAACCGGCCCGGGGCGACCACTGCTTCGCTGTGCCGCGGGTGGCCCATGTCTTCCAGGCTGAAGGGCAGGCGCCGGAAACGATCCGCTGGCAAAGCGGGGAGCTGGATGATCCTGCGGCGATGATCTGATATCGGCGTGACATTAAGCGAAGCGGTGATTTATTATCCCGAAGCTACAGGAATGTAGACAAAGGGAACGGCTGCCATGCAGGCGGCTATATAAGAACAGAAGGGAGTTAGTTCATGTTGCGTAAATCATTGCTTGCCGTATTGGTATCCGGTGTCATGGTGTCAGGCCTTCAGGCTGCAGAGATTCAATCTAATGGCTATCTGTTTGGCAATATTGGCCAAGCGGATGCAGACACACCCGATTTTGTTCGCGGCCTGGATAGTGAGCTCGGTGCTATCGCTAACGACGCTGGTCTGATCTTCGGTTCGGATTATGACGGGAAAGACTCGGCCTTCAAGATAGGCGCGGGTATTCAATTGAACCGCTATGTCGGTCTGGAATTTCAATATATTGATCTCGGTACAGCCAGCTATAAAGCGGAGCTCAGCGACGGGTTCGATACATTGAGCGCCAATATCGATGGCGACACCGATGGCTTTGGTGCCAACGTGGTTGGCACGTTGCCTCTGGACCGCTTCAAGCTGTTCGGCAAGGTGGGCTACCACCAGCTGAAAACGGAAGCTAAGCAAAAGGTTTCAATGGCAGGCGTTGGTTCCCTGACGGAAAGCGATTCGACTACCGAGTGGGTTACTTCCTTCGGTGTAGGCGCATCCTACGCCTTCACTCCCCAAATCGAACTGGTTGCGGAATACGAGCAGTATCGTGATGTTGCCGATGAATATGATGTCGACTTCGGCTCCATCGGCCTACGCTACAATTTCTGATCCCACCAGCCCGGGCCGCTCTGGCCCGGGCTGCTTTCGCAACAAGCAGTAGCGACCCTGATCGATCCCCAGCCAAATTTTCTCGAAGCACTGCCCCCTTTGCACTATAATCGCCCGTTTGCGTAATTGCCTGGTTCGACCGGGCGGATTCGAGGGCCATGACACCGTGATCAAGACGCCGTATTACCTGATCGACAAGATCAAGCTGCAGCGCAACATGGAAAAGATCGCCTATGTGCGCGAACACTCTGGAGCCAAGGCATTGTTGGCGCTCAAGTGCTTCGCTACCTGGTCGGTTTTCGACCTGATGCAGGAGTACATGGACGGCACGACCTCCTCTTCGCTGTATGAAGTCAAGCTGGGCAAGCTCAAGTTCGCCGGTGAGACCCATGCCTACAGCGTGGCCTACGCCGATGATGAGATTGCCGAGGTCCTGGCCCATTCAGACAAGATCATCTTCAATTCCATCAGCCAGTTGCAGCGTTTCGCCGATGCTTCGGCCAGCCACACCCGTGGTTTGCGGCTCAATCCGCAGGTCAGCAGTTCCGACTGGTTGATTGCCGACCCGGCGCGGCCTTTCAGCCGACTGGGCGAGTGGGATGCGCAGAAGGTGGAGCAGGTGATCGACCAGATCTCCGGTTTCATGATCCACAACAATTGCGAAAACAGTGACTTCGACCTGTTCGACAGCATGTTGCGGCAGATCGAGGAGCGCTTCGGTGATCTGTTGAAGCGAGTCCAGTGGGTCAGCCTGGGTGGTGGTATCCACTTCACTGGCGAAGGCTACCCATTGGACAAGTTCTGCGCCCGTCTGAAACAGTTCGCCGAGCAATATGGGGTTCAGGTCTATCTGGAGCCGGGCGAGGCTGCCATTACCATGAGCACCTCGCTGGAAGTTTCGGTGCTGGACACCCTGTATAACGGCAAGCAACTGGCGGTGGTCGACAGCTCGATCGAAGCGCACATGCTGGACCTGCTGATCTACCGTCAGTCGGCGCGCATGGAGCCCTGTGACGGCCCCCATGAGTACATGGTCTGCGGCAAGTCCTGTCTGGCCGGCGATATCTTCGGTGAGTTCCGGTTCGACAAGCCGCTGCAGATCGGTGATCGGCTGTCCTTCATCGATGCGGCCGGTTACACAATGGTAAAGAAGAATTGGTTCAATGGCGTGAAAATGCCATCCATCGCCGTTCGCCAACTGAACGGTGAGGTTGAACTGGTACGTGAGTTTGGATTCGAAGATTTTGCGAGTGCCCTCTCCTGAGGTCATGAATTAGCCCAAGGAGGCGTTCAGAGGAAGAGAAATGAAGAGAAACGTTCTGATTATTGGTGCCGGAGGGGTGGCCCAGGTCGTCGCGCATAAATGTGCGCAGCATAATGACGTGCTGGGAGACATCCACATCGCCTCGCGTACTGTCGAGAAGTGTCAGCAGATCGTCGACAGTGTGCGAGAAAAGGGCAGCCTCAAAACTGCCGGTGAATTGCAAGCCCATGCCCTGGATGCGCTCGATATCGAGGCAACCAAGGCACTGATTGCCAAGACACAGTCGCAACTGGTCATCAATGTTGGATCGGCCTTCATCAACATGTCGGTGCTGCAGGCCTGCATCGAGACGGGTGCCGCCTATCTGGACACCGCGATCCATGAAGATCCGGAAAAAATCTGTGAGACGCCGCCGTGGTATGCCAACTATGAATGGAAACGTCGCGAGCTGTGCGAAGCGAATAACGTGACCGCCATTCTCGGCGTCGGCTTTGATCCAGGTGTGGTCAACGCCTACGCGGCTATTGCGGTGAACGAGTATTTCGACAGCGTCAGCGATATCGATATCATCGACATCAACGCCGGTAGCCACGGACATTATTTCGCGACCAACTTCGATCCCGAGATCAACTTCCGTGAATTTACCGGGCAGGTCTGGTCATGGCAGAACAGCCAGTGGACCAGCAACCAGATGTTCGAGGTCAAGCGTACGGATGACCTGCCGGTGGTCGGCGAGCAGACCAGCTACATGACCGGTCATGACGAGCTGCACTCGCTGTCGAAGAACCTCGACGTGCCCAACATCCGCTTCTGGATGGGGTTTGGCGAGCACTACATCAATGTTTTCACCGTACTGAAGAACCTCGGTCTGCTGTCCGAGCAGCCCGTTACCACCGCTGAAGGTCTGGAAGTGGTGCCGCTGAAGGTGGTCAAGGCGGTATTGCCTGATCCGTCTTCCCTGGCGCCGAACTACCAGGGCAAGACCTGCATTGGCGATCTGGTCAAAGGCAAGAAGGACGGCGCTGACAAGGAAGTGTTCATCTACAACGTCGCCGACCATGCCGAGGCGTACCAGGAAGTGGGCAGCCAGGGTATTTCCTACACTGCCGGTGTGCCGCCAGTGGCTGCTGCCATCCTGATCGCCCAGGGTAAGTGGGATGTGCAGAAGATGGTCAACGTCGAAGAGCTGGACTGCAAGCCCTTCATCAACCTGCTCAACGAGATGGGTCTGCCGACCCGTATCAAGGACGAGCAGGGCGATCGCGCGCTGAGCTTCTGAGTTCACCGCCAATAAAAACCCCGGTCTGACCGGGGTTTTTTTATGTCATTCCATTCCCCAGCGCGCCTGCTGGATCTCCATCAGGCTGCCATCCAGATCCTTGGCGATGCCAACGATCTCGCCCTCAAGTCCCGGGTCGTCCGTCACGTCGGGCGCCTGCAACAGCTCCCCGCCAGCGCGCTCCACGGCCTCGGCAAAAGCCACCGGGGCGATGCTGCGGATCTCCATTTTCACCGGATTGTCCCGGTAGTTATGCGCGCCGCCGTTGGTCCAGTTCATCAGCACCAGCGCCGAGCCGCCGTACCCCTGCAATATGTACTCGTTATACATGCCAGGGATGGGTAGATACAGCAGTTGGCGAAAGCCCAGCTCATCTACATAGAAGGCCCGAGCCGCTTCCAGGTCGCTGACACCGATGCCGAAGGCGCCGAAGTAGGAATGCTCCGCTGCGGGGTCGGCAACCAGTTCGATCAGGTTATTGTGCAGATCGCGACCGAAGCCGACGGTCACGCCCAGGGCCGGGTCGCGGGTAGGTGGCAGGGTGATACGTCCACCCGCTGCCTGGAATGATGCCACATAACTCTCCATATCCCTGGTGTAGAACACCAGCTTGCCAGGATTCTGCCGGAGGTTGCGTGGCACGCCGTCAGTGAAAGCCATCAGCACCAGGTTCGAGCCGGTCGCATCGGCAGACTCCATTACGGTTTCTTCCCGATTCTCCCGGGTGCGCCGAGCCACCACGCGCATTCCCAATCCGTTGCTGAAGAAGTCCTCCGCTGCCTGCAGATCCTCGACACCGATGGCCGCTGCGCCCAGGTAGGAGCGGAGCGATTGGCGGAGTTCTATCAGGGTACCGTCATGATCGGTGGCGTAGCCGACCAGGGCCTGGTTCAGATCCGGCTCGGTGGAGGCCGCCGGCTCATGCTGGATATCGGCATCAGCTTCTGCCAGCCGATCAGCCAGCAGCCTCGGGTCGGCGGTCGCGAGCTGCAGTTTCACCGGATTGTCCTGATAATTCGGGTCGCTACCGTTGGTCCAGTGCATCAACACCAATGCCGAGCCGCCTGGTACCGGCGAGAGCAGGGTGTATTCATCATAAAGGCCGGGTACCTGCAGAAACGCCTGTTCCTGCAAGCCGATGGCATCGGTATAGAGCGCGTGGGCATGCTGCAGATGACTGACACCAATACCGACAGCCGCCAGGAAGGAGTCCGTGACGCTGGGCACACCCACTATTTCAATCAGATTGTTATCCGGGTCGCGGCCGAAGCCGACCAGGGTGCCGTCATATTCCGGCAGTGCCGCAGGCGGAGCGGTTATACGGCCACCGGCACTCTCGAAGCGGCTGGCAAAGGCAGTGGCATCATGCACGTAGAACACCAGCTTGCCGGGGTTTTGTTGGTAGTTCCGGCCGACCCCGTCTGTGAACTCCATCAACAGAATATGGGAGCCGCGGCGATCGGCCGACTCCATTACTACCTCGATACGGTCATCGCGCGTCAGTCTCTGGACTTCGCGCATGCCCAGGCCGTTGCGATAGAAATCGACCGCGGCATCCAGGTCGCTTACACCGATACCTACCGCTTCCAGATACGTCGCCGTGGACGTTGGCGGCGGGGGCTCTGCTGGATGGGTGGGTGAGGCGTCGTTATCTGATCCGCCACCACCCAGACAGGCTGTCAGCAGCAATGGCAACAGCAGAGCAGTCAGCCATCTGCAAGGGTTGGGTTGATGCATGTTGATTCCTTGTTGTTGTTTTAAAAATGAACGTTCATTCATTGGTTGCGCACGATAGCTCAATATGAGCTATGCGCCAATACCAGCGGACGGGAAATTATTCAGCGCCCGGCCGATGCGGTAATATCGTCCCCTTTCCGGGCAGGCCGCTGTCGCAACAGGGTATTTTTCATGACATCACTTTCCGCAGATCCTTCACTCGTCGAGCGCCTGGATGGCATCGGGGAAGTCGAATGCGTGATCCCGGACATGAACGGCATACCGCGCGGCAAAGTGATCCATGCCCGTAACTTCATGCAGGGGCGCCGGGTGCAGATGGCCCATGGTGTGCTGGTGCAGTGCCTGACCGGCGAATATCCCGATCCGCGGTATTACGGCTACGATGACAGCGACTTCATTCTGCGCCCGATACCGGGACAGCTGCACATCACTCCCTGGACCCTGGCACCGCGGGCACTGGCCCTGTGTGAAGCCGTGGAAATGGATGGGACGCCGTCGCGACTGTCCTCACGGAGCATGCTGCAGCGGGTAGTGGACCGCTATCAGGCCCGTGGCTGGTCACCCAAGGTCGCCACCGAGATGGAGTTCTATCTGTTCGAGCACAACGCCGATGTGCAGCAGCCGTTTCGCCCGCCGGTGGGGTTGGATGGGCGGCGTGAAGCGGGCAGCCAGGCCTTCGCCGTGGGCTCGGTGACCGGGCTGCAGCCGTTCTTTGCCGAGCTCAAGGCCAGCATGACCGCGGTAGGTATTCCCTGCGAGGCGGTGATGCACGAAATGGGGCTGAGTCAGTATGAAGTCAACTTCACCCATGATGACCCATTGCTGATTGCCGACCAGACTTTTCTGTTCAAGCATCTGCTGCATGAAGTCGCCCTCAAGCATGGCCTGATCGCGGTCTGCATGGCCAAGCCGTTGTCGAAGATGCCTGGCTCGTCGATGCATATTCATCAGAGCGTGGTCGACCAGCAGGGGCAGAACGTCTTTACTGATCCTGGCAGCCAACAAGCCACAGCGCAGTTCCGGCATTTTCTCGGCGGCCTGCAGGCGCACCTGGGTGACCTGATCCTGCTGATGGCGCCCAATATCAATTCCTATCAGCGCTATTGCCACGTCTATGCGTCGCCCAATAACCTGTGCTGGTCGAACGACAATCGTCGCACCGGTCTGCGCGTACCGGCCAGTGAGCCGGATGCGCGGCGGGTGGAAAACCGCATACCCGGCGCCGATGCCAATCCCTATCTGGCGCTGGCGGCCACGTTGGCGGCAGGGCTCTACGGTATCGAGCATCAGCTCGAACCGGATCTGCCGGCCCAGGGCGAGTTCGAGGTGCCGGACGAGCTGCGCCTGAGCTGCACCCTGCATCGCGCCATGCGCCGGCTGGAGCGCAGCCGGATGGCGCGCGAGGTGTTTACCGAGGAATTCATCGAAGGTTACCTGGCCTGTAAACACATGGAACTGGAAAGCTTCATGGATGAAATCACCCCTTGGGAACGGCGCGTTCTGGGCAGCGTGATCTGAGCGCTTGTTCACGGTTGCGCCGCCAGGGCATTCCCGCGACACGTAAAGTGGCAGCGGGCTGGTAGTATCTGCAGGTCGGGCCGGCAGACTCTGCCGGCCACCTCATAGCTGCACAGGAGTTGGCATGTCGGACGCAGAATCACTCGCACCGGGTTTCATGATCATCCATGGCAACCGCTTGGAGAGCCTGCGCCAACTGGTGGTCAACTGGGTCGCCCGATACCCGCTCAAACCACTGGAAAACGATGTGATCCTGGTGCAGAGCAACGGTATTGCCCAGTGGCTCAAGCAGGCGCTGGCCGCCGATGTGACCGCCGACGAAACCAGTGGTTGCGGGATCGCCGCCGCCTTCGATGTGAAACTGCCGGCGCGGTTTCTCTGGGACGCCTATCGCGGCGTGCTCGGTGCGGATACCGTGCCGGTCAGCTCACCACTGGACAAGGCGCCGCTGACCTGGCGGTTGATGCGACTGCTGCCGGCGGTCATGCATGAGCC
>Ga0207900_100273_pt1 | contig 9873 bp, 7 predicted proteins | sample LinPmetageLP39_FD_184052 | JGI IMG/M metagenome (GOLD analysis project Ga0207900, IMG submission 184052) | Marine viral communities from the Pacific Ocean - LP-39 (SPAdes) | ecosystem: Environmental > Aquatic > Marine > Oceanic | place: Pacific Ocean | collected 2010-06-14
CCTTGAGCACGTCGCCCGGCTCGGCGCCTTCGATGGCAACCGGGCCGGTCACCACATGCGGGCCATCCTTGCTGAAATCATGGGCACGGTCCGAGGCGGTCAAGGCGATAGCCTCGGCCAGAACATGCTCGTGCTTGACGCCATGCGACCCGAAATACGCGGCAGGGTCGCGACCCTGATCTTCCAACAGACCTTCGTGGGACACCGTGTCAAAGGTGACCACGCTGCCGGATGGAACAGTCAATACCGGCTTGGCGGTGCGGTTCGGGAGATACCCCCAGATCACGTTATCCAAGGAAGACGGTACGTAGAAATTCCCGGCATATTCCCCCTGCTCCAGTTGAGTAGCGGTGTCGGAAAGCTGCTCGAGAATGGCGAATGGCTCTGGAGAATCGGCATGCACGGCGACAGCCAAAGGAAGCAGAGCGAAAGGGAGCAAGCGGGTAAAACGATTGCGAATAGACATGGATCGTCCTCATTGAATGGATCAACAGGGACGGAGCAATATCTGTGCCGCCTCGCCAAGACTTGATTTAGAGGCTTGGCGGCTGAGAGCTTGCGTTGAAATGGAGCATGATGAAAATCAGTGCATCAAGGTTGGGCTTGCATTCCGAGTACCCTCCTCAGTGGCCCATAAGCTTGTCGACAGCATCCGGTTTGTCATGGACGCCAAAGCGGTCAATGATGGTCGCGCTTGCCTGGTTGAGTCCCAGCACCTCTACTTCCGTCCCTTCACGCCGGAATTTGAGAATGACCTTATCGAGTGACGAAACAGCAGTGATATCCCAGAAATGGGCGTTGTTCAGATCGATAGTGACCTTCTCCAACACCTCCTTGAAGTCGAAGGCGGAGACGAACTTATCCGAGGAACTGAAGAAAACCTGGCCCACAACTCGGTAGATTCGCTGCTTCCCCTCTTTGTCCTGCGTCGAGGTGATTTCCATATAGTGCCCCACCTTGTTGGCGAAGAACAAAGCAGCCAGCAGCACGCCCGCCAGCACACCGAATGCAAGGTTATGGGTGACTACGACCACGGCGACCGTCACCAGCATGACGATATTGGTCGACAGCGGGTACTTCTTCAGGTCCGTGATGGAAGACCAGTTGAAGGTGCCGATCGAGACCATGATCATCACAGCGACCAGGGCAGCCATGGGAATCTGACTGACCCAGTCGCTGAGAAACACCACCAGAATCAACAGCACAGCGCCGGCCACCAGGCAGGACAATCGTGTGCGCCCGCCCGACTTCACGTTGATCACCGACTGACCAATCATGGCGCAACCGGCCATACCGCCAATGAGCCCGGAAGCGATATTGGCTACGCCCTGGCCCTTGCACTCACGGTTCTTGTCACTGGTGGTGTCGGTCAGGTCATCGACAATGGCTGCGGTCATCATGGACTCCAGCAGACCAACCACCGCCAGCGCAGCGGAATAGGGAAAAATGATGGCCAGCGTCTCGAAAGTCAGCGGGACATCCGGCCAGAGAAATACCGGCAGAGTATCCGGCAGCTCACCCATGTCACCCACCGTACGGATATCCAGCCCAAGATAAAGAGACACAGCGGTAAGTGTCAGGATGCATACCAGGGGAGACGGAATCAGCTTGCCCACTCGGGGTAAATAAGGAAAAAGGTAGATGATTCCCAGACCGGCCGCGGTCATCGCATAGACATGCCAGGTAACGCCGGTCAGCTCAGGCAATTGCGCCATGAAAATGAGGATCGCCAGGGCGTTAACAAAGCCGGTAACGACCGAGCGCGAAACAAACCGCATCAACGAACCCAGTTTCAGGTAACCAGCCAGTATCTGCAGCACGCCACACAACAAGGTTGCGGCAAGCAGATACTCAAGGCCGTGATTCTTTACCAGGGTCACCATCAACAAGGCCATGGCACCGGTCGCCGCCGAAATCATGCCGGGACGCCCACCCACAAAGGCAATTACCACGGCGATACAGAATGAGGCGTAAAGCCCGACCTTGGGGTCGACACCAGCGATGATGGAAAACGCGATTGCTTCAGGAATGAGTGCAAGGGCAACAACGAGACCCGCCAGAATGTCCCCGCGGATATTGGAGAACCAGTCTTGTTTCAGTGATAGGAGCATTGTATTTCTCAATTGCATGACTCGGCGACGCCGTACGGCTTGAACCGGACGCAATGGGTCGACACGACATTTTCAAAAAGATTAGAGATGCTGCGTAGGAGCGGAGCTCTCATGCACAGCGAGACAGAACCACTGGATTGTCCAGGGTCGCTTACAGCGGAGGGGGCTGGGCGCTATGGCGGCGTTAGCTGCCGTTCAATGTGAAGCTGGGTAGTCATCTTCAAACTGTCTTCCAAAACTTTAGAGGGGCTGACTATACATACGCCGCAGGAGATTATCGACCCTATCCCATGCGGCTCGGGTATCGCCAAACTGGCGCTTGCTTGATGGCGTGTCAGGTCCTCACCGCCACCCTCATGTCCAATCTGCCCAAAACAAAAAAGGCCCGCATTTCTGCGAGCCTTTTCAATGATGGTGCCGGCACCAAGAGTCGAACTCGGGACCTACTGATTACAAGTCAGGGCCTGACACTAAATGTGTTCGTGGCTACTGCCGCTTATCCACGATGTTGCTGAAAAGGATAATAAGCGACCTTGATGGAATGTCAAGAATTCATGTACACGTAATAGGCAAGCGGCCTCTCAGCGGCCAATACTGTGAATGATGCCTCAGGGTTCAAAGCGATAAAAGAGATTCGGCTCACTGACGATAAAGATATTACCTGCATCATCAATGGTCAGCCCTTCAGCCTGCGGGATCGACTTTTCCAGCCCTGCAAAGCCAGCTGCAAGCGATCGAAAGCTTACTATCTTGCCCTGGCCAGTCATTTCGATGATGAGCTTGGATTCATCGCTCAACAGCAGCAAATGTCCGCTTTTATTATCGAAAACGACTGACGAAAGGTCGGTCGCAAAAAGCTTCCTCTTCATGCACTTCGTGATATCACGAAAATGCAAAGAAAGCCCTGACTCTAAGCTAGCGCGTAGCCCGCTTACTTCCAGCAGTTGCCTTGGGTCACGCTCCCTTACGAGAAACAGACGATCCCCTTCGATATCAAAGGCAAGGCCCTCCAACCCCTTATTATCTCGCTCCCCGATGGCTAGGGTCAGAATTGGATACTGATCACGGTGCAAGGTATCAGCCGGGATAACCTGCCCATCCTGGTCTATTGGAACCGGAACCACTAATAAGCTCTGTCGACGCTCCTCGCCAAGAATAAGCAACCCGTCCCCAGCATACGAGACAGCTTCTACATCGTGAAAACCGTCCAACGTGTAGCGGCCCAATACCTCGCCGTCCCGTGAAAGAGCAAATAGCTCGTTAGGGCCGTTGGTGACCGCCCATAGCAGCTGCAGGTCAGGATCGTAGGTCAGGCCGGACAAATTGGTGTCTATTCCTGGAACCTCCCGAGCGTCAATGGCCACTTGATAATCAGGCAGCCAAACAGAGCTTTCTTCCCACTGTTCAGCATGAAGATGAGTCTTTATTAAGAAAAAAAGCCGATCATCCAGATGAAGCACTCGAAACTGGTAGAGCACTACTACCAGTACGCAAATGAAAACCATCCAGATACGCTTATTAGTTGTCTTTCTTGGTGGCGTTTCAGAAATTGTGCTCAAGGGATTCACTTTTAAATGGGCTGCGACTCATCCCGATTCTGATAAATGAGCGCAGCTGATACACAAGGATGTAGTTGGGTCGAACTCAAGCCGACCCAATGCAATGGGCTCTTCGCATTGCGTACAGAGACCATATTCACCGCTTTTCCAGCGTTGGATGGCAATCTCAATGCGTGCTCGTTCTCTCATCGCACGGACACGCGCCGCATCAGAAAAGGCCTGTTGTTGAAGGGCATCCATACGTGACAGCCGCCCAACTCTAGATTGATCCAGCTCAACTTCTTGTGCTCGATCGTCAGGCGCCTGAAAAGCCGCATTCAGCTCATTGAGCCTTGACTCCAGCAGAGTCCTGAAACGAACCAGATCCGATTCTGCAAGCACGGCTTCAGCGCAGCATCAGCAGGGGGATTTGAGTACGGCGTAGCATGCTGGTCGTTGTGCTGCCTACGAAAAACTCACGTATGCGAGAGTGACCGTATGCCCCCATCGCGAGTAAATCGATATCGTGTTCAGCCTGGTACGCAAGCAATACCACCTCGACTTCACCACTGAGCAAGGCGGTATAGACTTCAAAACCTGCGCCACGAAGACGCAGTTCGGCTTGTTCCAGCTGCTCTCTGTTCTTGCTGCTGTCCGCGCCGACCATCACCACATGGATGGGATACCCCAGCAGTAACGGGCTCGAAGAAATCATCTCGACGCTCTTGTCAGCCGTCGCACTCCCATCGAAGGCCAGCATGACGCTCTGTGGCGTCTTGAACTCGTTTGGCGTGACGAGTACCGGACGCTGCATGCTCCGGATAGCATTCTCCAGGTGGCTGCCAATGAGCTGGCCTGGATTGACGCTGTCCTCGCCCCGCTTACCAATGACCAGCAGCCGGATGTGCTCTGCATGCTCACCCAGTGTTTCGACCAGACTGCCGTGTCGCTGCAGTACATCAGGATCAGCTACACCCGCAGCGATGGCGCGCTCCCTGGCCGCTTCGAGCATCAGCCCGCCCTGCTCCCTCGCCAGCTTAGAGCGCTTTTCATCCAGCCCTGCCAACTCCTCCAGTAGATTCTCACGACTGCCCAACCCGATATTTCCACTCAAGTCGCCCGCGAGCGGATATATTTCCCGATCAATCACATGCAACAGAGTCAGCGGCGCATCCATACGCTTACTGGACCAGGCGGCATAGTCGCATACGGCTGCGGCGGAGGGTGAACCGTCAATACAGGCAATTACGTTGGTCATGTTGAGTGTCCTCATTTCAGTGGCCCATGAGCTTGTCGACGGCATCCGGTTTATCATGGACGCCGAACCGGTCAATGATGGTTGCGCTTGCCTTATTCAGTCCGAGCACCTCTACCTCCGTGCCTTCGCGCCGGAACTTGAGGACAACCTTGTCGAGTGATGAAACGGCAGTGATATCCCAGAAATGAGCGCTGCCCAGATCAATGACAACCCTCTCCAGTACTTCTTTGAAGTCGAAGGCCGCAACGAACTTATCCGAGGAACTGAAGAATACCTGGCCGGAGACTCTGTAGATTCGCCTCTTCCCCTCGTCTTCCTGAGTCGATGTGATATCCATGTAATGCCCCACCTTATTGGCAAAGAACAGGGAAGCCAGCAACACACCTGCCAGCACCCCGAAGGCGAGGTTATGGGTGGCTACGACTACCGCCACCGTCACCAGCATGACGATGTTGGTGGACAGCGGGTGCTTCTTCAGATCCGTGATGGAAGACCAACTGAAGGTGCCAATAGACACCATGATCATCACCGCGACGAGGGCGGCCATCGGTATCAGGCTTAACCAGTCGCCTAGAAACACTACCATCAGCAAGAGAAATAGCCCTGCACAGAGGGAAGATAAGCGCGTCCGTCCACCGGACTTCACGTTGATGATTGACTGACCGATCATGGCGCAACCAGCCATGCCACCGATCAACCCCGAAGCGATGTTAGCCACACCCTGCCCCTTGCACTCACGATTCTTGTCACTGGGCGTATCGGTGAGATCATCGACAATAGTCGCTGTCATCATCGACTCCAGCAGGCCCACCACTGCCAGCGCTGCGGAGTAGGGGAAAATGATGACCAAGGTCTCGAACGTCAGAGGAACATCCGGCCACAGGAAGATCGGAAGGGTATCTGGCAGCTCGCCCATGTCACCCACGGTGCGAATATCCAACCCTAGGTAAAGCGACACAGCGGTGAGCACCAGGATGCACACCAGCGGAGACGGAATCAGCTTGCCGATTCTTGGCAAGTACGGAAATAAATAAATAATCCCTAGGCCGGCAGCGGTCATCGCATATACATGCCAGGTAACGTCGGTCAGCTCAGGCAGCTGCGCCATGAAAATGAGGATCGCCAGGGCGTTGACGAAGCCGGTGACCACCGAGCGCGAAACAAAGCGCATCAACGAGCCCAGTTTTAGATAACCAGCCAATATCTGGAGCACCCCGCAAAGCAGGGTTGCTGCCAACAGGTACTCAAGACCGTGATTCTTCACCAGGGTAACCATCAGCAACGCCATGGCGCCGGTCGCCGCAGAAATCATACCTGGACGCCCACCCACAAAAGCGATCACCACGGCGATACAGAATGAAGCGTAGAGCCCTACTTTGGGGTCAACGCCTGCGATGATGGAGAAAGCGATGGCTTCAGGGATGAGTGCAAGGGCTACAACGAGGCCCGCGAGAATGTCCCCGCGGATATTGGAGAACCAATCTTGTTTCAGTGATAGGAGCATTGTGTTTCTCAACTGCATGGCTCGGCGACGCAGCTCGGCCAAAACCGGACGCGATGGGCCGACACGAAATTTCAGATAAGGATTAACAGTGCTGCGCAGGGAGCAGAAGCTCTCAGGCACAACAAAGCATAACCACCGGATTATCCGGGGTCGCTTACAGCGGAGGGGGGGGCGAGCGCTATGGCGGCGTTAGCTGCCGTTCAGTGTGAAGCTGCGTAGTCATTTTCGATCTGCTGTTCCAAATACTCGAATGAGGGCTTGACTATACCTAAGATGAGGACATTTATCGACCCCTACCAAGGACGGTTCGCTTGAAGACATTCCAACCAATCTGCACCGGTTGACCAATAAGCTAACACTCGAGAAAAATAGATAATCAGGGGTGACAGGTCGCCACGGCTTCTTAAGGGTGGTCGCAGAACACCAGGAGAAAAAGCGAGGGGAATACCCGAGTCCGGTATCATATTCAGTCAGAAGCGGTGGCCCATGTCACCCGGTTATGCGCTTCGTATTTTTCGCGGAAAGCGTCAATTCGAACAAGAGCGACTCCTTTCGCTCATCCTCAGGACGCCTAACTATGCGCCTGACCGCTGCATCAGATAACTTCTCAGCTTGTCCACCGGCACATCCACATAGATCATCGTGGACCGGATATCAGAATGCCCCATCAGTAGCTGGGTCAGGTGAATGTCCGCGTTATCACCGGCCATCAGTTCGGTAGCGAAGCTGTGACGGAACCGGTGAGGAGAGATTGTCATGCCCAGCTTGCGAGATAACCGGGTGAAAAACATGCCCACCTGCCAGGTGTTCATTGTTTCGAGCCGGTGCCTCTTGCTGTGAAGGTTCACATTGAACAGCTGGTCAGACGGTTTGGCACCTCTGCGCACTGCTTGGTCCAACAGATGGTCCAGCAACGGAATTAACTCGCTGTGCAGCGGTAGCAGGCTTTCTTTCGAATTCTTTGCCCCTTCCGCCGAACATATAAAGCGGGCGTTCCGCAGGTCGATGTCATGCAGCTTGATGCATAGCAGTTGCCTCTGTCTTATGCCGGTGTGGTAAAGCATCTCCACCACCACCAACCAGAACCAGGCCGGATGGATATAAGCGCCCCGAGGCTCACCCTTCTGCTCAAGATCCATGCAATAACGGAGCAGCTGCCGTATTTTCGATATGGCCCCGTCCGGTAGCGTTTTGGTCTTTAGTACGGGTGGTTTCAGATTGACCCGAAGAAAAGGGTTCTCTGTAACGTACCCCCGCTCAATTCCAAAGTTGTAGAGGGCCTTCAAATGTCGACTATATGTATTCCAGCTTACTTCGGAGATACCCTCGGGCCTCCCCGGGCGCTTTACAACCGCTGCCCGCCAAGCCAATACCTGCTGCTTGGTAACCTCTGCCGGATAATCAGTTTTTATGTGTCTCTTCATCACACGAACGCACATGGCATAGCCTGACTGTGTTTTCAGAGAAGACCAGCGTTCCGTGAACAGCTCAGTCATTAGCTCATCAAACGTTAAACCGTGCACATCAATTTCCTTCTCGAAGTTCGAGATAAATATTGTTTGCAGGAGGAACGCCCAGGATGTCAGGTTTACTGAGCAGCACTCCCTTGAGGGTGCTGGTCTTACCGCTGGGGCCAGCGACGGATACAGAAACGATATTTCGCTTTTCTGGACCTGGACAACGGACATGTAACTTCTTTTTTTGGAACCGGATTTGAACCTGTTCCCATGCCCCATCGTGTCCGTAACGGTCTACACAGTATTTCTTGAAGATATTCGGGCTCACTAGGAACCATGAACCGGCCACAACATGGATTACGGCCTTGGCGTGGTTAACCCCGAGTTTCTTGGAGTGAATGCCTTCCCTTACCCAAGAGATAAATTCATCCCCTTGGTCGTGAGCTACTTCGCCGATCTTCTCAGCTTGACTATGTAGCTGCTGGTGCGTTGCTTGTGGAACCAACGGCAACGACGCATCAGCGGCGGCGATTACATTCCCACCAAGCTCATCAGAAATCAAGCCGCTCCGCATACCACCGATACTCGGTTCTGTCATGAGTGCTGGATCGCTCGAATCCATGTTCTGCTCAACGCATGGCGGCGTAACGACAGCTTTAGCCTCCGGACGCTCGTCCCCCGCAGCCCAGATAAGCGATGGCGTAGCTTTAAGCAGATGCAGTTTGGAGGTACTCCATTCACCGACTTTCACAGTGCAGCCAGACCACACCGCCAATCCTTCAGGGTTTGGCAATACCAGGCCATGCGCGAGCATTTCATCGTATAAACGGCTTTCATCTGCCGGGACGCCGGGTATCCCCTGTTCATATAGGTAGGTCTTGAGTGAGCGCGGCACCGTTGGGGTGACAAACCACACAGCTTCCTCGGACAAGAATACGGCGGAACCTTTAGTCCCATTCAATGGCAAGCGCTCACTTTTCACGAGATGCCGAAGGGCATCGATCAACTTTCTTTGAAGGGACTGTTTGGGTGCGGCATCGAGCCGTCGCAGATCGCCACCCATCGCCTTGCTCACACTGCTTTTATCTGCTTGATGAACGATCTCGCCGACAATGCCAGCCCGCTCCATATGGCCAGATATCGAATACATCACCTGTCCAAACAAAACGGCATCGCTATACAACCAATCCAGCACCGCCCCGCCTAGAATGTCACGGGCAAAAAGAGCGCCGGTTGCTGCATGTAGGTGGTAATCACGACCAGTCTTGTAGCGCACGCGATAAGCCCCTGGAATGGGACCGTTCCACAAACACCACAGCGAGCCATCCTGCAACAGGATATCGACATCAACAGCCGCCTTCGCCACGTCATGCAGTAGTGCAGCGTACAGAATACCCATACTCCACAGCTCACCCACCGAGACCTGATCCTCTGGCCTGGCTCCCGCGGGCAATAAATGCTTCCGGCGAATTCGGAGGGCATAACACATGATCTCCAGTCCGTGATCCAGCATTCCACCTGGGTAGGAATGATGATGGGATTCAGACGCAGGAAGGAGCTGGACGAATGCAGCGTAGCGCTCTATCGGTGCCATAACGTAGGTATCGAATGTTGCCCTTGGTGTTGCGCTCATCTCATACAACAGTTGCAACAAGCCCTGGCGGTATGGGGTGTCCAATAGATCACAGGCTGTTTGCAGGCGCGACCATTGAGGATCTTTCACCTGCTCAAGGCCGTCGTCCAGCCCGAATACGAGACGCCTCAGGATAGCCTGCATTGTCATTATCACTCCGTAATCCACCCGTGTTCAGGGTTACTACAGCGCAATCTTCTGGCCAGGCACAGGGGAAATGAAATACTTATTTCTGGTATTTCTTTAGCAACTTGACAGGAACTCAAAGCAATCCAATTATTGTGTGGCAACCGTCGTCCACGGCCGGTGATCGTGGAGCCCTCAGCGCTGTGAAGCGCTACCCTTTGAACGACTGCGCATTCTGAAAAGTCG
>Ga0207900_100275_pt1 | contig 9824 bp, 11 predicted proteins | sample LinPmetageLP39_FD_184052 | JGI IMG/M metagenome (GOLD analysis project Ga0207900, IMG submission 184052) | Marine viral communities from the Pacific Ocean - LP-39 (SPAdes) | ecosystem: Environmental > Aquatic > Marine > Oceanic | place: Pacific Ocean | collected 2010-06-14
GTACGCTTGACGAAAACATCCATGTTTTCGACATCCCCGGACGGTTCGCCCCGCCCTGTTAAGCGGAAAAATGAGTTAGCGCACTAGCTCGATAGGGTCAGAAACAACTATTTGGAACAACGGAAGTTAATCCAACAGGCAACTCAGAATTCAGACAAGGCAGGAGGGAAGGGGTGCACGGGATCGTAAAAAACATGGATGTTTTTTCCGAGCGTACAGGGACGTATTCACCGCGTATCCCGTGCACCCCTTCCCTCCTGCCGACAAACTCCAGAACCCGAGGAGAACAAAAATGGAATTAACCCCAAGAGACAAAGACAAACTGCTCCTCTTCACAGCAGCACTGTTAGCAGAGCGCCGCAAGGCCAAAGGCCTGAAGCTGAATTACCCAGAAGCCGTCGCCCTCATCAGCGCCGAAATCATGGAAGGCGCCCGCGAAGGCCGCACCGTGGCTGAAATGATGACCGCCGGCACCGAAATCCTCACCCGCGACGACGTCATGGAAGGTGTGGCCGACATGGTCGACGAAGTCCAGGTAGAAGCCACCTTCCCCGACGGCACCAAACTCGTCACCGTCCACAACCCCATAGTTTGAGGAGGCTGTCATGATCCCCGGCGAATACCAGCTTAAAGACGGCGACATCGAACTCTGCGAAGGCCGCCAACGCATCACCATCGAAGTCGGCAACACCGGCGACCGCCCCATCCAGATTGGCTCCCACTACCACTTCGCCGAAGCCAACCCCGCGTTGGACTTCGACCGAGCCAAAGCCAAGGGCTACCGCCTAGACGTCGCCGCCGGCACCGCCATCCGTTTCGAACCCGGTCAAACCAGAGAAGTGACTCTCATCCCGTTCGCCGGCAACCGAGAAATCTACGGTTTCCGCCAAGAAGTCATGGGAAGACTCGACAAGAACTGAGGACAACAGGAGCAAGGGGTTAAAGAAGGCCCGAATGAACTCTGAGGGTCGGGCGGATAGGGCTTTCCAGGAATGTGCGGAGCCATGGATGGGGGAGCCCAAGCGCACATGGATGTGCTTGTAGCGTTTCCTGGAAAGCCCTATCCGACCAGCCCAGGCACCGAAGTATTAGGCCTCAGTAACCCAGGCACCCAAGTAAAAACGAGGGACAGCATGAAGATAACAAGACAAGCCTACGCCGACATGTACGGCCCCACAGTGGGTGACCGAGTCCGCCTGGGCAACACCGAACTGTGGATCCAGGTTGAAAGCGACGCCACCCACTACGGCGACGAAGTAAAATTCGGCGGCGGCAAAGTCATCCGCGATGGCATGGGCCAGAGCCAACGGGCTGATGACACCGTCATGGACACCGTCATCACCAACGCCTTAATTCTCGATTGGTGGGGCATCGTCAAAGCCGACGTCGGCCTGCAAAACGGCAGAATCGCCGCCATCGGCAAAGCCGGCAACCCAGACACCCAGCCAGACGTCACCATCGTCATCGGCCCCGGCACCGAAATCATCGCCGGTGAAGGCAAAATCCTCACGGCTGGCGGCATTGACGCCCACATCCACTTCATCTGCCCGCAGCAGATCGAAGAAGCCCTCATGAGCGGCATCACCACCATGCTCGGCGGCGGTACCGGCCCAGCGACTGGCAGCAATGCCACCACCTGCACCCCCGGCCCCTGGCACATCGGCAAAATGCTCCAGGCCGTCGACGACATGCCCATGAACATCGGCTTCCTCGGCAAAGGCAACGCCAGCCTGCCGGAATCCCTGGAGCTGCAAATCAAAGCCGGCGCCATGGGCCTCAAGCTCCATGAAGACTGGGGCACCACACCGGCTTCCATCGACAACTGCCTCACCGTAGCGGACAAGTTCGACGTACAGATCGCCATCCACACCGACACCCTGAACGAATCCGGGTTTGTGGAAGACACCCTCGCCGCGTTCAAAGGCCGGTGCATCCACACCTACCACACCGAAGGCGCCGGCGGCGGCCATGCCCCCGACATCATCACCGCCTGCTCCAAGGATTACGTACTGCCGTCCTCCACCAACCCCACACGGCCGTACACCGTCAACACCATCGACGAACACCTCGACATGCTGATGGTTTGCCACCACCTGGACCCCAACATCCCGGAAGACGTGGCCTTCGCCGATTCCCGCATTCGCCGCGAGACCATCGCCGCGGAAGACATCCTCCAGGACATGGGCGTGATCTCCATGATCGCCTCCGATTCCCAGGCCATGGGCCGGGTGGGGGAAGTGGTGTGCCGCACCTGGCAGACCGCCCACAAGATGAAAGTACAGCGCGGCCTGCTGCCGGACGACGAACAACTGGGTGCGGACAACCTGCGCGCCAAACGCTACATCGCCAAATACACCATCAACCCCGCCATCACCCACGGCATTGCGCACGAAGTGGGTTCCGTGGAAGTGGGCAAGCTGGCGGACCTGGTGCTGTGGGACCCGGCCTTCTTTGGTGTAAAACCCGCGCTCATTGTGAAAGGTGGGATGATTGCAGCGGCTCCCATGGGCGACCCCAACGCCTCCATCCCCACGCCCCAGCCCGTGCACTACCGCATGATGTTCGGCGCATTCGGCCGGGCGGCCAGCGCCACACGGCTGAGCTTCGTCAGCCAGGCCGCGCTGGAAGCGGGCATTGGCAAGGAACTGGGGCTGAACAGCACCCTCGCGGCCTGTAAAAACGTGCGCAGTGTTCGCAAGGGCGACCTCAAACTCAACGACGCCTGCCCACACCTGACCGTGGACCCACAAACCTACGAAGTGCACGCCGATGGCGAACTGCTCACCTGCGAGCCCGCCACCGAACTGCCACTGGCGCAGCTATATCATCTTTTTTAAGGAGCCCGACATGCTTGAGCTGACACAGAGAATCGGCCCAGTGGAAACCAGCGAAATCCACGACCACCTAACGCTGCCCTTCGAACTGCGAATGCGCGGCCGCCTGCGCGCCAGAACCGATACCGGCTACGACGTTGGCCTGTTCCTCGACCGCGGCCCCGTGCTGCGAGAAGGCGAATTCCTGCAGGCCCAAAGCGGCGAAATCATCCGCATCCGCGCCGCCGACGAACCCGTGGTCACCGCCCGCATCGAACCCGGCCTGCCGTTGGCCCGGTTGTGCTACCACCTCGGCAACCGTCATGTGTCGCTGTCCATCGGCAGCGAAGACACCGCAACAGATGGAAAGACCGGATGGGTACGATTCCCACCGGACCACGTACTGGAAGAACTGGCCGAACGCCTGGGCGCCACCCTGGTACACCACCAGGCTCCCTTTGATCCGGAGCCCGGCGCATACGCCCAAGCAGGGCATGCCCACGGCCATGGCCATTCACACGATCACAACCACGGGCACGACCATGACCACCCTCATGCTCACTGACAGCTGCCAGACCGCCGTCGGCGACCTGTCCCTGCTGGGCCTGATGCAACTGGTCAGCCCCGCACTGCCCATCGGCGCCTTCGCCTGGTCCCAAGGCCTGGAAAGCGCTTTCGAACTGGGCTGGGTGAACAACGAAGACCAACTGGGCGACTGGCTGGAAGGCGTGTTGGAAGATGGCCTGACCCGCTGCGAACTGCCTCTGCTGATGCGCCTGCAAACCGCCTGGGCAGATAACGACGCAAGCGCACTGGCCCACTGGAACGCCTGGCTACACGCCACAAGGGAAACCGCCGAACTCAGCGACGAAGACCTGCGTTTGGGCAGCGCCCTGGTGCGCCTGTTGACCAGCCTGAACCTGTTACCTGAAAACGGTTTGATGCCCGAAGAACCCGGCTACGTCACCGTCTTCGCCTGGGCCGCGCACCTGCGCTCGGTTCCCCAACGCCAGACCCTATTGGGCTTCGTCTGGGCCTGGCTGGAAAACCAGTTAGCCGTCGCCTGCAAAGCCATGCCATTAGGCCACACCGCCGCCCAGCGGCTCACCGAACAGCTCCGCCCGGAACTGGTGGAAGCGGTAGACGCAGCCTTGCAGATGAACGATTCCGAATTGGGCCCGATCATCCCGGGCCTGGCGCTTGGTAGCGCACACCATGAAACACAGTACTCACGACTGTTTAGAAGTTAAGGAGAAACAACAATGACACATTGCTTGAGAGTTGGAGTTGGTGGGCCAGTTGGCTCTGGTAAAACAGCACTGCTGCGCCAATTGTGCAAAGCCTTGAAAGATCACTATGACATCGCCGTAGTCACCAACGACATCTACACCAGAGAAGACGCCGACTTCCTGCTAAAGCACGATGCCCTGCCAGCCGACCGCATCCTGGGCGTGGAAACCGGCGGCTGCCCCCATACCGCCATTCGCGAAGACGCCAGCATGAATCTGGCCGCCATCGACGACCTGCAAAGCCGCCACCCCAACCTGGAACTGGTGCTGGTGGAATCCGGCGGCGACAACCTCTCCGCCACCTTCAGCCCGGAACTGAGCGACCTCACCCTCTACGTGATCGACGTATCCGCCGGCGACAAAATCCCCCGCAAAGGCGGCCCCGGCATCACCAAATCCGACCTGCTGATCATCAACAAAATCGACATCGCCGAACAGGTTCATGCCTCCCTGGACGTGATGGACCGGGACTCAAAGAAAATGCGCGGCGAACGCCCGTTTGTGTTCACCAACCTGTACGACGGAGTAGGGCTGGAAACCATCATCAGCTTCATCCTCGAGCGCGGCATGCTGCCGGAACGGCGCCCGAACAAAGTGGCCGAAACCGCCTGACACCGAACAACCAACACCGAATTCAGCAACACAAGGAAGAACACCATGAACCAGACAACCAAACTCCTCATGGCCGCCGGCCTGCTACTCACCGCCACCACCGCAGCCGCCCATACCGGCCACGGCGCTCACGCTGAAAGCGGCTTCCTCAGCGGCCTGCTGCACCCCATGCTGGGCCTGGACCATCTGCTGGCCATGGCGGCTATCGGCTTCTGGAGCGTGCGCCAGAATAAACTCATGAAAAACGCGACGCCGACCTTCGTGATCGGCGGCATGATCCTGGGCGCAGCCCTGGCCTGGGGCGGTCTGAGCCTGCCCGGCGTTGAAACTAGCATCACCTTCTCCGTACTGGTGGCCGGTATTCTCATCGCTACTCTGGCAAAACTGCCCACTGCTGTTGGCGGTATGCTTGTCGGTGCATTCATGCTGTTCCACGGCTTCGCCCACGGCACAGAAATGCCCGCAGGCGCAACGCTCGCGGCATACCTGGCCGGTTTTTCCATCGCTACCCTCGCCATCACTCTGGTTGGGCGTGGTCTGGGTAGCCTGATGCTGAAGGCAGATAGCCGGTTCAGTCGTGGTGTTGGTGGTGTGCTGGCGGTTGCTGGGGCTTATCTGGCTGCGGCATAAGATCTAGAACCGCCCTTTTGGGCTGATAGCCCGGGGCGGCAGGAAGAAAATCCCCGAGCGGGTGTAAGAGCTGTTTCCAGTGCTGAAAGAAATGAAACACCCCAGAGGCGGCGACCTTTCAGGTGGACAGCAACAGCAACTGGCCATTGGCCGGGCGCTGGTGATTGAGGCTAGGCTGCTGATGCTGTATGAGCCGGCAGAGGGGATTCAGCCGAATATTGTGGCGCAGATTGGGAAGGTTATTCGTCGGCTGCTTGAGGAGGATGGGCTGACCGTTCTACTCGTTGAGCAGAAGTTGCCGTTCGAGCGGAAGTATGCGGGTCTGTTTGCGATTCTGGATCGGGGGCGGCGGGTTGCTGAAGGGGGGATTGGGGAGTTGTCGGATGAGTTGATCAAGAAGCATTTGACGGTGTAAGCATTCGGATCCATGGCACTTTAGTTAAGATCCACCGACACAGAAATTGTCATTTCCCTGTGTCTCAACGGCCATTTCCAGCAACGAGCATAGAACGCCAGGTAACCTCGGTGACACAAGCACAAGCAGGAGGTCGTTGGTAAAAAAATCACATTAGATCAATGCTTCTTTCCAGAGTCGCTTCAGCCCTGACCCACCGAATGGGGTTTCAGTGTATCTGTGTACCCAGGTATTTCCTCTCGGTTCGAAAAGCTAAAGTCCCGGGGCTCCCCATAAGCGGAATTTATCGATAGACTAAGGTTGTTTTCGACACAATCCGGAACTAGTTGCTTCAGTGTGAAGTGCTGTTATTTTGTACTAAGCTATCGGTGCACGCCGAAAATCAAGCTCTTGGGGTTAATAGATCATCATTTAATACAGTTCTGTCGCGCGCTTAAGAGCGAATATTAGGCTAGTCTATCTCGGCAGGCACGAAAAAGCCGCTTTAGCAAAGTTCGCTGCTGAGATGCTGTGGGGTAATGGCGACGGGCTGTACACAGATATAGTTCGATATATGTATTAGCGGCACTTCAGGTGTCTGAGGCTTAAAATAAAAATAAAACTGTTCCGTAGAAAACCAACAGAGTAATAAATTTTATGTAGTTCTTAGTTTTAAGCGAATAAGAGGTTCTATGAGTGATATAAGTTATCAGCTCGAAGAGGAGCGGCGTCGAGTAGATTTCGATACTTTTGATATATCAGTAAAAGAATTGGTTAATATGGCGGTCGAAGGTGTGATTGATATTGCGCCTGAGTATCAACGTCAGTTTCGATGGAAAACTGATAATAGGTCTAGGTTTATTGAATCTGTGTTTCTTGGAATACCTATTCCGAGCCTTTTTACTGCCGCAAACAAAGACGGAACATGGGAGCTTATTGATGGTGTTCAGCGATTAAGCACTCTTATTCATTTTGTTGGTGGCAAGGAAGTATTGGATAAGTTTGGGATGGGGGGCCCCCTCAAGCTCGAAGGACTCGATATCCTTACAGATTTTAATAATAAAACCTTTGAATCACTACCGAAAAGTCTAAGCTTAAAATTTTTGTTAAGGCCGATAAAAATTACGACTCTAAGTGATAAGAGCGATTTAAATGTAAGATTCGACCTCTTTGAACGACTAAATACTGGTGGTGTCGTTTTAACTACGCAAGAAATAAGAGCATGCGTCTATAGAGGTCCATTGCATGACTTTATATGTGATCTGGCGCAAAGCGATGATTTCCTGAATGTCCTTAATCTTCCTCCCAGTAAGTTAAAAGACGGAACTCCTGAGGAGCTCGTTTTAAAATTTTTTGCTTATTTTCACAACAGGGAGAAGTTCCAACATAGCGTTGTAGATTTTCTCAATGATTTTATGTCTACCAATATGAGCGGATTCGATTATAAGTATAATAGGTGGCTGTTTGAGGAGACGTTTAAACAGCTTCGTGAGGAGTTACCTGAAGGTGTTAAGAGAGGAAATAGAAATACTACGCCAGTGAACCTTTTTGAGGCAGTTACGATTGGAGGTGCCGTTGCGATTTCTGAGGGGAAAAGTATCAGAGGAAAGAGAGTTTCTGCGTGGATAGATTCCGATAACCTTAACAGGATTACCTCCGGCGGAGGAACCAATACTCGAAATAAGTTAAATTCTCGAATAGAATTTTGTGCGGATAAATTTAGAAATGCAATTTGATCAGGTTCTACATGAAAGCTCGATTAGATTCCGTGAGGCAGATGCTATCCTGCAACACGGTATCTCTCAAGAGCAAGATGAACAGTCTGTTTCCAGGTTGAACAAAGGATTGATATTTGTAGTTTTATATGGGGTTGTTGAATATACCATCACGAACTGTGCAACGAGATTCATCTCTATTATTAAGGGTAATCAAAGTTTAGTCCTTGACTACAAAGAAAAGCTAGCAGCAATACTTCTAAATTCAGAATTTGAAGCTGTTATGAGTTGCGGTTCCAAGGAGCGATGGAATAAAAAGGCCAAACTTGTAGATAAGTTTTTCTCTTCAGACCTAGAAAACGTTAGCGATACTGTTTTTCCGGGAGACTCCATGAATATAGGAATGCAACAAGTCAAGCAGCTTTGGGAATTCTTTCATATTGATGGAGATCCTTTTCCATCAAATACCGCTATTTATTTAGATGAAATAAAAGATAACCGAAATGCTCTCGCTCATGGGCGGGAGTCGGCAGCTGAAATCGGCAGGCGTTTCTCTAAGCAGGACATTAAGAAAAGAGTGGAGTTTGTGGAACAATTTAGGAATCATGTAGTGCAGACTTTCGAGTTACACTGCGATGATAGGTGTTATCTTCGGGAAACTGGTTAATAGCTTGGAGTAAGGTAAGATTGTGGATATATCAAGCCCAAAGCTTGGAAGACGTAGAGAAGGGGTCCACGGCTGGTACAGCTACTATGCTGGGTTTTCAGACTCCTTTGTGAACGACGCCATCGAGATGTATTCAAGAGAAGCTGATTCTGTCCTTGATCCATGGAACGGCTCAGGTACTACTACCTATATAAGCAAAAGTCTAAAGAGAAGAGCATTTGGTGTCGATATTAACCCCGCGTTAGTCATAGTGGCAAAAGCAAAACTAATTGATCCCGAGATATGCTCTAGCCTTTCTCCATTAGCAAAAGAGATCTGTGGTGACTTAGATTTTCTGGACATTTGCGAAAATGATGGTCTTTCTCATTGGTTTTCTCCATCTACAGTACGATTTATCCGTAGCCTAGAGGTCAGCATTTTCACGCATTTGGTTTCTCCCCTTTCAGGAAGGATATATGCAACCGACATACCGGTTTCGTCATATTCTCCGCTAGCTAGTATATACTACCTTGCATTGTTCAGGTTAGTTAGGCGATCTTTGTATAGCTTTAAGACTTCAAATCCAACTTGGATTAAAGTTGCTAAAGATGACAAGGAAAAGATTGAAATTTCGGATCGCCTTTTACAAGAGAAATTTTGTCAAGAGGTTGAGTCTTTTAGAGATACCATAAAAGATCAGCCTTGTTTGTCTTCCGGCTATGAAAGTTATATCAGTCAGGGCAGTTCGAGATCCTTGTGTCTTGAAGATCAATCTATAGATTGTGTTGTTTCATCCCCTCCCTACTGCACTAGAATTGACTATGTGAGAGCTACGCTGCCTGAGCTTGCTGTAGTGATGCGAACAGACCCATTGGTTAATTTTGATTTGAAGTTCAATACTATTGGCTCTACTACAAACGGTAAGAAAGGACCTTCGGATGAGATAATGCTAGGTGAAAGCTACTCATCAGTTTTAGATGAAATTAGAAAACATAAGTCGAAGGCCTCTTCAACTTACTATTACCGATACTTCAGTAATTACTTCAATGCAATGTACGCTTCTATTCGTGAGGTTCGCAGAGTTTTAAAACCAAACTCTAATGCCGTCCTGGTGGTACAGGACTCTTATTACAAGGATGTTCATATTGACCTCCCATCAATCATTTCGGACATTGGCGAAGAAGTTGGTTTCGACGGGTCGGTTTTTCCACTTCACGTTGACCGCAACCCGCTTTCCGGTATTCACAAGCATGTTAAAAAATACCGACCGTCGAGTAAGGCGACCGAAAGCATGGTGGTTCTAAGTACTTGAGATAGTCTGAAAATACAGAGCAAGGGCGTGCGGGGACAGAATGTCTTTTGACAGAAAACCGGAAAGAAAACCGGGACAGATCTATTTTTTGAAACCTGCGGTCGCCTGCACACCGCCATCCGCGAAGACGCCAGCATGAACCTGGCCGCCATTGATTCGTTTAGCCCCCCAGGCTCAAGCCCAGTATATAGAGACCGATTCCAGCCCAGGTGAACAGTAGCAGCGCCCAAGGTAGCCATGGGGTTCGATAGCGGATCTCGGATTTTGCAGGATTTTGTTCCGCGCTTTCGGTCGCTGTTTGGTGTTGTTCTTTTGTAAGCGCCTTTAAATCAGCACCTACACCCCAGCCCCAAGATTGCCGACACTGATTTCCTCACCAACAATAGAGGAAGTCAGCATGGTTCACACTCAAC
>Ga0207900_100277_pt1 | contig 9786 bp, 10 predicted proteins | sample LinPmetageLP39_FD_184052 | JGI IMG/M metagenome (GOLD analysis project Ga0207900, IMG submission 184052) | Marine viral communities from the Pacific Ocean - LP-39 (SPAdes) | ecosystem: Environmental > Aquatic > Marine > Oceanic | place: Pacific Ocean | collected 2010-06-14
AAGAAAGACGACTTTTGGAAGGCCCTGGGTCTTCCAGCGCGTGGGGCACAACTGCATGAGGCTTTGGAAAAAGGCGTCCCGTACAAGGTCTACACGGAGCTTGCTACTGCGTCTGGCCTGGAAAGCAAGGAGCTGGCGCGTTATGTCGTTATCAAGCCGGCGACATTGCAGCGGAGAGCCACGGCTGGGCGCTTCAAGCAAGACGAAGGCGATCGGCTGTATCGCTTTGCCGAGGTCTACAAGAGCGCTGTTGATCTCTTTGAAGGAGATCAACAGCGGGCGAGACGATGGCTCCTCAATTCAGTGCGCGGTCTCGGTGGTCGGCGACCGGTGGAGATGGTGGCGACGACTGCTGGCGCTGAAGCTGTGCTGGATCTGATCGGACGGCTTGAGCACGGCGTCTTCGCGTGAGTACGGTTCGTGGTTACCGCCTCGTCAAGCGGAAGTGGCTCCAGACGGCCTTCGATGGGGAGGGAGCCCGCTTGTACGGCGGCCGGTGGAATAGCAAGGGGAAGGCCTGTGTGTACCTCGCCAGTGCTGAATCACTGGCCATGCTTGAGGTGATGGTTCATCTCGATGACTACCGGTTGTTGACACACTATGCGCTGCTGGAGGTGGCGATCCCGGAAAATGCCCTGATGCGTCTGCCTGCCGATAGTCTGCCGGAAGACTGGATGGAGGAGCCGGCGCCCGCCTCGACCGCGGAGATCGGCGACAGCTGGCTTGAGAGCCAACCGAGCCTCGCGCTGGTGGTCCCAAGCGTCGTGGTGCCTCGAGAAACAAACTACCTGATCAACCCCAACCACCCCGATTTCCAGGCATTGGCCGACAGTGCCAGGGAAGTCTCGTTCATCCCGGATAAGCGCTTGTAGCGCCTTTCCCCGCCCTTGGACAGGGACGGTTTGAGACCCCCACCTTCTGCCTAGCTTGGGGATACCTGTATCGATCGGGGTGGCGCCGTCTCGCACTCTCGCAAAGGTGGCCACTGGCATTGCCAAAAAGCAGCCCGCCTTCAAGGGTGTCTGTGTCCTTGAGGCTGACCATCCAGCTACACTCGGGCACTTGGATCGCATGCACATAACATACTTGTGGGGTGTAGCCAAGCGAACGGGAGAGAAGCTTGAGCGAATACGAATCCGCACTGCATTGGAACTGCGTAATGCGGAACCTGCAGATATTCGCAAGCGGTTTGGAGTGGTGCTCGAGCGAACCGTTTGGGAGTTACGAGGGGTTGATGTGATCCGCCTTGATGACATCGACCAATATCATGACCAGCCGGACTTTCGGGCAGGCAACCGACAACATGGAGGACCTGCGCGAGGCGGTGCGATCGCATGCCCAGGCTGGCGCGGAGAAGGTGCGGCGCCAGCAGTCGGTCGCTCAGGCCATCATGGTCTTTCTCTCGACACCAAGGTTCCGCAGCGATCTTCCACAGGACTACCCAGCCTTACCCTACCACTGCCGATGCCAACAGATGATAGCCGGGTAATAGTCGGGGCCGCTCAACATGCCCTGGAGATGATCTATCGCCGAGGTTATCAGTACGCCAAAGCCGGCGTCATGATGATTGACCTGGCCGACCGTGATGGGTTGCAGATCGATATGCTGCACACCCAGGAGACTGAAGAGAGGCGTCAAAAGTCGGCAAAGCTAATGGGGGTTATGGATGCACTCAACCGTGAGTTTGGCCGGGGAGCGGTCACACTTGGGGGGATGAGGAGGAACGAACGATGGAGGCAGAGGGATACACGGCAGACGCCGCGTTTTCTTACCTCCTGGAATGAAATACCTGAAATTAAGATGGGGTGAAGCCTGGTAAACTAAGGCCCCTCCCCGAGGCTGCTTATTCGCGGCCTTTCTTCCTTGGCGGGGGGAGAAGTCGGCTCACGAGGCGTTCAGCGAATTCCTCTGCGTCTTCTGGCAGCGTGCCTCCCTCCTCCTCGATTGCGCTGGCGATAGTGGCACGCATCATGTAGGCCTGGATATGAGGAGGAACCGGATAGGTGCCGGCCCGCCACTCGTAAAGCCTGCTGAGACGATACTTGCTCCCGAGGTCATGATTCAGGAGCGCCAGCGCATCCGCGTGCCGGCGATCGCCTCCGCTAGTGATGAACAATAGCCAGCTTTCTACGATGTTGATGAGTCGCCCTCGCAGTTCAGTTTATTTACCGTCACGAAACGCTTTGGCTACCTTGAGATGGCTCTCAAGGTAGTCTTGAGGAACCCCTTCGGACATCATGGCGGCTTCACCAGGCGTGAGAATACCTTCCTCGGTATCAAAGTCCTCTGCGATGCTTAAAAGTCTCCCCATGTTAAAGGGAAGCACTGCCCCCCAAATATGGCCGACAGAACGCCTAGAAGCTCCATTATGCTCGTTATTACCTCGTGAGTGGTGCCGAAAATCCAGCTAGTGGGCGCTGGTCGGTGTAATGATAGGACCGGAAGGCGTTACGATTGGTGTCTTGTGTGGCGCGGTATTTGTGGGTTGTTAGACGGCAAGACTATTGGTGTTGCCGGTGCCAAACTGTGCCATGAGCTGGAGGGGGTGGCACGTGCGCTTTACTGCGATACCACCGGCGAACCTCAGCCCCAGGAAGTGGGCCTGATCCTTAATCACGGTGTGGGCTACTCACCAGGCAGTCTGGTAGACGCTAACGGTCTGCTAGAAATCAAAACTAAGCTGCGCAAGTTCTAAATCAAAGTGCTGTTGAATGGAGAAATACCCGATGAGCACATACCCGAATGCCAGGGTGAACTATGGGTCAGTGAGAGGGAATGGATCGATTTTGTTAGTTATTGGCCGGGGATGCCGCTGTTTATCAAGCGCGCTTATCGAGACGACACCATGATCCGAACCATTGCTGAACGGGTCGGAGAGTTTCATGAAGAGATGGAGCGGTGCATCAGCCAAGTGATTGCTGCTAGACGGAATCCATACATAAAAATTCAACACGCTACCTAACGACATAGATGCCGGGGCCACCACCCTCGGCGTGATTTTATTTTTTTGTTCGCACTCTGCATTATTACTTCATATACCGATATGCCATCATAGCGACCACGTTTTGGTTAAGCATAAAATTGTTAATGAAAATGGTTTTCGTTTTACTTATATCTAACTGTTTGCGTTATGCTTTTCGAAAATATTGACTCGCATGGTTACATAAAGTCAATTGCGAGTATCCGCATGGTGGGGTGTTCGCTGCGAATTGCTGGAGCGCGGCAATCGAAGCTGTCCATTATTTTTATTAACTAATTGAATTTTAAATATTTAATTGCTTTAGATGTTACTTTTATAGAATTTTTGCAATCCTGCTCTTTCTTGGGGCAAGTTGATGCTGAAAATTAGAAAATCCGGAGCCATTAGTGTCACGATTGACCGATTTGATTGCTGATCTAAAAGCAAAAGACCCCAAGCTAGGGGCCGACCTAGACAAGGAATTCAAAGTTCTTTCATCCCGCTTGCCCTTTGGCCTGAATTTCGAGCGACATAGTCCTGAAGCGGTTGAACTGCCCCTTCGGCCTATACGAAAAGGTGACAAAGTGCGCATTCTTGCGCCACGTGGATCAGTCGAGAAAGGTGATCAACGTTTATGGCAGGTTAAAGCGATTCAAAAGAAGAAGAAAATTGCAGGCCTAGAGAGTATCGGGGGAGGTAGCTCGGATAAGCAGACAGCCTCCCTAGATGATCTGGTGGTCGTGGCTGAGTTCCGAGATACGATCTTCCCGGGGTTGGTCAGTACTGGGAAAGAGGAGCGCGCTAACGGCAAGCCGTTTCACACAGTAATTAATGGTGAAAACTATCATGCCCTGAAGGCATTGACATTTTCACACAGAGGCATGGTTGATGTGATTTATATCGATCCCCCTTATAACTCTGGCGCAAAGGATTGGAAATATAACAACAACTACGTTGAAAAAGAGGATTTGTATCGCCACAGCAAATGGCTAGCAATGATGGAGCGTCGTCTTTTGGTGGCAAAGGAGCTTCTAAAGCCAGAAGAATCAGTCTTAATTGTGACTATCGATGAGAAGGAATACCTTCGGCTGGGGCTTCTTCTTGAACAGACATTTCCTGAAGCTAGGATCCAGATGACGAGCTCCCAAATCAATCCTGCGGCAGTTGCTCGTGCTGGCGCATTCGGAAGAAGTGACGAATACATATACTTCGTGAAATTTGGCACCTCTTCCCCAAAGAGAATTGAACTTAATAGAGAATGGGTTTCTGCTAAGGGGCGCACCCACAACGTCGTTGTAAGGTGGGATTTGCTAAGAAGATCTGGAAAAAAGGGTTCTAGCCGAAAAGACTCGCCTGGATGCTTTTATCCGATTTACATAGATCCTACTGGTCCAAGAGTTGCAAAGATCGGCGAAGCTCTGCCCCCTAACGTTTCAGAACCCGAAGGTATTGATGGGGCTGTGGCTGTTTTGCCTATTCGTAAGGATGACTCCGAGGGCCGGTGGCAATGGACACCCGCAACCTTGGCATCCAGGCTTAAAGAAGGCCGTGTGAGAATTTCTGGTTCGCTTGATAAAGGATTTACAGTCTCTATTCTTAAACCGGGCGAGTACAAAAAGATTCTAGATGGTGAAGTAGACGTTGTAGGGTACGGAGTCGATGGTTCTGTCATTGTAGAGGGTCAAGGCGACTCGGATAGCGTGCGAGCTATACCCTCTACTCAATGGCGAATAACTTCGCATGATGCAACACAATATGGAACTCGGCTGCTTGATAGTTCCTTCTTGCCTGGTCGTGACTTTCCGTATCCAAAATCTCTTTACGCTGTTGAAGATGCCCTTCGATTCTTTGTTATTGATAATCCTGAAGCCGTTGTTCTAGATTTTTTCTCCGGGTCTGGCACTACAGCACATGCCGTGATGAGGCTTAACAAGCAAGACGGTGGCTCTCGCCAGTGCATATCAATAACAAACAATGAAGTGGCCGAGGAAGAGCAGAAAGAACTAAGAAAAAAAGGATTGAGACCTGGTGACCCTGAGTGGGAGACGCAAGGCATCTGCGACTACATCACCAAACCCCGTATTAGGGCTGCAATTACAGGCAAAACTCCTGAAGGAGAACCGATCAAGGGCGACTACAAGTTCACCGATGAATTCCCTATGTCTGTAGGGCTTGAGGAAAACGCCGAGTTTTTCACGCTGACCTATGAAGCTAAGGATGCCGTTAACTATAACCTAGCCTATAGCCGCATCGCTCCATTGCTATGGCTGCGCGCAGGAGCGCGTGGTAAGCGTATAGACAAGCTTCCCGAGAATGGCTGGGCTGTCTCAGATACCCATGGCTTGCTGACTGAAGTAGACAAGGCCACAGATTTCATACATTCAGTGCGCGAGGTTCAGGGGTTACGAATTGCGTACATCGTGACGGATGATGATCGCCGCTTTCAGGCAATTGCTCGGCGCCTGCCAGAGAGTGTAGAGCCGGTGCGCTTGTACGAGTCCTATCTGACCAATTTCAGCTTTGCTAATGGGGAATAATCAATGAAGTTTACGCTCAAGGACTACCAGGCGGACGCGGTACGTGATTCTCTGGAAAACTTGAATAAGGCGCGCACCTACTGGCACAGCCATGGCGATAAAGCTGCTTTTTCACTAACCGCTGTAACAGGTGCCGGTAAAACCGTAATGGCTGCTGCTGCTTTCGAAGCCTTGTTTCACGGTGATGATGAATTCAATTTTGATGCTGACCCTGGTGCAGTAGTTATCTGGTTTAGTGATGACCCTTCGCTCAATGAACAGACCCGTTTTCGTCTGAAAGAATCCAGTGACCGCATTAACCATAGCGATATGGTGGTGGTGGAAAACACCTTCAATCGGCCAAAATTCGAGGCCGGAAAAATTTACTTCCTGAATACACAGAAGCTGAGTAAGAACAGTTTGCTGGTCCGCGGGCACGACCAGGGCGAGCTGGAAGAAAAGGCGGGCGGATTGTTCCCGGAAACTCGCCCTGACCTGCGCGCCTACACGATCTGGGACACTATCCAGAACACCATTGAAGACCCTGAGCTTACGCTGTACCTAGTGCTGGATGAAGCACATCGGGGGATGGGTAATGGCAACAAGGAGAAAGCCACCATTGTTCAGCGCCTGATCAATGGATTCGGTGCCGTGCCGGGCATTCCAGTGGTCTGGGGCATCTCAGCCACGGTAGAGCGTTTCAACAAAGCCATCGAAACCGCCATTAAGCGCACGAAACTGCCTGATGTGGCTGTTGACTCGGCTAAAGTACAAGAATCCGGCCTAATCAAAGACACTATACTGCTGGATATTCCTGACGAAGTAGGCGACTTCGATACGCTTTTGGTGCGCCGTGCCACGGATAAGCTGCGGGAGTCGACGACGCTTTGGTCAGAATACGCCAAACAACAGCAAGATTCCGGCATGGTAGTACCGCTGATGGTATTGCAGGTTCCCAACACGCCCGACCCGAACGAAATAGGCCGTGCTCTCGATGCCATTTTTGCGCGTTATCCAGAATTACCCAGCAGCAGTGTTGCCCATGTGTTTGGTGAGCATACGACTCAGCGATTCGGCAACCGTGACGTACCTTACATCGAACCACAGCGCGTACAAGACTCGACCTGGGTACGTGTCCTGATTGCCAAGGATGCCATCAGCACCGGCTGGGATTGCCCCCGAGCCGAAGTCATGGTGTCTTTCAGGGCGGCAAACGACCGGACCCATATCACGCAGTTGTTGGGACGCATGGTCCGCTCGCCACTTGCACGCCGCATTCCAGGGAATGAGCGTCTGAATGCTGTCGACTGTTTGTTGCCGAGGTTCAATCGCAAGACAGTTGAAAGCGTTGTAGAAGCCTTGATGAGTGGTGATGACACATCATCTGCTACGCCAGGTCGCATCTTGGTGAATCCGATTGAGATGCACCCAAACCCTTCGGCTTCTGACGCAGTATGGGCAACGTTTGAAGCCCTGCCTTCGCAGACCCGCCCCCAGCGTGTCGCTAAACCAGCCAAGCGGCTTACTGCCCTGGCTCAAGAATTGGCAGATGACGGCATTCTCGAGGGGGCTGGCAGGAAAGCACATGGTCTGCTGCACCAAGCGCTTGACGAGTTTCAGGTCCAACATCAGGACAAAATCAAAGCCAAACGTGACTCTGTAATGACCGTAGACGGCAAGACAGTTGTCGCTGACATGAAGGGCAAGAAAAAGACTTTCGACGAGTTCTGGGAAGATGCTGATATGGCGGTTATTGATGACGCCTACCGACGTGCGGCGCGGGTGTTTACCCCAGATATTTCGCGTACCTACGTTGAACACCTTGCCCGCCAAGTAGCTAGTGTGGATGACGATCCAGAGGAGTTTTTGGAAGCCATCGTTGAAGCCCGTGTCTCCATTGCAGGCTTGGGCCTGGTGACGGAAGTTCAGGACTATTTCGACAGAGTTTCAGATGGGATTGCGAAGGACTGGCTCACTCAGCATTGGAACACGATCAAAACACTCTCTGATGATCGGAAGGAATCTTATCGCCAAGTCATTGAGATGAGCACCAAACCCCAGGATGTGGAGTTGGTAAAACCAGAAGCCAAATTCGAACCGACCAAGGTGCGGCAGGGAGAAAAAGAGAGTGACCTACCCACTTGGCATCAGCATCTGCTGTGCGATGAGGATAGAAACTACCCCTCAGCGTTGAATGCGTGGGAGCAGGAAGTCCTTGAGCGTGAATCCAAGCGCGATGGTTTCTCCTTCTGGTACCGCAACCCTCAGCAGCCGGGGCAGTCCTCGCTGGGTATCGCGTATCAGGAAAATGACCAGTACAAAATCCTGCGCCCGGATTTCATCTTCTTTGCCGAAAAAGATGGTCAAGTAGTCGCCGACATTGTTGACCCTCATGGGCTCCATCTGGCTGATGCTTTGCCCAAGCTGCAAGGCTTGGCAGTGTATGCGGAGAAACACGCCAGCAAATACCGTCGTATCGAATCAGTGGCAGAAGCGAAAGGTAAACTGAGGGTGCTGGATCTAACTAAGGTCAAAGTTCGAGAGGCTATTTTTGCGGCTAACGATGCTGTGAGCCTTTTCAATGCCTCATTTGCAAATGATTACTAGATGGAAAGGAAAGGCGTAGTTAACTAGTCAATGAGCTGTAGCGGAGCAGACATAAAGTCTTATTTTAGGTAGTTAACAGATTTGTAGCCATTGCCAGGACAGCAGGCGTAAGTGTGAAGCTGGCTCATTGATAAAGTCGGGGTTGTCTTGAATTGTGGCTAGAGCACCTTAGTCGTCAACCCAGTAGGGTTGTGACGCTTGGTTTTCCAGCTTTTGGTCGTATCCACGCTGGTTTCCATAACGCTGGTAAATTTCTTGAGAGACATGAAGCTTTGCGCGGATGGCTTTTACATCGGGCCACTTCATGGCGCGTGATGCGGCTAGCCCCTGCCTTGCCTTGTTTAATCTCAACGGCTTCCTGCAGCGATGTTTGGAGTTCGGCAAAAATGTTCAAGTGGAAACCTCCCCTTTTAATTGGTGGGCCAGTGTTTTCAATACGGCCTTTTCAGCGGGCGTTAAGCGGTTCTTCACGCTCTGTAGGTGGTCAGTCGCCTTCTGATGCATTTCCAACGCGAGTTGGCCAAACTGGGTGGCCTTACGCAGCTCGGGACGCGCTTCATTTTGGGTAATGGCCATGCTTATTTCCTTTTGAGGTTGGTTGACTGAACTATGGTTTTCGCTGGCACGTTGTCAGCGTAGATCTCTTTCCAAGCAGTCTGGGGGACTGGAAACACCCATTGGAATGCGGATGGAAACGCTATCCATCGTGTCCATAACAGGCTTCCATGATGCTTATCGTGGTGAGTAGCAAATCGGTATCCGTGGCCCAGATGGAGGCGACAATACGAGACATCCCTGGTACGAGAGTCAGCCAGACGGTCGGTTATCTACAGGGGGGAGAGTTTCGGCGTTGCCTATGGTTGTAGCTCGAACACGTAAAGCAACTGTGAGCGTGATTCACTTCACCCTACATTCACTTCCGACGTCATGCGAAGCCAGGGCATCTCTGTTCACGCTCCCTATGCACCGCTGAGAGAGCCCTTTGAGCATGACTTAGAGTTGTTACGTGCAGGCAAAAGTGTGACATCGGCTTCAAGCAGTTTCCACCGTGTCCACCCACACTTGGGGAAGATGGCCTGTGGGCAGGGTGGTCACCCCTTTAGCCTGTTTGGTCTTAGTGGATGACAGCAGGTGAGCCATGAAATGCCTCTCTCAGGGCTTGGGAACAAGCCTCAAGTATAGTTCTATACATTGGACCATTTCATGATGAAATGGTCGATTTTAGTCACCACTACACAAAGAACTACCGGCGTTACTTAGGGTAGGGGAAGGACGGTCACATAACATCTTTTAGATGCCCCAAGATTGTTTCGCATGCGAAACAAAGCGGTAGTCATCAAACGAAATCGGGCAGCCCACCATAAAGGTTGCTGCCCGATCGCGTACTTGCAGTCTGGCATGGGTTTAACTCGGCTCAGTGTCCTGGTCATCGAGCGTTTCAGAGGCAGCGGAAAGGGCCGCTTCGGCACAGGCTGCCGCGTTCTCGGCGACTTCTTCGGGACTGAGCTTACCCCCTCCCTCACCAAGCAGAATGGCGTGCATGGCAGTCATCGTGAAGGCTTCCAGTCTCGTCATGTCCAAAGCAGACTTATCGAACCGCGAGGTGTTGAGATTATCGTCAGCCATTTTGCCCTCCAAAAGCTGAGCGGCCACTAATAGAGTGGCCGCTGATCGAATCAGATTCGTTCCCAGTCGCCACCGGCA
>Ga0207900_100278_pt1 | contig 9686 bp, 7 predicted proteins | sample LinPmetageLP39_FD_184052 | JGI IMG/M metagenome (GOLD analysis project Ga0207900, IMG submission 184052) | Marine viral communities from the Pacific Ocean - LP-39 (SPAdes) | ecosystem: Environmental > Aquatic > Marine > Oceanic | place: Pacific Ocean | collected 2010-06-14
TCCATATTCTGTACAACAAAAAAAGGCGCACCGGATTGATGCGCCTTTTCGGGAACTGACTGAACCTCTGTGTCTTTCCTGCTGACCAGGAGTCCGAAAGCATGCCGCAACAGGTGTTATGGCGGCATGTCCTGTCAGTTGCGGGACGCTATCAGTTGACGGCGTCCTTGAGTGCTTTACCAGCCTTGAAGCCGGGAATCTTGGCAGCGCTGATTTCAATCGGCTCGCCAGTTTGCGGGTTGCGACCAGTACGGGCAGCGCGCTCTTTGACGGCAAAGGTACCAAAGCCTACCAGAACAACCGAATCACCTTCCTTCAGAGCACCAGTAACGGACTCGATGACGGCGTCCAGAGCACGACCGGCGGCAGCTTTCGGAATATCGGCAGATGCAGCAATGGCATCGATCAATTCAGACTTGTTCACTCTAAGTCCCCTTATACATTTCAGTGAGTTGTTTAGTCGTTATGTAAGCTTGTGGTTCTAGCAACGCTGTAGCCAGTCAGCATACCTGCTTGGGTCGAAGCACGCTTTATATCAAGCGCTCAAAAACCGTGTCAAGGAATGCTTGCCGTTTCGCCAGCATGGCTGATGGGCCAAGCTTCATCGCCTGGACCCAATGCCGGCTAGCTTAACATCAATGAGTGCTGATGCGCCCTTTCGCGTCAGCATTATGAGGCTCTTCCTTGGCGACGATTCCATCCCCTTCTTCCTTCAAGGGCTCCGGCATGTATTGCAGCGCAATCTGCAGCACCTCGTCAATCCATTTTACCGGGATAACCTCAATATCCTCCTTGATATTGTCGGGAATCTCCCTCAGGTCCTTGATATTGTCATGGGGAATCACCACCGTGCGAATGCCGCCACGGTGCGCCGCCAGTAATTTCTCCTTCAGGCCACCGATCGGCAGAACCTGCCCGCGCAGGGTAATCTCACCGGTCATGGCGACATCGGCACGCACCGGAATTCTGCTCAGCGCTGAAACCAGTGCGGTACACATACCGATACCGGCACTGGGGCCATCCTTTGGTGTAGCACCCTCGGGAACGTGGATATGCACGTCGTGCTTCTCGTGGAAGTCGGCACCGATGCCCAGGCTCGCGGCACGGCTGCGTACGACCGTCATCGCCGCGCTGATGGACTCCTGCATCACATCACCCAGCGAACCGGTCTTGATCTGGCGCCCCTTGCCCGGCATGACCGCCGCTTCGATGCTCAGCAGCTCGCCGCCGACCTGGGTCCAGGCCAGCCCGGTCACCTGGCCGATCTGATCCGCCTCCTCGGCCAGGCCGTACTTGAACTTGTGCACGCCCAGGTGCTGCTCCAGCAGCGCGCCATCGACAGTGACGGCCGCCTGAGCGCCCTTCTCCGTCTGCTCACGCACCACCTTGCGGCAGACTTTGGCAATCTGGCGCTCCAGGCCACGCACGCCGGCTTCGCGAGTGTAATAGCGGATCAGATCCCGCAGCGATTCGGTGGTGAAGGTCAGTTCGTCTTTCTTCAGACCATTGTTCTTGATCTGCTTGGACACCAGATAGCGCTGGGCGATATTGATCTTCTCGTCCTCGGTATAACCCGGGATGCGGATCACTTCCATGCGGTCGAGCAGCGGCGCCGGGATATTCATCGAGTTCGAGGTACAGATGAACATGACGTCGGACAGGTCGTAGTCCACTTCCAGATAGTGATCACTGAAGGCGTGGTTCTGTTCCGGGTCCAGCACCTCGAGCAGCGCCGACGAAGGATCGCCGCGCATGTCCTGCCCCATCTTGTCGATTTCATCGAGCAGGAACAGCGGGTTCTTCACTCCCGCCTTGCTCATCTTCTGGATCAGCTTGCCCGGCATCGAGCCAATGTAGGTGCGGCGATGGCCACGGATCTCCGCCTCATCACGCACGCCGCCCAGGGCCATACGTACGAACTTGCGGTTGGTCGCCCGCGCCAGTGATTCACCCAGGGAGGTCTTGCCCACGCCGGGCGGCCCTACCAGGCAGAGCACCGGCCCTTTAAGCTTGCGCACGCGCTTCTGCACGGCCAGATACTCAAGAATCCGTTCCTTGACCTCTTCCAGGCCGTAATGATCGCTTTCCAGGACCTTCTCAGCGTGCTGGAGATCGTGGCGCACGCGGCTGGACTTGGTCCACGGCACGTTACTCAGCCATTCGATATAGGAGCGCACCACAGTGGCCTCGGCGGACATTGGCGACATCATCTTCAGCTTGCCCAGCTCGGCGTTGGCCTTGTCCAGCGCTTCCTTGCTCATGCCTGAGGCGTCGATCTTGCGCTGCAACTCATCCAGCTCGCTGCTGCCCTCGTCGAGACCGCCCATTTCCTTCTGGATGGCCTTCATCTGCTCGTTCAGGTAGTACTCGCGCTGGCTGCGCTCCATCTGCTTCTTGACCCGCCCACGGATACGCTTCTCGACCTGTAGCAGATCGATCTCGGTATCCAGTACGCCCAGCACGTGCTCCACGCGCTGGCGCACCGCGAGAATCTCCAGAATCGCCTGCTTCTGCTCGACCTTGAGGTTGAGCTGCGCTGCCATGGTGTCGACCAGCCGCCGCGGGTCGTCAATGCCGGCCAGCGAGCTGACCGCTTCGGCGGGAATCTTCTTGCCGAGATTGACGAACTGCTCGAACTGGCTCATCAGACTGCGGACCAGTACCTGCGCCTCACGCTCGTCGAGCACATCCTCTTCGAGCAGCGTCACACTGGCCAGTTGGTAGCCTTCCAGGTCCTCGACATGCTCAACCCGGGCGCGCTGTTCACCTTCCACCAGCACCTTGACGGTGCCGTCGGGCAGTTTCAGCAGCTGCAGTATGGTGGCGACAGTGCCGAGCTCATACAGAGCGTCGCGGGTCGGATCGTCATCGGCCGGGTTGCGCTGAGCCAACAGCAGAACCTGCTTGTCGGCGACCATGGCCGCTTCCAGGGCCTCGATGGATTTATCGCGGCCCACGAACAGCGGAATGACCATGTTGGGGTACACCACCACGTCACGCAGTGGCAATAACGGAAAATCGCTGAGAGTCGTCATGACTTAGGCTCGCTCGCAGTGGGGTGAAGCCACAGGCCTGCACCCGGATTTGAAAATGTCCATGGGTTCAAGATGAGGGCGCATGGAGCAGATTACAAGATGCAATCACGCCCAAAATCGGGTGGATGCGTATCAATGGACTACGGAAGGGAGCCGCGCCGCCAGAACGGCGGCGCGGGAATCACTCAGTCTTCGGGCATGGCCTTGGGCGGCTGCTCAGCAGACTCGTACATCAACAGCGGTTTGGCATTGCCGTTGATGACATTTTCGTCGATGACCACCTTGCTCACGTGCTCGGCCGACGGGATCTCGTACATGGTATCCAGCAGCACGCTTTCCAGGATCGAGCGCAGGCCACGAGCGCCGGTCTTGCGCGTCAAGGCCCGTTGCGCGATCGCCTTGAGCGCGTCGGTACGGAACTCGAGCTCCACGTCTTCCATTTCGAACAGCCGACCGTACTGCTTGGTCAGCGAGTTCTTCGGTTCCGTGAGGATCTGGATCAGCGCGTCTTCGTCCAGCTCGGTCAGGGTTGCGATCACCGGCAGACGGCCGACAAACTCGGGAATCAGGCCGAAACGCACCAGATCCTCCGGCTCGACTTCCAGCAGGGTGTCACCCACCTTCTTGCCGCCATCCTTGCTGCGTACGCTGGCATTGAAGCCGATGCCGCTCTTCTCCGAGCGGTCCCGGATAACCTTCTCCAGACCGGCAAAGGCACCGCCGCAGATGAACAGGATATTGCGCGTATCAACCTGCAGGAATTCCTGCTGCGGATGCTTGCGGCCACCCTGCGGCGGCACCGACGCCACGGTGCCCTCGATCAGCTTGAGCAATGCCTGCTGCACACCCTCACCCGATACATCCCGAGTGATCGACGGGTTGTCCGATTTGCGGGAGATCTTGTCGATCTCGTCGATGTAGACGATACCCATCTGGGCTTTTTCCACATCGTAATCGCACTTCTGCAACAGCTTCTGAATGATGTTCTCGACATCCTCACCGACATAACCGGCTTCGGTCAGCGTCGTTGCGTCGGCAATGGTGAAGGGCACATTCAGCAGGCGCGCCAGGGTTTCAGCCAGCAGGGTCTTGCCGGAACCGGTGGGGCCGATGACCAGAATGTTGCTCTTGCCCAGCTCGACTTCATCCTTGCCGTCACGCTGATGCAGTCGCTTGTAATGGTTGTATACCGCAACCGACAGTACTTTCTTGGCCTGTTGCTGGCCGATCACGTACTGATCAAGGATGCCGCAGATTTCCATGGGCGATGGCAGCTTCTGTTCGCCGCTGTCGCTCTGGCTTTCCTGCACTTCTTCCCGAATGATGTCGTTACACAGATCGACACACTCGTCACAAATAAATACGGAGGGGCCGGCAATCAGCTTGCGCACTTCATGCTGGCTTTTGCCACAGAAGGAGCAATACAGCAGCTTGCCGTTGTCATCACCCTTCCCAGTCATATCTGTCATCTAAAACCCCTGCTTGCAGATCACTCTTGTAACAAAGATGGGGGCTGCCACGCCTCTTTGCAAGTGCAATCCGATCACCCGCACCGGCACGCCGGTCAGGCAGGCTGAACATGGAAAGGCCCGGACGTATTGCCCGGGCCGTTAAACGGTGCGTCAGCCGTTACTCGGCAACGGGACGGCTTTCCAGCATCTGGTCGATCAGACCATATTCCACCGCCTCGGCGGCGCTCATGAAGCGGTCACGATCGGTGTCGCGGGCAATCACATCCAGCGGCTGGCCGGTATGATGGGCCAGCACCTTGTTCAGGCGTTCGCGGATATAGAGGATCTCACGGGCATGGATTTCGATATCCGATGCCTGCCCCTGGAAGCCACCGAGCGGCTGGTGGATCATTACCCGCGAATGGGGCAGCGCAAACCGCTTGCCTTCGGCACCGCCGGCCAGCAGGAAGGCACCCATGCTGCAGGCCTGACCGATGCACAGCGTGCTGACGTTTGGCTTGATGAACTGCATGGTGTCATAGATCGCCATGCCCGCCGTCACCGATCCGCCTGGCGAGTTGATATACAGGTGAATGTCCTTGTCGGGGTTTTCCGACTCGAGAAACAGCAGCTGAGCCACCACCAGGTTGGCCATGTAGTCTTCGACCTGACCGACCAGGAAGATCACCCGCTCCTTGAGCAGACGCGAATAGATGTCGTAGGAACGTTCACCCCGTGCCGACTGCTCGACAACCATGGGCACCAGACCGCCAGCGGCCTGAATTTCCGGCGGTAAACCGGTATAGCTGTTATGAATCATGCTCTGGTGTCACTCCGATTTAGCCTGTCGCGTAAAACCCCGAGCCCATGCCGCAGCCGTTTTCGGGGTTTCCATAAGCATTGAGCCAGCCCGAAGGCTGGCTCAGTGTGCTGCGCAAGATCAATGACGAAAATTATTCGTCAGAGCTGCTTTCCGCTTCGTCGTCTTCAACCTGATCAGGCTGAGCCGGCTTGACGGCATCTTCGTAGGCAACCTGCTTGTCGGTCACCTTGGCCTTCTGCAACACAGTATCCACGACTTGCTCTTCCAGCACAACAGACTGGATTTCGGCAAGCTGCTGCTCGTTCTGCATGTACCAGTTCACCACCTGCTCCGGCTCCTGATAGGCGGAGGCCAGGTCTTCAACCATGGCACGCACGCGATCGCTGTCCGGCTTGATGTCGTTCTGCTTGACGATTTCAGCAACGATCAGACCGAGGGATACACGGCGCTTGGCCTGTTCTTCGAACAGTTCTGCCGGCAGCTGGCTCGGGTCGATATTGGCACCACCGAACTGCTGAACAGCCTGCTCGCGCAGACGATCGATCTCGCTGCTGATCAGCGCCTTGGGCACGTCGATTTCGTTGGTCTTCAGCAGACCGTCCATGACCTGATTCTTGGTCTTGGTCTTGATCGCCTGGCGCAGCTCGCGCTCCATGTTCTTGCGCACTTCGGTGCGGAAGCCTTCGATACCGCCTTCTTCAACGCCGAAACGGGCGAAGAACTCGTCATTCAGCTCGGGCAGCTCGGCAGCAGCCACTTCGTGGACGACGATTTCGAACTCGGCAGCCTTGTTGGCCAGATCCAGGTTCTGGTAGTCCTCAGGGAAGGTGACGCTGATAGTGCGAGTCTCACCAGCCTTGGCGCCGACCAGGCCGTCTTCGAAGCCCGGGATCATGCGGCCGGAGCCCAGTACCAGCTTGGTGTTGCTGGCGGTACCGCCCTGGAAGGCTTCGCCATCGATGCGACCAGTGAAATCGATGGTCAGTTGGTCGCCGTCTTCGGCAGCGCGCTCCACAGCGGCATAGCCGGTGTGCTGCTTGCGCAGGATTTCCAGCATGTTTTCCAGATCGGCGTCGGTCACTTCGGAATCGATGCGCTCGACTTCGATGTCGGCGAAATCGCCCAGAGTCACTTCGGGGTATACCTCGAAGGTGGCGATGTATTCGAAGTCCTTGCCTTCGTCCAGCGACTTGGGCTCAACGCTCGGCGCGCCGGCGGGGTTCAGTTTTTCCTGAACGATGGCTTCATAAAAGGAAGACTGAATCACTTCACCGATGACTTCCTGACGTGCAGATGCACCAAAGCGCTTGCGAATCACGCTCATCGGCACCTTGCCCGGACGGAAACCATCAACACGTGCACGGCCAGCGGTCTGCTGCAGGCGCTTGTTGACTTCGTTTTCGATGCGCTCGGCAGGGATGCCAACAGTCATGCGGCGTTCAAGGCCGGAGATGGTTTCAACCGAAACTTGCATGTAGAGTCCTCGTTGAACAGACAATGATGAATGAATAAAAGGCGGACATTCTAGTCGCTTGTGCAACAGAAGTCATCCTTGCCGGCGCGCTCTTCTTTCCCTGCCTTCGCAAACGGCTGGGTGGCGCGCGGCCTGACCGGGCAGCATACGCCGCCACCGGGCAATCGACCACCTGTCGGGTCACAAAATTATCATCTGGTTCCCGGTTTCGTTACCACTCACCCGAAACCTCAGCCTTTCATTGAATTTTTTCAGCCGCAACCGCTCGATATCTATAACTATTCGACGCAGCCGCAGGCGGAGATATATGCCGGCTCGATTCACGGCATGTCATCTCGCCCGTCTGGCCCTGAACAGGATAAAGGCATGCCAACGTTGAGCACCCCCACCCCATCACAAGCAGTCGCAACGCATTTATCCCTATCGAGCCCCATCGAACTCTATCGGGGACTGCAGCAGACCCCGGAGCAGTATCTGGCTGTCGCGCGCAACTTTCTGCAGGAACAATTGAAAAAGGCAGCGAAACTGAAATGCGACCTGCCCGATTCGCCCGAGGATCTCCATCAATGGGTCATTGATGGCAATGCCCGGACCACCCAGGCCTACAGGCAGTATCTGGACACCCGCAAACAGGGCCAACCCCGGCGCTATTTTGCCAACCGCTCCCAGGCACTGTTCTTCCTTCGTGGGGTCGCACCAACCAAACTGGTGGACGGTTCCTGGCTGTACGGTGTTCTGCCCCAATGGCAGGACCTGCGCCTGCACGCCCTGGTACGCACTTACCTGGAGGAACTCGGCGAAGGCGAGCCCGAACAGAACCATGTTGTGCTGTACAAGCAACTGCTGGCACAGCATGAGCTGGAAGACATCGAATCGCTACCAGCCAGCCATTTCGTCCAGGGCGCCCAACAACTGGCACTGGGGCATCTGGCGCAGGACTTCTTGCCGGAACTGATTGGCTATAACCTGGGATACGAGCAACTGCCGCTGCACCTGCTGATTACCACCTATGAGCTCAACGAGCTGGGAATCGACCCCTATTACTTCCAGCTGCACGTCACCATCGACAACGCCGACACCGGCCATGCACACAAGGCGGCGAGCGCCGTTTTGGACAACCTGCCGGTAACTGGCGATGCGCAGATGTTTTACCGACGGGTTCGGCTCGGCTACCTGCTGAATGACCTGGCCCTGTCGTCGACCGAGGTCATCAACAGCTTCTGCCTGGAACAGGAGCTATACCGAGTGCTTGAACAGAAGGCCCTGGTCGCGCGCAACATGCACTCGGACTTCTGTCGGATAGAAGGCCGCACCATCAATGAATGGCTGAGTCAGCAAGGACAGATCGGAGATTTCCTCGCTGCCCTGGAAAAGCGAGGCTGGATTCAGCGCGACGAAGACCCGGCGCAGAGCCGTTTCTGGCAACTGGTGCAAGGCAATCGCGCACCCATGTTCGGCGTATTCAGCCACTACGAGCTGCAGCTGCTGCATGATTGGATTGCTGGGGAATGGCTGATCAATGATCAGCCCAATCGGCCGAAAAAGTTTGTCCAGCCCGCCCGCAATCAGAGCCCGGATAACAGAGCAAGGGCCGGCGATTTCAGTGCCGAGCAACAAATACTGGAAAAGGAATTGCGAACGCTGGATGGTGCGTCGAGAACCCGTCGCCTGATTCAGTTGATGTCGCCGGCTCATCACTACAAGCCAGCCGGATTGCTCGCAACCCGGCTATTCAACCAACTTCAGGCCTGACTCCATTGCTCACTGGCCGAGTGGTCAGCGAGCATCAGGATCAGTCAGTCCCCTGCCCCAGCACCACGCCGTTGACCTCGACGCCATAGAGGTTGACGCCGTCATTTGCGTGGTATTTCTTGCGGGTCTCCTCGACCGAACCATCAATCAAGCGCGGATCTTGCGGCCGCTCATGGCTGTTCATGAACGCGGCAACGTTCCATGCCTGTTCATCGGTGAGCGACCCACCCTTGCCCAGCGGCATGCTTTCCTTGATGAAATCAGCTGCGGTATTGATTCGATGCATGCCGGCGCCCCAGTTGAAGGACTCCTCCCCCCACAGGGGTGGAAACACAAAATCCTCTCCTGACTTCTGCCCCTGGCCTTGATCACCGTGACAGATGGCACACTGTTCCTCATATACCTGCCGCCCCTGCGCGAGATCGTACCCACCCTCAGGCTCCGGCACCTTGGGGTAAGCACGCCCCGGTTGCACTTCACCGGTAGGCGCACCGGTAGACAGCCAGTAGGAATAGGCCGACAGGGCATTCATGATATGACTGTCAGCGGCCGGAGCCGTACCGTCCATGCTGAACTGGAAGCAACCCTGCATGCGCTCCACATAGGTATTGACCTTGTCGTTCTTCGAACGGTAGGCCGGGTACATGGGATAAGCGCCCCACAACGGAGCTGAATTGGCCTTGCGCCCCTGGTCGAGATGGCAGTTGGTGCAGTTCATACCGTTGCCAACATGCTCCGGTGCGCGATTGCGGGTGTCCACAAAGATCGCCCGCCCTTCGCGCACCAGCGCCCCAAACGCATTATCCGGCAGCTCGCTTTCGAGCGGCGGCTGAAAATAATCCGCGCCGGCGGGCGGCTGGACTGATGGCGCCAGTTGCGACTGATCATCCATGGCAACGGGAGCTTGAGCGGCAACAGGCAGTGCAATCAGGGTCGCGGCAATGGCCAGATAGATTTTCATATTCGCCTCCTCACTGACCCAGGCCGGAAAAATAATCGGATACCGCCTTGACCTCATCATCGGTCAGGCTTTTGGCTATATGACCCATCAGGTCATTGGGATCATTCGTCCGGGTGCCCTTTTTCCAGGCTATCAGCTGCGAGCTCAAATAGGCCGAAGACTGCCCAGCCAAGGGCGGGAATGCCGCACC
>Ga0207900_100279_pt1 | contig 9670 bp, 9 predicted proteins | sample LinPmetageLP39_FD_184052 | JGI IMG/M metagenome (GOLD analysis project Ga0207900, IMG submission 184052) | Marine viral communities from the Pacific Ocean - LP-39 (SPAdes) | ecosystem: Environmental > Aquatic > Marine > Oceanic | place: Pacific Ocean | collected 2010-06-14
CGCGGAGGGGTGTCCGAGTGGTCGAAGGAGCACGCCTGGAAAGTGTGTAAGCCGCAAGGCTTCGAGGGTTCGAATCCCTCCCCCTCCGCCACAGAATTTTAAAAAGCCCGCTGAATAAATCAGTGGGCTTTTTTACGTTTATAGCTCAACGGCTCTTTCTAGCATTGGTGGGTGCGTTCGCTATAGGTAGTGGTTCAAACCGCTTTCTATGATTGAAGCATTAGCGGCTTAAAAATAAGTCATGAAACAGCTTTTTTCTCAAGATGAAGGTAGAGAGGGTCAAACTCGCCTGCTTCTTTGAGCTTCGGCCAGTCCAGTATGGTCATTTCATTTCTCCCAGTGCTTATCAAACCCTCCGCCCGAAGCATCTGCAGTACCCTGTTCATATGAACTGGCGTCATACCTGTTGCGTCTGCTAGTTCAGCCTGGGTAACGGGCATCTCGAAGGTGTTTTCCTTAATCAGACCTACTGCCTTTAAGCGCAATACCAGCTCGCAAATAAGATGGGCGATGCGGGCGTAAGCCACGCGTTGTCCGATATTTAAAAGCCACTCTCGAAAAATCGAAGCGTCCACTAATGTCTCACGCCAGAAAACGGGGATAAGGCGCGGAAAGCGCTCACAAAGGCGATGCACATCATCATGTAGGATATAGCCGATTTTACAGGGACTGATTGAAGCAATATTAATATCGATGACATTCAGGTGGAGGCTTTGTAGGTCAGGGATGTCACCAGGGACATGTATGGCCATGATTTGGCGTTTGCCCGCAAGAGACAACTTGTATACGCACGAAAAACCTTCAATGAGTAAGCAGCATTGGGTGGGTTGATCACCTACTCTCACGATGTCTTGATTGGTCTTAATATCGACTGATTGAATTGGTAATTTATTGAGTGCCTGTTTCTCCTCTGATGTAAGAGGAAAGTTGCTCTCTAACTTGCGGATCATGATCTCATTGGGAGTGTAAAGTATTGTGCGCATGGTTGGCTCCTGCATTCGCAGAATTGAAGCCGATAGCAACATTGTTTCTGCACGTCTGCTGACGATCTAAATATTCGTGTTCTCAATCATGCGCTACCTATAAGCGGATGAACATACGTAATCGGGGTTTGGTTCGATGATAAATCTCCCCCTAAAACGATTAGATTATCGTCCTGAAGCGTCAAGGCTTCGCACCCAAAGCGCTGTTGAAACAGGCCTCATATGCGCGATAAACGTATGCTGATGAGAGTCGTCATTAATGCTGGCTGACCTCAATGAGGCCAGCCTACGGTTTGTTTGTTGGGATCTGACCGCATGGAAAAGACTTGTTGTGGCCAGTAGCGAGCTTAAAAAGGCAGAACGCCGCTGAAGCCAACGCCAAGTACGGCAACGAGTACAACAACGATAACGACGATAGTAGTAGTAGACATTTTCTCTTCCTCTGAGTGATTTAAGTCATTTCAGCTTAGTTGCCATTGCTCTATTGCGCACGCAAGCGAAAAGGGCCGGGCAACTTTTCCATATTGGCAGGAGTAATCCTACCTGAAACGCTCGTCAGAATGGCAGAAACCGTTTGCTAGGGGCTTATTTCCCACACTGACAGCCATGGCCGCAGCCGGTAGAGCCGTCGGTATGATGAATAGCGCAGGACTCACAGCAGTAAAGCTTGCCACCTTTCTCAACGGCGTTGTTATCGACTGAACACGTACACTTAGGGCATGCACACTCTTGCTGAGACATAGTAAACCTCCTCTGTTGACAGGGAGAGTGTAGTCCCGCCCCCTGATGTTATGCCATTGCGTTTTTGCTTATCGCTAATGCCTAAGCCTCATCACCCAGCGCCTTCCCCAGCCCGCCAAAATAGTCGCTAAACGCGCTATTGATCCGTTCTCGCTGTGTGCCCTGGGGGTAAAGCCCCACTTCCGCTTCAGGAGAGGCCTTGGTGCCTTTGACCAGGAAGTGGTTGGTGATAGCTGCATCCTGTACAAAGGCCTCAAAGGCGCGGGCGCAGAGCTCTTCGGGTTTGCTGTAATAGAGCTGGCCGAGCTTTTTGTCTATCTGCACCGAGCTTTGAAACAGAGCGCTAGGCTGATCGCCTTCGGGCTGCAGCAAAATGGCTTTAAAGCAGCGCATCAATAAATCGTTAAGCGGATGGGGGATAGGCTTAGCATCGGCGAGCCAGGCGGTAGAGGCGAACATGCCGGCAGGCGTACCACGAAAGCATTTACTGGCGATGTAGTGGTCAAAGGCATGAAACCACTCGTGGGCAATGCTGCCGGGGCCTGCGTTTTTGGCCAGCGCAAAGCTGCGTTGGCTGGGGTCGTAGTGGGCGGAAACGCCGGGTCTACCACCGCTTCCGTATTGCAGCGCGATTGAACCACGCAGCGAAATCAACGCCTCAGGCCCGTGTAGAATCAGCATAAGATCGCACAGGGCATCATGGAAAAGCTCAGCGGCTCGGTCACGCTCGGCACTGGTGACCCAGCGGCCAATCTCAATCGAGCGAAAATCAAACTGGCGCCGAATCAAGGCAAAGCTACTCGCTTGGCCCTGGCGATGGTCAGGCCCGTTGCGATAAAAATCTCGCGCTTCAATGCTCACTGGTCGTTTCACCTTGTATTCAGCCACCCAGACCCCCACTAACTAATGGTAACGCATTTTAATTGCCTCATTTTCCACCGCCAGGAGATAGATATGAGCAAGCGCATTTTAGTGGTACTGACGTCTCACGATCAGCTAGGCGATACCGGCAATAAAACCGGCTTTTGGCTGGAAGAGTTGGCCGCCCCTTACTATGTCTTCAAAGACGCGGGGGCTGAGATAACCCTGGCATCGCCTCAGGGTGGCCAGCCGCCGTTAGACCCCAAGAGCGACGCTGAGGATAGTCAAACCGATGAAACGCGCCGCTTCAAGCAAGATGAAAAGGCCAATGCTGAGCTTGCAGCGACCCATCGTTTGGGCGATATGAAGGCTGATGACTTTGATGCGGTGTTCTACCCCGGCGGCCACGGCCCGTTATGGGATCTTGTTGACGATAAGGATTCTATTCGTCTGATCGAAACGTTTATTGCTCAAGGCAAGCCGGTCGCGACCGTTTGCCATGCGCCGATTGTGTTGGTGAATGCCAAGAACAGCGCCGGTGAGCCGCTGGTCAAAGGCCGCCAAGTCACAGGCTTCACCAACGGCGAAGAAGAAGCGGTTGGCCTGACCGACATCGTGCCGCATCTGGTCGAAGATGCGTTACAACAGTGTGGCGGTATCTACACCAAGGCGGAAGATTTCACCCCGTACGTGCGTGAAGATGGCCAGCTGATTACAGGGCAAAACCCGCCTTCTTCAGCGCTAACGGCTGAAACGCTGATGGCGTGGCTGGCGAAATAGCCGCGAGGTGGTAACACAGCTTAATGATAACGGCGAGGCTCTCCTCGCCGTTTCTATTTTGGTCACTGACCATATTCTGACTACCTTTATAAGGTAGATAGAGGGTTTGTTTACAAGAGGTAATTTTTAGACACGCATCAAGGAGGTGGTCAACATGGAGACGGCACATGTTTATCGGATGAAGACGGCAGAGCACCTTTGCCCGTTTGGTATGAAAACGGTCGATTTGTTAAAGCGTAAAGGATATGAGGTTGACGATCACCCGCTAACGTCCCGAGATGAAATTGATGCATTCAAGGCTCAGGAAAATGTCGATACCACACCTCAAGCCTATATCGGCAATAAGCGTATTGGGGGCTACGAAGAGGTGCGTAAGCATCTTGGGATGAGCGTGCCGAATGCGAAAGAGACCACATATCGACCGGTAATCGCCATTTTTGTTACCGCCTTGCTGATCGGTCTGGCGGTTAGCTGGGTCGCCAATGGTACCTTGATGGCCGCGCGGATGCCTGAATATGCAGTGGCGACGGCGATGGTGCTGTTAGGGTTACAGAAACTCCAGGATGTAGAGAGCTTCAGCTCTATGTTCCTTAACTACGACCTGCTGGCTCAGCGCTATGTCCCCTATAGTTATGTCTACCCTTACGCTGAAACCCTGGCTGGCGTCTTAATGCTGGCAGGCGCCTTGATTTGGCTGGCGGCGCCGTTGGCACTGTTTATTGGTACGGTAGGGGCGGTGTCGGTGTTTAAAGCCGTATACATTGATAAGCGCGAATTGAAATGCGCGTGTGTCGGCGGTAGCAGCAATGTGCCACTAGGGTTTGTATCGTTAACGGAAAACATCGCAATGATACTGATGGGGCTGTGGATGCCGCTTAGAATGTGGCTTTGAGCAGTGCCACGAGAGCGGTGCTACTAGAACTGTGCCACTAGAACCGTGCCACTAAACGCAAAAGCGCCCTAAGCTTGAAGGGCGCTTTTATTTTGTCTAAACGTTCTAGCGGCTTCATACTGCATTGCGTATTAGAAATTATAGTTGAGCGACACACCCGTCACGGTCTGCCATTCGCTGCCTACATCGTCAACGATGGGGCTGTCAGATGCATTGCCGGTCAAGTAGCTGGTGCCAATAAAACCGGTGGCCGACCATTGTGGCGTTAACGCGTAAGTTAGGCTGCTGCTAACTCCTAAACGCCAGGAGCCGCCATCAGGGTGATAGCTGGCAATGCCGCTGCGTAGGCTGTTACGGTTTGATACCGCAAACATCGATTCAGTCCACTCTTCGTCGGCGTAAGCCACCTTGGGGCTAAAGGTAAAGAACGTACGCTCATTAAGAGGCAAGCGCCAAGCGGCAGCTGCCTCAAACTCTGCACCATCCACATCGCCCGTTACTGGCGTGCTTCCCGCCAAGCTATATTTCCACTGCCCTTGCTCAAGCGCTACCCGTAAACCGAGCGTGGCGCCGCCATCCACTTTCTCGAACGCCGAAATATCGCCTTCATTATCGCGGCCAAAGGTATAGCCAATAAAAGGCGATACGGTCCAATCACCGTTGCGAATGGCGTGCCATTCAATGCCACTACGTGGGCTGATCGAAAGAGCATCGCCGTAGTTTAGGTCGATAGAGGGCCAAAGCTGGGTATCGTAATCGTCGCTGCCCAGATAATCGGGCGCATGCAGGACACCCGCGCCGAGACTGCCTTCCCATTGCTGGGCCCATGCTTGAGGAGCTATCGCGAGGCTAAACGCGGCGGCTGGCCACCAGTATTTTGAGATCATGGTCGCACTCATTTTAAAAAGAATTAAGCAAACGTGCATGATTGTATGTGCTTGCTTGGAAGCTTGGCAAGCCGCTTTTTAAAATGACAAACAAGCGTTTAAAAATAATTTATTTGCTATTACATATCTCAGGTTAGATAAACACGCCTTAATAAAAGGCACTGTGTGCACACAGCGAAGGGAACTCGCGAAAAGGAAGACCAAGCAGGGATTGCTTGAGTAGCACAAGGATACACAAATAGGATATTTGTGGTGTACGTTATGGAAGACCTAATAAAGCTCAACCCTAAAAACGGTTGAGCTTTATTTTTTTGCGAAAGATTATAAAAAATAAGTCAAGCGTTTGTTTAATTCCTAATAGTTGGCTAAATTAGCAATATTAATAATTTATCTATATTTATCAATTGCTTGCTAGGTTTGATGGCCAGTAAGTGTCTCTAAGTAACTGACAGCTTTGTTTTTTTGAAAATTGACTGGTTGCGAAGTAAAGCCTGTGTCGCCTGGGTTTTTTAAGCCAACCTACCTTAAGATTAGAGCATTACATGACGCTGATTTGACATGATGATGACAAGATAAGTGCCTCTTTAAAGCGCGTAGTGGCCGCTAAAAAATACTTAGTTTAGGATAAAGAATTTTTTCTCTTTAGCTAACCTAGGTTAGTTAAGTTTGTTGGTAAAAGGCGCATCCTAATCATCAAGCACACGGAAGTGCTGACAAGGAAGATAGTGCCAGGATGGCTTAACATCTCATGGAAGCGCAAACAGGATGTTTGTGAGGAAGGAAGACGCTGCGATAAAGCCCTGGCCAGGGAGTGGCTGGGGCTTTTTATTCTGAAATAAGTGACATGTTAGTTACAGTGTTGTGAAATTTTTCTTTTAATGTAAATAAATTGCTAAGAAAAAGGGCAGATGTGTTAGTCATCTACCCTTTTTTTAATAGCAGGCCTGTCTGCTAAATAAGCTATTCGTTAACAAGCCTGCCTATTAACAAGCATAGTGATAATAGAGCGTGCTGAGTTGATTCAAGGGTACTTCAACTGCTGTCTGGCAGTTAAGGCAGCGCATCGTCGCAGTGCTTTTCCCTGTGCCTTCTAAACGAAAGCGATTAAAAAACGGCGTTTTGGCTGACTCTGAATTACCACAATGACGACAGATGACATCCAAGCCATTGACTTTATTGCTGATTATAATATCGCGCACGCTGACCTCCTACCGTTAGGGTTGATGATGGTTCAGGCGTGGTAACCTCCGTGTTGATTCGTATCGTTACCGATATTTTTTAAGTATAAGAGTCAATTCCTATATTCGCCATGTGAAACGTATTGCAATCGTGCATTAAATCGACGCAACAAGGCTGTTTTAATATTAAAGCAATATTTTTTTGATTTAATAACCTGGGATAGATAAACACAGCGCTATCACGTCCATTGTGAGCACACACCACAAGGAAGTGGAAACAGGGAAGGCAATGCCAGGAAGGCTAAACGCTCTCAGGGAAGCACAAACAGGATGTTTGTGAAGAAAATCAAGGAAGGTTTGATAAAGCCCCGGCCAAGGAATGGCTGGGGCTTCTTTTTTATACGCTTGTTTTATTTCTTGGCTTTTTTCTTGGTTTTATTGCTGGCGGCAGGGGCGTTGGTGCTGCTTGCCTTGCTTCCTGCTTTGCTTTCGGCCTTGCTCTCTTTGCCGTCACTCTTTTTGCCTTCATCACCGTCGCTATCCGGCTTGTCGCTGCCCTGGTGGGTCAGAGGGCTCGCTTGATCCAGGCGCGGGTGGTTATCTAGGAACTCACGCGGTAGATCCGGCATAGCATCCATGGCCTGCAGGGTGTGGGTGAGGGCGTGAATAGCCGCCAGCACATCCTGGGTATGGCCGGTTTCCGAGATCGTATGCATATTGCGGATAGGGAAGCCGATCGAGGTAGCGGCACTGTCGATAGACGCCAATACGCCTGCCATGCCGTCGGTACCCGTATCCACGCCCACAATGTCGCGCTGTAGCGGAATATCCTGCGCTTTCGCGGCGGTTGCGATAATCCGGTTGAGCTGTTCGCTGGCAATCGAGCCCACCGCCATGGTGAAGCCTTTGCCCATCTCTAGCGGCTGCATGCGCTTGTCGCCAATGCCTGGCGCGCCCACGTAGTCGTGGTTCACGTCAACACCAATCAGCGCATCCGGCTTCATTTCACCGGCCATCACGCGGCTGCCGAAGCGACCAATTTCCTCGTAGCTGGCAATCGCAAACAGCACGCGCACGTTTTTGGTGCCGCCTGCTTCGGCGATTAAGCGCGCCACTTCGGCGGCCACAAAGCAGCCCAGCCCATTATCCAGGTAAGCGCCGTAGAACGTATTAGGGCTAAAGCCGGGGCGGATAGGGCGGTCGAAAATAATCGAATCACCGGGGCGCACGCCCAGGTTCAACACCTGTTGTTTCTTATTGTTGCCGTGAATTTGTAGATCCAGATAGATCTGCTCTTTCTTGATCCCTTTGCTGCCATCACGCTGGCCGGGGTCAGAAAAGTGAATGGCACCCAGTGCTTCTACCGTGCCGCCTTCAATGCAGCGATAGCTGCCAGGGGCATCCGGGTCTTCGCTGAATAGCTTCACTTCATGACCGATCAGTACGGTCGGCAGGAAGGAATCAGTGTTGATCCAGATCTTGCCGTCTTCGCCAATCGAGCGCACCTGCATACGGATTTTATCCGCATGGCCGATCAGCATGACCTTGAACATATCGTCACGGCCGGGGTGGGTGTCCAACACAACACCGGCGTTGCCCTTGAACTGGTGCAGGTGCCAGCCTTTAGGTGCAAAGCTTTCAAAATGCGGCTTGAGCACCCCGTAGGTCATGGCGGCTTCAAGACCCACTGGGCTTGGGGCGGCAAGAATATCGCGCATTAGTTTGAACTGCGCATCGGGCATTGGCTGTGTCCAGGGTTTTGAAGTATCGCTCATCGATATCGCTCACTTAGTCAGGTGGATGTTCGTCATCTCTAGTCTGCCAGATTCCCACCCCAGGTGTAGAGAAAGCCTGAGCGAACATGTAAAGAATTCTTCCCCACGCACTCGACCTAGGTGGTCATGACGCGCTGCTCAAAACACCCTACTATGCATGAACTTGAATGCGAGCTAATCAATATAGCGTTCGCTAATATAATAAAAGTGGTGTTTAAGGAGCAGCCCGATGACCGCAGCAACGCTAGGTTCCCAGCGCTTTAGAGTGCTATTGGCGGGCGTGTTCAGCCAGGTATTGTGTGTGGGTATCGCCCGCTTCGCCTATACGCCGTTGCTACCGGTCATGCAGCAGCAAACCTGGATGGGCGACGCCGATGGCGGCTGGCTGGCGGCGCTCAACTACGCGGGCTATATGCTGGGGGCGGTGTTGGCGGCCTCAATTCGCAGTATCTATATCAAAGACACGCTGTATCGTATTGGCTTGGTGTTGGCGGTGCTTACCACTGCTGGTATGGCGCTCACCGAGCATTTTTGGCTATGGGCGGGGCTGCGCTTTTTCGCGGGCCTTTCTAGCAGCGCCGCTATGCTCTTGGCCTCAGGGTTAATCCTTCACTGGCTAATGCATCACCAGCAGCGGGGTGAGTTGGGTATTCATTTTGCCGGGTTAGGATTGGGCATTGTGGTGGCCGCTGTGGTGGTAGAGCTAATGCTGGCGTTTTCGCTTAACTGGCAAGCCCAGTGGTGGGTTTTTGGCTTATTGGGTGCCGTGCTATTGGTGCCCGCCTGGCGTTGGCTGCCTCGTCCGTTAAAACCGGTTCCCGGTGCTCCCCAAGACAAATTGCCTGCCGCCATGCCGCCTTCACGTACCTTTATGCGTTTAATGTTGCCTGCCTATTTCTGTGCCGGATACGGCTATGTAATTAACGCCACATTTATTGTCACTATCGTCGAGCGCGAGCCGCTGCTTTCGGGGGCGGGTAACTGGACCTTTGCCGTGGTCGGTTTAGCGGCCGCACCCGCTGTTATGCTGTGGGATTTAGTCGCCCGGCGGATTGGTTATTTAGGCGCGCTGATTGTGGCCATGTCGATACAGGCCGTAGGGATTATATTGCCAGCCATCACTTCAAGCCTTGTAAGTGTACTCTTCAGCGCCGTGCTGTATGGCGGCACGTTTTTAGGCTGTGTGAGTTTAGTACTCACCATGGCGGGCAGGCTTTACCCGGCAAGCCCGGCACGCTTAATGGGTCAAATGACCTTGGCGTATGGAGCCGCGCAAATTTTCGCGCCTGCCTTAACCGGCGTATTGGCCGAGGCTTCAGGCCACTATACCGTGGGCCTTTGGCTGGCGGGAGGCTTCGTTGCTTTAGGGGTGCTGCTATTGGTATGGCTGCGCCGTGTGGATCAAACCGCCCAGCGCCTGGATGCTGCCGCCAAGGCCGCCGTATACGCCTAGATGCTGTTGGGCATTGCCCGTGAAATCCTATAGGATGAGCGCCTTTTTCTGACAGGGTAACTGGGCAAATGACCTCTTCTGGGCAACCTCGCACCCAGTGGCTAGGCCGCTGGGGGTTTA
>Ga0207900_100281_pt1 | contig 9657 bp, 8 predicted proteins | sample LinPmetageLP39_FD_184052 | JGI IMG/M metagenome (GOLD analysis project Ga0207900, IMG submission 184052) | Marine viral communities from the Pacific Ocean - LP-39 (SPAdes) | ecosystem: Environmental > Aquatic > Marine > Oceanic | place: Pacific Ocean | collected 2010-06-14
TTAGGCAATATGGGTGGCCCGATGGCCGCCAACCTATCGAAAGCGGGTTTTAACGTTCGCGCTTTTGACCTTTCAGAAGACGCACTAGAAACAGCCAAAGCCAACGGCTGCGAAGTCGCGTTTTCAGCCCAAGAAGCCGCCACCGGTGCGGATTTTGTCATCTCAATGCTGCCCGCAGGCAAGCATGTGCGCGGACTCTATGTTGAAGGCGATACGCCGCTGTTCGAAGTGATCAAGCAGAGCGCGCTGGTGATCGACTGCTCCACGATTGATGCCGATACAGCCCGCAGCGTAGCCGCCGAAGGCGAGAAGCTAGGCGTTGGCTTTGTGGATGCGCCGGTTTCCGGCGGGGTAGGCGGCGCGCAAGCGGGCACACTAACGTTTATCGTGGGTGGCTCGGAGGCTCAGTTCGAACAGGCCAAACTAGTGCTGGACGTGATGGGCAAAAACATCTTCCACGCCGGAGACCATGGCGCCGGGCAGGTGGCCAAAGTGTGCAACAACATGCTGCTATCCATCCTGATGGCGGGCACCTGTGAAGCGATCAATATGGGCGTCAAAAACGGCCTCGACCCAGCGGTGCTATCAGAAATCATGAAGCAGAGTTCCGGCGGCAACTGGGCTCTCAACGTTTACAATCCCTACCCAGGCGTCATGGAAAACGCCCCCGCTTCGAAAAACTACCAAGGCGGCTTCCAGGTAGACCTGATGATCAAGGATCTGGGCCTGGCCATGGATGTCAGCCAGCAAAGCGCCTCCGCAGTACCCATGGGCTCCGCCGCCCGCTCGCTGTTTACCCTGCATAAAGCGAAAGGTAACGGCAAACTCGACTTCTCCAGCCTGATGAAGCTGTATCAGGATGAAGCGTAAAACGAGAGGCGAGAGGAGTAAGAGGTGAGGGGTTGTAGCGCGTGGTAACGAGTAGCGAGTGCAACGAGAAACGAGGCACCCGTATGGACGGCCCCGCGCGAATGGGCGGCAAAGCCGCCCCCAACTTGCCACCCAACCCCGCGAGAGGCAAACTCAGCTTCCTCACTCTGCTCAAACAAAAAGGATTGCCATGATCACGCTTTGGGGCCGCAACAACTCCACCAATGTCAAAAAAGTACTCTGGGTGCTAGAAGAGCTGGAACTGCCCTTTGAGCAAATTCAGGCGGGACTTCATCACGGGGTCAACAACACCCCGGAATACCTGGCCATGAACCCCACCGGGCTGGTGCCGCTACTCAAAGACGATGTCACCGATAGCGTGCTGTGGGAATCCAACGCCATTATTCGCTACCTGGCCGCCCAGTACGGCCAGAACAAGCTTTGGATCGAAGCGCCCGCCGAGCGCGCCCAAATGGAAAAATGGATGGAGTGGGCCAACAGCACGCTGACGCCAGCTCACCGCAAGATCCTGATGGGATATGTAAGAACACCACCCGAAAAACGCGATAATGCCGCCATCGAAGCAGCGGTGAAAGAGTGCGAAGCGCTATTTACCATCATGGATAACGCGCTGGCAAATCAGACCTGGTTTTCCGGTGAGGCGTTTGGCCTTGGCGATATCGCCATCGCACCCTTTATTTACAACATGCTCAATAGCGGGCTTACCTGGCGAACCCACCCCCACATGGAGCGCTGGTACCAACAGCTCACTGAACTTCCTAGCTTCCAAAAAGTGGTGATGATTCCGGTGACGTAATGCTTGAACTTGAATGAGGTAAGCACTTTCATTCTTGGTGGCGAGTAGCGCTTTGCTAGCCTAGTCTTACGTAGGAAAAACAAAAATAAAGGAACTCACATGCTTCTTACACGACACAGCTTCATCAGTGGCCTGGCAGCCATCGCGTTACTCGCTGGAAACATAGCTTACGCTGCCGACGATGCTACCAAGCGAATTATGGTTTATGGAGACTCCAATACTTGGGGCTATATGCCTGTCGAAAGCGGCCCTACAACGCGTTACCCAGCTGATGTACGCTGGCCTAGCGTCATGGAAGCAGAGCTTGGCTCCGAATATGAAGTGATTGAGGAAGGCTTGAGCGCACGCACCACCGACGTACCTGACCCGACACTTCCTCATATTTCGGGAGCAGGGCTTGATGGTTCGGCCTATTTGTCATCTGCTATCGCAACTCATCACCCGCTCGATTTGGTTGTGATCATGCTTGGCACGAATGATGTTAAGGCAATGTTTGATCGCTCACCGTTTCGAATCGCACTCGGTGTGGGAAAGCTGATCGACATAGTGGAACAGACAGGTGGTGGGGTTGGCACCTCTTATCCAGCTCCAAAGGTGTTGGTGCTCTCTCCGCCGCCACTCGGAGATGTGGCTCCTGAGGGGCGCGCTGAAAGATTCGCTGGCGGCGTCGAGAAAACAGAAGCACTTCCTCCCCTGTACGAGGCAATTGCTGAGGCGGCTAACGCGGAGTTTTATGATGTCGGTACGCTGGCAACCACAGATGGAATAGACGGCGTTCATTTCTCTCCGGAAACACACAATGCGATTGGCGTCGGCGTCGCCGAAAAGGTGATGTCAATTCTGGAGTAGTCGTCGTTGGGCTCTGTGGTGCCTAGCATGTTTTCTCAATGATTAAGCGTTCGTGAATTAAGACGCTTCTAACACCGCTATCTCATTATTGAGCGCCTGCAACGCATTACATGCCAAACCATGCCGCTCGGCGCTCTCAATCAACGGCCCCAAGATCGCCCCACGCTCGGTGGGGCGCTTGGCCTCAATATCCTGCAACATCGAGGCTTTGTTATTTGCGGTGTTCTCGATCACCTGCCACACCAATGCCAACCACGCTGCTTCACCTTGCCCGTTATTGGGTGGCGCAATACCCTCGGCCAGCATAATCGCCGCGACTTCCTTGACCACCGCTACCACACGGCCCGCATAAGCATCATCGCGCAACTCCCCGTTACGCACACCGTTCAACGCCACCAACGGGTTAATCGCTGCGTTCACCGCCAGCTTCTGCCACAAACGCTGGCGAATATCAGTCACCGCCGTAGCAGTAAGCCCCGCCTGGGTGAGTGATTGCGCCAGTGTTTCTGCCAACTCACCGTGCTGATTGTTTAGATCACCAACAAACGTATGCCCGCGCCCCGCATGCACCACGCCATCATCACCGGTTAAGTAAGCCCCTTCCGTAGTGGTCGCACACAGCACCGGCCCCGGCCACGCCTCGGTAATACGCGGCTGGGCCAAAAAACCGTTTTGCCACAGCACCAGCGGCGTAGTGGGGGGAAGCGAGTCAGCAACGTCTTCCAGCGCAGCCTCAGCGACCATCGCTTTGGTGGTGATATGCACAAAGGCGGGTGGTTCATACGTTTCAGGAGCCAACTGAGCAACAGTAAGAATGTTGAGAAGCCGCTTGCGTTGTTCGCCTTCCGGGGTGGTAAGCGTTTGCTGTGCAGGCAGCGCTCGTCGGCCAATTAGCGTGGTGGCCGCTAAAGGTGAAAGCGAATGAGCCAACAGGCGGCCAATGGCGCCAGGGCCGATAATCCAATGTAAAGACATGGCGAGTACTTTGTTTGTGGTGGTAGCAGAAATTCAGAATGACAGAAAACGTTATAAAACCACTAGTAGAACGCTCCATCCTTTGTAAAGCTTATGCTAACTTAGCGTTAACCACTCGCCAGGTAGCGTCCCATGTCGATTGAAGTCTGGTTTGCCTTTGCTCTTGCATCCGTTGCCTTGCTCGCGATCCCTGGGCCGACGATTTTAACCGTGGTTAGCTACTCTATCGCCCAAGGTAAGCGTGCCAATATTCCGCTTGTCGCCGCGGTGGCGTTGGGTGATTCAACCGCGCTGATTTTTTCGCTACTCGGATTGGGTGCGGTGTTAGCTACCTCGGTCTTTTGGTTCACCGTTATCAAGTGGATCGGCGGTTTATATTTGCTGTATATGGGCATAAAGCTGTTACGTGCCGGTATATCGTCGGTGCAGCCGGTGTCTACAGCGGTATCAGGTTCGCGCTGGAAGCTCTTCAGCAATACCTATCTCGTTACCGCGATGAACCCAAAGGGCATTATCTTCTTCGTCGCTTTCTTGCCGCAATTCGTTAATCCAAATGACGACGCGGGGCAGCAGCTTTGGATTCTTGCGGTCACGTTCGTGGTGTTGGCAACGCTGAATGCCACTCTTTACGCTGTGTTCGCATCATCAGTGCGCAAGTTGTTGACATCACGACGTGCGCAGCGCCGTTTTAACTTCATTGGTGGAACGTTACTATCTGCCGCAGGTGTGTGGGCGCTGCTAGCCAAGCGGCCCGCGTAAGCAAAAGCCGGTAAATCTGGTCACAGCAACGCTGTTTATATCTGGAGACAAACGTGAGTGGATCGCTTCAAAAGCTGTTAACGGAACTGGAGCAAATTGGCCAACAAAACGATGCCGCCGTTTCTGAACGCCCACGGCGTATGCTAAATATCACCCGTGATACGGGGGAGTTTCTGTCTGTGCTCGTTCAAGCAACCAATGCGCAACGAGTATTGGAGATCGGCACTTCCAATGGGTACTCAACTTTGTGGCTGGCCCAGGCTGCTCAGGTGATTGGTGGGCACGTTACCACTGTTGAATTTTCCGAATTCAAGCTTGAATTGGCCGCGAGGAATTTTGAGCGTTCTGGTCTCTTTGATGTCATTACCCAGCATCGAGGGGAGGCGGGTGAACTGCTCAAAGGTATGGACGATGCCTGTTTCGATCTGGTCTTTTTAGACTCAAATCGCTCTGATTATGTGCATTGGTGGCCGAATATCCGGCGCGTTTTACGCAAGGGGGGACTTCTCGTGGTGGATAACGCCACTTCTCATGCAGATGAAATGGCTTCCTTCGTGGCGCAGGTATCGGCAGACACCAATTTTATCACGTGCACTGTACCCGTCGGCAAAGGTGAGTTTTTGGCAACTCGGAGCGGTGGTTAAAGGGCAGCTTAGTGTAAAAAGGCGCTCCAGCTAATCTAAATCAGAGGCTAAATTTTGCAGCTCTATGAGCTTAAACCATTAAAATATTCACGGAATAAATCATGATCAGAGATGCTGTAAAGGGCGATTCAGCCGCAATAGCGCACATTTATAATTACTACATTGAAAATACCGTTATTTCATTCGAAGAAGCACCCGTGTCGGATTCAGACATCCAACTTAGGATTGAGAATGTTCAGGGGGTAGGGTTACCGTGGCTGGTGGCTGTGGAAGACGATGCTGTGGTGGGTTATGCCTACGCAACAAAATGGAAAGAGAGAAGCGCCTATCGATTTTCAGTCGAAGTCAGCGTCTACCTTTCCCACCAAATGCAAGGCAGGGGCTTGGGGGCAAAACTCTATGAAGCGATTTTTTCCAGGCTCAAAGAGGGTGGAATTAACGCTGTGATTGGTGGCATCACGCTTCCCAATCCAGCCAGTGTTGCTTTGCATGAAAAAATGGGTATGAGAAAAGTAGCCTATTTTGAAAAGGTAGGGTTCAAATTCAATCAGTGGCACGATGTAGGCTACTGGCAGCTAAACTGGCACAGCTGATTGTAACGCACGCGCCTGTCCATCTCGTTCTCAATCAACAACGCTGAAACGCCCGGCGCTCCCTCCAGCCCGACATACAAAAAGAAGCTAATGATGTAGCCAGTATTACGGGCGACTGATTTCTAATGACGGTAGTAGGCATAGGCTGGTAGCGTTGAGGCTAAGCAAAATTGGCCAATTGCAGGCTGCATGAATAAGACTAAACGCAGTCGATTACTGCTGTGAGACTCTTTGCTAGGAGCCCGCTTTCGACCGAGGGTGTGTGAAAATGTAGTGGCCGTTATAGTTTGCCATGATGGCCTATGCACTACCTTTGAACCCCTTTTAAAATGGGTGGATTACTGAATCTATTACGCCGATGATGGCATGGTCCACACTAAGTTCTGGGGGAGACTCTCTTTGGCTGAAGGAACGTACCGCTATCAGCAGCTGCAGCAGTGGATACTGCAAGGCATCATTGACGGTCGTTGGACGCCGGGGGATCGTCTACCATCCATTCGAGAGATATGTACACAACAGGGCGTGTCAAAAGCCACAGTCCAGCATGCCCTGCAGCGACTTGAGGCGCAGGGGTTTCTGGAGGTTCGGCCAAAGGCAGGCCATTTCGTTACCCTGGCGCCTAAAGCCACTGCACCGCCGAGAACCACCTCCCGTATTGAAGCGCCTCGTCCCGTCAATGTTAGTGATTTACTGCTGGACATTATGGATCGAAATGCCGCGTTCGACCTTCTGCCCGAACTGCATGCCGGCGAACTGCCACCAGGAATCGTAAGCCTCAACCGGGCCATTGGGAGGGCTCTTCGGAGGCAGCGTGGTGCCGACTTCCAGTATTACGACAAACCTGCAGGCGATCTGAAGTTGCGAGAGCAGCTTGGGCTTCTGCTGGCTAAACGAGGGTGGCCTGTTACGCCAGATGAACTATGTATAACCTCTGGCTGTCAACATGCCTTGTTCCTGGCGCTCATGGCCTGCTGTCAACGCGGGGACATAGTTGCCGTGGAATCTCCGGGTTTCTATGGGGTACTGCAACTGCTGGAACAACTCGGTTTGCAAGTGATTGAAATACCAACCTCCACGGCAAGTGGTTTGGATATGGATGCCCTTGAAGAAGCCCTGGGGCGCTGGAACATCCAGACATGCGTCGTGTCTCCGGCGTTTGCTACGCCAGGAGGGGCGTTGATGTCCGAGGCTCCCCGGCGACGCCTGATGGCGCTGGCGGAAGAGTACGATCTGGCCATAATCGAAGACGATATATACGCCGAGTCCGGGTTTTCCCGGGTTCCCGACACCCTTAAGGCGCTGGATGATAGCAATCGTGTCATCCACTGCAGTTCGTTTTCCAAGGTGTTGTCCCGGGACCTGCGCCTGGGTTGGATTTCAGGGGCACGCTGGCATCAGCGGATACTGAATCTGAAAATGGTGACTCAACTGGCCAGTAGCCGCTATTTGCAACAGGGCGTTGCAGCCTATATGGAAGAGGGTGAGCTGTCCGCCCATCTTCGCAGGCAACGGAAGTTGATGAGTGAGCAACGCGACCGCCTACTGGCTTCACTGCTCGCATGGCCGGTGTCGGTAAGAGTGACGGCGCCCCAGGGCGGCCTGGCGGTCTGGCTGGAGCTGCCTGCAACGGTCGACACCCTGGCTGCATACCCCAAGGCGCTTGACGCAGGTGTTGTGATCACGCCCGGCCCGCTTTTTTCCGCATCGGGTAAGTATGGCAATTGTCTGAGGGTCAGCTTTTCCCATCCCTGGGATGAGCGAAGAATCCGCGCCCTGAATCAACTACCAGAGTTGCTGAATCTCACCTGACTGCCCATCTGTCCCTATCGAAAATTAAAAATTTGAACCTGCACCGATCCGGCGAAACTGGATAATCTCACTTTCAAATAGAACGAATGTAAGTGAGTAATGAGCCAGAATAAACTGCTTCGCAATATCGATACCAAGCCTTACAGCTCCAGGCTCATGGATAAAATTCATACCCGCAGTTTCAAGGGCTATTTCAGGCGCCTGAGAATCCCTGGTGGAGCCCTCCTCTTTGCCCTGTATTTTGGAACTGTCTGGTTAACCAGCGGAGACCGCCAGGCGGTCTTATGGGACCTATCTGAATTGAAGATCCTCAATAAGGGTCAGCACAGCCAGAGTTATAACATCGGTGTGTCTGGAGTGGACGGCCTGCAACTGAGCTCTGTAGCGACTGTGTCTGTAGGAGCAGGGGAGAGAGTTGAGCTACCGGTTACCATATCCGTTGCACCGGAGTCTCTTGAGACTGAAGTCAGTGCTATCAATGTCCATCTTCAATCAGTGAAAGATCCGGCACTGAAACTCGTCGAGAACAGTAAATTTATGGGGACAATCCGATGACTGACCAGCCCGTGCATGAGGTCATGGATCGGCTTTCTCCGTCAATCTTCGCCGGACTACTGACCGTCAATGGTGTGCTCACGTACGCCAATAAAGCCGCGTTGGATGCCATTGGCGCGCGAGCTGAGGATGTGCTGGGCCGACCGTTTGATGCCACCCCCTGGTGGGGGTTCTCAGACCAGAGCCGGCAACGTCTGCGCGATGCGATACTGGCCGCCGGACAGGGGCATACATCCCGTTTTGACGTGCTTATCCTTGATCGCAATGGTCGAGTGCGGACCATGGATTTCAGCCTGCACCCGGTCTACGACGACAAGGGAAACGTCACCTATATGGTACCTTCCGCGCGCGACATCACGGAGCGCAGGCAGGCTGAGCGGGAGCTGCGGCTGACCCAGTTCGCAGTGGATCACGCGCGGGGCGCGATGTTCCAGATCGATGCCGACGGGCGGGTACGCTATGCCAATCGCGCGGCCTGCGACATGCTCGGGTACGCCCGCGAAGACCTTACAGGACGCTTGCTTTCCGATATCGATCCCACCATGACGGAAGGGGTCTGGCGGGAGCATTTGCACGAGTTGAAGGCGCAGGGCTCGGCACGACTTGAGTCACTCGCCCGCCGCAGCGACGGGGGACTGATCCCCATTGAGGTAACCGCCACTTACATCGAGCACGAAGGTGAGTCCGTCAGCTTCTCCTATGTCGACGATCTCACGGCCCGCAGGGCGTCCGAGGAGCGCATCCACTATCTAACCCGATTCGACGGCCTTACCCGGTTGCCGAACCGGACTGCACTCCACGAACGCCTCGAACAAGCCATCGAGTCGGCGCAACTCAGCAACTCGTCTGTGGCGCTTCTGATTGTCGGGCTCGACCGCCTGGGGCTGGTCAACGACGCCCTGGGGCACGCGGGCGGAGACGAGGTGCTCCGCGCCATCGCCGAGAGGCTGTCCGCATGCGCGGAAACACCCGCGACCGTGGCCCGTATTGGCGGGGACGAATTTGCGATCATGTACACGACAGATACGCAGCAGGATCTCCATGCCGAGTATTGGACTCAACGCATCCTTGAGTCGGTCTCAGAGCCCTTGCGGATCAACGATCAGGAGATCTGCGTAACCTGCAGCATCGGTTCTGCAGCCTATCCATTCGACGGAGCGGACTCGGGAGAGCTGTTCAAGAATGCCACGTCAGCACTGCGCCGCGCTAAGGGCCGGGGGCGCAACATGCACCTGGCCTATGCCTCGGCGGCGGCCAATCGGGATCCGGAGCGATTGGCCCTGGAGTTGGCGCTGCGCGGCGCGCTGAAGCACGGCGAGTTCAGCGTGTATTACCAACCCCGTATTGACGTGGACAGCGGTGCCCCCGTCGGCGCTGAAGCACTTCTGCGATGGCATCACCCCCACATGGGCATGATCTCGCCGGCGCGGTTCATCCCTGTTGCGGAGGAGACAGGCCTGATTGAATCAATCGGGGAATGGGTACTACGTGCGGCGTGCGAGCAGAACCGGCTCTGGCGTGAAAGTGGCCTGATGCCCGGGCGCATCGGCGTGAACCTCTCTGCCCGACAGTTCCGCCACGCAGACCTCGCGCTGCGGGTGGTACAACTGCTCAAGGAGACCGGACTTGACCCGCAACACCTGGAACTCGAGCTGACCGAAAGCATGCTCATGGAGGATGTCGATACGGCGGTCGCAACGATGACGTGCCTCAAGGATTACGGCGTGAGCATCGCGGTGGATGACTTCGGCACCGGGTATTCCGGCCTGAGCTACCTGAAGCGTTT
>Ga0207900_100282_pt1 | contig 9648 bp, 4 predicted proteins | sample LinPmetageLP39_FD_184052 | JGI IMG/M metagenome (GOLD analysis project Ga0207900, IMG submission 184052) | Marine viral communities from the Pacific Ocean - LP-39 (SPAdes) | ecosystem: Environmental > Aquatic > Marine > Oceanic | place: Pacific Ocean | collected 2010-06-14
GCCGACGTGCCGGGCGATGCCTCGACGCTGGCCCATGCCCGCGAGCAGATGAACCGCGAAGAGGGCGATGTCGGTTCGGTGCCGATTCCCGGGTCGGTCAAAGGCATGCTGAAAAGCACCTTCGACAAGATCCTGGGCAACGATCCGGAACTGCTGATCGACAAATTGGGCGAACGGCTGGCCTTCGAGCGCACCGGGGTACGTCTGTATGAGGCGTTGATTGCCAAGGCGGGTGCCTGCGAGACCGGCGCGGAGCTGATCCCGACGCTCAGGCAGATCCGCGATGATGAAGAGGCGCACATGTTCCTGCTGGTCGATGCTCTGGAATCCCTCGGCGCCGATCCAACGGCGCAGACGCCCTGCGCCGACCTCGCCGGGGTGGTCGGCTCGGGAGCGCTGAAGGTGATCACCGATCCGCGGACCAATCTGGCTCAGGCATTGAACGCCATGCTCACCATCGAATTGACCGACAACGCCGCCTGGGAGTTGCTGATCAAGCTGGCTGATGATGGCGGGCACGCCAATATCGGCAGCAGCTTCACCCATGCTCTGACTGAAGAACAGCGCCATCTCAATACCATCCGATCACTGCTGGCCCGCGAGCTGGGTGTGAGCGGACACTGAGGAGACCCGCCATGAACGATAAACAGACACCCCCTCCGCAGCATCAGGAGGAGCCCGGTTCCGAGGAGCAGATGCATCCGCAACCGGAATTCATTTCCGAGCACTATCGGTCAGGCGGCAAGTTGCAGGGCAAGGTGGCCGTGGTAACCGGTGCTGACAGCGGCATCGGCCGCGCGGTCGTGGTGCATTACGCACGGGAGGGCGCCAAGGTCGCCTTGCTCTATCTCGACTCCCATGAGGATGCACGCAAGACCGAGGATGAAATCCGCAAGGCCGGCGGCGAAGTTATCACCCTGGCTGGCGATGTGGCTGACGAAGGTTTCTGTCGCAAGGTCGTCGAGGAGGTGACCGGCAAGTGGGGGCGGATTGATGTGCTGGTCAACAATGCTGGCGAACAACACCCTCAGGAGAAGCTTGAAGACATCACCGCGGACCAATGGCAGCAAACCTTCCGCACCAACATCTTCGGTATGTTTCTGCTGACCAAGGCCGCGCTGCCGCATATTCCCGAGGGTGGAGCAATCATCAACACTACCTCGATCACTGCCTACAAGGGCAACCCGGTGCTGATCGACTACTCCGCCACCAAGGGCGCGATCGTCAGCTTTACCCGTGCTCTGGCAATGAACCTCAGCAGTCGCGGTATTCGCGTCAATGGCGTCGCCCCGGGTCCCATCTGGACGCCGCTGATTCCCTCGACCTTCTCGGCGGAGCAGGTATCGGAGTTCGGCGGCAACACGCCTATGGGCCGCCCTGGGCAACCAGCGGAACTGGCCCCGGCCTATGTCTACCTGGCCTGTTCCGACTCTTCCTACATGAGCGGCCAGGTGTTGCACATCAATGGGGGCACGGTCCTCAATGGCTGAGCTGCTGACAGCCGAACAGGCTGTCAGCCTGCCGCGGATCGCTATCGAGTCGATTACACCGACCGTGGAACAGGGTCGCTACGCGGCCAAGGCCGTACAGGGTCGGCCCTTGATATTGTCTGCGGTGCTGGTATGCGACGGACACGGCAAGCTGGCGGCTGAGGTCATCTGGCGCCGGGCCGATGATCAGGCGGGATGGCAACGGCTGCCGCTGGCGCCGCGAGGTAATGACCTGTGGCAGGCTGAGCTGACCCCACGGCAGGCTGACAAGCTGCATTTTGCGATAGAAGCCTGGGTGGATGCCTGGGCTTCCTATTGCGATGAGCTTGGCAAGAAATACCAGGCGGGTGTGTCGGTGGAGCTGGAGCTGCAGGAGGGGGAGCGGCTGCTGCAGGACACCCTGGCACAGGCCGAGCCGGCCCACATCGATATGCTTCAGGAGCTATTGGTGGAATTGGCTGAAGCCCGCGACACCGATGCCCAGGTAACCCTGCTGCTGAGCCCTCATACCGGGCATATCATGCGGTTGGCCGGCCAACCCGTCCAGCTGGTACGCAGTGCCGAGTATCCGCTGGATGTTGAGCGTCCACTGGCGGAATTCGCCAGTTGGTACGAGCTGTTTCCACGGTCGCAGACCGAGGATGTGAATCGCCATGGCACCTTCGATGATGTCATTCAGCGGTTGCCGGATATCGCCCGCATGGGGTTCGATGTGCTGTATTTCCCGCCAATCCATCCCATCGGGCTGACCCATCGGAAAGGGCCGAACAACAGTCTGCAGGCCGGCCCGAACGACCCCGGCAGTCCGTACGCCATCGGCAGCGAGGAGGGCGGCCACGATGCGCTGCATCCATTGCTGGGGGACCTGGAGGACTTCCATCGCCTGGTCACCGCAGCTCGGTCCCATGATCTGGAAGTGGCCCTGGATTTTGCCATCCAGTGCTCGCCGGACCATCCCTGGCTGCGCGAGCACCCCGGCTGGTTCAACTGGCGCCCAGACGGCAGCATCCGCTATGCGGAGAACCCGCCGAAAAAATACGAAGATATCGTCAATGTCGAATTCTATGCCGAGGACGCAATGCCGGCCCTGTGGCTGGCGTTGCGTGACGTGGTGCTGTTCTGGGTCGAGCAGGGTGTGACACTGTTTCGGGTCGACAATCCACATACCAAGCCGCTGCCGTTTTGGGAGTGGCTGATTGCCGACATTCGCCAGCGGCATCCGGGGGTGATTTTCCTGGCCGAGGCCTTTACCCGGCCGGCAATGATGGCGCGGCTCGGCAAGATCGGCTTCAGCCAGAGCTACACCTACTTCACCTGGCGCAATACCAAGCAGGAGCTGGAAAGCTATTTCACCGAACTGAACCAGCCGCCCTGGCGCGATTGCTATCGGCCGAACTTCTTCGTCAACACGCCGGATATCAACCCGTACTTCCTGCAGCGCTCCGGGCGCGCCGGCTTTCTCATCCGCGCGGCCCTGGCGACCATGGGCTCGGGGTTGTGGGGCATGTATTCGGGGTTCGAGCTCTGCGAGGCGGAGCCGCTGCCCGGGCGCGAGGAATACCTGGATTCGGAGAAGTACCAGCTGCGGCCACGCAACTGGCACGCACCGGGCAACATCATCGGTGAAATCGCCCGGCTCAACCGCATCCGCCGCAATAACCCGGCGCTGCAGACTCACCTGGGCTTTCAGGCGTACCACGTCTGGAATGACAACATCCTGTACTTCGGCAAACGTACCGCGGATCGGTCGAACTTTATTCTGGTGGCCGTCTGCCTGGATCCGTTCAACGCCCAGGAAGCACACTTTGAACTGCCGCTGTGGGAGTTCGGTCTGAATGATGACGCCACCACCCATGGTGAGGACCTGATGAATGGCCATACCTGGTTATGGCACGGCAAGACCCAGTGGATGCGTATCGAACCCTGGTATCTGCCCTTTGGAATATGGCGTATCCGACCTGCGGCCTGAGGTGTGATCATGGCAAGACGAGCCCGAGCACGAGCCTTTCTCAACGACCCGTGCTGGTACAAGGATGCAATCATCTATCAGATTCACGTGAAGTCCTTCTTCGATGCCAACAACGATGGTATCGGTGATTTCGCGGGCCTGATCCAGAAGCTCGACTACATCGTCGATCTCGGCGTGAACACGCTCTGGCTGTTGCCTTTCTACCCTTCGCCCCGGCGCGATGACGGCTATGATATCGCCGATTACCGCGGGGTGCATTCGGACTACGGCAGCATGGCCGATGTGCGCCGCTTCATTCGCGAAGCGCACAAGCGCGGCCTGCGGGTGGTCACCGAGCTGGTGATCAACCATACCTCCGACCAGCATCCCTGGTTCCAGCGGGCGCGGCTGGCACCCAAGGGTTCGCAGGCACGCAACTTCTATGTCTGGTCCGATACCGATCAGATCTACCAGGGCACGCGCATCATCTTCCTCGATACCGAAACGTCCAACTGGACTTGGGACCCGGTCGCAGGCCAGTTCTTCTGGCATCGTTTCTACTCGCACCAGCCGGACCTGAATTTCGACAATCCCCAGGTGCTGCGGGCGGTGCTGTCGGTGATGCGCTTCTGGCTGGATATGGGGGTGGATGGCATGCGCCTGGACGCCATTCCCTATCTGATCGAACGCGACGGCACCAACAACGAGAACCTGCCGGAAACCCACCAGGTCCTGAAGAAAATTCGCGCCGAGCTGGATGCCAGCTATCCCGACCGCATGTTGCTGGCCGAAGCCAACCAGTGGCCCGAGGACACGCAGCTGTATTTTGGTGGCGAGGACGGCGGCCTGGGCGACGAATGCCATATGGCCTTCCATTTCCCGCTGATGCCGCGCATGTACATGGCCATCGCCCAGGAAGACCGTTTTCCGATCACCGATATCCTGCGCCAGACACCGGACATCCCGGACAACTGCCAGTGGGCGATCTTCCTGCGCAATCACGATGAACTGACGCTGGAGATGGTGACCGATCAGGAGCGCGACTACCTGTGGAACTACTATGCGGCGGACCGCCGTGCGCGCATCAACCTGGGCATTCGCCGGCGCCTGGCGCCGCTGGTGGAGCGTGACCGGCGGCGTATCGAACTGCTCAACAGCCTGCTGCTGTCCATGCCGGGCACGCCAACACTGTATTACGGTGACGAGATCGGCATGGGCGACAATATCTTCCTTGGCGACCGGGATGGCGTACGTACGCCGATGCAGTGGTCCACCGACCGCAACGGTGGCTTCTCCCGGGCCGACCCGGCCAGCATGGTGCTGCCGCCGATCATGGATCCGCTGTATGGCTACCAGACCGTTAACGTCGAATCCCAGGCCCGCGATGCCCATTCGCTGTTGAACTGGACCCGGCGCATGCTCACGGTCCGCAAGCAGCAGCAAGCTTTTGGCCGTGGCACGCTGAAGATGCTGGCGCCGGCCAACCGCAAGGTCATCGCCTATCTGCGCGAGTTCACCACCGAGGAGGGCCGCCACGAGATCATCCTGTGCGTCGCCAACCTGTCGCGGGCGGCCCAGGCTACTGAGCTGGATCTATCCGCCTGGGCCGGCAAGGTACCAGTGGAAATGCTGGGTGGCAGCAGCTTTCCACCGATCGGCCAGCTGCATTATCTGCTGACGCTGCCGCCCTATGGCTTCTACTGGTTCGTGTTGGCGGATGAAAGCCAGATGCCCAGCTGGCATATCGAGCCGGTGCAATCGCTGCCGGAGCTGGCAACCCTGGTCATCAAGCACGATATGGCTGACCTGCTGAAGGACGCCTGCCGTCGAGTGCTGGAGCGGGAAATCCTGCCCCAGTGGCTGGCCAAGCGCCGCTGGTTTTCCGGCTCGACCGACGCCGGTGAGCCAATTCGGCTGCGCTATGCGATCCCTTTCTGCGAACAGAGCGAGCCCTGCGTGCTTTGTGAGGTGACGGTGGGAGACGCGCACTACCAGTTGCCATTGGGCTATCTGCGCAATACCGATACACCGGACATGTTCGGCCAGACCGCTGCGGCCTTCGCGCTGGCGCGTTTGCGTCGCGGACCACGACTGGGACTGCTGACCGATGCCGCCATGTTGCCGGGTTTTACCCGCAAGGTGATCGACAATATGCGTCGCCATCAGGTGGTGCACGAGCAGGGCGTGGAGATCCGCTTCAGCGCCGGGGCAAAGCTTGCGCAGCAGGAGGAGCGGCCCGAGGAGGAAATCCTGCCGCTGGCAGTGGAACAGTCCAATACCTCAGTGCTCATCGGTGAGCGGATGATGTTGAAGATCATCCGCCGGGTGATGCCCGGCGTACACCCGGAAATCGAAATGGGCCGCTTTCTCACCGAACGTGAGTTTCCCGCGATCGCACCGTTGCTGGGCCAGGTGCAACGCATCGATGAAACCGGCGAGAGCCATACCCTGATGATTCTGCAGGGTTATGTGGACAGCCAGGGGGATGCCTGGCAATGGACTCGCGACACCCTGGAGCGGGCCATCCGTGATCAACTGGCGGGTGGGCTGTCAGAGCAGGAGAACCAGTACACGGCGTTGGCCGAATTGCAGGCCTTTGCCGGCACGTTGGGCCGGCGTCTGGGCGAAATGCACCTGTTGCTGGCTGACCCGCAGGGCGGCGAGGGCTTCGGTTTCGCAGTTGCCACCCAGGCTGACTGTGCTCAGTGGGGTGAACATATCGGCGAACAACTGCAGGGCGCGCTCAACGCCATCGATCAACATCGCGCGCAGCTCGACGCGGTGGCTGCCGAACAGGCCCAATGGTTGTTGGCGCGGCGTGGAGAACTGAGCGAGGCGGTGAAAGCGCTGGCGCAACGCTGTACTGGGGGCGTGCGCATCCGCGTGCACGGCGATCTGCACCTGGGGCAGGTGCTGGTAGTGCAGGGCGATGCCTGTTTCATCGATTTCGAGGGGGAGCCGACCCGCAGCCTGCCGCAGCGGCGTGAGCGTCAGAGCCCCATGAAGGACGTCACCGGCATGCTGCGCTCCTTCGATTACGCCGGAGCAATGGCGCTGCGAAGCATCCACGGCACCGATCAGTCGGAGCAGGCACAGCAGGCCCGACAACATATCTGCGCGGCCTACCGCGAGCAGGCCGCGCACGCCTTTCTGACATCTTATCTGGAGGTTGCCAGCGACCTGCCCCATACCTGGGCGGAGCAGGGCACCCGGGCGGCGTTGGCGCTGTTCAGTATCGAAAAGGCGGCCTATGAAGTGGATTACGAGGCCCGTTACCGGCCTGACTGGTTGGACGTGCCCTTGGGAGGATTGATTGGTTTATGCAAATCGCTGATGGAGAACGGCCCTGATGAGCAACCGGATGAGCACTGACAATGGGGATATCCAGGCCCTGATCCGTGCCGAACACGGCAATCCCTTTGCCTTCCTCGGCCCCCATGATCAGGATGGCGTCGTCCAGGTGCGTACCTGGCAACCGGGTGCGCTGGAAGTCCAATTGCTGGATGAGGACGGACAACTGATCGGCCCCATGGACGAGCCTGTTCCGGGCCTGTTCACCAGAGCACTCGACCAGCGTCGCCGCTACCGCCTGCGCATCCATTGGAATGGTGGAGTGCAGGAAACAGAAGATCCCTATGCCTTCGGCCCGCAGCTGGGGGAGATGGATGTCTACCTGTTCGGTGAAGGCAACCATCGCCGTCTCGGTCAATGCTTCGGTGCCCAGCCATGGGTGGCCGATGGTGTGTCTGGTGTGCGTTTCGTGGTCTGGGCGCCGAATGCCCGGCGGGTGTCGGTGGTTGGCAATTTCAACAGCTGGGATGGCCGCCGGCACCCCATGCGGCTGCATCCAGGCGGCGGCATCTGGGAATTGTTTATTCCCCGGCTTGGCCCGGGTGAGGTCTACAAGTACGAAATCCTCGGCCAGGACGGACTCCTGCCACTGAAGGCCGATCCCGTCGCGCTGGCCACCGAGAAACCGCCGGCCACCGGTTCGGTGGTAGCTGCCGGGACGGATTTCCAGTGGGGTGACCAGCAGTGGATGGACGAACGGGCGGGGCGTCAGTCCAATACCAGACCGCTGGCGATTTACGAAGTGCATACCGGCTCCTGGCGGCAGACCAGTGAAGCCGGTGGTGAGCCGCTGGGTTGGGCAGAACTGGCCGAGCAGCTGATTCCCTATGTGCAGGATATGGGGTTTACCCACATCGAATTGCTGCCGGTGATGGAGCACCCATTTGGCGGCTCCTGGGGGTATCAACCCTTGTCGCAGTTCGCTCCCACCGCCCGGCATGGTACGCCGGCGGACTTTGCCGGCTTCGTCGACGCCTGCCACCGGGCTGGCATCGGCGTCATTCTGGACTGGGTGCCGGCGCACTTTCCGGGGGACGCCCACGGGCTGGGGCTATTCGATGGCACCGCGCTCTACGAATATGCCCATCCCTTCGAGGGCTGGCATCCGGACTGGGATACCCACATCTACAACCTGGGGCGTACCGAGGTGCACGGCTTCATGCTGGCCTCGGCGCTGCACTGGCTGCGCGAATATCATGTCGATGGGTTACGGGTCGATGCGGTGGCGTCCATGCTGTACCGGGACTACTCACGCAAGAGCGGCGAATGGATACCCAACCGCCACGGCGGCCGGGAGAACCTGGAGGCCATTGAGTTCCTGCGACACCTGAATGATGTGGTGGTCACTGAAGCACCAGGCGCACTGGTGATCGCGGAGGAGTCCACCGCCTGGCCGGGCGTCAGCCAACCGACCCGGGAAGGTGGCCTGGGTTTTACCGGCAAGTGGAACATGGGCTGGATGCACGACACCCTCAATTACATCAAGGAAGATCCGCTGCACCGCCGGCATCATCATCAGCAGATCACCTTCGGGTTGTTATATGCCTTCACCGAGCATTTCATTCTGCCGATCTCCCATGACGAGGTGGTGCACGGCAAGGGCTCGTTGCTCGGCAAGATGCCCGGCGACCGTTGGCAGCAATTCGCCAACCTGCGGTTGTACCTATCCTTCATGTGGAGCCACCCGGGCAAGAAACTGCTGTTCATGGGCTGCGAGTTCGGCCAGTGGCGCGAATGGAGCCATGATGCGCAGCTGGACTGGTATCTGCTCAGCTATGACGACCATCGCGGCGTACACGATCTGGTGCGGGAGCTGAATCGGCTGTATACCGAGCAACCGGCATTGCACCAGCGTGACCACAGTGCCGACGGGTTCCAATGGTTGATCGGTGACGACAGCAGCAACAGCGTTTATGCCTGGCTACGGCGGGGCGAGGACGGAGCCATGGTGCTGGTGGTGCACAACTTCACCCCGGTGCTGCGCAGCGACTATCGGGTCGGTGTGCCCGAAGCGGGGGGCTGGCAAATACTGTTGAACAGTGATGACCATGCTTTCGCCGGCTCGGGTGCGGGCAGCAAGGGGGAAGTGTGGACCGAGGAGCGCGACAGCCATGGCCAGCCCTGTTCCCTGCGCCTGGACCTGCCGCCACTGGGGACGTTGATTCTGGCGCGGCCTTGAGCTGTTCTGGTAACCCGCTGATCGAGCTGGTGCTCGACCGTCCCAGGAGGCTGGCGGGAAAGGCTTTGCGGCCAAGGCCGCTCTCACAAATTGAACGACCCCAAAGTTGATGGGTGTGGGGCAGCAGGGCTTGAGGTTTGCGGGCTGGGCTCTGGATATCAGCCTGCAGCCAGGGACAGACGAGTGCCGGCAGCTTGCACCACGATCAGCGCCAGGCTGTCCCAGGGTGAGCCGGGGCTTTGGCCCTTGATCTGTTCATCGGCTTGCTGGGCCAGGCGCAGCAGACGTTCCCAGACAGTCACCGGATGGCGTTGCAAGGCCCTGGCGAGCAGCGGCTTGCGCTTGTCCCATACCGGCGGGCGCTGGCTGGCAAAGACCTTGTCCTGGGGGATGCCCCGGGCAAGATCGTGGGCCATGTTGTGCAGGCTGCGCAGCTCGCGGCTGACCGCCCAGAGCACCACCGGCGCTTCCACACCTTCACCCTTTAGCCCATGCAGTATGCGCAGGCCATGCTGGGGTTCACCCTGGAGCAAAGCATCGGTGAGGTTGAAAACGTCGAAACGGGCGCTGTCGGCGACCACCTGCTGCACTGTCTGCAGATCCAGCTGACCGCTGTCGCAAAACAGCTTGAGTTTCTCGATCTCCTGGGCGGCAGCCAGCAGGTTGCCTTCGACCCGGGC
>Ga0207900_100283_pt1 | contig 9565 bp, 9 predicted proteins | sample LinPmetageLP39_FD_184052 | JGI IMG/M metagenome (GOLD analysis project Ga0207900, IMG submission 184052) | Marine viral communities from the Pacific Ocean - LP-39 (SPAdes) | ecosystem: Environmental > Aquatic > Marine > Oceanic | place: Pacific Ocean | collected 2010-06-14
AGATGGCTCGCGAAACAGATCTGGCGGGGCGCTACGGCGGTGAGGAGTTCGTGGTTCTGCTGCCGGATACCGATCTGGTCGGCGCCGGTCAGTTTGCCGAGCGGCTACGCAGCAGCATCGCGCAGCTGCAAATCGATCATGAGGGCCAGCCGCTGTCCTGCACCGTCAGCGTCGGCATTGCCTGCATTAATAGCGAGACGACAAGTTATCACATCCTGATCGAGGAGGCGGACCAGGCGCTGTATCAGTCCAAGTCCGCCGGGCGCAACCGCATCACCTTGCATGAAGCAGGCACGCTCGTCGGACACTGAGCCCGGCGAGCATGCCGACTGGGTCAGCTCCCGGCCGCGTCCAGTCCGCGCTGCAGATCAGTACGCAGATCCGCGACCTCTTCCAGCCCGACCGCCAGACGGATCAAGCCTTCGCGAATGCCCGCCGCTTCCCGCGTTTCCGCGCTCAGACGGCCATGGGTGGTACTGGCCGGGTGAGTGATGGTGCTTTTGGCATCGCCGAGATTGGCGGTGATGGAAATCAGCCGCGTGGCATCGATGAACCGCCACGCCGCCTCACGTCCACCCCGAACCTCGAAGCTGACTACCGCACCGAAGGCTGATTGCTGCGCCTTGGCCAGTTCATGCTGGGGATGGCTCGGCAGGCCGGCGTAGTACACCCGCTCGACCTGCGGCTGTTGTTCCAGCCACCGGGCCAGCTCCAGCGCTGCGGCGCAATGGGCCTGCATACGCAAGCGTAGGGTTTCCAGGCCCTTGAGAAAGACCCAGGCGTTGAACGGACTCAGGGTTGGTCCGGCAGTGCGCAGAAAGCCGACCACTTCCTGCATGTGCTCCTTGCGCCCGGCCACGACACCACCCAGACAACGCCCCTGCCCATCGATGTATTTGGTGGCAGAGTGAATGACGATATCGGCCCCCAGGTCCAGGGGCTTCTGCAATGCCGGCGTGCAGAAACAATTATCCACTGCCAGCAGCGCGCCCTGCTCCTTCGCCACCGCCGCCAGACCGCGGATATCCACCAGCTCGGCCAGCGGGTTGGACGGTGACTCGACGAAGAACAGGCGGGTGTTGGGTTTGCAGGCGGCGCGCCAGGCGTCCAGATCAGCCAGAGTGACGTAGTCGACTTCCACGCCGAAACGCTGGAAGTACTTGTCGAACAGGCTGACCGTGGCGCCAAACACACTGCGCGAGACCAGAATATGATCGCCAGCGCTGCACAGACTCATCACCGTGGCCAGAATGGCCGCCATGCCGGAGGCTGTGGCCACCGCCTGCTCGGCATTTTCCAGCGCTGCAATACGCTGTTCGAAGGTGCGCACGGTGGGGTTCATGTAACGGGAATAGACGTTACCGACCCGCTCACCGGAAAAGCAGGCCGCGGCATCGCTGGCGCTGCGAAACACATAGCTGGAGGTCAGGAACAGGGCTTCGCCATGTTCCGCTTCCGGGCTGCGTTGCTGCCCGGCACGTACCGCCAGGGTGTCGAAGCCGGCATCCTGCAGATCACTGTCCAGCCGCCCGGGTTCCCAATCGGATATCATCTCTTGTCTCCGCGCTGATCAGTTGTTGTGCAAGCCAATCTGGGCGTTTTCGACATCGACTATCGCCTTGGCTGCATCATTACGCGACTGTTCAATCCGGCCGAGATAGGCTTCGTTGATATCGCCCGTCACGTACTCACCATTGAACACCGAGCAATCGAAATCGGTGATTGCCGGATTGCCTTCGCGCACCGCCTCGACCAGATCTTCCAGATCCTGATAGACGAGCCAATCGGCGCCAATCAACTCGCCCACCTCTTCTGTGGTCCGGTTGTGCGCAATCAGCTCGTGGGCCGAGGGCATGTCGATGCCGTAGACGTTCGGATAGCGCACCGCCGGTGCCGCAGAACAGAAATAGACATTTTTCGCCCCAGCTTCACGGGCCATCTGAATGATCTGCCGGCAGGTGGTGCCGCGGACGATGGAGTCATCCACCAACAACACGTTCTTGCCACGGAACTCCAGCTCCATGGCGTTGAGCTTCTGGCGCACCGACTTCTTGCGGGCAGCCTGGCCGGGCATGATGAAGGTGCGGCCGATATAACGGTTCTTGACGAAGCCCTCGCGGAACTTCACGCCCAGGTGATTGGCCAGCTCCACCGCCGAGGTCCGGCTGGTGTCGGGAATCGGGATCACCACATCGATGCCGTGATCCGGATGTTCGCGCAAGATCTTCTCGGCCAGTTTCTCACCCATGCGCAGGCGTGCCTTGTACACCAGCACCCCATCGATGATGGAATCGGGGCGAGCCAGATAGACATGCTCGAAGATACAGGGTGCATAGGTCGCGTCGCTGGCGCATTGGCGAGTGAATATCTCGCCGTTCACGGTAATGAACACCGCTTCGCCGGGTGCCAGGTCACGAATGGTCTCGAAGCCGAGCACGTCCAGAGCAACACTTTCCGAGGCGACCATGTATTCGACGCCCTGCTCGGTTTCACGCTTGCCATAGACGATCGGGCGAATCCCGTGGGGATCACGGAAGCCGACGATGCCGTGGCCGGTAATCATTGCCACCGCGGCATAACCACCACGACAGCGATCATGCACCGTGCGCACCGCATTGAAGATGTCTTCTTCGGTTGGATTCAACTTACGCTCGCGGGCCAGCTCATGGGCGAACACATTGAGCAGTACCTCCGAGTCGGAGTTGGTATTGACGTGGCGCAGGTCGGACTCGTAGAGCTCCTTGGACAGTTGCTCGACGTTGGTCAGGTTGCCGTTGTGCGCCAGGGTGATACCGTAGGGCGAGTTCACATAGAACGGCTGCGCCTCGGCCGAGGTCGAAGAACCCGCCGTCGGATAGCGCACATGCCCCAGCCCCATGGTGCCGATCAGGCGCTGCATGTGTCGCTGATGAAAGACATCCCGCACCAGACCGTTGTCCTTGCGCAGGAACAGTCGGTCATTGTCGCAGGTCACGATGCCGGCGGCGTCCTGGCCGCGATGCTGCAGGACGGTCAAGGCATCATAGAGCGCCTGATTGACGTTCGACTTGCCCACTATGCCAACAATGCCACACATGCCTAAACACCTTTTCGTTGAATTTGAAGAAGTACCGGCGGATATTCACGCCGGTTTCAGCGGCCGACGAAGCCGAGAATCAGATTTTTTGACCAGTCGGCCACCAGCAGAAAATGAGGAATGAGTGCTGACTCACGCCACCAGGCATCCGCCTGGACCGGCGCCAGACTGAGCAGACCGACAGCCACCACCACCAGCAAGGCACCGCGCGCCGCGCCGAATACCATGCCCAGAAAACGATCGGTACCGGTAAGACCGGTTACCAGCACCAACTGGCCTATCAGGTAATTGATCAGACCACCGAGAATCAGCGTCAGCACAAACAGAATGGCGCAGGCCGTGATTACCCGGATGGACGGCGTGGCAATGTAATCAACCAACAGCTCGGCCAGCGCGCCGCCGAACATCCATGCAACCAGTCCGGCAATGATCCAGCTCAGCAGGGACAGTGCTTCCTTGACGAAGCCGCGGGTCAGACTGATCAGAGTGGAAACGGCAATTACGGCGAGTATCACCCAGTCTACGCCGGTCAATGTCACGGTCAGGTATCCAATAACGAAAAACGTATTCTACCAGAGCCCCGCGGCACACCGAAACCGGCAATCAACAACAACTGCATGACATTCGAAACAGCTGCAGGCGCATGCACGCTACCTGCAGCCATCCCCGGCAGATCAACGAGCGCGGTTGCTGTCGTCATGGGCCAGGATGAGGCCCTTGTTCTGGTGCCGGCGCTGCAGTTCGTCACGCACCCGCGCGGCCGCCTCGCGGCTTTCAAGCGGGCCAACATAGACCCGCACAATGGTCTTGCCATCGGTCTGTGCGGAACGGGTATAGGCATTGTAGCCCTGACCGGCCAATGTCTTGCGGAAGCCTTCAGCGTTATCGACGCTGGAGAAGCTGGCCTGCTGGATCACCCAGCCACCGCTGGTGGCCGGCACCGGGGCAGCGGGCTGCTCGGCTGGCGCCGGCTCAGGCTCGGCGGCAGGTGCAGCCGGCTCGGTCACTACCGGCACGGGTTCGATCGACGCGGTGTCGGGCAGCGGCGTGGCTGGGGGTTCGTCCGCCGGCGCTCCAGCGGACTGCGGAATCTCGGGTACCGGTGCCGGCTCGGGCAGGCTCGGCGGTGTCGCAGCGGCAATCTCGCGCTCATCCAGAACCGGGGGCTCCGGCACATCCACCTGCACCTGCTCGGTCTCATCCTGTCCGGACAATAACATTGGCAGGAATACCACCGCTGCCACTACCAACACCAGCGCCCCGATGATGCGTTGCTTGAGGCCTTCGTCCATTATCTGTCTCCGCCGCTCTGTTTGTTCAGCCAGAGTATGGCCTCAGCGACGCAGAAAAACGACCCGAACACGACGATTTTTTCATCAGCGGCACTGTGCTCCAGCTGCCAGGCAATCGCCTCACCGATGGTCGTGAATATCCGGGTGCGCTCGCCTGCCTCGTCCAGTTGCGCCGCCAGGGACTGCGCATCCCGCGAGCGCGGCGTTGGCAGTGGCGCTACCGCCCAGGAACCGAACTGCCCCCGCAGGGGCTGCAGGATGCCATCCAGATCCTTGTCCGCCAGCAGACCGAATACCGCATGCTGGCGAGCCGGCGCCGCCGCCAGATGAGCAGCCAGGAAACCTGCCGCCTGCGGGTTGTGCCCGACATCAAGCAGCAGCTCCCGCGCCCGGCCGCCCCATTGCAGCGAGCGCCGATCCAGGCGGCCCGGCACGAAGGCTGCAACCAGCGCCGCGGCAATCTGCTCGTCGGGCATATCCAGCCCCGCAGCCCAGAAGGCCTGCACCGCTGAACTCAGGTTATCCCGGGGCAGACGCACCGGCGCTACGCTGATGTCCCGCCGAGTCTGGGCTGCATCGAGCCCGAATAAGCGCCAATGTCCGTCACTGCCATCCGTCCAGCCATAGTCCCGGCCACGCTGCAGCGTGGACACATCGAGCAACCGCACCTGCTCCAGAAAGCGTGGCGGCAGATCGGTTTCCGAGCAGACCAACGGCCGCCCATGGCGCAGGATGCCGGCTTTCTCGTAACCGACCGAATCGCGACTGTCGCCCAGATAATCGCTGTGGTCCAGACCGATACTGGTGACTACCGCCACATGGGCATCGATTACATTGACCGCATCCAGGCGACCGCCCAGGCCTACTTCCAGCACCACGGCATCCAGCCCGGCCCGCTTGAACAGCCAGAGCGCCGCCAAGGTGCCAAACTCGAAATAAGTCAGGGAGATATCACCACGAGCCTGATCGATAGCGGCAAAGGCCGCACACAGATCGGCATCGCTGACCGGCTGGCCATCAATGCTGACACGTTCGTTGTAAGCGATCAGATGAGGGGACGAGTAACAGCCGCTGCGCCGTCCGGCATGGCGCAACAGGCTGTCCAACGCCGCACAGGTGGAACCCTTGCCGTTGGTCCCGGTAACGGTAAACACCAGCGGTGCCGGGTCCAACACCTGGAGCCGGGTAGCCACTTCGGCCACCCGGTCCAGGCCCATGTCGATTTCCGCAGGATGCAGGCGCTCGAGCCGCGCCAGCCAGTCGGCCAGCCCCAGCTCGGCCATCAGATGCTGGCCGCTTCGCCGTCTGCGGCCGGCAGGTCGGTGCCGACAACGGCCGGCGCCGGCTGGTTGGTCAGCATGGCCAGAATACCCGCCAGGCGATCGCGCATTTCGTGGCGCGGGATGATCATGTCCAGGGCGCCATGATCGAGCAGGAACTCGCTGCGCTGGAAGCCGGCCGGCAGCTTCTCGCGTACCGTTTGCTCGATCACTCGCGGACCGGCAAAGCCGATCAGGGCGTTGGGCTCGGCGACGTTCAGGTCACCCAGCATCGCCAGACTGGCCGATACACCGCCGTAGACCGGGTCGGTCATGACTGAAATGAAGGGAATCCCCTCTTCCTTCAGTCGCGCCAGCGCCGCGCTGGTCTTGGCCATCTGCATCAGCGAGAACAGCGCCTCCTGCATCCGCGCCCCGCCCGAGGCTGGGAAGCAGACATAGGGAATACGCTCGCGCAGGGCAATCTCGGCACCGCGCACGAAACGCGCACCGACCACGCTGCCCATGGAACCGCCCATGAAGTTGAACTCAAAGGCACTGGCCACCAGCGGCATGCCCTTGAGGGCGCCCTGCATGACCACCAGTGCGTCCTTCTCGCCGGTCAGCTTCTGGGCTGCAACCAGGCGGTCCTTGTATTTCTTGGTATCCCGGAACTTGAGCTTGTCGACCGGCTCGAGCTCTGCGGCAATCTCAGTACGGCCATCGGCATCCAGGAAAATATCCAGACGGCGCCGGGCGCTGATCCGCAGGTGGTGGCTGCACTTGGGGCAAACCTCCAGATTCTTTTCCAACTCGGGGCGGTACAGCACGGCGTCGCAGGACGGGCATTTACGCCACAGCCCTTCGGGCACACTGCTCTTCTGCGCCTCGGAACGCACGATGGAAGGAATCAGTTTATCCACCAGCCAGTTGCTCATTGCCAATCCTTATCTGTTGTCTGCTTCACCAAAATGTACGAATGCGCTGTCGCTCAGCGATCCATGGCTGCCCGCATCTCGCGGATGACGGCAGTGATGCCGGCACGGGCCTGCTCGGGCTCGCCGACATGGGCGGCAATCTGGTTGACCAATACCGAGCCCACCACCACCCCATCGGCCACGCCAGCCACGGCGGCAGCGGAGGCACCATCACGGATACCAAAACCGACACCGATCGGCAGATCGGTGACAGTACGCAGCTGCGCCAGCTTGTCTGCTACTTCGGTGACGTTCAAGGCAGCCGATCCGGTCACACCTTTCAGTGAAACATAATAGACATAACCACTGGCGTGCTCGCAGATTTTGCGCGCCCGGGTCAGGGTCGTGGTCGGTGCCAACAGGAAAATGCAGTCCAGACCGTGCTCACGAAACAGCGGAGCGACTTCCTCGGCCTCTTCCGGTGGCAGATCCACAGTCAGCACGCCATCGATACCTGCTGCTGCGGCCTCCCTGGCGAAGGTTTCGTAACCCATGCGCTCCATGGGGTTCAGATAGCCCATCAGTACCACGGGGGTAGTCTGGTTAGTGGTGCGGAACTCGCGCACCATCTCCATCACCTGGCGCAGGCTGACGTTGTGCGCCAGTGCCCGCTCCATGGCCAGCTGGATAACCGGGCCGTCGGCCATCGGATCGGAAAACGGAATGCCCAGCTCGATCACATCGACGCCGGCCTCGACCAGCTCGTGCATCAGCGGCAGGGTCATTTCCGGGTTTGGATCACCGGCCGTGACGTAGGGGATCAGCGCCTTGCGACCGGAGGCGCGCAAGGCATCAAAACACTGTTGAATTCGGCTCATACCACCCTCTTCAAACGCTGATGCCGTCAATACCGGCGACCGTATGGATGTCCTTGTCGCCCCGACCGGACAGGTTCACCACGATGATCTGGTCGGGACGCATGGTCGCCGCCAGTTTCATCGCGTAGGCCACCGCGTGACTGGACTCCAGCGCCGGCATGATGCCTTCGACCAGAGTCAGCTCACGGAAGGCGGCCAGGGCCTCGGTATCGGTGGCATCGACATAGTTGACCCGTCCCACATCCTTCAGCCAGCTGTGCTCTGGCCCCACACCCGGATAATCAAGACCGGCGGATACCGAGTGGGTCTCGATGATCTGGCCGTTCTCGTCTTCCATCAGGTAGGTGCGGTTGCCATGCAGTACGCCGGGGCGACCGGAGGCCAGCGGTGCTGCGTGGCGGCCGGTCTCCAGACCATCACCACCGGCTTCAACGCCGTACATGGCGACATCCTGGTCTTCCAGGAAGGGATGGAACAAGCCGATGGCGTTGGACCCACCACCGACGCACGCTACCAGTGCGTCGGGCAACCGGCCGGCCTGGGCCAGGGATTGCTCGCGGGCCTCACGACCAATCACACACTGGAAGTCACGCACCAGTTTGGGATAGGGATGCGGGCCGGCCACCGTACCGATGATGTAGAAGGTATCGTCGATATTGGTGACCCAGTCGCGCATGGCCTCGTTCATCGCATCCTTGAGCGTCTTCGAGCCCGAAGTAACCGGAATCACCTCGGCGCCCAGCAGCTTCATGCGATAGACGTTGAGCGCCTGACGCTTTACGTCTTCGGCTCCCATGTAGACCTGGCACTTCAGACCCAGGCGCGCGGCTACAGTCGCAGTGGCAACCCCATGCTGGCCAGCGCCGGTCTCGGCAATCACCCGGGGCTTGCCCATATGCTTGGCCAGCAGCGCCTGGCCGATGGTGTTGTTCACCTTGTGCGCGCCGGTATGGTTGAGGTCTTCGCGCTTGAGCCAGATCTGCGCCCCGCCGACCTTGGCGCTCAGGCGCTCAGCGAAGTACAGCGGCGATGGACGACCGACATAGTGCGCCAGGTCGCGGTCGAACTCAGCCTGAAACTCGGGGTCCCGGGACAGCTTTTCATACAGGGTTTCGAGTTCCTCGAGCGCATCCATCAGCGTCTCGGAGACGAAGCGACCGCCATAGGGGCCGAAGTGGCCACGCTGGTCGGGGACGCTCGCATAATCGATGGGGTTTGAATCAGCCACGCTTCACCTCATGAACAAAAGCGTTGATTTTGTCGATATCCTTGATGCCCTTGGTGGCCTCGACGCCGCCACTGACATCCACCGCCCAGGGCGCGGTCAGATCGATGGCCTGGCGCACATTCTGCGACTGCAGGCCACCGGCAAGGACCAATGTCCAGGACCGCTGGGCAGGAATCATGGACCAGTCAAAGGTCTCTCCGGTGCCACCCGGCACGCCGGGCTTGTAACTGTCCAACAGGATACCGCTGGCACCCGGCCAGTTGGCCGCCAGGGCATCCAGATCGTCGCCCGGGCGGACCCGAACAGCTTTGATATAGGGCCGCGCAAAGCGCTGGCAGAAGGTATCGGGCTCGTCACCATGAAACTGCAGCAGGTCCAACGGCACCTGGTCCAGCACCGCACGGATGGTCTCCTCCGCCGCATCGACGAACAGGCCCACCGTGGTGACAAAGGGTGGCAGCGCCTGGACGATGGCCCGGGCCTGCTCGATGCTCACCGCTCGCGGGCTGCCGGCATGGAACACCAGACCGATGGCATCAGCCCCGGCCCCGGCTGCTGCCAGAGCATCCTCGACCCGGGTGATGCCACAGATTTTGATACGCGTCATAGGCAAGTGATGACCCTGAATCGGTAAAGCAGACGATAGTAGCAGATCGATTACGGGGCGTCAGTCGTCCAGCTCATTGAGTGCCGAGAGAAAGTGCGGCCCCAGGTAGCGCTTGGGTAGATCAAAGTGCTCGGCGTAGGTCACATCCACCAGATACAGGCCATAGGCTGGCGCAGTCAACCCGCCGGTATGCCGGTCTCGCGCTTGCAGAATTTCCCCGGCCCATTCGATCGGTCACTCACCACAGCCAATCTGCATTAACACCCCGGCAATGTTGCGCACCATGTGGTGCAAGAAGGCATTGGCCC
>Ga0207900_100284_pt1 | contig 9519 bp, 5 predicted proteins | sample LinPmetageLP39_FD_184052 | JGI IMG/M metagenome (GOLD analysis project Ga0207900, IMG submission 184052) | Marine viral communities from the Pacific Ocean - LP-39 (SPAdes) | ecosystem: Environmental > Aquatic > Marine > Oceanic | place: Pacific Ocean | collected 2010-06-14
GGGTGAGCGTTTGCTAACCGACCTGCTCCACCTGGGTGAAATGCTGCAGCACGCCAGCCAGGAACTGGATGGCGAACACGCGCTGATTCGCTTTCTGGCGGAAGCCATTGCCGACCCGGATAGCCACGGCGACAGCCACAAACTGCGCCTGGAGAGCGACGCCGATCTGGTCAAGGTCGTGACCATTCACAAATCCAAGGGGCTGGAGTACCCGCTGGTGTTCCTGCCGTTTATCGCCAACCACCGCCCGGTCAGCGACACCGACCTACCGCTGCGCTGGCACGATAGCGACGGCACACTGCAACTCAGCCTAAGCGCTGATGAAGCCACGCTGGCCACCGCCGACCGCGAACGCCTGGGCGAAGACCTGCGCAAGCTCTACGTCGCGCTCACCCGCGCCCGTCACGCCACCTGGCTTGGGCTGGCACCATTGAAAGGCAGCGAGAACAGCGCCATCGGCCACTTGATCAACGGCGGCAAGGCCATCGCCCCCAGCGCGTTTACGAAAGCCTTGAGCGAACTGGTGAAAAGCAGCGATATCGATTTAAGTACCGCCCCGGAACCCACCGCGCTGCGCTTCACCCCGGCGCCGGAACAGCAGGCACTGGGCCACGCCCGTACCCCGCTGCGCCCTGCCCGTGAACAGTGGTGGATCTCCAGTTACTCGGCGCTGCGTACTTCTGGGGCCGTCTCTGGATCTAGTATCACCCCGCTGACAACGCCCGCGCCGGAACCCACCACGCCCCAGGAAGCCACCACCCTGGAAGTACTGGACGAGCCCCACGACAACGCCATTAACACCGAAGCGTTTCATTTACATAGATTCCCGCGTGGCCCAGGCCCCGGCACCTTTCTGCACGGGCTTTTAGAGTGGGCGGGCCAGCTAGGCTTTAACAAAGCGCTAGAAGACCCCGCCGCCCGGGAAGACATGCTAAGGCGGCGCGTGCAGCTCCGCGGCTGGAAGGCATGGCACGACACCCTGGCGGGCTGGCTGGAAGAACTGCTCGCCACGCCGCTTCCCCTGCCTCACTCTCTGTCACAGGCCCCGTCCCCGTCCCTGACAGAGCCCAGCGAAGGCAGCCAAGTGGCGCTATGTGAACTCGAAAGTTATCAGGTGGAACTGGAGTTCTGGTTTGCTGCGCACCAGGTACAAACGCGCAAGCTGGATGAGCTGGTCAGTGACCACTTACTGCCTGGGGTATCACGCCCCGTGCTGGATGCCGACACCCTCAACGGCATGCTCAAGGGCTTTATCGACCTCGCCTTTGAGCATGAAGGCCGCTTCTATGTGCTCGACTGGAAATCCAACTACCTGGGTAGCGACGACAGTGCCTACACCACCGACGCCCTGCGCGATGCCATGCTCGAAAAGCGCTACGACCTGCAAGCGGCGCTGTATATGCTCGCCCTCCACCGGCTGCTGAAAGCACGCCTGCCCGACTACGACCCGCACCAACACCTGGGCGGCTCGATGACGGTATTTCTGCGCGGCAGCCGCACCACCGCCCGCGGCGTACACGCCGTGCCCGCGCCGGTCGCGCTGATCGAAGCGCTGGATGCCCTCTTTACAGGCTCAGCAACAGCGTCAGCAGCAAGCAACCAGGAGGCACTGGCATGAGTAAGCGAGACACGGCTTCCATGAACGAGTCCATGAATCTTGACTTGTTCGCCGATGACGCGCCGCCCGCGGCACCTGATTCAACCGCATCGGCAGCACCACCGACAGAAGCAGCCGCCAGTGCTACCCAGCCACACCCCGCGTTAAGCGGCACCGCCGCGCTATTCCTGCTGTGTGAGCGCTGGGTTTCCCGTGGCTGGCTGCGGGATCTTGATCTGGCCCTGGTGCGCTTCCTCGACCGCGAAACCCAGAACGCCCCGCCGCTGCTGTTGCTAGGCGCGGCATTGGCCAGCCACCAGCTTGGCCGTGGCCACGTGTGCTTGGATATAGCTGCGACGCTGGAAGCCCCGGATTTTGCGCTTTCGCTACCGCCGGAAGGCGACGACCTGAACGACCCGCCGCCGCTACCCAGCCATGTGCTGGCCACACTAACGCTGCCCGAATGGCAGGCCGCGCTCAACCACCCCACACTGATCAGCGACGGCCCCGGCAATACGCCGCTGGTGGTAAGCCACAGCGATAACACCAGCAAGCTCTACCTACGCCGCTACTGGCAGTTCGAGCAAACCCTACACCAGGAAATTGCCAACCGGCTTGGCGCCGGTAATGAAGCGGATAGCCCACTACTCAAAAGCGCACTAAATACGCTATTTCCGGCCACCACCACCCTGGATTGGCAAAAAGCCGCCTGTGCCCTCGCCGCCCGCAGCCCCTTCGCAATCATCACCGGCGGCCCTGGCACCGGCAAAACCACCACAGTGGTGCGCCTGCTGGCCCTGCTGCAAACTCTGCAACTGGCCCAGCCCAACGCCCACCCGCTACGCATTCGCTTGGCTGCGCCCACCGGCAAAGCCGCCGCACGGCTGAATGAATCCATCGCCGGGCAGGTGAAAGACCTACCCCTTAGCGGGTTGGAATCGCTATTAGATGAGCACTCAGCTACCTCCTCATCGAACGCAATCTACATTCCGACAGAAGTGACCACGATCCACAGGCTACTTGGCGCCCGCGCCGACACCCGTCACTTCCGCCACAACGCCGCCAACCCGCTGGCGCTGGATGTGCTGGTGGTGGATGAAGCCTCGATGGTGGATATCGAAATGATGACGGCGCTGCTCAGCGCCCTACCCGCCAGCACCAAGCTGGTGCTGCTGGGGGATAAAGACCAGTTGGCATCTGTAGAAGCCGGCGCCGTGCTGGGCGACCTGTGCCGCCGCGCCGACGCCGCCCACTACACACCCGCCACGGCGCAGTGGCTAGCCGAACTCACCGACCACCCGCTTCCAGAGGCATTAATCGACCCGGACGGCCAGCCACTGGACCAAGCCATTACCATGCTGCGGGTAAGCCACCGCTTTACTGAAACAAGCGGCATCGGCCAGCTCGCCCAGGCGATTAACCAGCCGCTAAGTGAGTCATTGCGGGAACGGGATAAACACCAAGCCGTGCATGACGTACTGAATAACGGCTACACCGACCTGCACCACCTGGTGTTGAAGCCTGACGCACAAAACGAAGACAGCGCCCTAGAGCGCCTGGTGATCACCGGCAGCCCGCAACGTTTTCCTAACGCAGGCGTAGGCCGCATCAATTTCAAGGGCGAGCCAATGGCGCCGCCCACCGGCTACCAGTACTACCTGTATACCCTGGCGAGTGAACGGCCTGATACATCGCTAGCGTTTGAAGAGAACGGTAAAGCTTACGATGCCTGGGCGAAGGAAGTACTTAAGGCTTACAGCCGCTTTCAGCTACTGTGCGCACTACGCAAAGGCCCGTGGGGAGTAGAAGGGTTAAACCTGCGCATCGCCAAAACATTGCGCCGCGAGAAGCTGCTATTCGGCAACGACCACACGTTAGAAAAAGGCTGGTTCGAAGGCCGCCCGGTGCTGGTCACCCAAAACGATTACGGCCTGAAACTGATGAACGGCGATATCGGCATCACAATGGCGGTGCCTGATCCCCGCTCTTCATCAGGAGCACCAGGAAGATCGCTATTAAGAGTCGCCTTTCCGACCAGTGACCCGGAAAACCCAATTCACTGGGTACTGCCTTCCCGCCTGCACGCGGTAGAAACCGTGTTCGCGATGACAGTACACAAATCCCAAGGTTCGGAGTTTCAGCACACCGCCCTGCTGCTACCGCAAACGCCCAACCCAATACTCACCCGCGAGCTGGTCTACACCGGCATCACCCGCGCCCGCGATTGGCTCACGCTGATCGAAGCCAAACGCGGGATATTGAATGATACGGTGACTAGAGAGGTTATGAGGGTTAGTGGGGTTGGAAGTTAACGCTTCAAGAAGGGGCACTGATTATCGCGTTCAGATTCCTTGACTTGTTAGGCAATTGACAAATGTATGGCAAAGACTGGTTGGTATAATAGCTCCACCGTCAAACCCGCCATTGTTTACGCCCAAGCCAGCACTTACAAATGCTATAAGCATTGAGTCATCCATTTTCAACGAATCTCCAATCGTAGACTTTGAAAAGGCCTCTAATTTATCTATATCGAACGATGGAATTCGTTCGAGTGCTAATAAAATTCGGCGAAGCTCAAGAAAAGAAATTTCATTTCTGGCATAGCATGCAAAGAAATTTGCGGCCAATTCAGGCTTTCTATCACTTTCAAGTCTATCTAGAATTTCGATTATTGCAGATCCAGCTCTACCTGAAAACTTCTCATCTACATTTAACTTTTCCACCATTTCGATTCTTTCTTGTTGTGGAATTTTTGAGAGCTGTGTCATAAAACGAAGCAGCTTTGACGCTAATATCTTGTCGCGTACTGATCCTGCAACATTGCATACCGCTACGACTGAATTAACAAGTGGGATATCTTTTAATGCTTCTGATTCGAGTATGGCATCCATACCAAGCTCTAAGTACTCAGCGGCCAAGCTTACAACTGAATCAGTCTTCAGCATCTCAATAACAGCCTGTCCGCGACTATTATCTTTTTTCATAGTTTTTGATTCCTTTATGTGCAGATATATTTCCGCCTAACGCCTTCTAAAGAAGTAGACAACGCAATCTACTAAACTAAAATATAACAACCGTAACCACAAAACCTCATTTAAACTGTGAATACCACGCGCTGGCTGTCACTCTTTAGCGTTTATTAAGTATATTTTTAGTGTACTTTGTTAACTCAGGAGCTCCATTAATTACTGTCTCACTTTTCAAATATACTCTAACTGACCCAAGGTATTTTCAATGCTTCAGTTTACATAATTTTAAGGATTCTCTATTTACTCTTTACTAAAACCCATATTTCTCTTTTCTTCGGTTGAATGCCTCCTCGCCACCTTCAAGAATTTTGGCTGCAAGATTTTGGATAGTATACTGGTCGATTGAACCTTGGTTTTGGATAGGCAATGTTGCATTTTCATTTGTAGATTCCAGCACGCCAATCCATTCTGCATCACCAAAAACAGGAATGTTTGCGTTATGAGTCGCAAAAATAAATTGTCTTGTTAATTTAGCATCCCTAACTTGAGTGACAATACGTTCAGCAATAAATGCATTATCCAAATTATCTTCGGGCTGATCTAGCAATAAAGGATCTTGGTTATCAAGCAGGAGCATATGCAATAAAGCGGTACATTGCTGACCTGTAGATAATGAATCAAGCTTTCTATACAAAGGGTCTTCACTACTAGACACATTTAGCTCAATGCTAACCAAATCGTCAATTTTAAACTCTTCGAGTTCCATTATTTGGGCATTGCTGAGTTTAGATAATCTATCCGCAGTTGTTGGAGTCATTCCCCAATTCTTTTCTAATAAAGCCTCTTTTCCTATTTTAATAGTCTCTGCTAGTAGAGGTGCCGAAAACTCTTCGACACCCTTCATCCATGAAAGCCTCCCCTCTCCAACATCGGGCAAACGATAACTAACAATGAGCTCTATTAATCCGACCCTATTTTTTTCAGCTGAATAATTTACTTCTAAATTACCTTTTAATTTTTTATTTAGCTTTTTTACTCCTTTTTCAAATGCATTAGCTCTATTGGTCTTTTTTTCTGACAATTCGGCAAGTAGCGCCTGTCTTTTCGCTACTTCTTTATCTAGTTTTTCTTGCTCAATTACAAGCTCATCACGTTTAGGCTTCAATCTTTCAATGTCTTTAATTAGCCTCCGATACTCTTCGCCAATTTGCTTACCAGTCAATCCCTCAACAGGAGCTAGCTTCTTAAATTCTTTGGTGATAGCTTCTTCTTGCTTATCTATACTTTCTTGAAGTTCTTTATCCAGCAACCCCAACTTCTCTTCAGCACTTTTCGTATGAACTTCCATTTCTTTAACAGATTTTTCAATGCTTTCCTTTAGAAAAAACAATATTGATTTGGCATTTTCAAATATTGCTTTATCCGGGAAATTTTTAATTAACTCTTCGCTAATATAATCACTACAAGGAATAGATTCAGAAAATATCTCTAGAGCTTCCTTTAAAGCTTTTACTTTATCCGAAGCATGCTTAAAATTACTTCTCTCAGACTCAACAATTGGCAGTATCTTTAACTGCTGGTCTATCCCAAACTCTTTGTATCTGCTCTCATCTTCCTCATAATTTTTTAATGCTTCGACATCAGATTCTAAACTAGACACACTTGATATTAAGGCTGATATGTTACTTCTTGTTACGACCAATGATTCCTTTACAGCAGACATACCCGATTCTTGCTCAATTCTTTCTGTATTTAAGAATCGCTCGACTACTTTTAGTTGCTCATTGGGATCCTTTGCTATTTCATGTATTTCATTTTGACCAAATATTTCAATCTCAGGCAATAAGTCTCGAGGAACAAAAGTAGAAATTGATCCACTTTCATCTTTCACTATCGGAGATTCTCCATACCTTCTGAATATCTTATATAACTTTCCATGCTTAACTGCTGACTTTACTGTCAACTCAGCAAACCCTGATCCAAGGTTTTGCTTCATAACTTTAAGGTGCTGTTTTTTTGTTTCCTTACTGATTGGCTCAATGTCCAAGACGTAACGAATTGCCTCTATTAATGTCGACTTACCTGTTCCTCTACCACCTATCAATGTATTTAAATGCTCTGAATAGTTAATATTTATTCCATCTAGAAATCCACCAACAAATCTAACTGATTCTATCCTAGAATAATATTTCTCTTTAATATCTGAATTTAGACGGACTCGGGATTCAGAATCAGAAAAAGCGAGCTTAAATGAGGAAAAGCAAGGTTTAGACATTTTTATCAAGCAAGTTGCATTTTCTTTTCTTAATGTATCGGGATCTTCTATATCCTTCGCGTTTATAATTGCAATTCTTTTCACACGCTTATAATCGGGATTTTTATTAACAAGTATTTGGTGGTTAGCTTGATCACCCTGCTCTTTTAATTTATCTAATGAAGTAGGTATTTGTGCTGCTAATAAACTCGGGTTTTTCCAAATATTATTTAATCTATGCTTCAATACTCCATTATCATCGGTGCAATGTGCAGCATAAACAAAGCCACCTTTTTCATTTACTCTTGACAAGATAAAATCGGCGCTTTTAGTAGATGGACTAGTTCCATTGGAAGTATCTATATCAAACTCATATAAATAATTATTTAAAGTTTGAGTACATGTGTCTTCTGGGTACAAACAAACTAAATGAATCTTTTCACTAGAAGCTATTTCAAATCCCGGAAATACGATAACCCCCTGTAATTCGAAGGCTTCTTTGATTTTCACAATAGCGTCAACATTTCCATGATCAGCTATCCCTATAACCTTTATTGATTCCTCAAGACAGACTTCTAATAATTTCTGATTGTATTCATCTTCGGAAATTTCCTGATTTTGACCTCGGTACTGTATATAGCTGGCAGGGTTGACTTGTAATGCACATTTCCAAAACCTCGCCTTAGTATGTTCATCAGCTAGATTCATTCATTTAATCCTTATAAGTTCTGGCGGGCCTAATAACAGAGATTATATGCCCTGCTAGACATCTCATTGAAAGTGACAGTGCATTGATTAAGGTAATGCATCTACTTTTAGCACTCTATCCCTTTAATTTAAAAAAAAACAATACTTTTTCATGACATCTAAAATCCGGATGGAGACGCTTTTTGCCAGCTCAAAATACTGTGAAAAGACACTTCACGCACCGCGACTACACCTTAACCTTGCGCTCTCCCTGCCAAATACAATCCTACCCACTATCGCTTCCATCCCTTCAATCGGCTGCTAGTAGCTCCAGGCAATGTCTATATTGTCGCCCAGCGAGAAATACACCATGTTGCCTTTAAACGGGTAGTGGGTCGCCGTTTCGGAAAGAGTTAGCAAATCCATCCGCACGTCTTCACGGGATAATAATGGCGTGGCGGTTAGCCCCTTTCGCGGAGTTCGAGGACGTTGGTAGATTCGACAAGCAGCTTGCCGTCCACATGCATCTCCACGCGCTGGTTAAAGGAGTGAAGCTCAATGCGTGCGGCATATGGCATTAGGTGGTCCCTGCGGCGATTTTTCGCTCTAGTTATTTCAGACTAGCAGTTAAGTTCGATGAAACCCATGCTTAACTCATTAAACTTTAGGCTACGAGGATGACACTGGCTCTAGGCATACCTCATTACCTCCCTACCACTGACCTTGGCTAATGCGAAAAACTCGTTTTAGGTCTGTGCTGTTTTGAATATCAATGGAGGACAAGATTCCGTGACGAAAACGCCCCACAATAGCGAGGCGTTGAAGGTAGCGAAGGTGTGGGCTCTATTAAACGAATGCAGTCTCTTGAAAACTTACCCGTGCAGTCACACCAACGTGCCAATCCTGAAGCTGCGGATACTCTTCTTTCCAATTCACCTCTGGCAGCCTGAAGGCTAGATAATCCAGCGCCACGGCAATAGCTATTTCACCCAAGTTGATAGTTGGGGCCTGCTGTTTTTCGCCAAGCTCGCTGTTCAACAGTTTCAACAGCCGCTGAATGGCCCGCGAACGCCGCTGGCCAAGCTCACTATCGTCAATCTCGTTGCCATAATGCTTTCTGGCAATCACGGTCGTGAACGCGGCATCCATCAGGTTTTGGCCCAGCCCTGCCAGGTGCAGCACATTCCCTAGGTTGGCTGCTGGCAGCATTGGCTTGTTGGGGCTTACGCTATCCAGGTAAACGGCAATCAGCATTGATTCGCTAAGCGTGGTGCCCTCCTCCGTTACCAGCGCGGGAATGCGCCCGGCAGGGTTGGCTTTTAACAGTTCGGCATCGTCTGCCCAGGGGTCGCACCACTTCAGCGTCACGGCGTCCGCCAAGCCTTTTTCCAGTAATACGATGCGCACCAGGCGCGCATAGGGCGAGGTTGCGTTTAGGTAGAGTTCCATTATTGCTTCCCGTGGTGTGTAGAGTGCTGTGTAGCGTGCTTTGTAAGTTGTTGGGCAGAAAGATGCGCGTGGCGCTGCTGTAGGCTACGGCTAAGCAGCACCAGCAAAAAGCCCACGACGAGGATAAGGCCGCTGATGGCAAATAGTGGCGTGTAGCTGCCCCAGGTACCATAAAGCGCCGACATGGCATAGCCTGCCACTGCCTGGGCGGCTGCAAAAGCAGCGGTGGCTTGCCCCCAGAGCTTCTTGTGGGCGGTTGGCCCTACCAACTCTGCAAGGCGGCCAGAGGTGAGTGCCACAATGCCGGGGATCATCGCTCCCACCATGAACGAGGAAACCGATTGGCTAAGCAGTGCAAGCGAGAACACCGGCAGCAAGACGGCGGCGGCCTTCGCTGCAAAGGCGATCATCAAGCCACCCTGCCAACCTACTCGATGCGCCAGCGCACCAATCATGAACGGCCCACACAAGGCGCCCAACCCGAAGATACCCCACTGCAATGAAGCCGCTTGATTGCCCAGGGCGTTTTCCCTGGCGAGATAGTCCACCCAGAACACGGTATG
>Ga0207900_100287_pt1 | contig 9448 bp, 8 predicted proteins | sample LinPmetageLP39_FD_184052 | JGI IMG/M metagenome (GOLD analysis project Ga0207900, IMG submission 184052) | Marine viral communities from the Pacific Ocean - LP-39 (SPAdes) | ecosystem: Environmental > Aquatic > Marine > Oceanic | place: Pacific Ocean | collected 2010-06-14
GATGGCGTGCTCGATGATCAAGAGCGCCGCCACGCGGCGGGTTTGATGCGGATTAATCATACCGGTGAAGTGTGTGCCCAAGCGCTTTACCAGGGGCAGGGCGTAACCGCTAAACTTCCTCATGTACGTCATCAGATGGAGCAGTCGGCGCTGGAAGAGATCGATCATCTAGCTTGGTGTGATGAGCGACTAGGGCAGTTGCAGAGCCGAACAAGCTACTTCAACCCGCTGTTTTATGCCGCTTCCTTTGGCATTGGCGCGGCCACTGGTGCGGTCAGTGACCGTATTAGTTTGGGGTTGGTCGCCGCCACCGAAGAGCAGGTAGGCAAGCATCTTGATTCACACCAACACTCACTACCCCGCGGCGACAACCGCTCTCGCGCCATACTGCGCCAGATGGCCATTGATGAAGCCCACCACGCTCAGCTTGCCTTAGAAGCGGGTGGCGTTCGCTTTCCGGCCCCGGTGAAGTGGGGCATGCGTTTGGCCTCTAAGGTGATGACTAAAAGCGTCTATCATCTCTGATACATATTCACGCGGCATAATGGGATATGCGGCGCTGTTTTAAGGAAAGTTATTACCAAGGAGAGGAGTGAAACCATGCTAGGCAATGCGGTGCTGTTTTTCATTATTGCGATCATCGCGGGAGCGGTCGGTTTTTCTGGCATTGCCGGGGCGGCTTCCACCATTGCGCAAATTTTGTTTGTGCTGTTTCTTATTTTGTTTATCGTTTCATTTTTAACTGGCCGCAGACGTTAGGGTTGTCCACGGCGCCAGTGCAGTTACCAACCAAAAGGCCCCGCAGAGCGGGGCCTTTTGCTGCCAACATACTGCTAATTGTTAGGCATCAATGCGCTTATACTTCATACGCTTAGGCGTATCGTTACCCACCCGCTTTCTATGATCCTCTTCGTACTCAGCGTAGTTGCCTTCGAATAAGACCACCTCAGAGTCGCCCTCGAAAGCCATAATGTGCGTGGCGATACGATCAAGGAACCAGCGATCATGCGAGATCACCATGGCGCAGCCCGGGAAGGCCAGAAGCGCGTCTTCCAGTGCCCGCAAGGTTTCGATATCCAGGTCGTTAGAAGGCTCATCGAGCAGCAACACGTTAGCGCCTTGCTTGAGCGTTTGGGCGAGCTGTAAACGGCCGCGTTCACCACCGGAAAGCTCCGACAAACGCTTCTGCTGGTCGTTACCCTTAAAGTTAAAGCGACCCACATAGGCACGCGAGGAGACCTCGTAGCCGTTAATGTTGAGGATGTCTTGACCATCCGAAACGGCTTCCCAGACGCTCTGCTTGTCGTCCAAGCCGTCGCGTAGCTGTTCGACGTAGGCGATATCGACCGTTTCACCGACGACAACTTCGCCTTCGTCTGGCTGCTCTTTACCGGTAATCAGTTTGAAGAGCGTCGATTTACCCGCACCGTTACCACCGACAATGCCGACAATCGCACCCTGGGGAATGGTGAAGGAGAGGTTCTGGTAGAGCAGCTTGTCATCGAAGCGCTTGGCCACATCGCGAAACTCAATGACGTTATCGCCTAGCCGCGGGCCAGGCGGAATGTAAATTTCATTGGTCTCATTACGCTTTTGGAAATCGCCTGACTGCATCTCTTCAAAGCGGTTAAGGCGCGCTTTGCTTTTGGCCTGGCGGCCTTTGGCGTTACTGCGCACCCACTCAAGCTCTTGCTTGATAGCTTTCTGACGCGAGGCTTCCTGCTTGGCTTCCTGATTCAGTCGCTGATCTTTCTGCTCCAGCCACTGGGAGTAGTTACCCTCAAAGGGGATACCTTGACCACGGTCAAGCTCCAGAATCCAACCCGCCACGTTGTCTAGGAAGTAGCGGTCGTGGGTGATCGCCACGACTGTGCCGTTGTAGTCGTGCAGGAAGCGCTCAAGCCAAGCTACCGACTCTGCGTCTAGGTGGTTAGTAGGCTCATCAAGCAGCAGCATATCAGGGCTGGAGAGCAGTAAGCGACAGAGGGCTACACGACGACGCTCACCACCCGAAAGATTGCCCACTTTGGCGTCCCAGGGGGGCAGACGTAGGGCTTCTGCAGCCACTTCAAGCTTACGCTCCAGGTTGTGAGCGTCCGCGGCTTCAATAATATTTTCAAGCCTGGCCTGCTCGCTGGCTAGCGCATCAAAGTCAGCGTCGGGCTCTGCGTAGGCCGCATATACACCATCCAACTTCTCCTGCGCCTCTTTAATCTCCCCTAGCGCTTCTTCGACGGTGTCGCGGACGTTTTTCTCGTCGTCTAGCTGCGGCTCCTGGGGAAGGTAGCCAACATTGATGCCGGGCATCGGACGAGCTTCACCTTCAAACTCTTTATCGACACCGGCCATAATACGCAGCAGTGTGGATTTACCCGAACCGTTAAGCCCCAGCACGCCAATTTTGGCGCCAGGGAAAAACGAGAGCGAAATATCTTTGAGAATTTGTTTTTTGGGTGGCACAACTTTGCCAACCCGGTTCATGGTGAAAACGTAAGAACCTGTTTGACCTTTTTTGTCACCTTTTGACATGGTCTATTTTTCCTCTAATTCAGTTTTCATGGGGCTTTGAGAAGGATGATGAGCATTCAAAGCATGAAAATTAAAAGTTAAGTTTTCCTTTATTGTTTTCCTGTTCTTTACTATACTTGAAAAAGTTATTTTTTGGGCGAAAACAATATGAGTTATCGAGTTGTCGAACAGGTTGTGAATGCTGCGCGAAGAAAGCTGCTTGTGCAAGACCATATCCCCGTCTATTACCCAAACCTGTACGTCACCTTCGAACTCTCAGGCAAGGCTCTGGAAACCACAAAAAAGTATCTTGAACACTTGGCCGTATTTGAAGACTTCCTCGCTTTCTCATCCATCGATCTCATTTCCCGCCTGGAGCAGCGTCCCAAGTCGCAGTATCTGACAGACAGCGAAATCTCCCGGTTTGTGTCAGACGCGGGATTCAACAAGGTAACCTTGGCTAAAAAGTATGAGGGTATGCGCTTGCATCCAGCGGCATACGAACAGGTTGGCAAGGTCCATGCGAAACAGCGTATTGAAGCAGTACGCGATTACTTGGCTTTTCTGTACGACAAGCTGGGCGATCAGTCGACGCGAGATGAAGCGGTTGACGATGTTAAACGACGCTTAAATCGCAAAATTAAAGCGGCGAGCCCAGGGTGGAAAAAGACGCGCATTGACGATATGAAAGGGCTGACATCCACGGAACGGAGTCGATTGCTGGAAGTCATGCATCCGAAGAGTGCCGAAAACCCATTCGCAGATGACGCAATTAAATTTCGTAACTACATCATTTTGCTACTAGGTCTCGATATGGGATTGCGCCGCTCTGAAATGCTTTTGATTAAGACCTCCGACATTCAATGGCACAGTCGCCAGCTCTCTGTGGTCAATCTTGAGGATGAAAGCCTAGAACCACGCACGATGGCCCCGCAATTTAAAACACATGAGCGCATGCTGGTCATGAGCGACGACCTTTATGAGGCGATTAGTCAGTATGAATCAAGATATCGCTACAGAAAGTCTCATAAGGGCTCATCGCAGGCGAGAAAGCATCCATTTTTGCTCGTAGCTCATAGACGAAATGAAGGAAAGCCTATGAGCATCAAAGCACTAGATGGCGTTTTTCCCCGAGTTGGAAATGTCGCGCCTGAACTGGCTCACATTCATCCCCATATTCTGAGGCATGACGCAGTCTACACAATGCTAGAAAGCATGCGTGAGGAGCTTAATAAGCTCACCCCAGAGGATCGGACAACTCAAGTTCAAAAGACTCTCACTTGGATGTTCGGCTGGAGTCCTGAATCGAACATGCCGGGTCTCTATGGGGCGAAATTTTGGAAGGAAGAGGCAGATAAGGCGATGAAAAAACGCTCGGATAAATTCAAGGCAATCAGAGAAGATGTGGAGACTGAAATTCGCAAGGAACACAGAGAATGAGTATCGCAGTTTCAGCACTTGAAGCACCGACGCATGACTCTCTGGATGAGTGGTTGAATACACCTCGACTCGCCAAATGCGGCGAGTTTTTCACTCCCTCTGAACCCAAGTGGTGGCCTGATAGGTCAGTTAGCCTCTCGATCAATTGGCAAGCCGCAATCGCTTGCGTTCCGTCCGACTGGCAATGCTGGTTACACGCCGCCTTGGCCTACCGCATGCTGGAGAACGGACAGGGAACTATCTCTGTAGTGACTTCAATTCTTTCGCGCGCGGCGCAGGTAGGGCTCGATCCCCTCAATGAGTATCATTTGATCGATTTGCGCGAGCGTTTTAATGCGCACGAATTTTCTTCACTGTTCAGTTTCATGAAATTTTGGCAACAGTGTGAATCGCTTGAACAACGGCCATCTCAAGCTCTAATTGATGCTTATGACACACTACCCCGGAAGAAGCGGTTCCGAAACGATGTCATCTTGAGCTTAGATCCTGAGCAGGGACCGCTCACGCAGGTGGAGCAAGACGCCCTACATCAATGGGCGCATGAGCAGTTCTGTCACGGCAATTTAGATCCTGAGCACTACCTCTATTTGCGTCTGTTGATGATCTACGGGCAGCGCGGTACACAGCTGCGTATGGTGGTCTTTAAAGATTTTATCAAAAACGAGCGGGGCCACCAGATTCGAATCTTCTGGGCCAAGCAGCGAGGTGATAATGCGGGATGGAGAGCAAAGTCCGAGACCTTCAACTTAGATGAGGACCTTTACAATACCGTACAGGCCTATCGGTCGATTGTCCTCGCTCGACTTAAGCAGGAATACCCCGGTCGAGCCGATTGGGATAAGGCGATCAACCATGTGCCCCTTTTTCGACGTAAAATAAATGAGGTAGGCAGGGACGGTTTTAATCCACCAGTTATAATTGACCTCCCCAATCAAAAAGCACTAGAAGACGCTCCACAGCAGCAGTTTCATGTTGTACAAAGCACGGTGCGTCCTTGGTTTAAACGCATCGAGCGTGTGGCTGGCTTTCCGATCTCGCATCGCACGCATCAGCCCCTGAAAATCACACGGGGCCATCGCTTCAGGCACACCCTCGGCACGGACCTCTCCAATGCGGGATTGGATGAGTGGTCGATGGCAGGTGCAATGATGCAGAAAGATAGTCGTTCAGTCCGGAAGTACCGAGCGGTCTCAGCTGAATTGATGAATTTGATTGACGCGAAGATGAGTAATCATCTCGCGCTCGTTGTGAATGCCTTCGTCGGCACCATTGTGACGGACCGTGCCTCAGCGAAAAACGGAGATCGAGTGGATAGGCAGATTGAAGACCTGGCCGTCTGCGGTTCCGATGCAGCCTGCCATCTGGACGCTCCATTCACCTGCTACGGATGCAGTAAATTTCAGCCACTCTTTGAAGCAGATCACAGCGCCGCGCTTGAGCGGCTGGAACGTCGCCGTGCACAAACTATTGCCACGGATAAAACCACTGGAGTGCTCTGGGACCGTGCCATTCTAGCGTGTCGCCAAGTAATTTTAGATTGCATTGCGCTGCATGAATCAGAAAGTCAGGTGGAAGTGACGCATGAGTAGCATTATCGACTTTAAACCGCAGAGCCACCTTAAGGCCGCCGTGCAACTGGATGCTTTTATTGCATGGGCGAAAGCCACTTTGCCCAAGGGGGTTCCCAACAGACGGGTTCAAGCGGGTATTCGGTGGGATATGGACTCATGGCATAAGTCGGGAATTGGCAATTGCACCTTCACTGCGCATAGATCACCCAAATTTGCGAAGGCGAAAGACAAAAAGTATATGCAGCCGCCGTTCATAGACTTCGTCAAGGCGCTCATTGTGTATTGCAGAGTATTTCGAGGAAAGAAATCGACGGACCAATGGCTCTCCGCTGCCAAGATTCTTGAAATTGCACTAGTGGAGTTGTCCGGAACAAGAGACGTTACGAGAATGTCGGCTGCTATCTGCAACAGGGCCTGTGAGCACCTCAAAAACACGTATCCAGACAGCAATACTGCATACACTCATAGTAAGGGGCTTGAACAGATAGTCCAGTTGATGAGGGATAAAGGGTTACTAGCTAGTCCCTTTCGATGGTCTTCGCCGTTGCGATATAGAAGCTCAGGTACGTTGAAGGAGCAGAAGAAAAATCGCGACAAAAAATTGCCGAGCCGTGAATCCATTCTAGCCTTGGGTGAGCTGTTTAATAATGACTTGGCCATTAAGCTGGACATTATAACCACTTCGGCATGTGCCCTCTTGCTCAGTCAGCCTAGCCGCATTGGGGAGTTGGTCGATGTTGAGCGTGACTGTGTGGTGTTCAAAGAGGATGCCAATGGAGGTCAGCGAATGTTTTTGCGGTGGTACGCTGAGAAGGGGTTTGGAGCGACTATTAAACCCGTTGTTACAGGCATGGAGTCTTCAGTGGAACATGCCGTTAAATTGCTGGTACCTATCACTGATGAGGCACGTCAGTATGCAGCATGGCTCGAAGATCACCCCGATGAATATCCTCCTCATGAAGGTGTACCCTTGAAAGGCCCAGATGAGCCGCTCTCATATGAGGAGGTCTGTGCAGCGCTAAAGATGAAGGTGTGTGGAAGGGGCGTACCGCGAAGAGCTTTTAAAACTGGGCTTCTTGAACCATTAGCAAAAAATAAGGCATTAAGCCCTAAGGCACAGGTTGTACTGGACGAGATACTAAAAGGCTGGGATGCAAGTAATGGAAAGCGAATTTATGTAAACGGTAAACTCGATCACTATCAGTTTAACGATAGTGTTATAACATTGCGCAAGCTCAATATACTTATGCGGGAAAAGTATTTGCATAAAGACTTTCCTTACACCTCTCCTGCGGCAGATGGCAAGAAGCGAGTGAAGTACCGTGATGCGTTGTTTACAGTGCGAACAGGTAGCCTGAGGGATGAGGCAAAAAATTTTACATCAATTAAAATTGATTTAGGAGTAGAGATTGCCGCCACCCAACAGCGAATGGCGAGACAATTAGGAGGTGTTTCGCACTCGCAGAGTATTTTCGAGCGACACGGATACAAGAGCTTAAAGGTGAGCACGCACGCTTTTCGTCACGAGCTGAATACTGAGATGCACCGAGCGGGCCTTTCGCAACTGCTTATCGATGCGTTTTCTGGACGCACTGCGATGGGCTCGGTCTACAACCATGAGACCGTCGAGGAGCGTACCCAAAGGGTTGCGCACTATCACCCCAAAACGAAGCACAGCAACGCGGCTCATCGCCTGGAAAAGGTTAAAACAAATCAACCTTTGAGTCTCAGTGATGTGAGAGATCTACATGAGGGTGATCAAGACTTAGTTATCCATCAGACACACGTTGGGATCTGTGTACACAACTTTGCCTCCGAACCCTGTCCGAAAATGGGGGCCTGCTTGACTTGTGGGAAGCTCGGTTGTGTGAAGGGGGATGATGTGAAACTCGCAAACCTCAAAGAAGAACGCAAGGATCTTAAACGCCGCTACGACAAAGCGCTTGATGCGCAATCTCGCGATATTTTTGGGGCCTCAGAGTGGGCCAAAAAAGTGGGTATGGATCTCTATAAGTGTGACGCATTGATCCTAACCCTAGAGGACCCTGAACTCGAAAACGGTGACATCGTGTGGAACGTCGATAATGGTTGGACTTTGACAAGCAATGCCGCCGCAATGGCAGGGCTAATTGATGCCAAAGAAATCGAAGCGAAAAATGATCAACTGCTTTCATTAGATGACTTGTCAGCAATGCTAGACGAAATCGAGGTATAGCAATGGGGCATTTAACGAAGAAAGATGAAGCGCGCATCATCAAGCTGATTGAAGAGTGGTCAGAGCCAAAGCTGACCTGGCCCCTACTCGTTGAAGCGTGCAAAGAAAAACTTGGTATCAGTCGTGCTCGCCAGTCATTGATGAAGCTACCCGCCGTTGATATGGCGATGAAGAATCGCAAGGCCGCATTGAAGGCCCCGAAAGAAAAACCAGGTTGGATTAGCGACATTTGCGAAGCGAACGAGCGCATTGAAGAACTGACTGAGAATAACCAACAGCTTATATATGCTCTTCGGGATATGCGTGCGCGATTCCTTATCTGGCAGGCAAACGCGGATATGTATGGGGTAACCCAATCGATGCTTGAGCAGCCAGTGCTTCAACTTCAAAAGAAAATCTGATTGAGTGTTCAAAAAGCTATAGACTGAACGTGCTGGGGTTCGTGAGCCGAAAAGGGAAGCTGGTCTACCACACGACCACCGAGTCGGTCACCACGAAGACCGTCATCGAGGCGTTTGATCAGTTTGTGGCTCAGAAAGACCCCGATGCCTTCGCTGTGGTCGTGCTGGACAATGCCAGCATGCATCGCTCCAAAGCGTTCAAGCGCAAGATTCTGGCGTGGATGTCGTATCGCGTGCATCTGGTCTATTTACCCGCTTATTCGCCAGAGCTGAACTTGATCGAGATATTGTGGCGACAGATCAAATACTACTGGCTGCCCTTGGGAGCCTATCTCTCGTTTGATCGGCTTTGCGCTGAGGTCCATCGCTTGCTCGGGGATTATGGCACGAAAAGCACGATTAATTATGCATAATCACTTAACACGCCTCTCACACCCTTTGACGCATTCTCCTCTATTGCGTCCTCAAAGGCCTTGGCGCGTTCTATACCCGGCCTGTTGATTGAAGCATATGGCATAAAAATATTGCGATGCCCAGTAGCTACAAGATCTCGTATTGCCGACAGCATGCCACTGCGGTGATCAGTTTGAATGTGGGAAAAGCCAGGAACCCCTGAAAGTAAGTAGCGATCCATAATCACACAAGGCGTCCCAGCCTCACGCAGTGCTGCCTCGAGGAGAGGGCAATCCTCTTGGCAGGATGCCAGGAGAAACGCCTCGACCCGACGCGCAAGCAAGCTTTCGACGATTCCAACCTCTTTTTCAGGGTCTCCGCCTGGGGATGTAAGAATGGTAGTGTATCGAGCTTCGCGAAGGCGTTGTTCAAGGCTTTTTATAATGGTCGCGTAAAGAGGATTTGATATATCAGGAACAATGATGCCTACAGTCTTGCTTGCTGATCCGCGAAGGCTAGCCGCAAGTGCATCGGGCACGAAGTTCAGCGAGTCGATGGCGCTACGGATACGCTCTCGGGTCGTATCCTTAACAGAGCCCGTATCGTTGATAAATCGAGATACCGTGCTAACCCCTATGCCCGCCAATTGTGCAACATCGCGGATTGATGCTGGCCGTGTAGGCGAGCGAATATCCTTTTCTTTTCCCGGTTTTTGCTTAGTCATCGTTTCGATAATTCTTCATGTAAAGGTTCAAGCTAGGGCCGTTGGTGTTTTGACAGGGGAAGTTTGGCAGGATAGGGGCAAGTTCGCAGAATAGAGATTGAACCGCCCCGGTTATTCCGGAGACCGGTTTGTTTGAGTCAAGCAGCTTCACCCGACTCTTCCAGTTGACGATAATACGTCCTTTCTCGTTCTGCTG
>Ga0207900_100288_pt1 | contig 9448 bp, 9 predicted proteins | sample LinPmetageLP39_FD_184052 | JGI IMG/M metagenome (GOLD analysis project Ga0207900, IMG submission 184052) | Marine viral communities from the Pacific Ocean - LP-39 (SPAdes) | ecosystem: Environmental > Aquatic > Marine > Oceanic | place: Pacific Ocean | collected 2010-06-14
GCTTTGGTGTGCTGGCGAGTGTCGCGCTGAGCTTCAACCTGGTGTTGCTGCTGGCCTTGATGTCGCTGCTGGGCGCCACACTGACGTTGCCGGGGATCGCCGGTATCGTGTTGACGCTGGGGATGGCGGTGGATGCCAACGTGCTGATCTTCTCGCGGATCCGCGAGGAAATCGCCAATGGCGCATCCGTTCAGCGAGCAGTGCATGAAGGTTTCGACAAGGCCTTCTCGGCCATCATCGACGGTAACCTGACCACCTTGCTGGTGGGCGTGATCCTGTTCGCCATGGGCACCGGGCCGATCAAGGGCTTCGCAGTCACCCTGTCGCTGGGTATCGTTACCTCCATGTTCAGCGCCATCCTGGTCACTCGCGCACTGGTCAACCTGTCTGTCGGCGGGCGCGACCTCAAGAAGTCCTGGAAGCTATGGCTGTGAGGAGCAGATCATGAACAATATCAAAACCATCAATTTCATGCGGCTGCGCAAGGCGTCATACGTCCTGGCCGCCATCCTGATGATCGGCTCCATTGCATCGCTGGCAGTCAAGCAGCTCGATTTCGGCCTGGACTTCACCGGCGGTGCGCTGGTTGAACTCAATTACACTGAGCCGGCTGATCTGGACGCGGTGCGTACCACCCTGCGCGAGGGCGGCTGGGATGATGCTATTGTGCAGAACTTCGGTGCCAGCACAGATGTGATCATCCGCCTGTCCAGTGATGATTCCGAGCTGGGCAACGAAATCGCTCGCGTGGTGAAGCAGCAGGACGGCAGCGAGGTATCGGTCAAGCGGGTCGAGTTCATCGGCCCGCAGGTCGGTGAAGAGCTGCGCGACCAGGGCGGCCTGGGTATGTTGCTGGCGATGGCGGGGATTCTGGTTTACGTCGGTTTGCGTTTCCAGTTGAAATTTGCCGTGGGTGCGCTCGCTGCGTTGGTGCACGACGTGATCTTCGTGCTGGGGTTCTTTTCCCTGCTGGGTCTGTCGTTCGATCTCACGGTGCTGGCGGCAGTGCTGGCGGTCATCGGTTATTCGTTGAACGACACCATCGTGGTATTTGACCGAGTGCGAGAGAATCTGCGGCTGATGCGCAATGCGGATCTGGAGCACGTGATCAACGTATCCACTACCCAGACTCTGGCCCGTACCCTGGCGACATCGGTCACTACTTTGCTGGTATTGTCGGCACTGTACTGGTTCGGCGGGGAGAGCATTCGCGGCTTCGCCCTGGCGTTGATCGTCGGCATCGTTGTCGGTACCTACTCGTCCATCTACGTCTCCAACGGTCTGCTGGTCAATCTCAAGCTGACCCGGGAAGACCTGATCCCGACGCAGCTCGAAGAGGTCGACGACCGGCCCTGAGTCGACAGCCGGAGCTGAAAAACCCGACCACGTTCGCGTGTGTCGGGTTTTTTAATGGCTGCATGGAGTGGCGAAAGAGGTTGTTTGGGAATGAAAAAGGCCGGCCCCGCATGCGGGGCCGGCCTTCTGCATTGCTGGAATGGCTTCAGCGCTTCATCGACGCCGGCAGGTGCGGCTGGATGGCCGTTAGCACCGCCTTGAAGCATTTCGGGTTGCCGGCCACGATGTGGCCCTTGTCCAGAAAATGGTTGTCACCGGTAAAGTCGCTCAGCAGTCCGCCGGCTTCCTGAATCAGCAGGCTGCCTGCGGCCATGTCCCATTCAGCCAGACCGAATTCCCAGAAGGCGTCATAGCGGCCGGCGGCGACGTAGGCCAGATCGAGGCTGGCGGCGCCGCAACGGCGAATGCCGGCGGTCTGGCCGACCAGGCTGCGGAACATGCCCAGGTAGTTATCCAGCGACTCGGTCTGGTCTTCACGGAACGGGAAGCCGGTGCCGAGCAGGGCGCCTTCCAGGCTCTTGCGGGCACTGACGCGCAGGCGCTTGCCGTTCAGTGCGGCGCCGCGGCCACGGCTGGCGGTGAATTCTTCCTGGCGTACCGGGTCCAGAACCACGGCATGCTCGATGCGGCCCTTGATGCGGCAGGCAATGCTGACGGCGAAATGCGGTACGCCGCGCAGGAAGTTGGTGGTGCCGTCCAATGGGTCGATGATCCAGACGATGTCAGCGCCCTCGCCGTGGCCGGGCTGGAAGCCCGATTCTTCGGCATGGATGCCGTGATCCGGATAAGTCTTGCGGAGTTGCTGGATGATGACCTGTTCCGCAGCCCGATCCACTTCGCTGACGTAGTCGTTAGCTTCTTTCTCGCTGACGGTCAGGACATCCAGCCTTTCCATGGAGCGATAAATCAATTCTCCGGCGCTGCGCGCGGCGCGCAGGGCGATGTTCAACATGGGCTGCATACGGGGGCATCTCTGAATGGAAGTACGAAAAGCCGGACATTATAGCAGGGTTGCCGGGCAAACTGAAAAAAAGCGTCGTAGTCAGTAGGGGGCGGATTTTAGTAAGATGCAGGGCTCTTCTATTTGCAGTGCAACCCTGGAGTGTCCGTGTTCGACAAAATTCGCGTGGTTCTGGTCAACACCAGTCATCCGGGTAACATCGGCGGCGCTGCGCGCGCCATGAAAAATATGGGCCTGCGCCAGTTGGTGCTGGTCGACCCGCAGCGTTTTCCCGATCCCGACGCCACCTCCCGTGCCTCCGGCGCCGATGATGTGCTGGCCAATGCACGGGTGGTCGCCACCCTGGAAGAGGCATTGGCCGACTGCGTACTGGTGCTCGGCACCAGCGCCCGGGACCGGCGCATCCCCTGGCCGGTGGTCGACCCACGGGAGGCGGCCGACAAGGTGCTGGATCAACTGGAAGGTCCGGCTGCCGGCCCGATTGCCCTGGTCTTCGGCCGTGAGGACTCGGGTCTGACCAGCGACGAGCTGCAGCGCTGTCAGTTCCATGTGCACATTCCCTCGGACCCGGCCTTCAGCTCGCTGAACCTGGCCACCGCTGTACAGGTGCTGGCCTATGAGCTGCGCATGCAGAGCCTGCAGCGTCAGGGGCAGCCGACCAAGATGCACAAGATAGAAACCACCGCGCTGGACAACGAAGTGCCGGCCACCGCCGAGCAGATGGAGCAATTCTATGCGCATCTTGAGCAGGTGCTGGTTGAAATTGGCTTTCTCGACCCCCAGCATCCCAGGAAGCTGATGCCCCGTTTGCGTCGTCTGTACGGGCGTATCCATCCCAATCTCGTCGAGATGAACATTCTGCGCGGCATCTTGACCGAAACCCAGAAAGCCATCGGCGTCCAGGCGTCCGGTGCGCGGAGACGTTAAGCATGTTCGATAGAATGAAGGAAGATATCGCCAGCGTATTCCATCGCGATCCCGCGGCCCGCAACAAGCTTGAAGTGCTGTTCTGCTATCCCGGCCTGCATGCCATCTGGTTCCACCGCCTGGCCCACTGCCTGTGGGTGCGCGATGCGCGGCTGCTGGCGCGCATGGTGTCCAACCTCGGGCGCTGGCTGACGGGTATCGAAATCCATCCCGGCGCCACGGTGGGCCGCCGGTTCTTCATCGACCACGGCATGGGCGTGGTGATCGGCGAGACCGCCGAGATCGGTAATGACGTGACCCTGTATCAGGGCGTGACTCTGGGCGGCACCAGCTGGAACAAGGGCAAACGCCACCCGACCTTGGAAGACGGTGTGGTGGTGGGTGCCGGCGCCAAGGTACTGGGGCCGTTCATCGTCGGCAAAGGCGCCAAGATCGGTTCAAACGCCGTGGTCACCAAGGCGGTGCCGGCCGGTGCCACCGCGGTGGGGATTCCCGGACGCATCATCGTCAGGGAGGAGGCCGTCACGGAGCAGCAGGTCAAGCGTCAGGCGATGGCCGAGAAGATCGGCTTCGATGCCTATGGCGAGACCCGCGACATGCCTGACCCGGTCGCCCGCTCCATCGGGTTGATGCTCGATCACATGCATGCGGTCGATGGTCGTATCGAGAGCATGTGCGAGGCCCTGAAGGAGCTGGGCAGTGATTACTGCGCCCGCGACCTGCCGAAACTGGATACCGAGGATTTTGAAGCGCTCATGGATGATGCGGAGCCCGAGCCGTCCAAGCCGGACGCTGACTCGTCTGCGCCGCGCTGAGGTGTTGCCATGAAACTGCCGATTTATCTGGACTATGCTGCCACCACGCCGGTCGACCCGCTGGTGGCAGAAAAAATGTGTGCCTGTCTGACTATGGATGGCAACTTTGCCAACCCAGCCTCGCGCTCGCATCTGTATGGCTGGCAAGCCGAGGAAGCAGCCGAGCTGGCGCGGCGTCAGGTCGCCGACTTGGTCGGCGCCGATCCGCGGGAAATCGTCTGGACCTCTGGTGCCACCGAATCCGACAATCTGGCAATCAAGGGCGCCGCCCGGGCCTTTGCCGAGCGTGGTCGCCACATCATTACCTCGCAGATCGAACACAAGGCGGTGATCGACAGCTGCCGGCAATTGGAGCGGGAAGGCTTCGAGGTCACTTATCTCAAGCCGGATAGCGACGGTCTGATCGGCGTTGAACAGCTGCAGGCCGCGCTGCGTGAAGACACCATCCTGGTGTCGCTGATGCACGTCAACAACGAGATTGGGGTGGTCAACGATATTGCGGCCCTGGGCGCGCTGGTGCGCGAGCGGGGGATTCTGTTCCATGTCGACGCGGCGCAGTCCACTGGCAAGCTGCCGATCAACCTCAAGCAGTTGCCGGTTGATTTGATGTCGTTCAGCGCCCACAAGAGCTATGGCCCCAAGGGTATTGGTGCGCTCTATGTGCGCCGTTCACCGGATGTGCGCATCGAGGCGCTGATCCATGGCGGCGGTCACGAGCGCGGCATGCGCTCGGGCACCCTGGCGCCCCATCAACTGGTCGGCATAGGCGAGGCCTTCGCCCTGGCCGGTGCACAAATGAAAGCCGAGAACGAGCGCATTTCCGCGTTACGTGACCAATTGCTCGAAGGGCTGGCAAGCCTGGACGGGGTGTCGCTCAACGGCTCCGCGCAGCAGCGGGTGCCGCACAACCTGAACCTGGCCTTTACCGGCGTGGATGGGGAGCTGCTGTTGCTGGCTCTGCGCGATCTGGCGCTGTCCACCGGTTCGGCCTGCACATCGGCCTCGGTCGAGCCATCCTATGTGCTGCGTGCCATTGGCCTGCCGGATGAGCTGGCGCACAGCTCCATCCGTCTGTCGCTGGGTCGGTTCACTACCGAGGCAGAGGTCCAGCACGCCGCCGAGGTGCTGTGCAAAGCGGTATCGCGCCTGCGTCAGAGCAGGTAAATACGGCGTTGCAACTCGATTGCAGCGCCTGTTACGTATTTGCAGTCAACCTGCGTATAATCTGCGGGTTGACACCCCTTTATTTATCATCCAACCCCATTTCTCTGGAGAGTTTCATGGCCGTAGAACGTACCCTGTCCATTATCAAGCCCGATGCCGTTGCCAAGAACGTGATTGGTCAGATCCTGAGCCGCTTCGAGCAGGCTGGTCTGAGCATCGTTGCGGCCAAGATGGTTCAACTGTCCCAGGCTGATGCCGAAGGTTTCTACGCCGAGCACAAAGAGCGTCCGTTCTTCAAGGATCTGGTCAGCTTCATGACTTCCGGCCCGGTGGTCGTCCAGGTGCTGGAAGGCGAAGGCGCGGTACTGAAGAACCGTGACCTGATGGGCGCTACCAACCCGAAGGAAGCCGCTGCTGGCACCATTCGCGCTGACTTCGCCGAGTCCATCGATGCCAACGCCGTTCACGGTTCGGACTCCACGACCTCCGCTGCCCGCGAAATCGGCTACTTCTTCGCCGAAACCGAGCTGTGCCAGCGCACCCGCTGAGCCCTGCCAAAGACACCAACTGAGTGATGGATTGCAATGACTGAGACCACCGGCAAGATCAACCTGCTGGGCCTGACACAGCCGAAACTGGAAGCTTTTTTCGAAGAGCTCGGGGAGAAGCGTTTTCGTGCCGGGCAGGTCATGAAGTGGATCCATCACTTCGGTGTCGACAATTTTGATGACATGACCAATGTCGGCAAGGCCCTGCGCGACAAGCTCAAGGCCCGCGCCGAAATTCGCGGCCCGGAAGTGGTCAGCGAGGATATTTCCAAGGATGGCACGCGCAAGTGGGTCGTGCGCGTGGCATCGGGCAGTTGCGTCGAGACTGTGTACATTCCGCAGAATGGCCGCGGCACCTTGTGTGTCTCGTCCCAGGCGGGGTGTGCCCTGGATTGCAGTTTCTGCTCCACCGGCAAGCAGGGCTTCAACAGCGATCTGACCGCTGCCGAAATCATCGGCCAGGTGTGGATCGCCAACAAATCCTTCGGCACCGTGCCGGCCAAGGTCGATCGGGCCATCACCAACGTGGTGATGATGGGCATGGGTGAACCGCTGCTCAACTTCGACAATGTCGTCGATGCCATGACGCTGATGATGGACGACCTGGGCTATGGTATTTCCAAGCGCAAGGTGACTCTGTCCACCTCGGGCGTAGTGCCGATGATCGAGAAGCTGGGTAAGGTCACCGATGTGGCGCTTGCCCTGTCGCTGCATGCGCCCAACGACGAACTGCGCAATCAACTGGTGCCGCTGAACAAGAAGTACCCGTTAGCGGTATTGCTGCCGGCCTGCAACAATTACATCGCCGGGCTGGGTGAAAAGCGCTATCTGACCATCGAGTACACCTTGCTCAAGGACGTCAATGACCAGCCGGAGCACGCTCGCCAGATGATCGAGCTGCTGCGCGAGACGCCTTGCAAGATCAACCTGATTCCCTTCAACCCCTTTCCCCATTCCGGCTACGAGCGGCCGAGCAACAATGCCATCCGCCGTTTCCAGGACCTGCTGCACAACGCCGGCTACAACGTCACGGTGCGCACCACGCGGGGTGAGGATATCGATGCAGCATGCGGACAGCTGGTCGGCCAGGTCATGGACAGGACCCGGCGCAGTGAACGCTATATTGCGGTACGCCAGCTTGCCGAAGAGCAAGTTGAGATTACGCCGTCGACAAATCGCCGATAACATCCAGCCGAGGAACGATTGTGATGAGCAAGCATATTGTCGTGATCTGGTTATTGAGCCTGGTGCTCAGTGGCTGTGTGACCACCACCGACCAGCCGACCCGCAAGACCGATCCCGCCGAAGCGCGGGACGCTTATATCCAGCTGGGGCTGGGTTATCTGCAGAAAGGTGAGACCGAACGAGCCAAGGCGCCCCTGAGTGAGGCGTTGAAGATCGATCCGCGCTCTGAGTCGGCCAACGTTGCCCTCGCTCTGGTCTTCCAGCAGGAAGGGGAAGCTCCGCTGGCGGACAAGCATTTTCGCGCGGCGCTGGCCAGCGCACCGAACAATGCCCGCATACTGAACAACTACGGCGCCTTTCTTCTGGAACAGCAGCGTAACGATGAGGCGCTCAAGTACTTCCAGCGCGCCGCGGAAGACACCTTCTACGTCGAACGCTCGCGGGTATTCGAGAATCTGGGGTTGACCTACAAGCGTCTGCAGCAACCTGAAGAAGCCAAGGCGGCCTTCGAGCGGGCGCTGCGGCTGAACAGCCGCCAGCCGCTGGCTTTGCTTGAGCTGGCCCGGCTGGAATTCGCCGAGCAGAATTTCGTGCCGGCATGGAACCACTATCTGAACTTCAGTCAGATATCGGCGCAGAACGCACCGAGTCTGTGGCTGGGCGTTCAGTTGGCGCGGCGCTTCAATGATCATAACCGCGCCGCCAGTTACGCACTGCAGCTGCGCCGGCTGTACCCGGCCAGCCCGGAAGCCCGTGCCCTGCTTGAGTCGGAGCAGTCCTGATGACCGACGAAATGGAAACCGCAACGGGCGCTCAGAACGCCGCACGGATCAATCCCGGCGAACTGCTGCGCGATGAGCGCGAGCGGGTCGGCTTTACCGCCGATGAGGTGGCAACCCACCTGCGTCTGACCCGCGCCACCTTGGGCTATCTGGAAGACGGCAAGTTTGATCGCCTGCCAGGAGATACCTTCGCCCGCGGCTACGTGCGGGCCTACGCGCGTTTGCTGAAACTCGACCCGAGCCGGTTCGTTGAGCACTACGACCGCTATGTTGGCATCGACGCCCGGGAAAGCCGCGTGAGTACCATCGATAAGGTGGACGTCAATCCCAAGCGTGGCGCGCGGCTGGTCATGACGCTCAGCACGGTGCTGATCGTGGTCATTATGCTGGCGTTGGGTCTGTGGTGGTGGAACGTGAGCCGTGAAGCGACTACCCAGGTGCGGGAAACCGGCGCCATGGACGACGTGCAGGTGGACTCGATGGTGCTGCCGGACAGCTTCAGCCAGCCGGACGGCAATGAGCTGGCCATAAGCGGCCCGACGATTGAGATCCCGGCGGCAGATGCTCCTGCTGCAAACGCCGAATACCAGCCTGACGAAGCGGCGGCAACCGCGCCGCAGGTGGATGCGGATCAGGCAGCCAGCACGGCGACTGACGAGGCAGCCCAATCATCACCGGCTCCTGCTGCTGAGCCCGCTGAGCCCGCTGAGCCTGTTGCGCCGGAAGCGCCTGCAGCAGTCAGTCAGAATGGCCTGGTGATGAGTTTCTCCGGCAACTGCTGGGTGCAGGTCAGCACCACCGATGGGCGAGTGTTGCACAGCGGCCAGATGCAGCAGGGTCAGACGCTGAATATCGACCGCGAGGGTCCGCTGGATCTGGTGATAGGAGCAGCCAGTGCGGTGTCGAGGATGGAATATAATGGGCAGCCAGTCGAGCTCACGAGCAATGCCAGTTCCGGCGTTGCGCGACTTCGCCTGGGCCAGTAAGAGGTAACGCAATGCATCAGCAATCCCCGGTCAAACGCAGAAAATCACGCCAGATCCGCGTAGGCTCGGTGCTGGTGGGCGGCGACGCGCCCATCTCCGTACAGAGCATGACCAACACCGAAACCTGCGATGTGGCAGCTACTGTGGGCCAGATTCGCCAGCTTGAAGCGGTTGGCGCCGATATCGTGCGCGTGTCCGTGCCGAGCATGGAAGCCGCCGAAGCCTTCGGCGAAATCCGCAAGCAGGTGAGCATGCCGCTGGTGGCCGATATCCATTTCGACTACAAGATCGCACTGCGGGTGGCCGAGTTGGGTGTTGATTGTCTGCGTATCAACCCGGGCAACATCGGTCGCGAAGACCGGATTCGTGCCGTGGTCGATGCCGCACGCCACCACGGCATTCCGATCCGCATCGGCGTCAACGCCGGTTCGCTGGAAAAGGACCTGCAGAAGAAGTATGGCGAACCGACCCCGGAAGCTTTGCTGGAGTCCGCGCTGCGCCATGTCGATCATTTCGACAAGCTGGACTTTCAGGACTTCAAGGTCAGCGTGAAAGCCTCCGACGTGTTCATGGCCGTTGGCGCCTACCGCTTGCTGGCCGCGCAGATCGAGCAACCGCTGCACCTGGGCATCACCGAGGCCGGTGGCCTGCGCTCGGGCACAGTGAAGTCCTCGGTCGGCCTGGGCATGCTGCTGGCTGAAGGCATCGGCGACACCATCCGTAT
>Ga0207900_100290_pt1 | contig 9275 bp, 9 predicted proteins | sample LinPmetageLP39_FD_184052 | JGI IMG/M metagenome (GOLD analysis project Ga0207900, IMG submission 184052) | Marine viral communities from the Pacific Ocean - LP-39 (SPAdes) | ecosystem: Environmental > Aquatic > Marine > Oceanic | place: Pacific Ocean | collected 2010-06-14
TAAAAGCAGCTTGGATAGGAGGTGAGATTGATAGCCTTCATTCTTGCGTTTATCACGCTATTCAAGGAGCCCGGTTGGCTGAGATAGCCAGGGCAATAAGGAAACCCAGACCCTCACCATAAGGAAAAAGCGATGACTCAAGCCTCCGAGCACGACAAAAAAGCGCCTAAAGATCGCGACGATCACCACGATGATGCCAATCCAATGCCGGATACCCATCACGTTAATCCCGATTCCGACAGCCAGAAATCAAAGGATGACCAGAAAAAAGGTCACTGAATATGCTTTGAGCGCTGATACCGCTAAGGCGCTACTGATGAGTAGCGCCTTTTTCATTTAACGCTAAACCTCGATGTTGATAGACGACGTTGATACGGAAACGTCATCTAACGAGGTAGGCAGCAACTGCCCCAATGAGGAGTAGAGGGCGTCAGAAGAGGAGGCTGCAACCGCTTGATCCGTCTTTTCCATGGCTTCTTCCGCTTTCTTTAGCTCACGACGAGCTTCCTTGTCTTCTTCACTCAGCCGAATCTTGAGTTCGTTAACCGCTTCGCGAAGCGCTTTCTGGGCGTCAGTCAGTACGCCGCGTAGTGCATGTTCACTAGCGCTGGCGCCATTGGATTTCGAGCGGTTGTCTTCATTCTGAATGGGGCTGGGTAGGCTAGGTAATAAGCCGAGCTCGCTGGATTCATCGCCTTCAGGCTCGCCCGCTGCTTTTTCGGCCTCTTGTTCCGCCTCTTCCTCTGCTGTTTGCGCATTGGCCTCGGCTTGCTGCGCGTCACTCGACACCGTTGCCTCAGCGCTCTCATCGCCACCCGGCTGTGCTGCGGCTGAATCGGCCCCGCTGGCTTGAGCGACTGTTGTTGGCGCTGCTGCTGTTGGAACCATTGAAGGGATAGCGGTCATGCCAGCACCGCCGCCACCTTGATTGCTCAATAGTTTAGCCGCACCGGCAAGTTCACGGGCGATGCTCTTGAGCTCCTTGGCCATGTTTTTAAGCTGTTCAGGAGAGGCGAAGGCCATCATGGCTTTCAGCATTTCAATCCGCTGCCGCAGGAAGCCCACTTTATCGGTAGCCTGCTGCTGGGAGGCTTCCTTTGGAGAAGGTAAAGACGCCAAGCTCTCCAACGCTTCCTGCTGCTTTTTAAGACGTTTAGTGAACGGGTCGTCTTCAGCGGGCTCGCTCTGTTGAGGGGCGACACGGGTAGGCGTTAAAAACTGTGGCTTATCCTGGCGCTGGTTAATCAGTGTAAATAACGAAAATCCTATCTTCATGGCGATGGCCTCTTCTCATTGTTATAAGGTATCGGCCATTTGGCTTATGTCTTTAGACGCCGCTTAACTTCCACGCTTAGCCTGCCTTCACCTAGCTTCAGCTTTAGCTTCTGGCCGGGCTGGGTATCTTCCGCGCGTCGAATGACCTGGCCCTGTTCATCCTGGGCAATCGCGTAGCCACGCCCCAATACCGCCAGCGGGCTGACCGCATTGAGTTCCCGTGCAGCACTGGTTAATCGCGCCTGACGGTTTTCGAGCTGGCGCTGCATGGTCGCACCCAAGCGACGCTGAAGCTGGCTCACCCGCTCGCTTTCTGCCCGATGCAGCCGCGTCATATCCTGGCTGGCTAAGCGCTTGCTCAGCTGTGTTAGCTGGGCTTTTTGCTGGCTGAGCGTTTGCTGCATGGCGCGATTCAAGCGCTGATCAAGGGCGGTTAAGTGCTGGCGCTGGCGGTTAAGCTGCTCGCCAGGGTGGCGCAGCTTGGCGCGCAGAGTATCCAGCCGCTGGCTGTCGCGCTCTAACCGTGCCTGCATGGCTCGCTGCAGGCGGCTGTGCTGATGCTCCAGCTGGCGCTTGAGGGTGTTCTGATCCGGCACTAATCGTTCGGCGGCGGCAGACGGCGTAGGCGCGCGCATATCCGCGGCAAAATCTGCCAGGGTGACATCCACCTCGTGACCTACCGCTGACATTACCGGCAGCCGGGAGTGAAAAATCGCCCGCGCTAGGTGCTCGTTATTAAACGCCCATAAATCTTCCAGGCTACCGCCGCCACGGGTGATCAAGATCACATCCCGCTCGGGGTCCAATCGCGCCTGACGGTTGAGCAACGCCAGCGCCGATATCATCGCAGGCGCCGCTTCAGCGCCCTGTACCGGCACCGGAATCAGCGTTACATCCGCCAGCGGCCAGCGCGCTTCCAGCACCGCCAACACATCGCGAATGGCCGCCCCGGTGGCGGAACTCAATATCAGCAGCTTGCGAGGCGGGAAGGGCAGCGGCCGGGCGTTGGCAAACACGCCTTCGCCTTCCAACTGCGCTTTCAAACGCTCAAACGCCGCCAGCAGTTCACCCAGGCCCGCTGCTTGAACGGCATCGGCAATCAATTGGTAATCGCCTCGCGGCTCGAACAGCGACACCCGACCGCGCAGCTTGACCTGATCGCCATCTCGCATCGGCGCCGAGACAAAACGTGCCCGCTGACGAAACAGCGCACAGCGAATCTGCGCGCGGTCATCCTTCAGTGTGAAATAGACATGCCCAGAGGCAGGTCGGGAAACGTTAGAGAGCTCGCCCTCCACCCACACCTCGCCCACATCGCGCTCAAGAGTTTGCTTGGCGCGCTGGTTAAGTTGGCTGACGGAGAGTGTAGTGGGCGTTGATGCGTTCATTGCTGTCCCTTGCTTTAGGGAATCCGGGAATTTTTACGGCTAGTTGCGTAAAATGGCGTCGTTATTACGAAAAATCATTGTATTACCCAGGAGATGACGAGGAAATGCTATGCGCCACCATCCAACACCGCTGATCGCTTTTTACCGTGGCCAGGCAACGGATCATCAGGGGCGTTATATCAATGACATCTGGGCCTTATCTCACTTCTGGTTGGAGCATACCCACGATTATATTCAGTGGCTTTTTCCCATCCCTGAGGTTGGCCGCTTTAACCATTTTGCCCCGCGGCTGACCGATGTCGAGCGTGAAGTATTTCAAGACGATAGCGCGTTACGTGAAAAGCAGCGAGTCTCGCTGGATGTCATGTTGAGCTTTTTAGGTTTAACTCGGGATGGGATCACCATTACTGCCCAACCGAGCCTCAATATCCGCGATCATATTTGGCTCAAAGCAGGCGGGCATAATCACCTGCGCATCTCGCGGATGATTCGTTCTTTGGCACTTTGTCATCAACCTAAACTGGCAGCGGCGTTCCAGCAGGCAGTGATTGAGATTGGTAGTACTCAGGGTATTGTCTCCGCACAGTCGATGGCTTACTGGCGCGCAGCCTCGGATGCCAAACACACTGCATGAAGCGTGATTGCGTTTCTACTTTTATTCTTTTTTGTTGGGAGTTAGATAATGAGAATTTGGGACGATGAAATAGTCAAAGAGTTATATTTCCGTCTTACCTCGAAAGAAAGAGCCGGGCTTGAGGTGGTGGTGAAAACTCTTCGGGAAGCCTACCCAAAGATCGATATCTATCAGTCTATTTTAGGCGGTGGGGCTGCGATTAGTGCGGGAAAAAAATTAAAGGGAAAACCTAAAGGACGGCCATTATTTTCAATCACAAAGCCAAGAAGAAATAAGCCATCTTGTGTGAGGATAAGGATAGATTCGAAGAAAGATAGGGAGAAACTTGCAGATGCTGTAGGCCGTTCCTGGGACGATATTAATGAAACAAGATTTAATTTAAGTAGTTTTCCAGAAGCTCTGGCTGAGTTTAATGTTTTATTAACAGATTTAAATGATTCTATTGAGGTTGTTCGGGAACGAAGCAATGGACATGGTTATTTACCATCAGATTATCAAAATATCGTTATTAGCCCCACAGAAGCAGAAAATGGAAAAGATTTCCCTGAGGGGGCAAGCTTAAAAGTATTTGTCAATAGGTATGAAAGAAGCCGAGATGCAAGAGATACATGTATCGCTGAGCATGGTGCTAGCTGCTTTTTTTGTGGGTTTGACTATGGTGAGAGGTATGGAGATGCGTACTCAGGTTTTATTCATGTTCATCATATCGTTCCTATTTCCAAAATCGGCAAAAAATATAAAGTAAATTCTGAAAAAGATCTGGTGCCGGTTTGTCCGAACTGCCATGCCGTCATTCATTTTGGTGGAGAAACGCTATCTTTGGATGAGGCCAAAAGGGTTTTGTCTCCTGATAATGGAGCCTGAACTCAACCAATCGGTGAAGCACCTGCGGTTTCTAGCGCTATAGAGTAGTCTCCGAAAAACAACTGGGCTTGGGGCGCTAGTCCAGTTGCCTCCACCCACACCTCGCCCACATCGCGCTCGAGGGTCTGCTTGGCGCGCTGGTTGAGTTGGCTGACGGAGAGTGTCTGGGGAGTAGGGGAGGCCATAGGGTTATGCCCGCTCTAATAAATAACGTTTTAACGCCGCAGGATCAGGCACGCCCTGAATCACTTCGCCATCGATCACCAAGGTCGGCACCGACTGAATGCGCGCCTCTTCCACCGCGTGGCGCTGTGCCGCCTGGTGCTGCTCGCGGTAACGGCCTTCGGCCAGGGCATCCAGCACCGCTTGGCGCTTCAAGCCCACTGACTCACCAATATCCGCCAGTACCTCGGGGTCGCCAATATCGCGCTCCTGCTGGAAAAACGCTTTTAAGGCCGCCATGGAGTAGGAGTGACCCAATCCCTGCTCTTCGGCCATGGCGAACACTTCAAAGGCTTTATCGGTGCGCGGCTGCGGAGAAATGTTGGGCAGCGTAATGGGCACGCCGAGTTTTTCCGCCATGGGGTAAACCGAATCGCGCCAGATCTGGGGCAGGTAAGGGTCTTCCACTTTCAGCGTAGGCACCGGGGCAGGGCGCAGCTCGAAAGGCCGCCAGCGAATTTCTACATCCATACCGTCGGTTGCTTGAACAATGGCTTCTTCAGCCAGCAGGCAGAAGGGGCAAACGTAATCGGTGTAAACAATAATTTTTTGAGACAAAAGGCCTCCTTTGGATGAAAAAAATAACCGACAAACAGCCTATCAGCATTCGTCATTAGCATTTGGTATAAGTCTAACAGCGTCACTGCATTGCTGGGGCGGCCCTCAAAAAGCTATAATAGGCGATTAACCTTTCACGCCCCACTTCCTCTCAATCAGGGTGTTGCCGCTATGCTACGTATGGCCCAAGAAGCACTAACGTTCGATGACGTTCTCCTCGTTCCCGGCTTCTCCGATGTCCTCCCCAAGGATGTCAGCCTCAAAACCCGCCTGACCCGCAATCTATCGCTCAACATTCCGCTACTTTCTGCTGCGATGGACACCGTTACCGAAGCGCGTCTAGCGATTGCGATGGCTCAGGAAGGGGGCATCGGCATCATCCATAAAAGCATGACCATGACCCAGCAAGCCGCTGAAGTGCGCAAGGTCAAAAAGCACGAAAGCGTGATCGTGAAAGACCCGGTCACCGTTAGCCCCAAGGCTAAACTCGAAGATTTGCTCGCCATGGCGCGGGAGTACGGCTTCTCCGGCTTCCCCGTGGTAGAAGGCGAAACCCTGGTGGGCATTGTGACCGAGCGCGACATGCGCTTCCAGCCCAACCACGGCGACAGTGTCGAAGCGATCATGACGCCCCGCGACCGGCTGATTACCGTTAAAGAAGGGACCGACCTCGAAACCAGCAAAGCCAAGATGCGCGAACACCGCATCGAGAAAATGCTGATCGTCGATGACGAATTCCACCTGCGCGGCCTGGTTACCTTCCAGGATATCGAAAAAGCCCGTACCTACCCGATGGCCGCCAAAGACAGCGACGGTCGTTTGTTAGTCGGCGCGGCAGTCGGCACCGGCCCGGAAACCCCGGACCGTGTAGCGGCACTGGCCGAAGCTGGCGTGGACGTGATCATTGTCGATACCGCCCACGGCCACTCCCAAGGCGTGATTGACCGCGTACGTTGGATCAAACAGAACTTCCCGGCCATTCAGGTGATTGGCGGCAACATCGCCACCGGCGCCGCTGCCAAAGCACTGGCCGAAGCGGGCGCCGATGCCGTGAAAGTCGGTATCGGCCCTGGCTCGATCTGCACCACGCGCATCGTCGCTGGCGTTGGCGTACCGCAAATTACCGCAGTTTCCAACGTGGCCGAAGCGCTTAAAGAGTACGACATTCCGCTGATTGCCGATGGCGGTGTGCGCTACTCCGGTGATTTGGCCAAGGCGATTGCCGCTGGCGCGAGCGCCGTGATGGTTGGTGGCCTGCTGGCCGGTACCGAAGAAGCGCCGGGTGAAGTCGAGCTTTACCAGGGCCGTACCTATAAAGCCTACCGTGGCATGGGCTCCATGGGTGCCATGTCCCAGAACCAGGGCAGCGCCGACCGCTACTTCCAGGATAAGAGCGAAGGCGCCGAGAAGCTGGTGCCGGAAGGTATCGAAGGCCGCGTTCCCTATAAAGGCATGATGAGCGCCATCGTTCACCAGCTGATGGGCGGCCTGCGCGCTTCCATGGGCTACACCGGCTGCCGCGATATTCAGGAAATGCGCACCAAGCCGGAGTTCGTACAAATTACCGGCGCTGGCTTTAACGAATCCCACGTTCACAACGTGCAGATCACCAAAGAAGCTCCCAACTACCGGGTGAGCTAACCAGCGTATTTAGTTAAAACGGCGGCGGGCACAACAGCTCGCCGCTTGCTTTTTGGCCTTACCAGCGGCACCCACACCGCTTAACCGAGACCCCGCCATGAGTGACATTCACGCCCATAAGATTCTGATTCTCGACTTCGGCTCGCAGTACACCCAACTGATCGCCCGCCGCGTTCGCGAGATCGGTGTGTACTCCGAAGTCCGCGCGTTTGATATCACCGAAGAAGAGATCCGCGAGTACAACCCCAACGGCATTATCATGGCCGGTGGCCCGGAATCCGTGACGGAACTGGACTCCCCGCGTGCGCCGCAGTGCGTGTTTGAAATGGGCCTGCCGGTGTTTGGGATCTGCTACGGCATGCAAACCATGGCCGAGCAGTTGGGCGGTAAGGTAGAAGGCTCCAACCAGCGCGAATTTGGCTACGCGCAGATTCAGATCGACGAAGACAACGCGCTGTTCAAAGACATCAAAGACCACGTAGACGCTAAAAGCGGCAAAGCCCTGCTGGACGTTTGGATGAGCCACGGCGATAAGGTGGCCCAAGCGCCCGACGCGTTCACCGTGACCGCCTCCACCCCGAGCTGCCCGATTGCCGCCATGGCCTGGGAAGAGAAGCAGTTTTACGGCGTTCAGTTCCACCCGGAAGTGACCCACACCCTGCAAGGCCAGCGCATTCTTGAGCACTTCGTGCTGGATATCTGTAAAGCTGAAAAGCTGTGGACGCCCGCACAAATCATCGAAGACCAGGTACAGCGCGTGCGCGAGCAAGTGGGCGACCGCCACGTACTGCTCGGCCTCTCCGGCGGTGTGGATTCTTCCGTGGTTGCTGCGCTGCTGCACAAAGCCATTGGCACTCAGCTGACCTGCGTATTCGTCGACAACGGCCTGCTGCGTAAAGCGGAAGGCGACCAGGTCATGGAAACCTTCGCCAAGCACATGGGCGTGAAGGTGATTCGCGTAGACGCCGAAGACCTGTTCCTCGGCAAGCTAAAGGGCGAAAAAGACCCAGAAGCCAAGCGCAAGATCATCGGCAACACCTTTATCGACGTGTTCGATGAAGAGGCCAGCAAGATCGACGGCGTCGAGTTCCTGGCCCAGGGCACTATCTACCCGGACGTGATCGAATCCGCCGCTTCTAAAACCGGCAAAGCGCACGTGATCAAATCCCACCACAACGTAGGTGGCCTGCCGGAAACCATGAAGCTCAAGCTGGTCGAACCGCTGCGCGAACTGTTTAAAGACGAAGTGCGCAAACTCGGCCTGGAACTCGGCCTGCCCTACGACATGGTCTACCGCCACCCGTTCCCCGGCCCCGGCCTGGGCGTGCGTATTCTGGGTGAAGTGAAGAAGGACTACGCAGACATCCTCCGCGATGCCGACGCCATCTTCATCGAAGAGCTGCGCGCCTCTGGCTGGTACGAAAAAACCAGCCAAGCATTCGCCGTATTCCTGCCAGTGAAATCCGTAGGCGTCGTCGGCGACGGCCGCCGCTACGAATGGGTCATCGCGCTACGCGCGGTAGAAACCATCGACTTCATGACCGCCCGCTGGGCGCACCTGCCCTATGAGCTGCTGGAGAAAGTCTCCAACCGGATTATTAATGAGTTGGAAGGCGTTTCGCGGGTGACTTATGACGTGAGCAGCAAGCCGCCTGCTACTATTGAGTGGGAGTGATTTTGCATCGCTTAGAATGAAGATTGGCTAGATTCATCAAGGCCGCTCGATGTAACGAGCGGCCTTTTGTTTGCCTGGCGAAGTCGGCAAACCCAGGCACCTGAAAGAATGTAGAGCCATTCCTGTTGAGGGAAAGCCAATCAGACTGGCAAGGGCGTCACTGGTCAACGGTGGGGGCTGAAGAAAGCCGTCCAACGGTACACAACGCAAGCGAGCCTGCTTCGGCAATCAGCGGGGAGTGCTCTTCTAGCTACCCCTTCTCTGCTTGTTGCTCCGAGGTGCTCATACAGGCTATTTCCCCGACTGAACTTGGAATCGTGTTCGGAGGTCTGTTTCAATCTCATTCCGCTCATCGATAGGAGAAAGTTCGTCTGGTGTAGGCAATCCACTTTCTTGAAGTTTCTTGAGCATTGCCCACGCTTCAAAGTCATGGAATGGATTCAGCCCGATCACATTGCCTAGCATGAGATCAATCTGATCTGGAGTCGTTGAAATGCGTGCGAATAGTTCTGTAGCTTTAGCTAGATTCCAGTCACTTATGAACAGAAGAAGCGCAGATAGGGCAAGTACGCAGCTAGCAACATCGTTATCACGTCTCTTGCTGGCGGACGCCAAAGGCGCGTAGTTATGGGATATAAATCTTGCAAGGGAGATACTTTGAGTGTACTCCGTTTGGAGCACCGTCGGATCGAATACATCCTCGCCATGGTAGCGCTTTGCGAGGGACTCAACGCGAGCCGAGAGGGAGTGGATGTGCCAAAGACGCTCTTCCCGCATAGTGTCGAGAGTGGCTTTGTGGCGTTTAGCTAAGACGCGTGTTGCTTCTGTTTTCCAGTCGAAGCCGGGTATCGCAACAATGTCGGCTGACAGCGGTACCTCGATGTGTAACATATAATGTACAGGGCCGGTTATACGATGGAGGTTGTCTAGCCACTTGGGAAGGCATGGGTCTAGGTTCACATGAAACAACGCACTGGCTTTCTTTTGGAAAAACCACTTTCGCATATCTCGAATGGAC
>Ga0207900_100291_pt1 | contig 9255 bp, 5 predicted proteins | sample LinPmetageLP39_FD_184052 | JGI IMG/M metagenome (GOLD analysis project Ga0207900, IMG submission 184052) | Marine viral communities from the Pacific Ocean - LP-39 (SPAdes) | ecosystem: Environmental > Aquatic > Marine > Oceanic | place: Pacific Ocean | collected 2010-06-14
CATCCGGCCGGGGTTGAACAGGCCCTGAGGATCGAGCTGCTTTTTCAGTTGGCGGTGATAGCGTTGCAGCAGCGGTGTCAGGGGCTGGAACGGGCTATCTGTGACGCCGGCGCGGTAACAGGTGGCATGACCGCCGTGACGGCTGGCCAGTGCCTGGAGTTCCTCGGCAGCGGCGTCGGACTTCAACCAGCGCTGGGCACCGGCCCAGTCGAGCAGGCTGGCGCCGGGCAGCTCCAGTTCCGCCGTCAGCGGTGGCAGCGACAGGCGCCACAGCGGCCGTGGGTCCTGGAAGAAGTCCAGTTGCTGTTCATTGAGCTGGGTCCAGAAACCGGCATCCAGTTCCTCGCCACCGATACGGTCGGCGGCTGAGCGCACCGAACCCACGCCGCCTTCCAGGCGCAGATGCAGATGACCGTCCAGGTAGCTGGCAGCAGTGATCGGAATCGGCTGCTGGCCCCATTCGGCGAGCTTCAGCAGCGCCCTCTCGACGGGCAGCTCCAGACGCAGGTGATGGCTGCTGACCGGCTTGGGTAGCACCTTCATGGACACCTCGGTAATGACCCCGAGCTGACCGAAACTGGCGGCCATCAGGCGGGACAGGTCATAACCCGCCACGTTCTTCATGACTTCACCACCAAAACGCAGCAGCTTGCCATGACCGGTGATGACGCGGGTGCCGAGCACCAGGTCGCGTACTGCGCCAGACCAGGGGCGGCGCGGGCCGGACAGGCCGGCAGCGATCATGCCACCCACCGTCGCCTGGCCGTTGAAGGTCGGCGGCTCGCAGGTCAATGTCTGGCCTTGATCATCCAGCGCGGCAAGCAGCTCGACCAGCGGAGTGCCACTGCGTACGGTCACCACCAATTCGGTGGGATCGTAGTTGACGATGCCGCTGTGGCCCCGGGTATCCAGCACCTGGCCATCGACCGGGCGGCCGAGAAAGGCTTTGCTGTTGGCGCCCTGGATCGCCAGCGGGGTGTTGCTGTGCAGAGCATCGAGCACCTGCTGCTGCAGCTGCTGTTCACTGGCCGACGCGGCGCGTTCGCCAGGGCGATGGGCATGTTCGTGTTGGGCCGACATCAGAAACGCTCCAGTTCAGGGAAGGGCAACTCGCCATTATGGATATGCATGGCACCGAATTCGGCGCAGCGGTTCAGTGTTGGGATGTTCTTGCCCGGGTTGAGCAGGCCATCGGGATCGAACGCGGCCTTCACCGCATGGAAGGTCAGTAGCTCGTCATCGTTGAACTGCGAGCACATCTGGTTGATCTTCTCCCGGCCGACGCCATGCTCCCCGGTGATCGAGCCTCCCACGGCGACGCAGAGTTCGAGGATCTTGCCGCCGACCGCTTCGGCGCGCTCCAGCTCGCCTTCCTGGTTGGCATCGAACAGGATCAGCGGGTGCATGTTGCCGTCACCGGCATGGAACACGTTGGCCACGCGCAGGCCGTACTCGGCGGACAGGTCGGCAATGCCCTGCAGCACCTTGGGCAGTTCGCGGCGCGGAATGGTACCGTCCATGCAGTAGTAATCCGGCGAAATGCGACCCACCGCCGGGAAGGCATTCTTGCGTCCGGCCCAGAACAGCGCGCGTTCGGCGTCATCCTTGGCCTGGCTGATAGCGGTCGCGCCGCTGTTCTCCAGCACCTGGCGCACCCGCTCGCATTCATCGGCAACATCGGCTTCGACGCCATCAAGCTCGCACAGCAGAATGGCTTCAGCCTCCACCGGATAACCGGCGTGGATGAAATCCTCGGCCGCGCGGATGGCCAGGTTATCCATCATCTCCAGCCCGCCGGGGATGATGCCGGCGGAAATGATGTCACCCACAGCCTTGCCGGCCTTGCCCACGTCATCGAAGCTGGCCATCAACACCTTGGCGACCTGGGGCCGCGGCAGCAGCTTGACGGTGACCTCAACGACGATGCCGAGCATGCCTTCGGAGCCGGTAAACAGTGCCATCAGGTCAAAGCCGGGGCTGTCCAGCGCGTCGGAACCGAGCGTCATGCGCTCGCCCTCGACGGTGACAATTTCCACTTTCAGCAGGTTGTGTACGGTCAGCCCGTATTTCAGACAATGCACGCCGCCGGCATTCTCCGCCACGTTGCCGCCGATCGAGCAAGCAATCTGTGATGACGGATCGGGGGCGTAGTACAGCTGATAGGGGGCGGCGGCTTCGGAGATCGCCAGATTGCGCACGCCGGGCTGAACCCGCGCGAAACGGCCCTCTGGGTTGACCTCGAGAATATTCTTCAGGCGCGCGAGCACCAGCAGCACACCGCCTTCCAGCGGCAGGGCGCCACCTGACAGGCCGGTGCCGGCACCACGGGCGACGACCGGGACCTGGCGCTGATGACAGATCTTCATGAAGGTCTCGATCTGCTCAACGGTCTCGGGCATCACCACCAGCAGGGGCATGACGCGGTAGGCCGACAGCCCATCGCACTCGTAGGGCTGCAGGTCTTCACGTTCGTGCAGCAGTTCCAGATCAGGCAGTGTCTGGCGCAGCTCGTTGATCAATCCCGCCTTGTCTACGGGAGGCAGAGGACCGTCGAGCTTTTCATCATAGAGAAGGTTCACGGATATCACCTGTTTGTTATCGATGGTCTTGGGACCCACTTCTGGCTTCGAATACTGCTGCTTTGGGCGGCCGACGTCCAGCCTAAAACCAGCTGGTCGGACCAGTTTGTTACGTTCATATTGCTGATTTTGTTTGCCATGGCGCGTGAGATACAGGCAATCACAAAAATATAGTGGATTTGTAAACGCGCCATCCTTACTCTGGTATGACCAGTTTTGCCAAGAAGGGTGAGGTCATGGTTGAAAATGCTTCGGAGCGTCGCCAGGTGGGCGATGTGGTTGCTGACCGTATCGAGAAGCTGATCGCGGACGGTGTGCTGAAAATGGGCCAGATGCTGCCATCCGAGCGGCAGCAGTGCGAGAAGCTGGGCATTTCCCGCAGCGCCCTGCGTGAAGGGCTGAAGGTACTGCGCGGCAGGGGGCTGATCAAGACCTCCCAGGGACGCGGCTCTTACGTTGCCAGCCTGATGGGCAATCGGGATGAGACGCCGATGATGCACCTGTTCAACAATCACCCACGCACGCTGTTCGATCTGCTTGAGGTGCGTGCCCTGCTCGAAGGCGAGTCGGCGCGGCTGGCGGCGCTGCGCGGTACTGATGCTGACTTCGTATTGATCCAGCGGCGCTATGATGAAATGGTCGCCGCCCATACCGGCGGCCCGGCGCGGGATCCGGAAACCCTGGCGCACCTGGACCATGCTTTTCACCTGGCGATCTGCGACGCCTCGCATAACCCGGTGCTGGTGCATACCCTGCAGTCGCTGACCAAGTTGTTGCTCGGCTCGGTGTTCGCCTCGGTGCAGAACCTCTACCACCGGCCGACGCACAAGCGGCAGCTGGATCGCCAGCATGCCCGGCTCTACCACGCGGTAATGGAGCGCTTGCCGACCCAGGCCAAGCGCGCGGCGATGGATCATATTCACAGTATTCGAGACAACCTGCGGGATATCGAAAACGAAGGCCAGCGACTGGAGCGGGCAACCTTGCGCCTGGAGGGCTGGCAATAAAAAAGGGCGGTGCACATCAGTGCGCCGCCCTTTTATCCGCACTGGGGAATCAGCTACCTGTGGTGGTGATTCCCGCTGCGTTCAGCGGATCGCTGATACCTAGCACGTAGATCGCCAGCATCATCAGCAGGCCGGCAAAGGTGACGTAATAGAGAGTCGGCAGCAAGGTCTTGCGCAGGGTAACGCCCTCACGTCCCAGCAGGCCGACGGTGGCCGATGCCGCTACCACGTTGTGGATGGCAATCATGTTACCCGCAGCCGCACCCACCGATTGCCCCGCAACGATCATGGCGCCGGAGATACCCAGCAGCTCAGCGGTATTGAACTGGAACTGCGACAGCATCAGGTTGGAGGCGGTGTTGGAACCGGCGATGAACGCACCCAGCGCACCTACCGTCGGGGCGAACAGCGGGTAGACATCACCCACCGCGTTGGCGACGGCATTGGCCATGGCCACCGGCATGGAAGGCAGGTCGGACAGGTTGACTCCCGAGTTGATCAGGATACGCACCATGGGAATGGTGAAGATCAACACGAAGCCGGCGCCAATGATGGTGTTGGTAGACTCGCCCAGCGAGCGCTTGAACTCGGTGAACGACATTCGATGCACCAGGGCGGTGACCAGCACCACGAACACCAGGATGCCACCAGGCAGATACAGCGGCTCAAGGCTGGCGGACAGACCCGCTTCACCCATGATATCGGTGAACTTGAAGCTCAGGCTGTTGAGCAGGCCCTTGAGGGTGTCGTTGGTACGCGACAGCACCAGCACCGCAGCCAGCAGCACATAGGGCAGCCAGGCCATCCAGATGGCGATCGGGCGTTTGCCGGCCACGTCATCCAGCTTCATCTCGACACTGCCCATCCAGTCGGCAGGCCAGTCCTTGGGATCGGCAAAGTCCCAGGTTTCCTTGGGCATCAGGAAGCCAGCCTTGGCAGCGGGCACCACAATCGCCAGACCGACGAGGCCGCCGATGATGGAGGGGAACTCCGGTCCGAGAAACACCCCGGCCAGCGCGTAGGGAACGGAGAAAGACACCGCGGCAAAGAGGGCGAAGGGAGCAACCGCCAGACCTTCTTTCCAAGAGCGGTTCGCGCCGAAGAAGCGGGTCAGGATCATGACCATGATCAGCGGCATCAGCAGGCCGAGCAGGGCATGCGTGATGGCGACCTTGGAAACGATCAACTGGAAGAAGGTCGGCCAGTCAGAGCCGACAGTAGCCAGGCTGGCACCGATACCGGCTTGATCCAGGCCCGCGCCGACACCAACAATCATCGGCGTGCCCACCGCACCGAAGGACACCGGCGAGGATTGCACGATCATACCGACTACCACCGCAGCAACGGCCGGGAAGCCCAGCGCCACCATCAGTGGTGCGGCGACCGCAGCCGGAGTACCAAAGCCGGAGGCGCCTTCAATGAAGCAGCCGAACAGCCAGGTGACGATGATCGCCTGCACGCGACGGTCCGGGCTGATGCCCGAGAAGCCCTTGCGGATGGCGAGGATGCCGCCCGAATGCTTCAGCGTGTTGAGCAGTAGAATCGCACCGAAGATGATCCAGAGGATGGAAGCCGTCAGAACCAATCCCTGAAGACTGGAAGCGACGACCCGTACCCACGTCATATCCCAGGCGAGCAGGGCAATGGCGACGGTAACGATGAAGACGACAGGCATTGCATATTTCGCCGGCCAACGGAACCCGACCAGCAGGACCCCCGCGAGAACCAGAGGAAAGAATGCAAGCAGAGACAAAAGAGTTTGGCTCATCTGGAATTTCCTTTGTTTTTTTTATGAGGAATGCGCAGCAACTGCAGCATAGCTCGGTCGGATGGGATATTGCTATCACCGATCGGACAGGTCCAGATGTTATCTCAATGGTCAGACCAGTAATTTATTCCCCAGGAGAGGGCGGGCGGGAGACCCCTTGTGGGCCATGAGTTGACGAGTTGGTCATGCTTTTTCGAGGGTCACAGTCAAACTGGTCCTACCAGATAGCATGAATGGCCGGGCAGCTGCTGACTGGCTGGTCAGAGCGTCTGGCGCAGCAAAAACGCCGGGCCAGAAAGCAGAAAACCCCGGCAAGCCGGGGTTCGTCACTGCGAAAGCGGATCAGACGCTGTAGTACAGCTCGTATTCCAGCGGGTGAACGAAGGTACGCACCTTGAGCTCTTCGGCTGATTTCAGCTCCAGGAAGGTATCGATGAACTCGTCGGTGAACACGCTGCCCTTGGTCAGGAACTCGCGGTCAGCGTCCAGCGCCTCCAGTGCTTCCTTCAGGCTACCGCACACCTGCGGAATCTGGCTGGCTTCTTCCGGAGGCAGGTCGTACAGGTTCTTGTCCGCCGCATCGCCGGGGTGAATCTTGTTCTGGATGCCATCCAGACCAGCCATCAGCAGCGCGGCGAAGGCCAGGTAGGGGTTGGCAGCCGGATCCGGGAAGCGGGCTTCGATGCGTCGAGCCTTGGGGCTGGATACATGCGGGATGCGGATCGAGGCGCTGCGGTTACGGGCCGAGTAGGCGAGCATGACCGGTGCTTCGAAACCCGGGACCAGACGCTTGTAGGAGTTGGTCGACGGGTTGGTGAAGGCGTTCAGGGCCTTGCCGTGCTTGATAATGCCGCCAATGAAGTACAGCGCCGTCTCGGACAGACCGGCATAGCCTTCGCCGGAGAAGGTGTTCTTGCCATCCTTGCTGATCGAGATGTGCACGTGCATACCGGAGCCGTTGTCACCGTACAGCGGCTTGGGCATGAAGGTAGCGGTCTTGCCGTAGGCATCGGCGACGTTGTGCACCACGTATTTCAGGTTCTGCACTTCATCGGCCTTGGCCACCAGCGTATTGAACTGCACGCCGATCTCGTTCTGGCCAGCGGTAGCCACTTCGTGGTGGTGAACTTCCACTACCTGGCCCATTTCCTCCAGCGCGTTGCACATGGCGGTACGGATCTCATGGTCATGATCCAACGGCGGCACCGGGAAGTAGCCACCCTTGACGCCGGGGCGGTGACCTTTGTTGCCGGTCTCGAAGGAGGCGTCGGTGTTCCACGAGCCCTGCTCGGAGTAGATCTTGAACATGGAGCCGGAGATATCGGACTTGTACTTCACCTCGTCAAAGATGAAGAACTCCGGCTCAGGGCCGAAGAAGGCGGTGTCGCCGATGCCGGTGGACTTCAGGTATTCCTCGGCCAGGCGGGCGATGCTGCGCGGGTCGCGCTCATAACGCTGCATGGTAGCCGGTTCGATGATGTCGCAGACGATAATCAGCGTCGGCTCTTCGGTGAACGGGTCCAGCACCGCGGTGCTGTCGTCGGGCATCAGAATCATGTCGGACGCTTCAATGCCTTTCCAGCCGGCGATCGAGGAGCCGTCAAACATCTTGCCATCCTCGAAGAAATCTTCGTTGGCGTCGCGGGCCGGCATGGTGACATGCTGCTGTTTGCCCTTGGTATCGGTGAAGCGCAGATCAACCCACTTCACATCAAATTCGTTGATCAGTTGGATCGCTTTCGACATGCTGTTCTCCAGTAGGAATCTCGTTCCAGGTGTCGGCCTGGCCCTTTCATACGTAGTGATGCGGAAATTGATTTATCCCGCCCGGTTCGTTTGTCCAGGTAATGGCAGCAAAAGCTGTGCCAGCATTGCCAGGCAGCGCAAACCCCGGCTGCAGCGTGATCTGGGGATCAGTGCAGGTCTTGCCGGGCATTATCGCGCACTTGATCGGTGCGGGGAACAGTTGCGATGCACCATATTGGCGCGTCGGTCGGTAAACCGGGCGAATGCCGGGCAGCACGGGTATAATGCGCCCCTTTTCGCTGCGCCGACCCAGAATTGTTCCTATGAAACTGATTATCAAATTCTTCGCCGAGATCACCATCAAATCGCCGCAGGTGCGCAAGCGCTTCGTCTCCCAGCTGCGCAAGAACCTCAAGGTGTTGCTCAAGCCGATCGACCCCGAGCTGCGCATTGCTGGTAACTGGGACAGCCTGGAGATTATTACCGGCGACGATCCGGCGCTGCAGGCGCAGGTAATCGAACGGCTGCAGAATACGCCCGGCATCAACCATATCCATGAAGTACACGAGCACGAGCTGGGTAGCCTGGATGAGCTGGCCGAGCTATGCGTGGCGTGCTTTGCCGGGCAGTTGCGGGGCAAGACTTTCGCGGTGCGCTGCAAGCGGATCGGCAAGCACCCGTTCTCGTCCACTGACGTGAACCGGCTGCTGGGCTCACGGCTGATGGAGGCGAGCGGGGCGGCGGGCGTTTCGCTGAAGGACCCGGATGTAGAGATCCAGCTGGAAATCCGCCAGCAGCGGGTATTCCTGATCCAGACCCGGCATGAAGGTATCGGCGGCTTCCCGCTGGGCACCATGGAGCCGGTACTGAGCCTGATGTCCGGCGGCTTCGACTCCACCGTGGCCAGCTACCAGATGCTGCAGCGCGGCATCCTGCCCCATTTCGTGTTCTTCAACCTCGGTGGGCGTGCCCATGAACTGGGCGTGCGCCAGGTCGCGCACTATTTATGGGAGAAGTACGCGGCCAGCCATCGCCTGCGCTTCATCAGTGTGCCATTCGAGGGCGTGGTCGCGGAAATCCTGCAGAACGTGGACAACAGCCAGATGGGCGTGGTGCTCAAGCGCATGATGCTGCGTGCCGCCAGCCGTATCGCCCAGCGCCGGGGCTTCCAGGCGCTGGTCACCGGTGAGGCCATCGCCCAGGTGTCCAGCCAGACGCTGCCCAACCTGGCCGCCATCGACGAGGCCTGCGACACGCTGGTGCTGCGCCCGCTGATCACCACCAGCAAGACCGAGATCATCCGCACCGCCCGGCGCATCGGCACCGAGGCGTTCTCCGCGAGCATGCCGGAATACTGCGGAGTGATTTCGGTCAGTCCGGACATCCACACCAATATGCGCAAGGTCACCGCCGCCGAAGCCGGTTTCAATTTCAGCATCCTGGATGACGCCATCGAACAGATGACCTCGACCGACTGCTGCGATCTGGAGCTGGAGCTGGAAGGCTCCGAAGTGGAGACGGTCGAACAGGCGCTGACCGGCCAGGTGGTACTGGATGTGCGTCATCCGGATGAGCAGGAAGCCAACCCGCTGGTGCTCGAAGGAGTGGAAGTGCAGGCCGTGCCCTTCTATCAATTGAACAGTCGCTTTGCCGAGCTGGACCCAGGCCGGGCCTATCTGCTGTATTGTGAAAAAGGCGTGATGAGCCAGCTGCACGCCCAGTATTTGCTGGACCGCGGGCATGATAATGTCCGCGTATTGCGGCTGCCACGGCGCTAAATCTACCGGCGGTCCGACAACTTCGTACAAAAAACAGACACTGTCATCTCAGTGTCTGTATAATGCGTGACTCTTTTTTTCAGACAGGCTCGCCTGTCGCCTCGCAATCCAGGATACCCCCGTGATCGAGAATCTTCGTAATATCGCCATTATTGCCCACGTTGACCACGGCAAGACCACGCTTGTTGACAAGCTGTTGCGCCTGTCCGGTACCTTGGATCGCAAGGAGCTCGAAAACGAGCGCGTCATGGACAGCAACGACCAGGAAAAGGAACGTGGTATTACCATCCTGGCCAAGAACACCGCGCTGAAGTGGAAAGACTACGACATCAACATCGTCGACACCCCCGGCCACGCCGACTTCGGTGGTGAAGTCG
>Ga0207900_100292_pt1 | contig 9222 bp, 17 predicted proteins | sample LinPmetageLP39_FD_184052 | JGI IMG/M metagenome (GOLD analysis project Ga0207900, IMG submission 184052) | Marine viral communities from the Pacific Ocean - LP-39 (SPAdes) | ecosystem: Environmental > Aquatic > Marine > Oceanic | place: Pacific Ocean | collected 2010-06-14
CTTTATTGTGCCAACACAATCAGCGTTTGAACACGAGGTATGGATGGAAAAGAAAAATCCGCACCAGAACTCAGAAGAACGATGGTGTCATTGGTGTCAGGGTTTGGCGAGTTGAGTGATGTATGCTTTAATCGTACATTACAAAACCAAAACCAATGGTCATTGGGGATTCAACACCGAGTGCTATGTCTACAAGGACATGGCACTCGCCATTGATCGTGGTAAAGACGCAATCCTTGATCATCGTTTGTATAGCGATGAAGATGGATTAAGAATAGCTTTTGAATTTATTCAAAACACAGGGCGATACGACTTTGCCTCTGCATTTGTAGAGGTAGTAGAAGTATTAAATAATGATCAGTCAATATTAGTTTAAAAGGAGCAGATTATGAGCGGATCACAAGAACTAGAAATGGTTAATTTTTTATGCAGACTTAGCAAGTCTGATCACAGCAAGTTGAAAACAATCTCACTTGCATACAATAGGAGTATGACTGCACAGGTCAGAAACTACATTCAAGAAGATTGGCGCAGGACAGGTGATGCTTATGAGGCACATCTAGGTGGCAGGAATGACGAAAACTGGGAAAAAGAGACAGATGCAAACTTGGAAAAGAAAGGGTTGTATCGTAGCTATGAATATCCTGATGGAGATTATGTTGTTAAGTCAATCAAGACTGGCAAGGAAATCACAGAAAAGGATGAGGTTCCATTTTAGCCTAGAGATTTCAGAAGAATCTTCTGTAAACTCAGCACTTGGCTTGTCTCTCTCGTAGGATACCAGTAGTTATTCAACGCATCTAAAGCGAACCTCAAGGGATTTATCTCGAAATTTCTTGGGGTTCGTTCTCTTGCGACAACATCCCATAACAAACTTTCAATTTCTGGTGATGTTGCTTTGCGTAAATATTTTTGCACACCTGAAAGAATCATAACCCGCATTGGGGGATTGGGCAGTTGAAAATTATTTTTCATATCCCTGAATTCAAACGATGGACTGCTGACATTTGCGCCTGATTTGAAAACAATTTTAGTGTAGCGAATACCGACATAGTGCTGATCTATATCTATTTTTTTCTCTAGCAGAAGTTGGTCAATTGGGGTTTGGTTGATTACCCTCATCCTGTGAAAAGCGGTGTCTTCGCTTTTCTCAATGGTTACTGTGTGATGATCCCTTAATTCTTTGTTGCCAAGCTCGTTGACAGCAATTTCGTCACTATCAAAAATCTGTACTCCATTCGTAGCTTTGGTCAAAGGTTGAATCTCCAGAAATTTCTTCAAATCTACCACAGACTTCGTTGTATCTCAATTTAGCTATGCCTTGCTCACCTTGGAAATTCCAACGGACTTTTAATACATGGATGGATACATCGTTGTCATTCCTGACAATGCTCAGAAGAAAGTCAGCTTTGGTGTACCACGATATAGACCCTGATATTTGTAATCCTGATGGTACTTTATTGCCATAATCCTGAGGTTTCGCAGGATGGGCAATAAATAAAACAACTGATCCTGTAGACTTTGCCCACTGAGACACCTTTGTTAAAAGTAAATTTATGGCATCGGTCATCATCATTTTACCCTGTTTCAAGTCAATGAAATTGAATGGATCGATTACCAACACCCTTTGATTTCCATGCCTGAGTATGCCACTGCTTGCGAAATCCAATATACCATCGATGGTAAATGGTGATCCTGCCTGATGGTCTTGGAAAATGAAATGCTTGTCGATGAACTCAAGAGCAAAATCCAATTCTTCCTGTGACATTCTTTCGTGTTTGCCCTTGAAGAATGGCTTGCCTGTTATCTTTGATGCTAATTGCAACGCATGAAGCTGAGGTGGTTTCTCGAAACTCGCCATGCAAGTGTTCCATCCTTGTTTAGCCAATCGAATGCATATCTCGTCAGCCAACTCAGACTTTCCAGAACTTGGGTAGCCAGTTATAACAAACAGATTGCTTGGATTGAAGCTGATTAGACGATCCAAGGTAGGCAAACCGATACGCAACCCCTCAGAATAACCACTATCGTACAAGGTCTGTATCTTGTCTTGGTAAACGCTGATGTTGTTCAGCCCTGCAAGTGGAACTGGTGTTGCATTCTCGATAGCATCTTGAACTCCTGTAACCCCCTGTGTCATTAGGACTTCGTTAGCATCCTTGTACTGATCAAGGTCAACCTCAAAGCACTTGGCTTTACCGATTCTCCTGCTCAGTGTTTCTTTAAGGTTTTCTCCTGCTGAATCAGCATCGGTCAACAGTATTGACTGGTCAATATTTGATAATATCTTCTGTGCATCAGCGATATATGCGTATTTTTTGTCGTCATACGATGTCTCAGAAACCTTGGCAGGTGCGCCATTGGGAACAGAAACTAGGACAGTGTTGTGTTCGTCTTCCCCAAATCCAATACCTGCGGTTGCCAGTGAAAGCACATCCATCTCTCCCTCGCAGATGATAATCCTTTTCTCTCCATTGAGTTTCTCTGGAAGATTGTAAAATGTTTTCGCACCACCCTTCGTCTGCGTAAAATATTTGTGTTCATCACTGGCGGAACGCCACTTAATCGCATAAGTAACTCCTTGTTTTTTGTAGGGAAAACCAACACTTGGGATTTCTCCACTGCCATTGAACTTGTGGGTAGAGAAAATTATGCCAAAGTGATTCATCACTTCGTCAGATATTCCCCTGCTTGCGAGCCATTTCCTTGCAACATCATTGTCATCATTGCTCTCGTAGATTTTCGTGTTTAGCTGCTTGAAAAATATTTTGTCATCTTTGTCCCATATTTTTCCCTCTATCCCACAGTGATGACACCGATACAGTGAGCATTCAGAAGATACTGAAAGGCTGAGAGGTTTATCGTGTTTGTGTTTTGTTCTGGTGTGCTGACAAGCAGGGCATTTGAGTTTGTGTGTTCCAAAGTCTAGGTTTTTGGAGAGAGTTGTTATCTGTGTGTTTAAATCCATAGTCATTCCTTACTGTATTTATACCAGTCTGTATTTAACCAACTATATCCTTACTAAACTGTTATTAACTATTACTGGTATAATACCAGTACAGTATATATACTGTTATGTACTGATTTAGATCGGTACTTTATTCATAAACTCCTATGAAATGAACCCTCTGCCTAGTTGGTAGGGGGTTCATTCATTGGGAAACTATCAAGAAGCGAAATGGCATTCTCAGCCAAAACCTTTCTTTCCATCAATGGTCTTTTGCTCATCTCGGCAAAGAAAAGGGCAAAAAAATCAGGGTCTATTTCTGCATTTTCGCAGATCATCTTGTAGTCTTTATTCGTCACCCACTGGGCAACATCCACTCTTCTTTTCTCACTGGTTGAATGGAAGTCTCTGAGGGCTTGCCTGATAATTGCTCGGCTAATCCCATAGGCTACCTCTTGATCCATATCAAATGACACTGACTACTATCTCCGCTCTTGGGTTCTCTTTGTCTACCCCACCCCAAAAAATGTGTTTCTCTTTTACGCTACGATCATTCTCGTAGATGATGCCTTGCATCAGGTCGAGTATGAGGGATTCGTCAAGATCAGGTCTGCGTGAGGCATAGTAAATCTTCATCGTTACAGACACATCTTTATCTTTGGGGATTAGGTCTTTTTGTCTCGGACACTGTATGGCAAAGTCTTTGGAATAGCTAAGGGCTTGCTTGGATTTTATGAATCTTGGCTTGCCTTTGATCGTCACTAATCTTCTCGAATTTGCTTTACTGTATGGTTGTCCTTTTACTACAAACTCTATCTTATCACTCATCTTATCCCCTTACAAATTTATTGTCACTACACAAGATTGACACCATCCCTACACTATGTATAATGGTTATATCACAAGGAAAAACCAAGGACTTTTACCCATGAATGAAACGATTAACCCTGTCATCGTTAAGGATACAACACCTCCCAAAAGAAGATCAAGCTGGAAATGGAATCTCCCTCTCAACAAACTGAACAAAGGAGAAATGCTTAGGCTTGAAATGACAGAAGAGAAAGCCAGAGACTCAGCCAGAACCATAAGAACTATAGTTTACAGACTCCAGAAGAAAACCCCCGCCAAGAGATTTACTGTCAGGCTTGTTGTTGGTCAGTTGGCAAGTGAACTGGAATGGACAGGAATAGGAGTTTGGAGGATCAGGTGAAATATACCAATGTAAACAATCTGCATGACTGCATTGTCAGGGCACTAACCTTTGACGAGTACGACAATAAGGGATCAGACTACACTTCCACTTCCCTGCTCAAATCTCCAAGACAAGCTATCCTGAAAAAAGAAAACGAGAACGCAATCGTGCAGGATGCGAGCAAGAATTTCTACTCAATGTTTGGCACAGCAGTACACAGCCAAATAGAGAGAGCAAACGAAACCAACTGGGATTTGATTTTTGAGAAAAGATATTTTATGACTGTTGCAGGAAAAGTCATATCTGGTCAGATCGATGCCTATGATGTGATAAAAAATATGTTGCTTGAAATCAAAACCACCTCTGTATATGCAGTAAAGAATGGTGAGGTAAAGCCTGATTGGGAGAAACAAACCAACATCAATGTTGAAATAATGAGAGACAATGGAGTCGCTGTGCGAGGCATAAAGATTATTGCGATCTGTCGGGATTGGAGTCAAGCAGGATTACTCAGAGACAGGAACTATCCAAAGACTCCTTTCGTGGAACTGGATGTTCCGCTCTGGACTGAACAAAAACAGAAAGACTATATTCTGGAAAGGGTAAATATTCACAGCGAAGCCGAAGACCGATACAAAATGTTTGGCAAACTTGATTTTTGCACTGACGAAGAACGATGGAAACAGCCCGACAAATGGGCACTGATGGCTAAAGGCAAAAAGAGAGCACTCAAACTCCATAAGTCTTTGGAAAAAGCCACTGAAGCACAGACAAAACCAGAACACTACATAGAATTTCGTGAGGGCAAAGCAAACAAATGTGAAAACTATTGCCTCTCCGCACAGTTTTGTGACCAATACTTGGGAACAAATAATACCTAGTCAATATTTAATCAGAGGAGTTTATTATGACTGAAAAAGTAACTTATGGAACAGTATGGGATGAACTTTCCCAAGTGGACTGTTCAGAACACACAGAAAAAAAGGGAAAGCTAACCTATCTTTCTTGGGCTTGGGCTTGGGGAATAACAATGGAACACTATCCCACTGCAAGCTACAAATTTGAATCATTCTTTGTTGATCAAGAGGGAACAGTGCTAGACACAATGTTTTACCCTGATGGATCAGCAAGCGTTCATGTCACTGTCAGTATTGGTGATCTTACAAGATCAATGTGGTTGCCTGTCATGGATTTCAAAAACAATGCAATCGCCAATCCGAATTCTCGGCAAATATCCGATGCAAAGATGCGATGTCTTGTGAAGTGCATTGCCATGTTTGGGCTTGGACATTATGTTTATGCAGGTGAAGACTTGCCACCATCCTCTGATGATGAAGAAGAAACCAAAGAGGTTGAGAAAGAAACCAAAGTGACTGAGGAAGAACTTCCTGTCAATTATGAAAAGTTTTCTGAATCGTTGATTGAAACAGCAACGAAGATGGAAGAAACAGTCAGTGGTTTGGAAAGTCTGTGGAAGTCTAACAAGGACACTATCAAGGAACTCAAGGCTAAAGACGAAGAACTTTATAAAAAGTTGGTCAGGTCTTTTGCTGAGAGAAGAAGTCAAATGGAAAACGCTACTGAAGAAGTAGCCACAGAAGAGGGGGATAAGGAAGATGATTGATCGTATAAAATGTGAAGGTGCTGTCTTCCTAAACAGCTATAAAAAACAGCCAAAACATCCCGATTTTACTGGAAAGATTGAACTTTCAAAAACATTGCTCAAGGCACTGGTTGAGAGAGCAAAAGCTAACCAAGAAATCGCTATCAGTTTAGCCATGTGGGATCGTCAATCAAAAGATGGAAAGACATACAAGTATGTTTCGGTTGAACTTCCTGAGATCAAGGAAGAAGAAGTTGATCCTTTTGACGATGAGGTGCCTTTTTAGATGAGCGCACTTAGTTTCGAGGCAGTCAAGGTCAGGATAACCCAAAACAAGCAGGGAGTTTATCTGGTGCTTAACATCCATCCAGAGGATATACCAGAAGAACTCCTGCGAAGTTGGGTAGGTCAAAGATATTACTGTGCTCTGGTTGGCATTCAAGACGATGAGACTCCTGTTCCACAGAATCCAATCAGGAAGAAGACAACTGGCAAGAAGTTTGTGGATAGAGCAGGAATCCTCGCCAGAGAAAAAACTTTCTGGAAGTTTTGTGATGCCAAAAAAGAAGAAGATGCATCTGAATTCATCAGGCAATTCTGCAACATACAATCAAGGAGTGAACTCAGAACCAACGAGTTTGCACAGATACTCTTTGAGGACATAAACAATAGGTACAACCACTGGTTTGAGAAAAGAAATGAAAGTCAGATGTATTGATGAACCTACCCTATTCTGGAACTGTCGCAGGGGTTGGGTAGCCGAAGAAGAGGCAGAAACCTTTACTCGTACTGAAAGCAAAAAACTGTTTCGTGGTAATCTATGGGGATACAAAATGGCATTTCTTAACGAAGACAAACTAAGTCGTGGGGAGTGGGTAGATGAGTAAAGAGAAATACAGCACAGAAGAGGCTTGGGCAGTGACTGAAACAACCAACGCTCAAGCCGATGTGTTTCGTAGCTTGGCTGATGGCTTGCGTAGGGAAAACCTGTTAATCAAGAAGATGCTTGATGAAAAGGAAAAGAAACTTACCGAACAGGAAATCTACATTGAGCAACTGGAAAGAAAGATAGAGTCGCTAGAAAAATGAAACAAATATTTCTTGACTACACCAAAAAATACATAAGAGGCGGTGGCGCAAAGAAAACCAAGTCGCCAAAGTGTGAGTGTTGCGCTGAAAACCCAACCGAAAGAACCAAACTGGTAAGAGGAACCAGAATTAGCCCAGTTATGATGTCATTGTGTTACAAGTGTGCCAGTTTTAGCGATCAGGAAATCTGGACTAAAATGACAAGAGGACTAATGAACAGGATTCTTGCAGAAACATGAAAACAAATATTGACTGGTCAGCATTATGTCCATACCAGAACTAAAACTCCATGACCGAAAGAACGAGTGGTGGACATGGCACAAGCTAAACCCTGATGTTTGGCGGTTGTTTGAGAGGTTTACACTCCAAGCAATATCAAGTGGCAGGGAACATTACAGCGCATGGGCTATCATTCAAAGGATTCGTTGGCACACAACAGTAGAAACAAGCGGTTCTGATTTCAAGATTTCAAACGATTACATTGCTTTCTATGCAAGATTGTTCCACGTGAAACATCCAGAATACGATGGGTTCTTCAGAACCAAGAAACTGAAAGAAGAAAAGGAAATGGCTTTTGAAGATTAGAGTGCTTAACGGCAACTGCTTGGATGTCCTTTCCGAACTGCCTGAGCAGTCAGTTAATACTTGTATTACATCTCCTCCCTACTATGGACTTCGTGATTACGGAACTGCTGAATGGAAAGGCGGTGATGAGAATTGCGAGCACACCATAAGTCATTACAGCGATAACCTAAAGCCTGAGGTTGACAGACCATTCAGAGGCAATCGTTCTGCCTGTATAAAATGCGGTGCAATCAGAAAAGACAGTCAGCTTGGTTTAGAAGAAACGCCAGAAGAATATGTAGAGAATATGGTGGCAGTCTTTAGGGAAGTAAGGAAAGTGTTACGAGATGATGGAACTGTTTGGCTCAATTTAGGAGACAGCTATGCCTCTCAGGGCGGAGGACAGGTTGAACAAACATTAAGGGGAGATGAAAACATTGTTAATTCTCATCAACTAGGAAAAAAAGGTGTTGGAACTAGCAGGAATCCACCAAAAAACTATAAACAAAAAGACCTAATGGGAATACCTTGGATGGTTGCCTTTGCATTAAGGGCAGATGGTTGGTATCTAAGACAGGATATTATTTGGCACAAACCTAATCCTATGCCAGAGAGTGTCAAGGATAGATGTACCAAAGCACATGAATACATCTTTTTGTTAAGCAAGAACAAGAAGTATTACTACGACAATGATGCCATCAGAGAACCTCATACTTGGGAAGAAAGCAAACCAAGACCCTCTGGAATGGAACGAAACGCACAAAAATACAGATCGAAAGTCAATTATGGGGGTGGGGGAAGTGGTTTTGCAGGGCACAGTGGCTCATTAAAGGCAGATGGAACATCATTAAACCATCCAGATGGAAGAAATAAACGCTCTGTTTGGACTGTAACCACAAAGCCATTCAAGGATGCACACTTCGCTACCTTTCCACCAGACTTGATTAAACCCTGTATATTGGCAGGATGCCCTGAAGATGGTACTGTTCTTGATCCTTTCGGTGGGAGTGGTACGACAGGTGTTGTCGCTAATAGATATGGTCGCAATGCGATATTAATTGAACTCAACGATGAATACGCTGAGATGTCTCGAAATAGAATCTACAATGATTCGCCACTTTTCGTGGACGTAGAGTAAAAAAATTTTGTTTTTCGCTGCCCGCAGAGTTTTTGAAGGATTGTCAGACTATACCTAATAGTGATCACCAAAATCAAACTAAAATATTTTGTATTGCAGCCGGGAGTCCCCCGGCTAAAATATTTTGTGTTCCTATACCAACATTACCACTGGTGCGTGGAACGTAGCTATAGGGTAAATCAAATATTGACTGGTCAAAATTAGAGTGCGAAGTCTGCGAATGGGACATTTGCTCTTTCTCTAACGACTGGAACAATCGCCAATCTCCTGTCTCTTTCATTCTCAAGCTGTTTCAAAAGCTGTGCTTTCACACTTGGGGAGATAGTCTTCGACATCATTATCTTGTCTCTCTTATTACGCCAGTTCTTCATGTAGCGATCTATGGCTAGGACTGCACCCCTGACATTCATAGTATCCTGATGAGTGTCTCTGTAAGCTATGTATTCGGCAGTTCGTCCTTGCTTCTTCAAACTGTTTAAGGTTTGCACAACCTGATTTACTTCGCCTCTAAGCTCGTAAAACTGCTGTTGTAGCCCTCCACCCCTACTTGTCTGTACGAAACGTCTAATCATCGGGAATCTGTCCACACTTGGCGGTATTAAGTCCCTATCGGTAGCAACTCTTGTCATGGCATCCACTGCGGTCAGCATATAGCTTCCCAAGGAACCACCATACCCTTGCATCACATA
>Ga0207900_100293_pt1 | contig 9214 bp, 11 predicted proteins | sample LinPmetageLP39_FD_184052 | JGI IMG/M metagenome (GOLD analysis project Ga0207900, IMG submission 184052) | Marine viral communities from the Pacific Ocean - LP-39 (SPAdes) | ecosystem: Environmental > Aquatic > Marine > Oceanic | place: Pacific Ocean | collected 2010-06-14
TGGCTAAACCCGACCCCCATCCTGTTAACGCTTGCAGCTTGCAGCTTGCAGCTTGCAGCTTGCAGCTTGCAGCTTGCAGCTTGCAGCTTGCAGCTTGCATAGCTGCTTATTCCTTAGCGCTTTATGTGCTAAATAAAACCGTCTAAAGAGCTTATTGTTCTATCTAAAGCCTTTCTGTAGGCTGACTCCATTATTTCTCAATGTCAGCCTGTTTCTGGATAGGCCTAGGAGTTTGGGTATGTTCGATAAATTAACAGTGGTTGGTCGGCTAAAAAGCCTGGCTAGCGTAGTGGCCGTAGGTACAGGTTTGATCATCACTCCGGTTCAGGCTGCTGATCAGGAAATTCTTAACTCGTCCTACGATATCGCCCGTGAGTTGTTCTCTGCCTATAACGAACAGTTTGTGGAATATTGGCAGGGAGAGACCGGAAACACCGTGGAGATAAAACAATCCCACGCTGGCTCATCGCGTCAGGCACAAGCGATTCTGCAGGGTCTGCGTGCCGATGTTGTCACCTATAACCAGGTAACTGACGTAGATATCCTCCATCAACGGGGCGATCTGATTCCGGCGGATTGGCGTGATCGTCTACCCAACGCAAGCTCGCCGTACTACTCCACGATGGCTTTTCTGGTTCGCAAGGGTAACCCCAAGAACATTCAGAACTGGGATGACCTGGCGCGTGACGATGTCAGCTCGGTAATGCCTAATCCCAAGACGTCAGGTAATGGCCGCTATAGTTATCTTGCCGCCTTGGGTTACGCGCAAAAGGCTTACCCAGGTGATGAGGCCAAGGAAGACGCCTATCTGAAGTCGTTCCTGGGTAATGTTGCCGTATTCGATACCGGTGGACGTGGTGCAACCACCACATTTATTGAGCGTGGTATTGGCGACGTGTTGCTGACCTTTGAGTCTGAAGTTAACAATATCGTCGCGCAGAACCCGGATGCGGGATTTGAAGTTGTGGTACCCAAGGTAAGCTTTTTGGCTGAGTTTCCGGTTACCTGGATCGACCGTAACGTTGAGCGCAATGATACCGAGGCTGTGTCAAAAGCCTACCTTGAGCATCTTTACAGCGAAGACGCTCAGCGTTTGATTGCCGGGTTCAACTACCGCGTTCATAACGAAACGGTGAAGCAGGAGTTTGCCGATCGTTTTCCTGACCTTCAGCTGCTGCCGATCGAAGAGATTGCCGGTAGTTGGGAGAATGCGATGAAGGTGCATTTCGCCAGTGGTGGTAAACTGGACCAACTTCAACGCAGGTAGTCGAATCAGTTCATGAGTACATCTTTAGCCGGTTCTACATCGGCAGATAGAAATAAGCCCGGCAAGCGCGTCTTGCCGGGCTTTGCTTTGAGTTTGGGTATATCACTGCTGTTCATCGGGTTGGTATTGCTGCTGCCATTGACGGGTTTGATCATGCAGACCTCAGGCATGAGCTGGGCCGAGTATTGGGCGGTTATTACTGACGAGCGAGTTGTCGCCTCTTATAAGGTTACGCTTTGGGCTGCAGCCATTGCCTCTGTCTTCAACGGCATTGTTGGTCTGCTCATGGCGTGGGTTCTGGTGCGCTACGACTTCTGGGGTAAGCGCTTGGTCGATGCACTTATGGACCTTCCCTTTGCCCTGCCTACTGCCGTTGCCGGCATCACGCTCGCCGCGCTGTTTTCGGAAGGAGGCTGGTATGGCCAGTTTCTGACAGAGCTGGGTATCAAGGTGGCCTTTACGCCTTTGGGCATCGTGATTGCAATGTCTTTTACCAGTTTGCCCTTTGTGGTCCGGACGGTGCAGCCGGTGCTGGAAGACCTCCCGACAGAGGATGAGGAGGCGGCCGTTAGCATGGGGGCAAGTGACTGGACGGTGTTCAGGCGTATTCTGTTTCCCTCTCTGTGGCCGGCTTTGATGACTGGCGTAGCGCTCTCGTTTACTCGCAGTCTGGGTGAGTTTGGCGCGGTGATCTTTATCGCCGGCAATATGCCCTACGTGAGTGAGATCACCAGTCTGATGATATTCGTCCGCCTGCAGGAATATGACTATGCGGCGGCCAGTGCTATCGCATCGGTCGTGCTTATGGCGTCGCTATTACTGCTGCTGGTAATCAATTTGTGGCAGGCGCGTTACCTGCGCCGCCTGCAGGGACGGTAAGACGTTATGAGTCGTGTCAAATCAAGCCTTCGTATCGGTGATCAACCCTGGGTAAAGTGGAGCCTTATTGGCTCTGCGCTTACGTTGACCCTCTTGTTACTGGTTATCCCGCTGATATTGATTTTTAGCCAGGCGTTCGCCGACGGCGCGGATAGCCTCTGGGCTAATTTGACTGACACCTACACGCTAGAGGCGATTGCTCTTACGCTCTTTGTCGCCGCCATGACGGTGCCCATCAACCTCGTATTCGGTGTATTTCTAGCCTGGTTGGTTACCCGATTCGAGTTTCCGGGCAGGAAGGTATTGATCACCCTGATCGACATCCCCTTTGCCGTTTCTCCCGTCGTTGCCGGTTTGCTTTACCTGTTGCTGTACGGCAGCAATGGTTGGCTTGGTGGTTGGCTACTGGACCAGGATATCCAGTTGATGTTTGCCTGGCCTGGCATTGTCATGGTCACCGTCTTCGTCACCTGTCCCTTTGTCGCAAGGGAGCTCATCCCTCTTATGCAGCAGCAGGGTAGGGAGGAGGAAGAAGCGGGTGTCGTGCTGGGTGCCTCGGGCTGGCAGCTTTTCCGTAAGGTGACATTGCCGAATATTCAGTGGGCTTTGCTCTATGGCGTTGTGCTTACCAACGCGCGCGCAGTTGGCGAGTTCGGGGCTGTGTCTGTGGTATCCGGTAATATTCGCGGGGAGACCAATACCTTGCCGCTTCACGTCGAGCTGCTTTATCAGGATTACAACGTGGCGGGCGCCTTTACCAGTGCCTCCCTGCTCGCAGGTATTGCCTTGCTTACGCTGCTGGTCAAGAGTTTTGTCGAGTGGCGACAGGAGCGTCAACGCGCGCCGGTATCAGATCAAACGGACAGTCTTTGATGAGTATCAGGTTAGAAGGTATCAATAAGTACTTCGGTCAATTTCAGGCGTTAAAGGATATCTCGCTGGATATCCCTGACGGCCAACTGACCGGCTTACTTGGCCCTTCGGGGTCGGGTAAAACGACGCTGCTACGGATTATCGCCGGTCTTGAGTCTGCTGAGCAGGGCCGGATCCTCTTTCATGGTGAAGATGTAACCGATTTGCACGTGCGTGATCGCCGTGTCGGGTTTGTGTTTCAGCACTACGCGTTGTTTCGGCATATGACGGTGGCGCAGAACATTGCGTTTGGTTTGGAGGTCATGCCCAAGGCGCAGCGGCCTGGCGCGGCGGAAATTCGCAAGCAGGTTGGCGAGTTGCTGGATATGGTGCAGTTGGCTCATTTGGCCTCACGCTATCCGGCGCAGTTGTCAGGTGGACAGAAGCAGCGCATCGCCCTGGCTCGTGCCCTGGCGATGAAGCCGGAGATACTTTTGCTTGATGAGCCGTTCGGGGCGCTTGATGCCAAGGTCCGCAAGGATCTTCGACGCTGGCTACGCGCCTTGCATGATGAGTTGCATTTCACCAGCGTTTTTGTGACCCATGATCAGGAAGAGGCGCTGGAGTTGTCCGACAGCGTCGTGGTAATGAGTGCCGGCAAGGTCGAGCAGGTGGGTGGCCCGCAGGCACTTTATGCGCAACCGGAAAGCCGTTTTGTGTTCGATTTTCTCGGCCACGTCAATGTGCTGGATGGTCAGCTGGCGCAGCAGCGCATGACTCAGGGTGATGCCTGGGTTCAGCTGCCAGGGATGCTTGAGTGCTCTGGTGAGGCGCAGCTCTACTTGCGGCCCCATGAAGTGCGGCTGCAGGACTGCCCTGCGCCACATGCGAACCTGCCGTTGCGTATTGAATCCATCAGTTTGATTGGTGCAGAGGTTCGGCTTGAGTTGGCGCCCTGTGGTTGGGTGGCGCAAGAGCCATGGGAAGTGGGTATTAGCCACGTCGAATTCAATCGCTGGCAGCCGCAACGCGGAGATCGTTGCTATGCTGTACCTGATGTTGGGCATTTGTTCGATGTTCAGCAGGCACGGCCGCGCACCCTGAGTTGGGTTAACGACTGAGTCGGGGCGGGTCTGGCTTCACGGTGGAGGCTTGATGAATCCTTATGAGCGCTTTGTACTACCGCGGTTGATAGATGTTGCCTGCGGGATGGGTGATGTCATGGCGCGCAGGGCTGAGTTGGTGCCCCGTGCCCAAGGTGAGGTTCTTGAGGTGGGGATCGGCACCGGCCTCAACCTGCGCTATTACGATGCGAGCAAGGTCCGGCGCATTGTGGGAGTTGATCCTGCGGCGCAAATGCAGCACCTGGCGCGCAAGCGCGCAGCGCAGATCAGTATTCCAGTCGACATGGTTGCGGTGGGCGCGGATGGTATCGATGCGGCGGACGATTCCTTTGATTGCATTGTCATGACGTTCACCCTGTGCAGTATTGTCGAGCCGATAGCTGCTCTGACGGAAATGCGGCGTGTGCTAAAGCCAGGTGCTGAATTGCTGTTTTGTGAGCATGGTTTGGCTGCTGACTCAGCGGTGCAGCGCTGGCAGCACCGATTAACTCCCTGGTGGAAGCCAATCGCTGGTGGTTGTCATCTTAACCGGAATATTCCAGAGCTTTTGACCCAGGCGGGCTTTGTGTTGCCGGAGCTGAGTGCTGAATACATCCCCGGGCCGCGCCCAATGACGTACTTGTATCAGGGCGTCGCGGTCAAAGACTAAACCCGTCTGCAATATACTCGGCAAGACACTCGGTTATGGGCGTCTGTGCCAGATTGTTACGCAGCAGCACAATGCTGGCTGAGGGCATTAGCGGTAGGCCCAGCTCGCTGCCGATAATCTCCATTCCTGCTGGAATCAGGCTCTCCAGTTGCGCGGTCACTGCCAGTCCTGCGCCCACTACAGCCATAATCGCGGATAGGCTTGGGCTGGTGTAAGCCAGTCGGTAATCGCGTCCCATGGTCTCCAATGCGTTGCATGCCCACTCCCTGCAAAAGCAGTCACTGTTGAACATGGCCAAAGGTAGGCTTGGCTGTTCGTGTAGAGCAAACCCCTTGGCTTGTGCCCAAACCAATTTCTCCTGACGTAGCAGCTGTCCTATCTCAGTCCCCGGTTTACGGGTGACGATGGTCAGGTCGAGATCTTTGCGCTGAAGCAACTGGTAAGAGGGCTCGCAGTGCAGCTCAACCTGTATCATCGGATAGCTTTGCGCGAAGCGGGCGAGAATACTGGGTAAAAAGCGCATTACATAATCGTCTGGTGTGCCAACCTTGATAGAACCGACCATATGCGGTTCGCGCAGCGTACTAATGATTTCGCCTTGCAGTTTGAGAATTCGACGTGCGTAGCTGAGTAATACCTGGCCCTCGGGGGTTAACTCCAGTTGACGGCCGACACGTTGAAACAGGCTGCGCTTTACGACGTCTTCCTCCAGTCTTTTCATCTGCATGCTGACCGCCGACTGGGTGCGATTCAGTGCCTCGGCGGCACGGGTGAAGCCGCCCTGGTCAGCTATGGCGACGAAGGTGCGCAGGAGTTCACTGTCAATCGTGGGATATTCGGCCATTGATCAATTCCTGAGATGTTTTTCATAAGAAACATTCGTTGGATTGATATTAATTCAAGTTCCAAACTTCCTCTACCGTCATGGAGGAAGTTGCTATGAAAGCCAGCTCGATATCTATCCGTGTTAGAGCGCTACCGCTAAAGATTGTGCGTAATCGTTTGCAGGCCCTTGCCTTTAAGGCGTGGCTCAAGCTTCGACGCTGGCAACAGGTAAGCTATGAGCGCCGCCTGCTGCTGACCATGTCTGATGCGCAAATGAAGGATATTGGTGTTTCGCGGGCGGAGGCTATGAACGAGGCTGCGCGGCCATTTTGGGACGATAAGGCCTGAGGATAGCGGCATCGCCGCCGCACCGGTATGATGTGCGGCTTATTCATCTGGATGCCGCTGACTCATGTTGCACGAGATTCTAGCTCTGCTGGCTGATGGCCAATTTCACTCGGGCGAAAAGCTTGGGGCGCATCTTGGTGTCAGTCGTGCGGCCATATGGAAGGCGCTGCAGCCGTTAGAGCTGCAAGGCTTTCCGATTCATCGTGTCCGTGGCAAGGGCTATCGTATTCCGGTTGGTGCGGTGCTTCTTGACGGCGACGCCATTCAGCAGCAGCTGTCTGCGCAATGCCGCGATCGCTGGGATTGGCATCTTTACCAGCAGATAGACTCAACCAATGCCGAGGCGCAGCGCTTGATTGCCGCGACGGGTGTGAGGCCTCTGGTAGTGGTCGCCGAGCAGCAAGCAGCCGGTCGCGGACGGCGTGGGCGGTCCTGGGTTAGTCCATTCGGGCAAAATCTATATGTGTCTTTTGTTGAGCCGGTCAGCGGCGGGGCTCAGGGCTTGGAGGGCTTGAGTCTGGTAGTCGGTTTGACCCTGGTGCAAACTCTGGAGGCATGCGGCTACCAGGGTTGTCGCTTGAAGTGGCCAAATGACGTACTGCTTGATGGCGCTAAGCTGGCTGGAGTATTGCTGGAAATCTCGGGCGACCTGACCGCTGATACGGTGGTGATTATCGGGGTGGGAGTGAATGTCCTGATGGAGTCTGATGACAGCATAGATCAAAGCTGGACCTCGTTGCGCCGTTCGGGGCAGAGGGGCGAACTCGATCGCAACCGGATCGTCGCCACTTTCGCTAGCGGTTTGGCTGATGCTTTGGCCTTATTTTCCCGTTCCGGCTTTGCTGCATTTCAGCAGCAGTGGCAAGGCTATGATGCGTGGCTGGGTGCTGATGTTAAGGTGATTTCCGGCAGCAATGTAATGGCCGGGCGCAACCTGGGAGTGAATCAACGGGGCGCGCTTCGCCTGCTCACTGAGGATGGTGAGATGGACGTCAGCGGTGGTGAAGTCAGCTTGAGGTTGGATCATGCTACTGGAGCTTGATTGCGGTAATACGCTGATCAAATGGCGGCTTCTAGATCGGCAGGGGCGAGTCCGTGATCGCGATATGGCGCCAGATCTGGTTGAGCTTCAGTGCTTGCTGGGTGGTCAGGAGCGAGAGATTATGGGTTGTCGCCTGGTTAGTGTCAGGTCGCCTGCCGAAACCCAGGTCGTTATGGATCAGCTAACCAGTTGGCTCAAGCTGCATCCGGTACTGGCAAAGAGTCGTGCTGAGCTATCCGGTGTGCGCAATGGCTATGTAGATCACGGCAAGTTGGGTATGGATCGCTGGCTCGCGTTGGTGGCTGGTTATAATCACTGTCGACGGGCCTGCGTGGTCATCGATCTGGGTACCGCGGTAACGGTCGACTTCGTTGATGCCTCCGGCCAGCATCTGGGGGGATACATAGCGCCGGGTAGCAAGCTCCTCAGAACCAGCCTGCAGCGACATACTCGACTTATTCGATATGATGAATCATTGCGCGGGGACCTGTTGCAACCTGATCCGGGCACGAGTACCGCTGAGGCGGTAGAGTTTGGATGCGATCTTATGCTGGTCGGCTTTGTTCGCGAGCAGTTGAAGGTGGCCCGGCAGATCCTGGGCGACGAGATGGTTGTGATTCTCACCGGGGGGGATGCCGAGCGTATGGCGGACGCGCTGCCGGAGACCTGTCATACGCTGAATGATCTGGTGTTCGACGGCCTGGCGCTGGCGTGTCCTGTGGAGATTGATTAATGCGCTCGCTGTTCCTCTTCCTGCTGTTGTTGAACGTGCTTTACGCGCTATGGCAGTGGCAGGTTGGTGGCTGGCAAGTGCCGGCGACGGCGGGGCCAGTGTTGGAGCAGCCGTTTAGGGTTACAGATTCCACGGTGTCGGATGCTGCACCGCTTATTCAGCGCGATGAGGCGCGTTCAGGTTTGCAGCCGGCAACAGAGTTTGTCACTCCGGTCGAGTCGACGCCGGCGCTGTGCGTTATGCTCGGCACCTTCGCCAATAGGGCTGAGGCTGACCAGCTCAGGCAGCGCCTGCTTGCCCTTGATGTTGCTGCCGAGCTGGTTGCGCGTGAGGAGGTAACCACCACCGACTACTGGTTGGTGATGGCTGTGAGCGGCGGTAGTAAGGGTGCGTTGGCCAGGCTGTCAGCTCTGCAGGAAAGGGGGGTCGATAGCTTTCTTATCACTCGTGGGGATTTGGCGGGTAACCTGTCGCTTGGGGTATTCAGTCAGCAGGACTATGCTGCGGCGCGCCAGGCTCAGCTAGCGACCGAGGGCTATCAGGTTGAAATTAAGGCGGTTGAAAAGACCCGTGAGCAGTATCTTTTGCAGGTGCCTCCGCGGTCGAGGCGTCTGCTCGATCAGGCGATGTTAACCCGTTTGCGCGCCGACTTTCCTTCCATGCAGCATCAGTATCAGGCATGTGATGGCGTTGCTAAAGGTAGCGACATACCCTAGAATGGCGCCCGCTCAAGCGGATGATAGTGTTCGCGAGCGCTTTTATCTGCCTTGGGCTCCCCTCAAGTGGGTGTTTTTGCTAATAAAAGTGTTGACAGGGTGGCGCCAAGTGATGAAAATGGCGCCTCTTTTACGGAGGGGTTCCCGAGCGGTCAAAGGGATCAGACTGTAAATCTGACGGCTTAGCCTTCGAAGGTTCGAATCCTTCTCCCTCCACCAGATTTAGCGTTAGCCAGGTACTTGGCGGGTATAGTTCAACGGTAGAACCTCAGCCTTCCAAGCTGATGGTGCGGGTTCGATTCCCGCTACCCGCTCCAGCTTGGCAATGCAATGATGTAAAAAGCTCATGTAGCTCAGTTGGTAGAGCACACCCTTGGTAAGGGTGAGGTCAGCGGTTCAAATCCGCTCATGAGCTCCAGTATCAAGGCAGATATGCAAATATCTGCCTTTTATTTAATGGTCGCGTGACTCGCGCATTGCTCTCACGAATAGGGGATCTCTCGATGGCTAAAGAGAAGTTCGAACGTAGCAAACCGCACCTGAACGTAGGCACCATTGGTCACGTTGACCATGGTAAGACTACTCTGACAGCTGCATTGACCCGTGTTTGCGCCGAAGTTTATGGCGGTTCCGCTCGCGCTTTCGATCAGATCGATAACGCGCCGGAAGAGAAAGCTCGCGGTATCACCATCAACACCTCGCACGTAGAGTACGATTCTCCGACTCGTCACTACGCGCACGTTGATTGCCCAGGTCACGCTGACTATGTGAAGAACATG
>Ga0207900_100294_pt1 | contig 9206 bp, 9 predicted proteins | sample LinPmetageLP39_FD_184052 | JGI IMG/M metagenome (GOLD analysis project Ga0207900, IMG submission 184052) | Marine viral communities from the Pacific Ocean - LP-39 (SPAdes) | ecosystem: Environmental > Aquatic > Marine > Oceanic | place: Pacific Ocean | collected 2010-06-14
GAACAGCGGGCCGAAACCGTAGCCAAGCAGGTTGACGAGAAGCAGCATCACGGCCGTAGCCATTGCGCGCACACGCATGCTCACCACGCCCTGGCCGATCGTGTACTGAGCGGCCAGGTAGCCGTACTTCACAAAGCCGCCGATGACCAGGCCGATTGCAGCGTAGAGCAGATTATCGGTGGTGAAGGCGAAGATATAAAAGGGGATCGACAGTGCCAGGCCTATCGCTGGTACCCAGGCGATGGCGCCCGGATGCTTCTTGTACATCCTGGTTGCCAGCCAACCGGTGGCGAAGGTGCCAACGGCGGCGGACAGGGCGACCGGCGTGTTGATCCAGATCGCTGCCTGACCGGCAGTAATTTCGTAGGTGCGGACCAGAAAGAGCGACTGGAACGAGGAGATACCGTAACCGCAGAACGCGGCAATGGTGGAGCCGGCGGTCATCAGCCAGAAAGCAGGCTTGCCCATCAGCTCGTGGATAGCCTCGCCCAGGCTGGCTCGCTCCTTTTTCGCGGCTTCCGGCGGATCGGTGTAGCCACGCGGCGGCTCTTTGACTGTGAATTTGAAAACAAGGGCGACCAGCAAGCCCGGCAAACCGACGACGAAGAAGGCGGTGCGCCAGTCGAACGCGTCGGTAACCCAGCCGCCGATGATGTTGGCGAACATGGTGCCGAGCGTAACGCCCATGGCGTAGAAGCCCAGGGCCTGGGAGCGTTCACGCGGAATGAAATAGTCCGCGATCAGGGAGTTGGCTGGCGGCGTGCAGCCGGCCTCGCCAATACCCACACCGACGCGGCACATCAGCAGGATCCAGAACGCGCCTATGGTGACCGAGCCGATGGTGACTTCCGTCGCCAGGCCGCAAAGCGCTGTCATCAGCGACCACAAGGCCACGCAGACGGTCATGATCCAAACGCGATTGGCGACATCGGCAAAGCGCGCCAGCGGGACGCCCACGGCTGTGTAGAGCAAGGCGAAACCGAAGCCAGTGAGAAGCCCGAACTGGGTGTCTGTAATCCCGAGATCCAGTACCAGATCGGGGCCGACGACCGCTAGCAAGGCGCGGTCGACGAAATTCAGGATGTAGATAAATGTCAGCGCGAAGAGCACATAATTGCGGTATGCCTTGGAGCCATAGCCGGTCAAGTGGCTTTGGGCTCCCCCCTCTCTCGCAGTGATAGATCTCATGGACAATACGCCTTCTAGGTTGTTGTTATACGTCGATGTGGGCTGTAATCGCGCTGATATTCACCCACTCCTAGCGGTGTCTGCCTGGCCTTAAGAACAGTTTGAAGCCCTAAGCCGACTAGACGAACCCTGCCACTATATCGACATAGTGGGGTACGGTGGCGCGCAGAATCGTTGAGATTTGTAGCGAGTGATATTCAGCCGCGAGCGAATGCCAGGACTCAGGGCTCATGCGAGTCACCGCGGCGCGTAACATAGCAGCGTAGCAGCGGGACGGTCTGGCCTGGTCGAGCCAAACGGCCTTTTTGAATACCAATACATAAGCAAACGGCATAGGTGGAACAGAACATAGCTGAAGCTCGGCCTCGCGATGCTCTTTGGGGTCTTTGCCTATGGCAATAAGCTCCCGGGCTTCAAAGCGTGGCTGGTGGTGAACCTCTGTGGACGCTAATAGACCTGAAAGCCTTGTATTTGCTGCATTTCAGGCACAAAAAAGACGTCCGAAGACGTCTTTAGATGCTTGTTTGGTGGGCCTGCTGTCGAAGTGGCTGCAAGCCACTTCAAGTTGCCTTCCGGCGTTTCACTGAGCGTCCTTGCTCAGGTTTAAGGGTTAATTTGAGGGTTTCTGCTCGTAGCAGGCGTACCTATCCCGTCAGCGGTGGCCCTTGAGGCAAAAGCTTGGCCATGCGGCGCAGGTTCTGCACCATCGCAGCCAAGCTGAATTCGTCAGTGGCACCCGTTAGGCCACGCAGTCGTAAACGGTCGAGTTTCATGATCCGTTTGAGGTGGGCGAAAAGCATCTCCACCTTCTTTCGTTCGCAGCGAGAGACGAGGTACTCCGGTGTCTTGGCGATGCGTCGAGCCACGTCGCGGGCAGCCTCATGGATGCTGCGGACGATCTTCCGATTCGGCGTGTTGGGGCAGTATTTTGCTTTCAACGGGCAGGTGGCGCAGTCGGTTTGGCTGGAGCGGTAAATGATTGTGTTGGCCTTGGTTACCCGCGATCTTTGCAGGGTAAAGGCGCGCCATTCACTGCGTAGCGGTTTGCCGGCTGGGCAGCGATATTCATTGGCGTCCTGATTCCAGTGGAAGTCGTTACTGGAGAGGCTGTCGTCCTTGCGCTCGGTCTTGTCCCACACCGGCACATGCGGTTCGATGTCCTTTTCTTCGACCATCCAGGCCAGCATAGGGGCGGTGCCATAAGCGGTATCGCCGATAAGGCGTTCCGGTGTGAGATCGAACTGCGCTTTGACACGCTCGACCATCGTCCTAGTCGAATCGACTTCGGCGGTACGGTGCGCCGGGGTAGCTTGCACGTCCATGATCACACCGTGCTCAGTGTCGATCAGGTAATTCGTGGAGTAGGCAAAAAAGGCCGGGCCACCTGGCGCTGCTGTCCAGCGGGATTGAGGATCTGTGAGCGAAATTTTCTTGGGAAGAGCCTCAGCCAGCGCCTCTTCATCAAGGGCTTCGAGGTACTCGCGCACTGCGCGGCTGCTGAGTTTTGGATCGTTCCAATCGACCTCATCTCCCGCCACCCCACGTTGCCGGCTGGCATCCGCCTTGATGATGCTGGCGTCGACGGCGAAACCTTCACTCTTGACTAGGCCGGCTGCCATGCAACGCCGCAGCACCTCATTGAATAACCAGCGGAATAAATCGCTGTCACGAAAACGCCCATGGCGATTCTTCGAGAAGGTCGAGTGATTGGGGACTTCGTCTTCCAGACCCAGCCGGCAGAACCAGCGATAGGCCAGGTTCAGGTGCACCTCTTCGCACAATCGCCGCTCGGAACGAATGCCATAGGAGTAGCCGACGACCAGCATGCGCACCATCAACTCCGGGTCAATCGAGGGACGCCCGATGGGGCTATAGAAATCCGCTAGGTAGGCACGCAGATCACTGAGATCCAGGCACTGGTCGATGCTGCGCAGGAGATGTTGGGCCGGGACGTGATCTTCCAGGTTGAACGAGTAGAACAAGCGCTGCTGTCCTCCCGGTAACTGTCCCATCATGCTGTTCGCCCCCACGCTCGCTGACAACGCAATTTTGCCAACGGCATGGGAAGGCCGCTACTTTTTCAACAGAATCGGCCAAAAGCGGACGATTGCTGGCAGGTATTCAAGCTATGTCCCCAGGCCCTGGGGAAATAGCTTGGGGTTTGAGAAAGCCTGCTTAAGGTGGTCGTACACCAATCGCACCCGCTTCGATACAGGACCCTGCTGCGGGCGGTATATGAACAGATCCCATGGTGCTGGAGCGTGATCAGCCAAAACGGCAACCAGCTTTCCTGACCGCAGATGAGGCTCAGCCAGATAGGCAGGAATTTGGCCAAAACACATGCCTGCCAGGGTGGCTTCCAATTCCGTATCTGGATCATCACAGATAAGCGCTGGCTGCCTGGGCGCGAACGTTTGCCCGTCGGCAAATAGCCAAGGCCAAGGGCGGCCATTTTTCCGGTCGATCAGGACTGAAAGTGGCAGCTTAGCTAAGGCATCCAAAGATTCAGGTGGTGTCTTTTGGCCTATGAGAGACGGGCACGCGACAACGTAAAACGGCACGGGAGCTAAGGCACGTGCAACGTAGCGCCGGTCGCGAATAACCCCCACCCGGATACCAATATCGATATGCGCTTCAACGGCATCAGTCATCTGATCTTCCAAGCGGAGATCGAATTGCAGGTCAGGATGTGCAGCGGCCAGGGGCTGAAGAAACGGTATTAGGAAGCGCCTGCCAATAGCATGTGGCGCCGTAATCCCCACCCTACCTGACAGCTCAGGCTCCGTCCTGTGCGAACGGAATAGCGTATCGAAATGATCCAGAGCTGACCTGGCATCTTTGGCGTAATCCTGACCGAAAGCAGTGATGCTCACCTGGCGGGTATTGCGGTGGAACAGTGATTCGCCAAGCTCAGTTTCCAGGGCTTGAATGGCTCGAGTCACCCCTTGTGGGGAGATGCCTAATCGAGTTGCCGCTTCGCGGAAGCTACCTGCCTCTGCTGCTGTGCAAAAAATCCTGACCATCTCCATGCGGTTAAGCATGTTGCCCCTCCCATTTATTCCATTTTCAGGAATAGCATAATCCAATCATTTCCATTTATTGAGATCAATCATGGGTCTAAAGTTTGCGCACTGCCAGGTTAACCAGCCATGGCGAAGTACAAACCCGCCGATGAGGTTCTCAGCATGAGCAATAACATTTCTGGAAAAGTTGTCGTTATCACCGGTGCCAGTAGCGGCCTGGGTGAGGTTACTGCACGCCACCTTGCTGCGCTTGGCGCTCGCGTAGTGCTGGCTGCACGTCGCAAAGATAAACTCGACGCATTGGTGGCTGAGCTGACCAATGCAGGTGGTCAGGCAATCGCGTATCAGACCGATGTTACCTCTCAGGAAGAGGTCAAAACGCTCATTCAAGGTGCCGTGGACACCTACGGTCGCATTGATGTACTGATCAACAATGCCGGACTGATGGCGATTGCACCGCTCAGCGATACTCGCACTGACGAGTGGGATCGCATGATCGATATCAACATCAAGGGTCTGCTGTACGGAGTCGCGGCTGCATTGCCAGTCTTCCAGAAACAAAACAGTGGTCACTTCATCAACCTCGCATCGGTTGCAGGCGTGAAGGTGTTCAGCCCAGGTGGCACCGTGTACAGTGGCACCAAGTTTGCTGTGCGGGCTATCTCCGAAGGACTGCGTCACGAAGTCGGTGGCAGCATCCGCACCACGACTATCGAACCGGGCGCCGTGGACTCCGAACTGAAATTCGGCAGCACCCACCAACAGAGCCGCGATTTCGTGGTGGACTTCTACAAGCATGCAATTCCCGCCGAATCGGTCGCTCGAGCTATCGCCTTCGCAATTGAGCAGCCTGCTGACGTGGATATTAACGAGATCGTTCTGCGCCCAACCGTGCAGGAATTCTAATGAGTTGAGGGCCTGTCTCTTCGGCGTCAGGCCCCGCTTATCTGGAGTGAAAAGCGGTGAGTGCCACATGGCCCGGAAGAAAAGAAGCAAGCGCTCGATGCAGGTGCTGAATGCCCTGCAATTCTTCAGCAGCTTGCAGCTGTTCGTGGGGCTGACAACGGATTGATGGCAACGGTTATGGAGAGCTATCTACGGGAAGAGTTTCCCAGTAGCGAAATCAGGAGCGATTCGCAGAACAAGTCCATTGACGAGACCATCTCCATCGTCCGCTCCTACCTGCGGTAGAGGCACCAGGGTGCCCTCGGTGAGGGAAAATTTAGTTAGCTAGTAAAGGAAGCGACATCATGAAATCACGTGCAGCAGTTGCCTTCGGGCCTGGAAAGCCACTGGAAATCGTCGAGATCGACGTCGAGCCGCCGCGCAAGGGCGAGGTGCTTGTCAGGATCACGAATACCGGCGTTTGCCATACCGACGCCTTCACCCTGTCGGGCGAGGACCCGGAAGGCGTGTTCCCGGCGGTGCTGGGCCATGAGGGCGCCGGCATCGTGGTCGAGGTCGGCGAGGGCGTGACCTCGGTCAAGCCGGGTGACCACGTGATCCCGCTGTACACCGCCGAGTGCGGTGAGTGCCTGTTCTGCAAGAGCGGCAAGACCAACCTGTGCGTGGCGGTGCGCGCCACCCAGGGCAAGGGCGTGATGCCCGATGGCACCACCCGCTTCAGCTACAACGGCCAGCCGATCTACCACTACATGGGCTGCTCGACCTTCAGCGAATACACGGTGGTGGCCGAAGTCTCGCTGGCCAAGATCAACCCGGACGCCAATCCCGAGCATGTCTGCCTGCTGGGTTGCGGTGTGACCACCGGCATCGGCGCTGTTCACAACACGGCCAAGGTTCAGCCGGGTGACTCTGTGGCCATCTTCGGCCTCGGCGGCATCGGGCTCGCTGCGATTCAGGGGGCACGCCAGGCCAAGGCAGGTCGCATCATCGCCATCGACACCAATCCAGCGAAGTTCGAGCTGGCTCGTACCTTCGGCGCGACCGAATGCCTCAACCCGAAGGACTTCGACAAGCCGATTCACGAGGTTCTCATCGAGATGACCGGTTGGGGTGTCGATCACACCTTCGAGTGCATCGGCAACGTCAACGTGATGCGCTCGGCACTGGAAGCAGCACATCGTGGCTGGGGCCAGTCGATCGTCATCGGCGTGGCTGGTGCAGGCAAGGAAATTTCGACGCGCCCGTTCCAGTTGATCACCGGTCGCACCTGGAAGGGCTCGGCTTTCGGCGGGGTCAAGGGCCGCACTCAACTTCCCGGCATGGTGGAGGACGCAATGAAAGGCGAGATCGATCTCGCCCCGTTCGTCACCCACACCATGGGCCTCGACGACATCAACAAGGCCTTCGACCTGATGCATGAAGGCAAGTCGATTCGCACGGTGATCCACTACTGACCGCCCACTACCCATTCAACACCAACCACCAAGGAAATTAATCATGTCCACTCCTGTCATTTCTGGCGATGGCATCTTTTCGCACATCTTTATCGGCGCTGCCGACCTTCAGAAGTCGGTCGCGTTCTACGACGCCGCTCTGGGTGCTCTTGGCATCAAGAACCTCGGTCCTTTCAACAACGGATGGGTACTTTTCGGTCGCGAAAAGCCGGCTTTCATCATCGCCCGCCCGGGCAATGGTGAAGCGCCTTCCAGCAACGGCGTGACGATCGGCTTTGCGGTCGCCACTCCCGCTGAAGTGCATGCCTTCCACGCCGCCGGCCTTGCCGCAGGCGGCACTGACGAGGGCCAACCTGGCGCACGTGGTCACCTGCCGGGTGCCTATGCGGCCTACCTGCGTGATCCGGCGGGCAACAAGGTCTGCTCGTACACCTTCGTCTGAAAGCAAGGAAGCTGAGAGCGTTCTGACAGGGTCAGCACAAGCCTCTATTATACGGCGAGCCTGTTAGACGGACTGTGTAACGCGGTGCCTGCTCATGAAGATCGGCCCGCAGCCATGTGTGAAACGCATGGCTGCGGGCATTTGTTTTGAAGCGTGCTTTTCAACCAATGAGAAATGAGGTCGTTATGAAAGAGCCGGCCAATATCAATACGACGACCGTACAACCCACCCCGACCGCCACCGTGTACGGCATGCCGGCCTATGCCGATCGTGCTGCAGCCGTGGGTGAAGTGCATGCGCGCCCGCATCTGTTGCTTCAGGCCCCCCGCGGTATATTGCAGCTCTCTTTCATGACCGAAGGCGACCAGGCCAGGGATCAGATGGCGATGAGCGAGTTATCTCATCGCTTCGGCGTTGCCGAGCCCGACCACGCTACGCCGCTACACGGCGTGACATGGGATGAGGGAGACCTTCACTGTGAAAAGCACACCGAGTTCTCTACGTATCTCTGGTGCGCTTCGCTGGATTCCAAGACGGGAGAGCCTTGCGGAGAAAATCCCTTCAAACATGGATTTGTTCCTCCGGGCCCGGTCATATCCGGCATCCGCTTGAGACTTCTTCCGTGGATACCAGAAACGGAGAAGGAGGCTGATCGCTTCGATCCTGCCAGCCTGTGCTACTCGTTGGTAGAGAACGGCTCTGCCGCCATCTTGACCGACTTCCGACAGGATGAGGATGGCCTGACGCAGATCCTCATCCTTGCTCGTGATTTGACCCCGGCGCGGGCAGGTGCGCTGGCTCAACGTCTATTGGAGATCGAGACGTACCGTACCTTGGCGTTGCTGTCTCTGCCGTTGACGCGATCGATGACGTCGGAGCTGCGACACATAGAGTCGCGCCTTGCTGCGATCACTGACGAGATGTGTACGAATTTGGTAGAACGCCGCGATAGCGACGTGCTGCTTTCCGAATTGACAGGTCTGGCCGCCGAACTGGAAGCTGGCGTCGCGGCAAATCTCTATCGCTTCGGCGCCAGCCGTGCCTACTACGAGATCGTCGAGGAAAGGCTGGCTGCGCTTTCAGAAGTGGCCGTATCCGGATACAGCACCTGGGCGGACTTCCTGCAGCGTCGCATCGCTCCAGCCATGCGGACGTGCCAATCCGTAAAGGAGCGCCAGGCCAAGCTCTCCGACAAACTGACCCGAGCCATCGCGTTGCTGCGTTCGTGGATCGACGTCGAACTTGAACGCCAGAACCGCGATCTGCTGGCTTCGATGAACAACCGGGCCAAGTTGCAATTGCGCCTTCAGCAAACCGTCGAAGGCCTGTCGGTCGCGGCAATTTCTTATTACGTCGTGAGTCTTCTCGGCTACCTGCTCAAGGGCATTCCGCTCGTTCACGACAGCGTGGCGCAGGTGATGGCGGTTCTGGTACCTGCGGTGATGCTGACGATCTGGTGGATCGTCCGCAGGATAAGACACGCCCACAGCGACACGGCGGCGGAAGAGAAATCTTCCTGACGAGCTGCCGTCCTGGCGCGCGATAGCTGCGCCGTCCGTTTGAACAGAGGAGAACAACATGCCAAGCAATTCTTTCGGTGAATCCTCTTGTACCGCTGCGGCCTACATTGAAGCGTTTGTAGACCTTATTCCAGTAGCCAAACGCCTTGGGCAGGTCTCTCCAGGGACATCCCGTGCGCATGCGGTACAGCATGCCCTCCACGGTCATTCGTAGATCACGCTTGTTGTAGATGGCCTTGTGCAGCAGAATTTCCCGCAGCTTCGACCAATGCTCATCGCTGAGCAGTAATCGGGGCATTGCAAGCTCGTATCGATGTTGGGTCAGAGCTTCAACGATACGGGCTTGCTCTTATAGATCAATGGGTTAGCGCGAAATGGCAACAGACCCTAGCAAACCAGTTCAAATAACGTGGCGCAGTAGTTTTATCAGGTCCAAATGCGCCGTTTGGCCTGCGTCAGTTTCCCGGCGGTCTCCAGCTGTACATACACCAAACGCCTCTGGTCATCCACCGCGTCGCAACTCCCTGACACCCCGGCCCAGCTTGCGGCGCAACAGGGCCCGCAGGGTCACCCCATCCGAGTACCCGACCTGTGCGGCGACTTGGTCGACGCTCGCGTTTCCGGTGCGCAAGAGATGGACGGCATGCTCCACGCGCAGGTCCTGGAAATACGA
>Ga0207900_100295_pt1 | contig 9161 bp, 10 predicted proteins | sample LinPmetageLP39_FD_184052 | JGI IMG/M metagenome (GOLD analysis project Ga0207900, IMG submission 184052) | Marine viral communities from the Pacific Ocean - LP-39 (SPAdes) | ecosystem: Environmental > Aquatic > Marine > Oceanic | place: Pacific Ocean | collected 2010-06-14
CCTGGTGATGCCGGGCATGGCCATTGCAGCCAGTCCTACGGTGGAAGACACTCTCTGATACTCTGAGGTTCCGTGCTGCGGCGCCGACTCAGGCGCCGCCGTGGGGAATCGACGATCGTACTGCCGATAATCTCAGACGTTCCGCGCCTGCTCTTCTTCGTTGAAGTCCTCTTCCATCAATGCATCCTGGACATCCGGATCGGCTGTGGCGGGTGCGGTCTGCGGCGCCGCGCGTTTGCTGCGCAGCTTGCCGAACAGGCTGGTGAGAGAGGCGTGCAGTTTTTCGACGGCACCGTCGACGGCGAGGTTTATCGAATCGGCTTTGTGGCTGACCGAAATGGGCTGCTGCCCCTTTGGCCGCGCCTCGATCTGACAACGCTTGTCATGGGCGCCGGCCTTTTCGCCATTCTCATCGTTGATATGCACCACAATGCGGGTCAAGTTTTCATCAAAGCGCCCCAGCTTGCTGGTTACGCTGTCCGTTACCCATTCCACCAACCGGGCGCTGCCTTCGGTATGGTTGTCACAATGAACTTGAATTTGCATAAGCCTGTTCCTCTTCATTGACTCGGATATCCGCAAGAGCTGCATGGCGGCAAGTCCAGACTACGCCATCTGATCGAGCTTTTGGCAAAATCCTGCAGGCTTTTTCATTGGAGCGGCGCCGGGATGATGGTGCCCACCGGCCGTGGTGTTACTCATCATCCGGGAATTGGTAGGCATCGGTCGAACTGGCGCCGTTGCGTGCATTGCGCGCGCGCAGGTTGCGATACACCGCGGCGCGCATCAGCAGCATCGAGGTGACCGGCGCGGTGAGCAGCACGAAGGCGGTGATCAGCAGTTCATGAACGACCGGCCGTTCCTCGGTGCCACTGAAGTAGAGCATGGAGGCGATCAGGAAGCAGCCGGTCCCCACGGTAATGAACACCGCCGGGCCATGGATCCGCTGAAAGAAATTCGGCAGGCGCAGCAATCCCAGGGCGCCGATAAGGGTGATCAACCCGCCGAGGACCAGCAGCAATGCCACGGGTATCGCTAGCCAGGGGCTCAGATCGGTCATGGAGGCGGTCAGTAATTCGCTCACTCGATGATCTCCCCGCGAATGAGGAACTTGGCCAGGGCGATAGACGACACGAAGCCGAGCAGGGCGATCACCAGTGCCGCCTCGAAATACACCATGCTGGAAAAGCGGATACCCAGCAGCAGGATAAACAGCATGGCGGCCATCCACAGCGAATCCAGGGCCAGGATCCGGTCCTGCGCCGTGGGTCCGAGCAGCAGCCGAATGGCGCAGAACGCCAGGGCCAGCATGACGCACAACTGAGCAAAGCCGAGAGCCAGGGCGAGAAGGAGGGTCATGGCGTCTCCTGTTCAAAAATATCGATCAAGGGCTTTTCCAGGCGGGTCTTGATCATGTTCACCCACCAATGGGCATCATGCAGATCGAATACATGCAACGCCAGGTCGTTGCTGCCCGGAATGATTTCCACCCAGACCGTACCCGGTGTGGAGTTGATGATGCACGCCAGCACCGCCAGGCCATGGGGGTCACGCAGGTCGAGCGGGATGCGGATGAACTGGGAGTTGAGCCGGCCGCCGCCGAACACGATCAGCGTGCAGACGTTGAAGCAGGACCGGAATATTTCAATCAGGGCGTAGATGATGAGGCGGATGATGGTGAAGGGGCGGGAAATCCGCACCGGTGTCGGCCGCAGCGGTGCGACCAGCAACGGCACGGCTATCGCCAGGATGGCACCGAGCAGCAGGTGCGCCGGCTCGATGCTCTGGTTGAGCATCAGCCAGAGCAGCAGCAGAAAGGCCGACAGCAGAGGCGAGGGCAGCCAGCGTTTCATGGTGTGGCTCCTTCGTTGATGACGACGCCAGGTACCGCTGTGATGGACATGACGCGGTCGATATACAGGCTCGGCTGGTGCAGCGCGCTGGCGGTCCGGTCGAGATAGGCACTGACCGGGCCGGCCAGCACGGTCATGGAGATACAGAGTGCCAGCAAAAGGGATACCGGCATGGCCTCGGTCAATTGCAGGCGCGGTGCGGTGGCGTCGGTGGACCAGAAGGTGCGCACACCGAAACGCATCAGCGAAATAATGGCGGCCAGGCCGGACAGAATGATCAGGGCCAGCATGGTCCAGGCCAGCGGGCCGGCGGTGTACAGGTTATCGATGAACATGCCGGCTGGGTTGAGCAATGCATGGAACAGGGTGAACTTGGCGACGAAGCCGGATAGGGGTGGCAGACCGGCGATGATCAGTGCACAGGCAACGAAGGCCAACCCGAGAAAGGCCATGGCCGCTGGAATGATCACCCCCGCAGATTCTTCCGGGTCATTGTCGATGGCGAAGGCCTCCATGGTCAGCGCCAGCATCGCCGCACTGGGTTTGCGGATGCGTTCGATCAGCTCGATCAACAGCATGAAGGCGGCCACTGCCAGGGTCGAGCTGAGCAAATAGAACAGCGCGGCGCTGACCACCTGTTGCTCGCCGTAGCCCACCGCGGCCAGCAGCGTGCCGGAGGAAATGATCGCGCTGAAGCCGGCCATGCGGCCCAGTTCCTGGCTACCCAGCAGACCGATGGTACCGAACGCCAGGGTGAGCAAGCCGGCGACCACCAGCGCTGTGCCGGAAATGGCCTGCAGCGAGGTCTCCTGGTCGGCAAAGACCAGCAGCCACAGGCGCAGCAGCACATAGACGCCAACCTTGGTCATCAACACCAGCATGGCGCCCACTGGCGGAGCGGCGGCCGCATAGGTGGTCGGCAGCCAGAAACCCAGTGGCCACATGGCGCTCTTGGTGAGGAAGGCAATGGCCAGGATCGCTGCTCCCACTTCCAGCAACAGTCGTTCGCTGTCATCCATACTGGCGGCGCGCACCGCCAGATCGGCCATGTTCAGCGTGCCGGCGGCAGCGTAAATGAGAGCGACGCCGATCAGGAAGAATGACGAGGCGAGCAGGTTGATGACCACGTACTGCATGCTGGCGCGGATGCGGTTGGGTTGCAGGCCGAGCAGCAGCAGGCCGTAGGACGCCGCCAGCATGATCTCGAAGAACACGAACAGATTGAACAGGTCGCCAGTGATGAACGCGCCGTTGATCCCTGCCAGCAGGAACTGGAACAGTGAATGGAAATGCACGCCGGAGCGGCTCCAGCGTCGATAGGAGAACACCAGTGCCGCCGTGGCGATCACTGCGCACAGCGTCAGCATCAATGCCGCCAGCCGGTCCACCACCAGCACGATACCGAAGGGTGCAACCCAGTTGGCCGCCAGATAGGCGCCCACACCATTCGGCCAGACCTCGCTGTCGGTCAGCCAGAACAGGGCAATGGCGGTGACCAGCAGCGCCAGGGTGCCGGTCAGGTTGATGGCGAACTTCAATTGCTGACGGCGGCCGTTGAGCAGTACCAGCAGTGCGGCGAACAGCAATGGCAACAGTATGGGCAGCAGGATCAGTTGGTCAGCCCAGAACCTCATTGGCGGGGTTCCTTACCATCCACATGGTCGGTACCGGTCAGGCCGCGTGAAGTCAGCAACAACACCAGATAGAGCGCCGTCGTGGCGAAACCGATGACGATGGCGGTAAGCACCAGTGCCTGGGTGACCGGATCGGCGAACATGCCGGGTTCGACCGGGCTGTCCAGGGTCAGCGGTGGCTTGTTCATCGACAGCCGGCCCATGATGAAGATGAACATGTTGACCGCATAGGAAATCAGCAGCAGGCCAATGATGACCTGGAAGGTCCGCGGCCGGAGGATCAGCCAGACCCCGGAGGCAAACATGACGCCGATGGCGATGGCAATGACGGCTTCCATCAGTGTTTCTCCTTGTCAGCGGAATCGGCAACGTCAGCAGCAGACAGCGGCAGACGATGACTGCGGATCGATTGGTGCGCCAGGGCCACCAGGATCAGCATGGTGGAACCGACGACGACGCAGAACACGCCGAGATCAAAAAAGAACGCGCTGGGCAGATGCAATGCACCCAGTACCGGCAGGTCAATATGCGCGGTATGAGTGGTCAGGAACGGGTAGCCCAGCAGCAATGCGCCCAGCCCGGTAAGTACCGCCAGAATCAACCCCAGGGCCAGCCAGCGGTGCGGCTGCAGGTGCAGGCGCGACTCGACCCAGAGGGTGCCGGCCAGCATGTACTGCAGAATGATCGCCACCGCGAACACCAGCCCGGCGACAAAGCCGCCGCCGGGCTGGTTGTGTCCACGCATGAAAAAGTAGACGGCGCACACCAGGATGATCGGCAGCAGCAGGCGCAGATAGATGCCCGGCACCATGAGATAACCGCTTTGCGCCTGTTCGGCCGGTGGCTGCTGGGCCGCTGGGTCGACGGAGTTGGTCTGCTGGGGCGGCAGCGACATGCTTTCCGCCGCAGGACGGAACCGCCGCAGAAGACCGTAGACCGTCAGCGCCACGATGCTCAGTACGGCGATCTCGCCCATGGTGTCGAAGCTGCGGAAATCTACCAGTAACACATTGACCACGTTGCTGCCGCCGCCTTCGAGCAGTGCCCGTTCCAGGAAGAAGCTGCCGATACCACTGCCGGCGGGCAGCATCAATACCAGATAGCTGATGGCCGCCATGCCCAGACCGGCCAGTGCCGCGACGATGAAATCACGCATGCGTCGTGCCCGGGCCCGGCGGTTTTCCTTTCGGTCCTGCTCGATTGACAGAATGCGCGGCGGCAGCCAGCGCAGACCCAGCAGAATGAGGATGGTGGTCACGGTTTCCACCATCAGCTGGGTCAGGGCCAGGTCCGGCGCGGACAACCAGAGGAACGTCAGGCACACCACCAGGCCGGCTCCGCCGACCAGGCTCAAGGAGGCCAGGCGATGATACTTGGCCTGCCAGGCGGCGGCGACGGCGCAGCCGCCACCGATGATCCAGAGCAGGGTGAAGGGCAGGTGCGGGTCGCTCGGTTGCAGGGCCGACCAGACCTGGGGTGCCGTCGCGGCGGCAGCAACGGCCGCGCCCAGACCGACCAGTATCATCAGTAGCAGCTGAGGTTGCAGGCGCCGGGTGCCGAGCAGTTTCTCCAGCCGCGAGGCACTGCTGCGCAACTCCAGCATGGTGCTTTCATAGGCCTGCTTGCCATTGAAGCGGTACAGCAGCGGCACCTGGTCACGATAGGTGAGATTGAACCGGGTGCGCAGGATGACATACAGCAGCACTCCGCCGCCCAGGGCGACGAAGCTCATCAGCAGAGGGATATTGAAGCCATGCCACAGCGCCAGGCTGTAATAAGGCGTTTGCTCGCCGAGAACGGCTTCCACGCCGTTGTGCAGCAGCGGACCGACGCTCAGGCTGGGCACAATGCCGACAATCAGGCAGAACAACACCAATACTTCCACCGGAAAGCGCATCCAGCGCGGCGGCTCGTGGGGCGTTTTCGGCAGGTCGGTGGCCGGCCTGCCGAAGAAGACATAGATAAAGCGCAGCGAGTAGGCCACGCTGAATACACCCATGGTGACTGCGGCCAGCGGCATCCACCAGTTGCTGGCGCTGCCCACCAGCAGCGCCTCGGCAAAGAACATTTCCTTGGACAGGAAGCCATTGAGGAACGGCACCCCGGCCATGGCCGCCGAGGCGACGATCGCCAGGGTCGCGGTTTGCGGCATCATCCGGTACAGGCCGCGCAGTTTGCGCATGTCACGGGTGCCGCTCTCATGGTCGATGATGCCCACCGCCATGAACAGCGAGGCCTTGAAGGTGGCATGGTTCATGGTGTGGAAGATGGCGGCGACCATTGCCAGCGGCGTGCCGATGCCGAGCAGGGCGGTGATCAGACCCAGATGACTGATCGTGGAATAGGCCAACAGACCCTTGAGATCATGCTGGAAGATCGCTATGAAGGAGCCGATCAGCAGGGTGCAGACCCCAGCGCCGCCGATGATCCAGGTCCATTCCGGCGTGCCGGACAGCACCGGCCACAGGCGCATCAGCAGGAAAATGCCGGCCTTGACCATGGTCGCCGAGTGCAGATAGGCCGATACCGGGGTCGGCGCGGCCATGGCATGGGGCAGCCAGAAGTGGAAGGGGAACTGGGCACTCTTGGTCAAGGCGCCCAGCGCAATCAGGATCAGCGTGGGCAGGTACCAGGCATGCTCGCGCAGGGTCTCGCCTGAGGCCAGCACGACATCGAGATCGTAGCTGCCGATGATATGACCAAGCATCAGCACCCCGGCCAGCAGGCACAGGCCGCCGGTGGCGGTCACGGTGAACGCCATGCGCGCACCGCGCCGGGCCTCGGCCCGGTGGTGCCAGTAGCCGATCAGCAGGAAGGACGACAGACTGGTCAATTCCCAGAACAGCACCAGTTGCACCAGGTTTCCCGACAGCACTATGCCGAGCATCGAGCCCATGAAGGCCAGCAGGAAGGAGAAAAAGCGCGGTACCGGGTCTTCCGGTGACATGTAGTAGCGGGCATAGACCACCACCAGCAGGAAGATACCGATGATCAGCATGCTGAATAGCCAGGCCAGGCCATCCATGCGCAGGACCAGATTCAGCCCGTACTCGGGCATCCAGTCGAGTTGATAGCGCAGTACCTCACCGTTATTGATCTGGGGAAACTGGATGCCGATGATGATCAGGCCGGCCAGGGCAATGGCTGCGGCCAACCAGGCTTCACGGTTACGAGCGTTTGCCGGCAGGAAGGCCGCAAGAAAGCTCCCGATGAAGGGGATCAGGATCAGGATCAGTAACAGCATGAGCTCCCAGGAGATGGTCAGAGGTTAGTGGGTTTGCGTTCGAGCCTCGATCAATGGCAGCGGCAACATGGTCGCGCCGGCACTCCGGGCATGCTTGATGCCGATGAGATATTCCGCAGAGCGGATGTTTTATTAGTAATTACCTGAATCTGCAAGCAAAAAGATATTACTGCATGCAAACTCCGGTCCCGGCGAGGCCGCAGTAGCCACCCGGATTCTTGTGTAGATACTGCTGATGATAAGGCTCTGCATAATAGAACGTTGTCGCGGGCAGGATCTCGGTGGTGACGGCACCCTTGCCGGCTGCCTGCAGGGCCTCGGCGAAGCGGGCTTTGCTGACTTCCACCTGGGCCCGCTGCGCCATATCACTGACGTAGATTCCCGAGCGATATTGCGTGCCCATATCATTACCCTGGCGCATGCCCTGGGTCGGGTCGTGACTCTCCCAGAACACCCGCAGCAACTCGTCCAGCGCCAGAACCTCGGGATCGAATACCACCAGCACCACTTCGTTATGACCGGTCAGCCCGGAGCAGACTTCCTCATAGGTCGGATTGGGCGTCAGGCCGGCGCTGTAGCCGACCGCGGTGGTATAAACCCCATCCAGTTGCCAGAACAGCCGCTCGGCACCCCAGAAACAGCCCATGCCGACAATGATTTGCTGCATGCCTGCTGGAAACGGTGGTTTGAGCGGCGTACCCAGCACCGCATGGGTGCTGCTGGTGTGAACTGGTTCGGCGCGTCCGGGCAAGGCTTCGCTGGCGGTCGGCATGCGCAGTTTGTGTTCCGGCGGTGATTGGAAAAACATGGCAGGCTCCTGCAATGGTTGATGATTACCCCAGCAGCAGGCGCAGCAGGGCGTCGTCGGGCTGGCCGGTGGCGATGAAATGGGGGTTCAGCCAGTCAGCACGATGGGGGTAGGTGAAGCGCTCGCCATCGAGCCCGAGTACGCGGCCACCGGCTCCTTCCAGCACTGCTTGGGCGGCGGCGGTATCCCACTGACTGGTGGGGGCAAAGCGCGGATACAGGTCCGCTGCGCCTTCGGCCAGTACGCAGAATTTCAGTGAACTGCCAACGCCGGCCAGCTCGGTGCCATGGGCCTGCTGCAAACGATCGAGCAGAGCTTCCTGTTCCGGACTGGTATGTCGGCGACTGGCGACGATACGCAACGGCATGGAGGGTGCTCGGCAATGGATGGGCTGGGGTGCATCGCTGCCTTGCTGGCGCCAGCTGCCCAGCCCGGCACCGCCCCAGTAGAGGGTATCACGCGCGGGTACGCCGACCAGACCAAAACGTACCTGGCCATGCTCGATCAGCGCGATATTGACGGTGAACTCCTCTGATCCGGCGATGAATTCCTTGGTGCCGTCCAGCGGATCGACGAGCCAGAAACGATCCCAGTGCTGGCGCTGATCAAGTGGCACGTCAGCTGCCTCTTCGGACAACACCGGGATTTCCGGCGTCAGTGCGTGCAGGCCGTCCATGATCACCTGGTTGGCCGCCAGATCGGCGGCGGTAACCGGCGAATCGTCGGCTTTGGTAATGACCTCGGGATTATGCTGCCACCAGGGCAGGGCGGCTCGACCGGCATCGCGGGTCAGCTGGCACAGCCGCTCGGCGGCAACCGGCAGACTCATCGCTGCAGCTCCCCGCGTTGCTCCAGCAGATCGCGGACCAAATACAGCGCGGCCAGTGCCCGGCCCTCGGAAAAGCTCGGCCGGGTCATCAGCTCGCTCAAGGCATAGAGATCGACGCTGTCCACCCGGATCGGCTCGGGCTCGTCACCGGGCAGGCGCTTCTCATAGAGATTGCGCGCCAGCACCACCGAGATGCTCTGGCTCATGTAGCCGGGCGACAGGGCCAGCTTGCCCAGCAATTCCAGGCGCTCGGCACCGAAGCCGGCTTCTTCCATCAGTTCGCGGTTGGCCGCATCCAGCACATCTTCGCCGGGCTCGACCAGGCCCTTGGGCAGGGACAGCTGATAATCCTGGGTGCCGCCGCAATACTCTTCGATCAGCAGGGCGGTACGTGCATCCTTGAGCGCCACCACCATTACCGCCCCGTAGCCCACGCCCGAGCCGACCAGGCGTTCATAGGTGCGCTCGGTGCCGTTGCTGAAGCGCAGCTGCACCTGCTCAACGGTGAACAGGCGGCTCTTGGCGACAACGCGGGCATCGAGAATCTCTGGCTTCTGCGGCATGCTGGCTCCGTGATCAATGAATGGTTTGTTATCATAGCCGTCCATTTCAGCAAAGCCCAATCATCCATGCTCAACTGGAACACCATCGACACCGTCCTGCTGGATATGGACGGCACGCTGCTCGACCTGCATTTCGACAACCATTTCTGGGTCGAATACCTGCCCCAGCGCTATGCCGAGCACCACGGTCAGTCACTGGCCTGGGCGAAACGGGAAATCCATCCGCTGAT